>Ga0187893_10004222_pt1 | contig 27700 bp, 25 predicted proteins | sample MA1701074metaG_FD_139574 | JGI IMG/M metagenome (GOLD analysis project Ga0187893, IMG submission 139574) | White microbial mat communities from a basaltic lava cave in the Kipuka Kanohina Cave System on the Island of Hawaii, USA - MA170107-4 metaG ... | reverse complement strand
TGCCTTGACGGGGCCCCGATGGCAGACGGCGGCGCGAAACCCCGCAGCGGGGCATTCGCGCCCTACAAACCCGTTGAGCGCCTTTTCATCAACTGCCACCGGCTCCAGTGTCAAGATGCGCCCTGCGGCGTCTTTCGCGCCAATTCCTGCTTGCGCTCCGCCGAGCCGCCCCCTATTATGCGCGCCCTGTTCGAGTTCTATGACCCCGCGTGCGCGGGGCTGCCGCGTCCTGCGGATTCCGCTGAGGGAAGAACGCGAAAGTCAAAACCAGCGCGCGTTGCCATCGTGTCGGCGCGTCGCGCGATTTCGGGAGAATTCGATTGCCTACGATAGACGTAAAAGAACTGCTTGATGCGGGAGTCCACTTCGGTCACCAGACGGGACGGTGGAACCCCAAGATGTCCAAATACATTTTCGGCGCGCGCAACGGCATCCACATTTTCGACCTCAACAAGACCGCGCCCCAGATCGAACTCGCCGTCGGTTTCCTCCAGGAAGTCGTCCGCGAGCAGAAACACGTGCTGTTCGTCGGCACCAAAAAACAGGCGCGCATCGTCATCCGCGAAGCCGCGCAGCGTTGCGGCGAATTTTACGTCACCGACCGCTGGCTCGGCGGCACGCTCACCAACCTGCAAACCATCCGCAAGAGCGTCGCGCGCTACGACCGCCTCGAAAAACTCGACAAAAGCGAGGCGATCCACCATCTGCCCAAGAAGGAAGTCGCCAAAATCCGCCGCGAACTGACGAAGTTGCGCCGCAATCTCGAAGGCATCCGCGGCATGACCAAGCTCCCTGGCGCGATGTTCGTCGTGGACATCTGCCGCGAATCCATCGCCGTCAGCGAAGCGCGCAAACTCGGCTTGCCCGTCGTCGCCATCGTGGATTCCAACGCCGACCCCGACCTCGTGGACTACGCGATTGCGGGCAACGACGACGCCATCCGCGCCATCACGCTGATCGTGAACGCCATCGCCGATTCCATTGCCGAAGCGAAGGCGGAACTCAAAGCCGCCGCGCCCATCGCGACCGAAACGGCTGCGTCGGCGGAAACGCCCGCCGCCGAACCCGCGCCCGCCGCGCAACCCAGCGAATCCACCCCCGCCTGACACGCTGGGCTCTCGATTTTCAAATCTCAACTCCCCCCATTACCCATGAGCCAATCCACCGTTGAAATCACTCCCGAACTCGTCAAGAAACTGCGCAACAAAACTGGCGCTGGAATGATGGACTGCAAACGCACGCTGCAGGAAACGGGCGGCGACATCGAAAAAGCCATCACCGAGCTGCGCAAGAAAGGCAAGAACGTCGCCGAATCCAAGCTCGCCCGCGCCACCAAGGAAGGCGTCATCGCCAGCTACATCCACCTCGGCGGCAAAGTCGGCGTGCTCCTCGAAGTCAATTGCGAGAGCGATTTCGTCGCGCGCAATGAACAGTTCAAGGAATTCGTCAAAGACGTCACCCTGCAAATCGCCGCCGCCAACCCGCAATACGTGACGCGCGACCAGGTGCCCGCCGCGCTCATTGACGCAGAGAAGGAAATCCACGCCTCGCAACTCAAGAACAAGCCGCCGCAGATGGTGGAAAAAATTCTCGCGGGCAAGCTCGACAAATTTTTCTCCGTGATCTGCCTGCTCGAACAACCGTTCATCAAGGACACGGAAAAGACCGTGCGGGACCACCTGACCAACACCATCGCGACCATCGGCGAGAACCTCATCATCCGCCGATTCGTCCGTTTCGAGGTCGGTCAGGATATAGGGTAGGACGAGCTTTGAGCTTGTCCCTTCCCGTAGGAGCGACATTCCCGTCGCGATGAATCGGGGCAAGAATGCCTCTCCTACGAGATGAATCGGGGCTTGTCCCTCTCCGTAGGAGCGACATTCCTGTCGCGATGAATCGGGGCAAGAATGCCTCTCCTACGAGATGAATCGGGGCTTGTCCCTCCCCGTAGGAGCGACATTCCCGTCGCGATGAATCGGGGCAAGAATGCCCCTCCTACGAGTGAATGGAGGCGTCGGCTGTCCCCCCCAGCCGCAACCGTTTGTGTTGGCGGGTGGGATCGGGACAGCCGACGCTTTTTTTCTGCGGGCGAAAGCGGATTCTCACGCCATCTGTGCGACGAATAGGCGCTGAAGTTTTCGAGTCAACCTGCGTGGTGGGTCAGCTTGAACCAAATCATGGTGGCACAGGCGTCCCGCCAGTGCAGTTGATTTGAGAACAGGCGAGACGCCTGTTTCACCCGTTCAAGCTCGCTCCTCAGCTCAACCGCGCGCGCTTGCGGGGACGCGGTCGGGCGTGATAACTTCGGCGCGCGGGCGAATCCTGCGCGCGATCCGAGGCGGGCCAGCCATGAACAGCGGACTCCACCATCGCACCGATGCTCGGTATGAATTTCTTGCCGCGGGCACGGGCATGGCGACGCTGCTTTTCGGCGCGATGGTCTTCGTCGGCTGGTGGCTGCAAATTGACGCGCTCAAGGGCGTGTTCTTCGACATGGTGACGGTCAAGCCGAACACAGCGGTCGCGTTCATGCTGGCGGGCGCCGCGCTGCTGTTATCGCGAAGCGAACGGACGAATCGCTGGGGGCGTCTAGTTGCGCAGGTGTTGGCGAGCGGCGTGATGCTCATCGGGCTGCTCACGCTCGGCGAATATCTGTTCAACCGCGACATCGGGATTGACGAACTGCTGTTTGCAGACGAGGTGGCGGCAGCGGGAACGTCGCACCCAGGCAGGATGTCGCCGCTGGATGCGCTGAATTTTTTGCTTGTCGGCATCGCGCTACTTTTCCTCGATTTTGAAATCGCGCGGGAACAACGCCTCTCCCAATTTTTCACGCTCACGGCGGTCATCGTCAGTCTGCTTGCGCTGATTGGTTACGCTTACGGCATCGAATCGCTTTACAGCATCGGCTTTTCCACGCGGATGGCGCTGGACGCGGCGACGGCGTTCGTGGTGCTCTGCGTCGGCATCCTCTTCGCGCGTCCGCGCCACGGATTGATGGAAATCGCGACGAGTGACACGGTGGGCGGACAACTGGCGCGCCGTTTGTTGCCCGCAGCCGTGGCGCTGCCCATCGTGTTGAACTGGTTTCGGCTCTGGTCGGAGAAGAAGGGCTATCTCGAACCGCACCTCGGCATCGCGCTTTCGGCGGCGCTCTACGTCGTCATTTTCATGGTCTTGATCTGGAGCAACGCGAGCCTGCTTTATCGCGCGGACACTCGGCGCAAACAGGCGGAAGATGAATTGCGCGCCAACGAGGAACGGCGGCGGCTGATCATTGAGACGGCGTTCGACGCCTTCGTTAGCATGGACGACAGAGGGTTGATCACCGACTGGAACCGACAGGCTGAAATCACTTTCGGATGGGCGCGCGACGAAATCATGGGCAAGCCGCTCGTTGACACGATCATCCCGCCGCAATACCGCGAAGCGCACACGCGCGGACTCCAGCGATTTCTGGCGACGGGCGAGGGACCCGTCCTGAACAGGCGCATGGAATTGACGGCGCTGCACCGCGACGGGAGCGAGTTTCCCGCCGAACTCACCATCTGGCCCATCAAAGTCGGCGACTCCTATCGCTTCAACGCCTTCCTGCACGACATCACCGAGCGCAACGAAGCGCAGGAATCGCTGCGCGTGAAGGAGGAACAGGTGCGGCTGCTGCTCAATTCCACTTCCGAGGCGATTTACGGCGCTGACCTCGACGGCAACTGCACGTTTTGCAACCCGTCCTGCCTGCACATGCTCGGCTACCGCGAGCCTGCCGACTTGATCGGGAAAAACATGCACGCCGTCACGCAACACACCCGCGCCGATGGCACGCCCTATCCCGCCGAGGAAAATCCCATCATCCGCTCATTCAGTTCGGGCAAGGAGACGCACGCGCACAACGAAGTGCTCTGGCGCGCCGACGGGACGAATTTTCCCGCCGAATACTGGTCGCACCCCGTCTATCAGGACGGCGACGCCATCGGCGCGGTGGTGACGTTTCTCGACATCACCGAGCGCAAACGCGCGGAGGAGGCGTTGCGCCAATCCGAAGAGCGTTACCGCAGGGTAGTCGAGACGGCGCGCGACATGATTTCGATTGTCGGCGCTGATGGCAAAGTCCTATCGCGCAATCCCGCGTTCGAGGCGATTACTGGTTGGACTTCCGCCGAATGGGAAGGCAAATCGTTCGAGCCGTTGGTTCATCCCGACGATCTGCCGCGCGCGCGGGAGAAGTTCCAACGGCTGTTGCGCGGGGAGAACCTGCCCAGTTTTGAAATGCGACTACGGACGAAAGGCGGCGACTACGTCACCGTCGAATACGCCACCACGCCCCAGTTTCAGGACGGCAAGGTCGTCAGCATCCTGAGCGTGGGACGCGACGTGACGGAGCGCAAACGGATGCAGGAGGAATTGCAACGCTCCAACGCGGAGTTGGAGCAGCTGGCCTACGTCGCGTCGCACGATTTGCAGGAGCCGTTGCGGATGGTGGTCAGTTACCTGCAACTGCTGGAGCGTCGCTCCAAGGACAGGCTCGACCTGGAGTCGGGGGAATTTCTCGGCTTCGCCGTGGACGGCGCGAGCCGCATGAAGACGCTCATCAACGATCTGCTCGCGTATTCGCGGGTCGGGATGCGCGGCAAGCCGTTTGAACTGACGAACTGCGCGGAAGTGCTCGAGGTCGCATTGTCAAACCTGAAAGTCGCCATCGAGGAAAGCGGCGCGACCGTCACCCACGACCTGCTGCCCGTGGTGATCGCCGATTCGTCGCAAATGACACAGGTGTTCCAGAACCTCATCAGCAATGCCATCAAGTTTCGCGGCGACAAACCGCCGCTCATCCACGTCAGCGCAACGCAGAAGGACGGGGACTGGCTGTTCACCGTGCGCGACAACGGCATCGGCATTGACCCGCAGTATTTCGACCAGATTTTCGTCATCTTCCGCCGTCTGCACGGGCGCGACGAATATGCGGGAACGGGCATCGGGCTTGCAGTCTGCAAGAGAATCGTGGAACGTCACGGCGGACGCATTTGGGTCGAGTCGGAATTGGGACGAGGCTCGACTTTCTGCTTCACCATCCCCGTTAAAGGAGTTTCCCATGAGCAACATCGAAAAGCTCAAGCCGATTGAAATCCTTTTGGTGGAGGACAACCCTGGCGACGTGCGCCTGACCGTCGAGGCGTTGAAAGACGGCAAGGTGCACAACCACCTGAGCGTCGTCAACGACGGCGAACAGGCGCTGGCGTTCCTGCGCCGCGAAGGCAAATTTGCGGACGCGCCGCGCCCCGATCTCATCCTGCTCGACCTGAATCTGCCGCGCAAAGACGGGCGTCAGGTCCTGACGGAATTGAAAGCCGACGACGACTTTCGCCGCATCCCCGTGGTCATCCTCACGACCTCCGACGCCGAAGAGGACATTCTCAAGGCTTACAACCTCAACGCCAACTGTTACATCACCAAGCCCGTGGACCTCGACCAGTTCATGAGGGTCGTGAAGGCGATTGAAAATTTCTGGCTCGAAATCGTCAAACTTCCCTGCAAATAGAATGAAAAACGGACCCGTCAAAATCCTGCTCATCGAGGACAACCCCGACGACGCGCGGTTGATGGAATTGATGCTGCGCGACGCCAAAGCCAGTTCCTTTGAGTTGGAGCGCGTGGATCGGCTCTCGAAGGGATTGGAGCGCATCGAGCAGGGGGGCATCGCCGCCGTGTTGCTCGATCTGTCGCTGCCCGACAGTCGCGGGTGGGAGACTTTTTCCAAAGTCCACACACGCGCGCCGCAGGTTCCCATCATCGTGTTGAGCGGGCTTGACGACGAAGACCTCGCGCTGAAAACCGTGCAGGAAGGCGCGCAGGATTATCTCATCAAGGGGCAGGTGGACGGACGCCTGCTCGTGCGCGCGATGCGTTACGCCATCGAGCGCAAGCGCGTCGAGGAAGCCCTGCGCGCCAGCGAACAGCAGATCAAGCGTTACGCCGTCGCGTTGCGCGAGCGCAACGAACAGATGCAAGCCGACCTGCAACTCGCGCGTGACCTGCAACTGGCGTTCCTGCCACAGCAGTATCCGACGTTCCCCAGCAACGCCACGCCCAACCAGAGCGCGTTGCGGTTCCATCATCGCTACCTGCCGACGGGGGAGGTCGGCGGCGATTTCTTCAACGTGTTGGCGTTGTCGGAGACCGAGGTGGGCGTCTTCGTCTGCGATGTCATGGGGCACGGCGTGCGTTCCGCGCTGGTCACGGCGATTTTGCGCGGGCTGGTCGAGGAATTGACGAACGCCCTCGACGAGCCAGGGAGATTTCTCACCGAAATCAACCGCAGCATGATGGCGATCCTGAAACGGACGAGTTCGCCGATGTTTGCCAGCGCGTTTTACATGGTCGCCGACGTCACGACGGGCAAAATGCGGTATGCCATCGCGGGGCATCCCAGCCCGATGCTCCTGCGGCGCGGCGCAGAAAAGGTGGAGTTGATTTGCTCGCTCGATTGCGCGGAGCCAGCGCTGGGGTTGTTCGAGGAAAACGTCTATATCACGCGGCACCACGCGCTGGAGGAGAACGACTCGGTCATGCTGTTCACTGACGGCTTGTTCGAGGTCGAAGGCGGCAACGGCGATTTCTTCGGGCAGGAACGGCTGCTGGCGTTCGTTCAACGCAACGTCGGTCTTCCCACGCGGCAGTTGTTCGAGGAGGTGCTTTCCGAAATCCGAAACTTTTCAGGCAACAACCCGTTTGCCGACGACGTGTGCCTCGTCGGGATGGACGTGGTGAAGTTGAAAGCGGGATGAACGCGACAAGTCACAAGAGCCTGTGGCGTTCCGCGGCGGTTCCCGCAGCCGCATCGTTGCATCGCGCCGCGATTGGTGTAACTTCGGGAGCATGGAGAGGAGGCGCGTATGGCTGATGCTTCCAAAGGAATCTCGGTCGGTTGCGTGGACACCGAAGTTTATCTGCGGGTCGTCGGGCGCGGCACGTTCCAGAACAGCCAGCCGTTGCGTCGGTTCGCCCACGAGATGATGGAATCGGGCTGCCACGATTTTGTGCTCGACCTCGCGCAATGCCAGAGCATGGACAGCACTTTCCTCGGCGTGCTCGCGGGGATCGGGTTGGAGCTGCGGCAGGACGAGCCGACGGGGAAAATCCACGTCGTCAACGCCGCCCCTCCCAATCGAGACCTGTTACACGGGCTGGGGTTGGACCGATTGTTCAACGTGGAAAACGGCGATTACTTCACGCCGTCGCATCCGCGCCCGCCCGAACGGGAACTGCAACGGTTGCCCGACACCGACGTGACGTCGCTGGGGCATCCGCTGGATCGGGAAGCCACCGCCGACTTGATGCTGGAGGCGCACAGCGACCTGATTCGCGCCAATGCCAGCAACGCGGAGAAATTCAGCGAGGTTACCCGTTGTCTCCGCGACAAAATCGCGCGCCGCCAGGCTGAGTTGAAACAGTGACGCGCCGCAACCGCGCGCCACGGGAAAGAATCGCCCATGAAGGAACTTCGCATCGAGAAGGAAACGAAGGGCAAGGTGCACTTGCTGCATCTGGTCGGTTCGCTCGACATGCATTATTTCCCAATTCTCGAGCGACAGATCAAAAATCTTTTCCAGCAGGGCGCGTATCGCATCGTGCTGGATTGCCGCGAGGCGGATTACGTCAGCAGCGCGGGTCTCGGCGCGCTCGTCGGGTTTGCGCGGGAAGCGCGCGAACACGACGGCGACGTGCGGTTGGTCAATCTTTCCCAGAACACTTGTCAGATTATGGAATTGCTGGGTTTCACGAAAGTCCTGCAAACCTACAACAACTTGAACCTCGCCATCACCAGTTTCACCAAACTCCCTGGCGCTCCATGACCCCGTCCCCAACGCCTTCGAAGCCGCAGGCGCCTCACGCTGTCAGGCTGATCACCCCCAGCCACAGCGGGTATCTCAGTTCCATTCGCGCGCTGGTCGCCGTCCTCGCCAGCACGGTCGGGTTCACTTCCGATGAAACCGCGCAGATCGAGATGGCGGTGGATGAAGCCTGCGCCAACGTCATCAAGCATGCCTACGCCCCGCACAAGCACTGGCTCTGGCAGCATCGCGAACCCGAAATCCGCCTCGCCATTTTCGTGGAGCGCGACCGCATGATTGTCGAGATCAACGACCACGGGCAGCGGTTCGATTTCGCGGCGTATCAGCCGACCGACATCGGCGCGCGGCTCCGCGAATTGAAGACCGACGGGTTCGGCATCGCCATCATGCGGCAGTTCATGGACGAGGTGACGTATCATTCCGACGACGAGACGGGCAACACGCTGCGGCTCGTCAAACACCTGAAGAAATGAGCTCGGGTCTTCGTTTCCGCTCTTGCCATCCTGCGCGCTCAATGCTAATCCTCGACGCGATGACTTCTCCTGCCTCTGCCAAAACCCAAAACCCAAAACCTAAAACCTCTCCTGCTTCCGACACTCGCCCCCCCGACCGATTGAGCGCCGCAAAATACCGTCGCATCACCCTCAAACTCAGCGGCGAAGCGTTGCAGGATGACTCCGAAAGCATCAGCCCGCGCGTGCTCAAATCTTTCGCGCAGGAAATCAAGGACGTGAAATTTCTGGGCGTGGACATCACCGTCGTCATCGGCGGCGGCAACATCTATCGCGGCGCGTCCGCCGCCGCCACGGATGTCGAACGCACCACGGGCGATTACATGGGGATGCTTGCCACTGTCATCAACGCGCTCGCGATGCAGGCGGCGCTCGAAAAAATCGGCGTCCACACCCGCGTCCAGACCGCCATCCAGATGCAGGCGGTCGCCGAACCGTTCATCCGTCGCCGCGCGATGCGCCACCTCGAAAAGGGACGCATCGTCATTTTCGCGGGCGGCACGGGCAACCCGTATTTCTCCACCGACACCGCCGCCGCCTTGCGGGCGCAGGAAATGGGCGCGCAAGTGTTGCTCAAAGGCACCAAGGTGGACGGCGTGTATGACAGCGACCCCAAGAAAAATCCCAGCGCCAAAAAATTCGACAAGCTCAACTACCTCGACGCCCTGCAAAAACGTCTCGCCGTGATGGACTCCACCGCCTTCTCGCTCTGCATGGACAACCATCTCCCCATCATCGTCTTCGACATGTTCCGCGCGGGTAATCTCAAGCGCGTCGTCCTCGGCGAAAAAGTCGGGACGTTGATCAGCGATTAGATTTTGCGGAGCGTGACGTTGACCCGCTTGGTGTGTCTGCTACACTCCGCCCAATGCCCATCTCTTGGAACGAAATCAAGCATCGCGCCATTGCCTTTTCCAAAGAATGGAAGGACGAGACACGCGAGGATGCTGAGGGGAAAGCGTTTTGGGACGGCTTCTTCAACGTCTTCGGTATCTCCCGCCGCTCCGTCGCCAGTTTTGAAGAACCTGTCAAAAACCTGCGCGGTCAATACAGCTTTATAGACTTGTTCTGGCGCGGCAAAGTTCTCGTGGAGCACAAGTCCGCTGGCAAGAATTTGGGCAAAGCGCAATCGCAGGCGTTCCAATATATCCAAGACCTTACGCGCGAGGGTCGCCACGCTGAAGTTCCCCGTTACGTCATTGTTTCCGACTTCGCCCGCATCGTTCTTCACGACCTCGAACCCGACGAGCCTGACGCCGCGACCATCGAGATTCTACTCGACCAACTCCACAAACACGTCCGCGCCTTCGCCTTCCTGCGCGGGGAGAAAGCCGTCCGCACCGACCCCGAAGACCCCGCCAACATTGAAGCCGCCGAAATCATGGGGCGTCTCCACGACACGCTCAAGGCAGGCGGCTATTCGGGACATCAACTGGAACGCTTTCTGGTTCGCGTGCTCTTCTGCCTCTTTGCCGAAGACACGGGCATCTTCGAGCCAAACGCGTTCACCGCTTTCCTCGAACAAAACACCCGCGAGGACGGCTCCGACCTCGGCGCGCAACTCGAACGCCTCTTCCAAGTCCTCGACACGCCCGCCGACGCGCGCCAGAAAAATCTCGACGAAGACCTCGCCGCCTTTCCCTACGTCAACGGCGAACTGTTCCGCGAGCGCCTCCCGATGGCGGAACTCAACCGCGACATGCGCAACGCGCTCCTCGCCGCCACCCGCTTCTCGTGGGAACGCATCTCCCCCGCCGTCTTCGGCTCGCTGTTCCAGACCGTGATGGAGCCGAAGGAACGCCGCCAGATCGGCGGGCATTACACCAGCGAACGCGACATCATGAAAGTGATTCGCTCGTTGTTTCTCGATGAGTTGTGGGCGGAGTTTGGGAGGATTGTCGGAACGAAAAAACCGCCAATGGACGCTAATAAACGCGAATCTTCTGCATTGGCGTCCATTCGCGTTCATTCGCGGTTAACTCCTTCTGCCATCTCTGAACTCAAACGCTTCCACGACAAACTCGCCTCGTTGCGCTTCTTCGACCCCGCGTGCGGCTGCGGCAACTTCCTCGTGCTCACCTACCGCGAACTGCGCGCGCTGGAAACCGAGGCGCTCCAACTGCTCCACCCCACGGGACAACGCGAACTCGACGTGAGCGCGCTTTCCAAAGTGGACGTTGACCAGTTCCACGGCATCGAAATCGGCGAATGGCCCGCGCGCATCGCCGAGGTCGCGCTCTGGCTCATGGATCACCAGATGAACCAGCGGCTCAGCGAAGCGTTCGGACAACACTTCGCCCGTCTCCCGCTCAAAAAATCCCCGCACATCGTCTGCGGCAACGCGCTCCGACTCGATTGGAAGAAAATCCTGCCTCCCCACAAATGCAGCTTCATCCTCGGCAACCCGCCGTTTGTGGGGAAACATTTGATGACTGCCGAGCAGGGACAAGACATGGAAATTGTTTGGGGTGAGACGAGCGGCGTAGGAGTGCTTGACTACGTTACGGGCTGGTATCGCAAGGCTGCCGAATACATTCAAAACACGCGCATCGTCGTTGGCTTTGTCTCGACAAATTCAATCAGTCAGGGCGAGCAAGTCGGCGCGCTGTGGAATCCTCTATTCCAACGCTTCGGGTTGAAAATTCATTTCGCTCACCGCACTTTCACTTGGGCAAGCGAAGCGCGCGGCAAAGCGCACGTTCACGTTGTTATCATCGGTTTCGGCGCGTTCGACACTGCGGATAAGAGGATTTACGACTACGAAACTGTAGCGGCGGTCTATGACCGCCGATCAAATCAACGGCGCTCACAGAGCGCCGCTACAGAAGAAACCGTCACCGTCTCCCCCGCCAAAAACATCAGCCCCTATCTTGTGGAGGGCACGGATGCGTCCGTCATTTCGCGCAACCGCCCGATTTCCAACGTCCCGTCCTGCATTTTCGGAAGCAAACCAACAGATGGCGGCCATCTCATCGTTGAAGAAGAAGACCGCAAGAAATTCCTATCCGAGAATCCTGAAGCAAAGAAATATCTCCGCCCGTTGCTTTGCGCAGAGGAATATCTTCACTCGATCCCACGCTGGTGTCTCTGGCTTGTTGACGCTTCTCCTTCGGATATCCGCAGCATTGCAGGCATTAAGAAGCGAATTGAAGCCGTTCGCGAATTTCGTTTGGCGAGCAAAAAAGCGCCCACCCGCGAAAGAGCGAATCAACCGACGCTCTTCGGCGAAATTCGCCAGCCCAAATCGCGCTATGTTGTGATTCCCCTGCACACTTCGGAAACACGAAATTACATTCCCCTTGGCTACTTCGAGCCGCGAGTCATAGTTCACAATAGTTGCACCGCGATTCCCGACGCGACGCTCTACCACTTCGGCGTTTTGTCTTCCGCGATGCACATGGCATGGGTGCGCCAAGTCTGCGGACGGTTGGAGTCGCGTTATCGCTACTCCAACAACCTCGTCTATAACAACTACCCGTGGCCCGAGAACTCGAGCGCGAAACAACGCGCCGCCGTGGAAGCCGCCGCGCAAGCCGTGTTGGATGTTCGCGAACAGTTTATGGGGAGCGCACGCGCCCCGCGTGCTGTGGCGGACGCCTCGTCCGCCGTCCTTCCGATGAAAGACCACCGCAAGAGCATAGATTCTCGCGGGGCGCGAGAATCTGCACGCGGGGGCGCGTGCGCTCCCCAGATGACAGCCACGCTTGCCGACCTTTACGACCCGCTGGCGATGCCGCCCGCGCTGGTCAAAGCGCACCAACAATTAGACCGCGCCGTTGACCTCTGCTACCGCCCCCAACCGTTCGACACCGAACGCCACCGCGTGGAATACCTTTTCGCGTTGTATGAAAAACTCACCGCCCCGCTGATTCCCGTGGAGAAGAAGCAGTCACAACGCAGAAGGTAGTCCATGAACGAGAGACTGAAATTTGAAGACCTCGAAAGGTTTTGTAACGACCACGAACCAGAATCGTTGTCGTTGGAGTTCAAGTCATGCAACGCTCTAAAACTCGACGCAAGGCGGGCGAACAGCGTTTTTTTGGATGAACTAACAAAGGACGTAACAGCGTTTCTAAATGCGGCTGGCGGTAGAATCATTTATGGCATCCAAGAAAATGATAGCCGCGCCGATTCAATAGACAGGGGCAACGCGTTCAGTGCTAACAGACCGCAAGACAATGTTGACGCCGAACGCGTAACCCAATGGTTGCGGGCACATATCAAACCGTCGCCTCCAATCAATGCTTACGCGATTTACGAAAGACCTGACGCTTCAAATTGGTATCTCGTAATTGACATTGAGCAAGGGCAAACCGCTCACGCCGCTAGGGACCGCAGGTTTTACAAGCGGGTGGGAAACATTGTGCAAGTGATGGAACAATATGAAGTTGCGGACGCAATAAATCGAATGAGATCGCCTGCGCTTGAACTGAAAATGGAGATTAAGAAACAAAAGATTGAATCGAGAAATCACGATTGGTTAAGGCTCGATATTTACATCGGCGTGACGAGCGCAAATTACATAGCTGCTGAATATGGCGCGTTACGACTTTCGTTCACAAATCCCGTCCAACTCATGCCGCAAATGATAAACGACCGCTCTTTCGAGAACCGTGACCTAGTGATTGAGGGTCAAACAGACGCAGTTAAAGCGACCTCAATGTGCATGCGTTGGAACACCAATCTCGGCGTTGTTTTTCCAGGGGATTGGTATGATTTCCACGGAAACGGTGCGGTCATCCATATTCCACGATTTACGGAAGAGTTTACCTATTTGGTGCAGGCTGACCTCCTTTGCAACGGCAGAGCTAAGACCATGTTGTTTTCTCTTGAGAGCGACGCATTGGGGTCTCCTTATAAGTTGGTTGAGGTAACGCCAACTAACTACGAGGAAGTTCTGAGAAGTTTTTGGGGAAATTACAAATTTTGCCACACTTGGGAAATGACGATGGCTTGAATATCGGGCGACTTTGCTTGCCCCTTTGGGATTGTGCGTTCGAACATTGTACAAAACTCACCACCCCGCTGGTTCCCCTCCAGAAAAAAAGAGCAAAACGCTTGAAGATCAATATATGAATTTGCTGGAAACGCCTGTAGGCGCGGTCAACGACCCGCTTCTCTGCCAACTCTTTGAGGAATTGGAAGCGATAACGCGGGTTCGTGTGGAGGACAGATTTCAGGACTCCGTGAACGCCTTCCTTTGGCAGACGCTTTATCGCAACGGGTCGCAGAAGTTCGTGAAATTGACGAAAGACGAAGTGGATTCGCTGCCGCCGACACGCGAAGTCCTGCTCGGCAAGACGCTGAAAAAATTGGACGGCACGAGCGTTTATCGTCTTTGCGCCGAGTTGGCGCAACGCAACGGGGAGTCCGCAGACCGATATTGGGGCACGCAGTTGTATTCGTTCCTCAACAAACACTTCCCCGACATCAACAAGAGGCGGAAACGGCGATAGCGAAGGAGAACGAGGTGGTGCCGTTGAGCAGTGGCAAAAGCATAGCTACTCTACCCTGCCGCCTTTGTCTTCTTGATGTTCTTGCACTTCGGATAGGCAGAACAAGCGATGAAGGGACCGTAGCGTCCCATCTTATGCACCATTGGCGAGCCGCATTTGTCGCAGGTTTCGCCTGTCGGTTCGGCGGGTTGCGTTTTGCGGGCGGGAGCGGCAGAAGTTTCAGTGGCGGTGGTTGTCGGAGATTTTGCGGCGCGTTTGCGAGGAGCGGGTTTCGATTCGCCGTTGTCTTTTGTTTCAGTCGCAGCGGTTGAGGGTTGGGCGGCGGTGTCTTTCTTGATGTTCTTGCACTTGGGATACGCGGAGCACGCGACGAACGGACCGAATCGTCCCATCCGTTTCACCATCGGCGAACCGCATTTGTCGCATTTCTCGCCCGTCGCTTCAGGCGGAGTCGGCGCGGCGGGCGCGGCGGAGGTTTCACCGCCCGCCGTTGCGGACTTGGGGATTTTCTTGATGTTTTTGCATTTCGGATACGCGGTGCAGGCGAGGAAGAACCCGAACCGTCCGCGTTTGACCGCCATCTCCGAGCCGCATTTGTCGCAGGTCTCCTTGAGATTTTCCAATTCGGGCGGCAACGCCTTGCGCGGGATGGGAATAATGTTGCCTGTCTCGTCGCGCTTGAAACTGAGCGCGTTTTTGCATTCGGGGTAACCCGTGCAGGCGAGAAATTCCCCGCGCCGACTCATCTTGATCGCCATCGGGCGCTGGCATTTTTCGCAGAGAATGTCGGTGGTCGCGGCGGCGGCGGTCGCCTCGAAATCGAATTCCGTCTTAAACTCGTCGGTGAGCTTGACGATGGCGTTGAAACGTTTGCCTGCCTTGCTGCGGAGATTTTTCAGCGGACCGATCTTGCGGTCGCGTATCAGCGTGTCGAACTCTTCACGCGTGAGCAGGTGTCCCGCGATGGTTTTCCAGATGGAAAAATCGCACACGGGACTCGTGCAGGAATATCCCTTGAACCGTTCCACCAGTTTGCTGCCGCATTTCGGACATTGACCGAACGGCTCGGCGTCGGCGACGTGCTCATCGGGCGTGAACGATTTCGCCTTCTCGACGATGTCCTTGGTCAGCGAACGGATGTCGCGCATGAAGGCGTCGCGCGTGAGTTTCTGGTGCTCGATTTCGCGCAGCCGAAATTCCCATTCGCCCGTGAGTTCGGGGCTGACGAGTTCGTTAACGGGGATGCTCTTGAGTAAGCCGATGGTCTGGAGCGCCTTTGAGGTCGGCTGCAATTCCTTGCCGTGCCGCGCGAGGTAATGAACATAGACGAGGTTCTCGATGATGGTCGCGCGCGTCGCGGGCGTGCCAAGCCCGCGTTCCTTCATCGCCTCGGCGAGTTCCTCGTCGTCGAGCAATTTGCCCGCGCCTTCCATCGCGCTGAGGATGGTCGCCTCGGTGTAACGCGGCGGCGGATTCGTCTGGTCGGCTTTGATTTCGATGCGCTCGGTGTGGACGCGCTCGCCCTGCGTGACGGGCGGAAGGTTCTGGTCGCCGTCCTGGTTTAAATCGCGCCCATACACTTCCATCCAACCGAGCACCTTGAGAATTTTTCCCTCGGTCTTGAACGGCTCGCCCGCGACGCGCGTGATGCGCGTGGTCACCTCGAATTGCGCGGGCGGATAAAAAATCGCGATGAGCCGTTTGGCGATCATCTCGTAAATCGCCTGCTCGTCGCTGTTGAGATGCGCGGCGGTGTTGCCCGTGGGGATGATGGCAAAGTGGTCGCTGACCTTCGCGTTGTTGAAAACGCGCTTGTTCGGTTTGACCCAGTCGTTATCGAGCACTTTTGACGCGAACACGCCGAGCGGCGTGTCGGCAAGTTTGCGCAACGTGCTCTTCACCGTCGCCACGTAATCTTCGGGCAGACAACGCGAATCGGTGCGCGGGTAGGTGATGAGCTTGTGTTTTTCGTAGAGCGACTGCGCGATTTGCAGCGTGCGCCGAGCGGGAAACCCGAAACGGTTGTTCGCCTCGCGCTGGAGCGTCGTCAAATCGTAAAGCTGCGGCGCGATTTGCGTGGTCGGTTTTTTTTCCTCAAGCTCGATGACGCCCGTTTTGCCCGCGCATTTCTTTTCGATGGCTTGCGCGATCTCGCGATGCCACAACTTTTGCGTCGCGCGATGCTCGTCCCAAAGCGAGCCGTTTTCCTCGTCGAGCCGCTGTTGCGCGTCAGGCAGCCGCAGCGAGAAACGGCTGAGCAACCGCATTGTGCGCTCAGCTTCGTTTTCATCTTTCTTGAACGTCTCGTCAAACCAACGCCCCGAATAATTTCCCGCGTCGGCTTTGAAATGCCCGAACACCTCGAACACGTCGCGCGGCTTGAATCTTTTGATCTTCTCCTCGCGCTCGACCATGATGGCGAGCGTCGGCGTCTGGACGCGCCCCAGCGATGTGACCGTGCTGCCGCGTCCGCCACTGAGCCGCAGCGTGAATGCGCGCGTGGCGTTGATGCCGACGAGCCAGTCCGCCTCGTTGCGGCTGCGCGCGGCGGCGGCGAGCGGTTGCATCTGTTCGTCAGTGCGCAGGTTTTGAAATTCCTGCCGAATCGCGTCGGGCGTCATCGAGGAAAGCCAGAGGCGTTTGACGGGTTTCGACGTTTTTGCGAACTGGATGATGTAACGGAAAATCAGCTCGCCCTCGCGTCCCGCGTCGCAGGCGTTGATGACTTCGGTGACGGTCTTTTCCTTGAGCAGCTTGACGAGCACCTTGACGCGGGAGCCGACCTTCTCGGTGGGCGCGAGGTCGAACTCGCGCGGCATGATGGGCAGCTTGTCGAGTGCCCATTTGTCCTGCGCTTTCATTTCCTCGGGCACGGCAAGCTCGAAGAGGTGCCCGACCGCCCACGACAGGAGAGATTTGTCGCTCTCGAAGTATGCCTTGTTTTTTTTGAACCCGCCCAGCGCCTTCGCGATGTCCTGCGCCACGCTGGGTTTTTCGGTGATGATTAGAGATTTTCCCATGTTTCCACGTGCGGCGTCGCAGGGATGGTTGCGCAACCTTTGCGCTTGCGACGCACCGCAATGGGCGGGCTGGAACCCGCCTTACCGTGCGCGAACGAAACGCTTGCCTGGCAGTTGCCTGACGAGCCGTTTCATTTCGAGCGCGAGTAAAGTGGCGGAGACTTGCGCGGTTGTCAAATTGGTTTGTCGCGTCACCGTGTCCATTTCCGTCTCCTCGTCGCCCAGCGCGTCGAGAATTTTCTTCTCCGCGTCCGTCAACGAAACCGCGTGCGCCGTCGCGCCCGATTTTTCCTGCGCGCGTTTCGTGGGCGGCTGCAAATACTCGAAATCGCAGAGGATGTCCTCGGAATTTTCGACGAGTTTTGCGCCGTTCTTGATCAGTTTGTGGCAGCCGCGCGAACGGGGCGTGTCCACGCGCCCAGGCACGGCATACACCTGACGCCCCTGATCCGCCGCCAGCCCCGCCGTGATCATCGCGCCGCTGTTCACGTCGGCTTCCACCACCACGAGACCAAGCGAAAGCCCGCTGACGATGCGGTTGCGGATGGGGAATGTTTGCACGTCGCCCTGGCGCCCGAACGGAAATTGCGTCAGCAGCGCGCCGCCCGACTCGACGATTTTCTCAAAGAGCGCGTCGTTCTCCTTCGGGAACACGATGTCAATGCCCGTGCCGAGCACGCAAAGCGTTCGTCCCTTCGCCGCAAGCGCGCCCTGATGCGCCATCGTGTCAATGCCGCGCGCGCCGCCGCTGACAACCGTGAACCCCGCGTAGGCGAGTTGGCAGCCGAGTTGCCGCGCGGTTTCCTGACCGTAGAGCGTCGTCATGCGCGAGCCGACGATGGCGATGGCGTTTTTGTCGCGCGCGTCGAGTGTGCCTTTGACGTAAAGCACGATGGGCGGGTCGGAAATGGTGCGGAGATTTTCGGGATATTCCGCATCCGCCCACGTCAGCACGCGCACGTTCGCCTCGGCGACGCGGCGGAGTTCGCCCTGCAAGTCCACGGAGTTTTCCCAATTGGAAATCGAATCTGCAACCACGTCGCCAACACCTTGCACGCGGAGCAATTCCTTGCGCGATGCGCCGAGAATGTTTTGCGGTTCGGCGAATGCGTCGAGGAGTTTCTTGAGCAGAATCGGGCCGACGTGCTCAATGAGGTTGAGCGCGATATAGGATTCGGTGTTGGTCATTAGTCATTGTCCGTAGGAGCGACATTCTGGTCGCGACCCACCTCCCGCCATCGCGACAAGAATGTTGCTCCTACGGTGATTGGGCGCGCCGTTTGGATTTCCTCGCTGGTTTGAACAATTCCAACTGCGGCTCCTTGAGGAGCCCGTAATTTTTGAGCAGCCGCAGGATTTGCAGCAGGTCGGATTTCTGGTAATTGCGGTTCGTCTCCACGCCGCGAATGAGGTCTTCCAGAATCGCGCGAAACGATACCACGCCGTCCACGCCCTTCGACTTCAACAACTCGACGCTGCGCTCACGCGTGGATTTCGTCGCGGGCAGCGCGGGCACGACGAGCAGTTTGAAGATGCGCCCGTCTTTGCCGAGGAGTTTTTCCGCCGCGTGCAGCGCCTGCGGCTCGATAAACCGAAAAATGTCGGGCGCGCTCGTCAGCACCGACGGCGCGAACGGTTCGGTGTGCCAGCCGCGCACGGAGACGATGGCGCGCGGGATTAACGCGAGGTCGGCGGGTGACAGGACGAAGTTGGCGGGCGCGGCATTGGGCGCGGTGTGCGGGTTGACAGCGATGAGGTCAATCTCCTCGACGGGCGTTTTCTCGCGCGCGGACACGACGTACTTGCGGTTTTGGGAAACGAGGAACCCGTGTTGTTCGAGGTATTCGCGGACGATGATTTCATCAATGGCGGACATCTCTGGTGCGGCGGTCTATGACCGCCGAAAAATTGATTTGAGGAAAACGGCGGTCCTAGACCGCCGCTACAGTATTTCGTTTTCGCGGACGGCATCGGTGACGACTGCTTCGCCGAGGTGTTTTAATAACACGAAGCGCAGTTTGCCGTCGCGGATTTTTTTGTCGAGCTTCATTCGTTCGATGAGTTGGGCGGGATTGAAGGCGGCGGGGAGTTCTGTCGGGAGGTTGCTGCGTTTCAGTAATTGAGTCAGTCGTTCAGCGTCGGCTTTTGGAAATCCCAAATATTTCGTGGACAGCGCAGCGGCGCGAATCATTCCGATGCTGATGGCTTCGCCGTGGAGCAGTGTCTTGTAGTTGGTTTCAGCTTCGAGTGCGTGCCCAATCGTGTGACCGAAGTTAAGGATTTCGCGAAGACCTTTTGTCTCGCGTTCGTCGGAGGCGACGATGTTCGCCTTGATCTCGCAGCAACGGGCAATGACTTCACCGAGCAGGTTGTTATCTAGATTGAATAGGGTGTCGAGTTTGCTTTCGAGTTGCGCGAAAAAATCAGCGTCCTTAATGGCGGCGGTTTTGATGACCTCTGCCATGCCCGCAGAAAATTCGCGCGGCGCCAGCGTGCGCAATGTGTCGAGGTCGGCGATGACGGCGCGCGGCTGCCAGAATGCGCCGACGAGATTTTTCCCCTCGGGCAAGTCCACGCCCACTTTGCCGCCCACGCTGCTGTCCACTTGCGCGAGAAGTGTCGTGGGAATTTGGACAAACTGAACTCCGCGCAGATAAGTCGCAGCGACAAACCCAGCAAGATCACCCACCACGCCGCCGCCCAGCGCCGCGACGAACGAGTTGCGGTCAAGCTTGTGAGCAGCGCAAACTGAAAAAAGTCTTTCGGTTTGTTGGAGCGTCTTGGACTTTTCGCCTGAGGGAACGACTTCAAGCTGAGAATCAACGCCAGCCGCGCGAAGCGCCTTCGCCGTCCTGTCTGCGTAGAGTTTTGCGGCATTGCTGTCGGAGACGATTAGGCATTGTGAGCCGAGTTTCAACGGGCGCAATAGTTCGCCGACGCGTTCCAAAAGGCGTTGCCCGATGAAAATGTCGTAGCTTCTTTCGGCGAGATTGACGCGGACGGTGCGCATTGGCGCGGAGATTACAATGAAACGTCGGTTGTCAAAAGATGGATTTTTTGGGGGTATCCTTCGTTTCGCTCAGAGATGACAAAAGCGCCGATTTGATTAGACAGCCATTTTTTCCAGCGCGAGCAGTTTTTTCTTCCAATGCAGTCCGCCGCTGAAGCCGCCGAGTTTGCCGTCGCTGCTGACGACGCGGTGGCAGGGGATGAGAATGGGAATCGGGTTGGCGCCGCACGCAGCGCCGACCGCGCGGACGGCGGCGGGTTTGCCGATGCGCGCGGCGAGTGCCTTGTAGCTGCGCGTTTTTCCAGCGGGGATTTTCGCCATCTGCCGCCAGACGTTGCGCTGGAATTTGGTGCCATCGAGCAAATCGAGCGGGACATCGAACTGCGCGCGTTTGCCGTCGAAGTAATCATTGAGTTGCGCGGCAAGTTCGCAGGCAAGAGGCGGCTGCGCGTCCGTCCGCGCCGAACTTTTTCCCGTGGACGGAAAATCGAGGCGCGCGAGTCCGCGCGGGGTGAACAGCGCGGTGAAATTGCCGACGCGGGTGGGGATGGTTGCCGAGGCGAGTTGGGGAAGTTTCGTTTTCATTTTGCAAAAAGCGCCCACGCGATGAGCAGGGCGATGACGCAGAGGATGCCGATGAAGATCGCGCGGCGGCGTTGGACGCGCGCTTCACGCTTGAGGGGTTTGAGTTTTTGCGAGCCGCCCGCTGCCAGCAAACCGACGATGCGCGGATCGTGGGGCGGGGCTTGCGGTTTTTTGCCGACGGAACCCGTCAGTGGGCTGTGTCGCGGATTGGTGAGGGAAGTCGCGGGACGCGCGGGGCGCGGGTGTTCGATAACGGAAGGAAGATGGAGCTTCGTATTTGCGTCAGGCGACATCGCGGGAGGTTTGGGCTGGCGACGCTGGCGGGTCGCAGGCGGTTCCGTCCAATCCGACGAAAAATCTTCGCTGTCCGATTGCGGGGAAGCCATCCTGCGTCGGACGTCGGGCGGCGAAGATGAATGATTGGGAGCGTTTTCCTGGGATTCAGGAGAGCGTTCGCGTCCGAGTTGATGGCGGAGGAAAATCAGCTTGCTGCCGAGCGAGGCGGACGAGTTTTTTTTGGCGGGCGGCGTTGGCACGGGCGGAGTTTAGAACCAGCGGGGCGTGTTGTAAATGGCGGGCGTCAAATTTCCAGCGTTTCCATTTTCTTGAACGCGAGTTTCATCGGGATCGCCGCGATGAGCCAGCTTGCGAGCGCGACGATGACGAGCGTGCCCGCGTTGGCGATCAGCAGGGGGCCTGCGCCGAGGGACGACGCGCTGATGAGCAAGGCATACTGGAGGAACGCCTCGAATCCGAGAATCGCCGCGATATACACAAGGCTCAGCACGAGGCAAAACGTGCCGCCGAAGCCGCTGACGATTTTCGCGGGGTTGTCCACCTTGAAATTGGCATAGATCGCTCCCAGCCCGACCGCCATTCCCGACAACGCGGAACTCATGCAGATGACCGTCACGAGGAAAAACACAATCAACCGCGCGTCCATCCCCAGTGTCAGGCACGTTGCGAGCGACAGCGACGCGGAAATGGCGGTGGACGACACGGCGCTGAGCCAGAATTTTTCCATCAGCACCTTCTTCAATCCGATCGGCGCCATGCCGACGAGCCAGAGCCGCCTGCCTTCGAGCGAAACCTGCGGGAACACGAAGCGCGTGGTCAGCGTCGCCAGCGTCATGCTGCACGCGGCGAGGTTGAGAAACGGAATCCATGCCTGCGCGAAGAGGATGTTGTCCTTGATCGTCTGGATGTTGCGCAGGTTGATGATGTAAAGCGCGAGCAACCCGAAGAAGATGACGAACTGGCTCCATTGCGTCGTGTCGCGCCAGAACGTTTTCAGGTCCTTGATGACCAGCGCGCGCACGGGCAACTGAATCCATTTCATCGCGCCGACGATTCGGTCGCTCCAACTGAACGTGCGCGTCTGTTGGGGCAGCGTTTCATTGAACCGCGAGAAAAAGCGGGATTTGGCGGTCATCGGGCCGCGTCCGTGCACCGTCGCCCAGCCGCCGTAGAAAAATCTGCCCGCCACGCCGAAACACATCACCCCCGCCATCATCGCGTTGCTCAATAGCACGAGGAAATAAAATTGCGCCGCCCTGCCCGCGCCCTCGCCCCAGGCGAGGATGCTTTGGGTGATCCAGTAACTCGGCAGCACTTGCAGCGAGGCGAACCGCGTGTTCTGCATCAACTCGTGGAACAACTGCTCGTATTGCGAGTTGGACAGACGGTCCACGTTCGTCGGTTTCATCAGAAAAAACGCCGCGACCAGCCCGCACCCGCAGACCGTCAGCAGCGCCACCTTGAAACTGCGCCGATGCAAATGGCGCGCGATGAGCAGCACCGCCCAGGAACCGCACACGGCGGGAATCACGATGAACGGCAGATACAGCGCCACGACCTTCACGAAGAAAAACCAGCCCACGCCGCGCACCACGCCGTAAGCCGCCATCAACGGCGCGGACAAAAACAGGAACGCCCACGAGGAGAGGATCATGCTTTCGACGAATTTCCACCGATACAGGTCGCGGTGGCGGATCGGCATCGTCATCAGCCAGCCCGTCTCCGCGTTGCGGAACAGCGACGCGTAACCGACGATGATGTTGCCGAAGAACAGCATGAACAGCAGGAAGGCGAAATACATGTTCAACATCTGCCCTGGCAGCAGCGCGTTCAGCCCAGGCACGCCGTAGAGAAATCGGAACGCCTTGACGAACAGCCAGAACCCGAAAAGGCAATAGCTGCCAACGAACAGCCCGACGACGACCATCATCAACAGCGACTGTTCCCTCAGCCCGCGAATGCGGTTCTCCAGAATCCGCGCGTTGGTGCGCAGCAAAATCCCAAACACGCTCGGCTCTTTGGATGTCGTCGGTTGCACGGAGGGCGGGTTGACGGCGCACAGTAGCGCAAAACCCCACGCGGGTCTAGCCGCGCTCGCAAATCGTCATGCAAAAAAACAACGCGCCAGTTGAGGGAAGGCGTGGTTGCAATTGTGTTACGCGGCATTTAAGTTCCTCGACGCTGAGGAGAGCATGGCAGCCGAAGACAACAATATCACCGCCGCCGCGCGGCGGATTCTTTCGAGTTACTGGGTGGATCTGACGCGCCTGAACGTCCGCACCACGCGCGGCGCGATTTACATTTCGGGCACGTTCAAGCGGATGACGTTCGAGCACGCGGAGATGGACGAACGGATGCTGCGCCTGATTGACAGCGATTTGAAGATGCTCGACAAGGTGCGCACCGTCAATTACGACCTTCTGAACTGGGAACTCGACGCGATGGATGTTTGGCGGCGCATTGACCCAGAAGAACAGAAACGCCGCAAACGGCAACAGACCCAGTGGGAATCGTCAGGTTCGTGACGCGCCGTTTCAATCCAGCGGTTTGCCGCGCTCCTTGTTCATGGAATGAATGTAAGCGAGCAGCCGCTCCACCTGGTCGCTGATGTCCTTGACCTTCAGGATGGAGCGGACGCGCACCTTCAGTTCCAGCGAATCAATCGGTTTGCCCAGAAAATCGTCGGCGCCCGCCGCGATGCTTTCTTCCAGTCGGTCGCGCGTGTTGTAGGCGGTGAGGATGATGATGCGCGCCGCCGCCAGCGCATCGGTCGCGCGGATTTTTTTGCATGTCTCGATGCCGTCGAGTTTCGGCATGTTGATGTCGAGCAGGATCAGGTCGGGCTTCTCCGCCAGCGCCTTTTCAATCGCCTCCTCGCCGTCGCCCGCCATGAACACATCGTAACCTTCGTCGGTCAGAATGCGCGCGATGAACTCCCGAATCGAAGGCTCGTCCTCGGCGGTCAGGATTCTCGGGCGTTTTGCGTTCTCCATGGTGTGCCTCCCTGCAACGCCCGCACTATAGGACATTCGCTGCGCTGCGCCAAATCATTTGCCGTCACCGCGACAACTTTCGCGTCAGCATCTCGCGCAACTGCTGCGGGTTCGCCTTGCCGCCGCTGGCGCGCATCGCCTGCCCGAAGATGGCGTTGAGCGCCGCGATTTTGCCCGCCTTGTAATCGGCGACGGATTTGGGATTGGCGGCAATGGCGTCGTCGGCAAGTTCTTCGATGGCGGAAGCCTCAGTGACTTGCGCGAGACCTTTTTCTTTCACAATGTCGGAGGGATTTTTACCCGACTGAAACATCTCCATGAAAACCTGCTTGCCAATGGTGGAGCTAATCTGTCTCCCGTCCACCATGTCCACCAAGTCCACAATTTGTTTGGGCTGAACCTTGCAATCCGCAATCGTTTTCTTTGCCGCCGACAACTCGCGCAACAAATCGTTCGCCACCCAGTTGCAAATCGCTTTCGGATTTTTGCTCGCTGCTGCCGCTTCCTCGAAAAACTGCGCGACCGCCGCGGACGCCACCAACACCCCCGCGTCGTATTCGCTGATGCCGTATTGCGTGACGAAACGTTGTCGCTTCTGCTCAGGCAACTCAGAAATCCCGCCGCGCACCGATTCGACAAACGCGTCGTCCAACTCCACGGGCATCAAATCGGGTTCGGGGAAATAGCGATAGTCGTGCGCGAACTCTTTCACGCGCATCAACTGCGTCGCGCCTGCCGCGTCATCCCATCGCCGCGTTTCCTGTTTGAATGTCTCACCGCGCTTCAAACCTTCGGTCTGCCGCTGAATTTCAAACGCCAGCGCGCGCCGCACGCCCGAAATCGTGTTCATGTTCTTGATTTCGATTTTTGTCCCGAATTCCTTTTGTCCAATAGGACGCACCGAGACGTTGCAATCGCAACGCATCTGTCCCTTCTCCATGTCGCAATCGGAAATCCCCGCTGCCGAAAGGATTTCTCGCAGCGCCGTGAGATACGCGAATGCTTCGTCGGGCGACGCGATATCGGGTTCGCTCACCATTTCCATAAGCGGCGTCCCCGCGCGGTTGAAATCCACGCCCGAAGTAGTCTCAAAATGAAAATTCTTCGCCACGTCCTCTTCCAAGTGGATGCGCGTCAGCCCGATTTTCTTTTTCTGTCCCGCCTTCGACTTGTCCGCCGTCCCCAAATCAATCTCCACGGCGCCGCCCTTGCACAAAGGCAAATCGTATTGCGAAATCTGGTAATTCTTTGGCATGTCGGGATAGAAATAATTTTTTCTGTCCCACTTCGAGAACCGCGCAATCTCGCAGCCGAACAGCAACCCCGTCAGCGCCGTCTTGCGCACCGCCGCCTCATTCATCACGGGCAGCACGCCAGGATAACCGAGGCACACGGGGCAGACATTCGTGTTCGGCAACGCGCCAAACTCCGTCGCGCACGCGCAAAACATCTTGCTCGCCGTCTTGATTTGGACGTGAACTTCCAGCCCTATGGTCGCTTCGTAGTTCATTTTTCAGCCACAAAGAGGCACAAAAAGCACAAAAATTTTAAGGAAGGACATCGAGGATGAATTTTTGTATCTGGATTTTCGGGGAGCCGAAATTGATGAGCAACCCGTGCTCCTTGCGCGACGCCCGCAAATATCCCAATAGTTGCGCGATATGCTCATCTACCAGTGTCTTACATGCCTTTAACTCTACGATGAGTTCATTTTCCACGAACAGGTCGGCGTGCAAGTCGCCCAGCAATGTCCCATCCTCGTCAAACACGGGTAACGAATGCTGCTGCTTCACATCCAATCCGAGCTTTTTCAACCGATTTACCAAAGCATTTTCATAAATCCTCTCCACATGCCCGTGACGATGGAATTTGTGAACCGCAAAACTTGTCTCACGAATGGTGTCACATAATTTCTTAATGTCCTTCATTTTCGTCTCCTTTCTTTTTGTGCCTTTTGTGCCTTTTCGTGGCTAAAACTTCGGCTTCTCCTCATGCCACGCCGTCGCCTGCTCGTAAGCGTGCGCGACTTGCAAAACAATTTCCTCCCCAAAAGTCGGCCCGAGAATCTGTAATCCAATCGGCAGCTTCGGCTGCTTCGTGAATCCGCACGGAATCGAAACGCCGCAGATGCCCGCGAGATTGCACGGGATGGTGAACACGTCGCTCAAATACATTTGCAACGGGTCTTCAGTTTTCTCGCCAAACTTGAATGCTGCCGTCGGCGAAGTTGGCGTCAGAATCGCGTCGCATTTCTTGAACGCCTCGTCAAAATCCTGCTTCATCAGCGTTCGCACTTTTTGCGCGCGCAGGTAATACGCGTCGTAGTAACCGCTCGACAGAGCATACGTGCCGAGAATGATGCGGCGTTTCACTTCCGCGCCAAACCCCGCGCCGCGCGTCTTGCCGTAAGTGTCAATCACGTCCTCGCCCGCCACGCGCAAGCCGTAGCGCATCCCGTCGAAGCGCGCGAGGTTTGCCGACGCTTCCGCCGTGGCAATAATATAATAGACCGCAACCGCGTATTCGGAGTGAGGCAACGAAATCTCCACAATCTCAGCACCGAGCGACGCGAGTTTGTCCACCGCCGCGCGAACCGTCGCCTCCACTTCCTTGTCCATCCCCTCGATGAAATACTCCTTCGGCAATCCAAGCCGTTTTCCCCGCATACCTTTGCTGAGCGCCTTTGTGTAATCAGGCACAGGACGATTCACGCTCGACGAATCCATCGCGTCGTGCCCGCTGATGGCGCGCAACATCAACGCCGCATCTTCCACGTCCTTCGTGAACGACCCGATTTGGTCGAGCGATGACGCGAACGCGACAAGTCCAAATCGCGACACGCGACCGTAAGTCGGTTTGAATCCGACGTTGCTGCACAGCGCCGCAGGTTGGCGAATCGAACCGCCCGTGTCCGAACCGAGCGCCGCAATGCACTCGTCCGCCGAAACCGCCGCCGCGCTGCCGCCGCTCGACCCGCCAGGAATGCGCGTCAAATCCCACGGATTTTTGGTCGCACCGAACGCGGAATTTTCCGTGGATGAGCCCATCGCAAACTCATCCATGTTCGCGCGTCCAAAAACAATCGCGCCTTCCGCTTTGAGTTTTTTGATAACCGTCGCGTCGTAGGTGGAAATGTATCCTTCGAGAATCTTTGAAGAGCAACGGCATGGCTGACCCTCGACATTGATGACATCCTTGATGGCGATAGGAACGCCTGCGAGTGATTTGCCATTCTTCGCCGCGCCCGATTTATCAATTGCGTCGGCTTGTTTGAGCGCATCGGCTTCGTCCAGATGATTGAAGGCATGTAGTTTTCCATCCACCGCGCGGATGCGGTCGAGCGTTGCCTGCATCGCTTCGCGCGCGGAACATTCGCCGCGACGCAGTTTGTCGCGCAATTCGTGGATGGTGAGTTGGTTGAGAGACATTTGTAGTCGCAGGCTTTAGCCTGCGCGTTTGGGCAACGCAGACGCGGGCGTAAAGCCCGCGACTACATCATTCGACAATCTTGGGCATGATGAACAACCCGCGCGCCTCCTTGGGCGCGTTTTTCAAATACTTCGCGTTATCGCCGCTTGGACGCGCTTCGTCTTTGCGCAGCACGTTGGACATTGGGACGGCGTGGGCGGTGGGCGGCACATCGGTCACGTCGAGTTTTTTCAACTGCTCGACGTGCTCCAAAATGCGCGCGAGTTGACCCGCGAGTTTTTTCTGCTCGTCTTCGCTCAACTCCAACCGCGCGAGGTGCGCAACATATTTCACGTCAAATTGTTCCTGCGATTTGGCCATGGTGAAATCAGGATGCACTCGCGCGCAAGGGGCGGGCAAGCAAAATGTCCCCGCCCATGTTATACTGGGCGCATCGTGATACTGGAGCCATGCAGAGCGATACCGCGTGGTTGTAGGGCGCGAATGCCCAGCCCGCAGTCTGCGGAGGGCTGCGGTTTCGCGCCGTGTCCTTTTGCCTTGACGGCGCC
>Ga0187893_10004221_pt1 | contig 27717 bp, 19 predicted proteins | sample MA1701074metaG_FD_139574 | JGI IMG/M metagenome (GOLD analysis project Ga0187893, IMG submission 139574) | White microbial mat communities from a basaltic lava cave in the Kipuka Kanohina Cave System on the Island of Hawaii, USA - MA170107-4 metaG ... | reverse complement strand
TGGACTCAGTTGTGATGACCGATAATCTGGCCACTGTGCTCGACTCCGAAATTGACCGCGCATTGGGAACCTGGGCGGATATGGCTGCGGTTAATGCGGCGCTCAAACACACACTCGGATTGCCATGAAGTAAGCGTGATGTTCGTACAGCCGCATCGGCGCCGTCCGGCGACAGATACAGAAGAAGAACCGAGCGATGAGTTACGAAATTGCCCAACAACGCATTGAAGCCGCGCGCCGGCTCAATCCACCGGTTAATCGCCATAACGTTCCTGGTTCCAGGTCATCAACCAATTATTGAAGCTTGCGTACTTTCTACTGCTGCGCTTTGGGCGAAGGCGGTTTCGTCGGCTCGCCTCTTTGTTCTGCGTTTGCGTTTCATCGGTTGTCTCTCCCACTCTGGTTGGTTTATCGTTTCGCCTCTGATGTCAGGACACATTTCAAAACGAGGTCTCACAGAGGGCAGGCAAGGTGGAAGCAAAAAAGGCAAAAAGGGCAAAAGGGGCAAAAATTCTGGCCTTTTTGCCCCTTTTGCCCTTTTTGCCTTTTTTGCTTCCCTCTGCTCCATCATTGAGTCGCACGCTCGCGGTAAAAGTGTCCCGACATCAGCGTTTCGCCTACATTTGAGCGCATAATGAGAAGAGCCAAAACTGGAAACGATGCCGAAAACAAATTCTACGCTGGGGGCTGACGCCACCACTTATGACCCAAGCAATCCGTTGATCGTGCAGAGCGACCGCAGCCTGCTCCTTGAAGTCCACAATCCGCTCTACGAAGCCGCGCGCGCCGCCATCGGCCCTTTCGCCGAACTCGAAAAAAGCCCGGAGCACATTCACACCTACCGTCTGACGCCGCTCTCGTTGTGGAATGCGGCGGCGACCGGATTGTCCGCTGAGGCTATGTGCGGCGCGCTCGCGCGCTTCGCCAAATATCCTGTGCCGCAGAACGTGCTGACTGACATCGCCGATCTGGCCGGGCGTTGGGGGCGCGTGCGCTTGCGCAAACAGGATGGCGAGTTATGGCTGGAATCTGAAGACGAAGCGTTGCTGGCTGAAATCGCGCGGCATAAGAGCGTCAAGCCGTATCTGGGCGTGGCGCTCTCGTCGCACGCGTTCCACGTCCCGCTGCAATTTCGCGGTTTGCTCAAACAATCGCTGATCGCGGTCGGCTGGCCGGTGGAAGACCTGGCCGGGTACGTTGCGGGCGAAGCGTTGGAGATCGCGTTGCGCAGAGACCGGTTCACGCTGCGCGATTATCAGGAAGATGCGGCGGAGACCTTCTACTTCGCCGGTTCCGAACGCGGCGGCAGCGGCGTGATCGTTCTGCCCTGCGGCGCGGGCAAAACGATTGTCGGGTTGACGGCGATGGCGCTCCTCAGCCAATCCACGCTGATTCTGACTACCAGCCGAACCTCGATGCAGCAATGGCGGCGCGAACTGCTGGACAAAACGAGCTTGCAACCCGACCAGATTGTCGAATACCAGAGCGATGAAAAGCGGATCGGCCCGGTCACCTTGACGACTTACCAGATGCTGACCTGGCGGCCCGACAAGACCGAAGACTTCCCGCACCTGCGCTTGTTCGAGGAGCGCAACTGGGGGCTGATCATTTACGACGAAGTGCATATGTTGCCCGCGCCCGTCTTCCGCATCACGGCGGAGGTGCAGGCGCGACGGCGGCTGGGATTAACCGCGACGCTCATCCGCGAGGACGGGCGCGAAGGCGACGTCTTCTCGTTGATCGGGCCGAAGAAGTACGACGCGCCGTGGCGCGATCTGGAAGCGCGCGGCTGGATTGCGAAGGCGCTCTGCACCGAAGTGCGCTGCCGGTTGCCGCGCGCGTTGCGGATGGAATACGCCACCGCGCCGCCGCGCTCGAAATTCCGGCTGGCTTCGGAAAACCCCGTCAAGCTGGAATTGACCGAACGCATCATCGCTCATCACAAGGACGCGCCCGTGCTGATCATCGGGCAATATTTGGAACAGCTTCAGACGCTCGCCAAAGAGTTGAAGGCGCCGCTCGTGACTGGCAAAACGCCGCAGCGTGAGCGCGAGCGGCTCTACGGCGAATTCCGCGAAGGCAGCTTGCGCACGCTGGTCTTGTCGAAGGTCGGTAACTACGCGCTCGATCTGCCCGACGCTGAGGTCTTGATCCAAGTCTCCGGCACGTTTGGCTCGCGCCAGGAAGAGGCGCAGCGGCTGGGGCGCGTCTTGCGACCGAAGCCCGATGGGCGGCCCGCGCACTTTTACACGCTGGTCAGCCGCGAGACAGACGAGGAGGACTTCGCGCATCATCGCCAGTTGTTTCTGACCGAACAGGGTTACAGCTATCGCATTCTGGATGAGGAGGAAGTGTGAGCCGCACGACTGTTTATCCCACGCTTGACGAATACGAGCGCAAACTACCTGACCTGGCCGGGCGGCTGTCTGGGATCAGCGCTGACAAGCTGAAGAAGATGGCGCGCGTCTGGGTTGGCAAAGAGGCTTACAAGCTGAACAAAGAGTCGGCGCTGCAAATGCTGAAGCGCAGCTTTCGCGATCCGGAGGCGGTGCGGCAGTTAGCGGAAAATTTGACGCCGATGGAACGCGACGGGTTGATGCTGATGAAGCTGCGCGAGCGGCCGGTCGTTTACACCGAAGAGTTGGCGGCGGAGCTATTGCTGCTGCACCCAATCCCATTTAACCCCACGCGCGGTTACTACTCGACCAGCGGCAAACATTACACGCGGTTGAATGAAATGCTCGAACGCGGGTTGTTGATGCGTTGCGACGGGCGGAATGACGCTTTCGGCGATTCCTTCTACTCCTATTACGTGTGCGAAGCCGTCGGCCTGGTGGCCGATTTTTTCGAGGTGATCGAGATCGCGCCGCCGCCCGCATTGCCGCTCAAACCCGCGCCAGAAGCTGTCGCGCCCGTCGCGCGCCGCCCCGGCGAGTTGATCCTGCAGTTGACGGCATTCGCCCAGGCCTTCGACCGGCTGGGGGGCGCGCAACTGACGGCCAAAGGCCAATACGCCAATCCCTCGCTCGCTAAATTGAACAAGTTGCTGGGTTGGGGCAAACACGATGACGAGGCGGATGGCGGAATGGCGCGACTGTTTGGCGTAGAGTTTTATCTGGGACTGTTCATCGCGGCCGATTTGCTGCGGGTGAATTACGCGGCGCGCGAGATCAGCGTCAATCCGCAAGCGAAAATTCAGGAGACGTTGGAACTGCCGCTCGACGCTCAGGCGCGCATTTGGGCGCCGGCTTACCGCTCGCTGAGGCGCTGGAGAGAGTATTCATTACGTGACAGCTACTATTACAGCGAGAGCGAAGGCGGGCAGACGAAAGACAATGCTCTGCGCGCGGCTTTGTTGCTGGCGCTGGGAATGCTGCCCGATTCGGCGGCGTGGTACCGCATCGAAGACCTTTCCGAAGCCATGCGCCAGCGCATCGGCAGACATTTCTCGTTCGGCTACCTCCACACCTACTCCGCGCCCTGGAAATCGACGCCGGAACAGCAAGAGGCTGCGCTCGCAAAATACGAGGCCGATCTGGCGGCCAGTTGGCGCAATAACGAGCAGGTCTGGATCGAACACGCGATCATCGGCCCGCTCTTCCATCTCGGCCTGGTCGAATTGGCGCGCGAGCCGCGAGACAAGTCCGAGGCGCTATCGCTCTTTCGCTTGACTGAAGCCGGGCGCGCGGCGTTGTACGAGGTCTTCCGCCAACCAATCGAAAAGCAGAACGCGACGCGCGCATCGCAGCGAGAGCAATCCGGCCAGGCTTGCTGGATCGTCCAGCCCAACTTCGAGGTCGTCGTTTATCTCGATCAGGCCACGCCGCGCCAACTCGGTTTTATCGAACGCATCGGCGTCAGGCAGAAATCCGACGCCGCCATCGTCACTTATCGTTTGACGCGCGAGAGCGTTTACGCCGCGCTCGAAGAAGGCGTCGAAGCCCGACAGTTGCTAGAGACGCTCGAAAGCGGTAGCCAGCACCCGCTGCCGCCCGGCGTCGCGCGCACGCTTGGCGATTGGGCGGCGCGGCGCGAACGGCTGGCGCTGCGGCTCGATGCCAGTGTGCTTGAGTTCCCCGACGCCGCCGCGCGCGACGCCGCGCTCGCCTCAGGCAAAGTCAAAGGCGTGAGCGTGGGCCAGCGATTTATTCTGATCGAGCAATCCGAAAAAACGCTCAAGGGCTCTTTGCGGTTGGGCGGCACGGTCAGCTACGAACCGAATCCGCCGCGCCCGCTGGACATTCACGACGACGGCACGGTGACGATCAATCCCGCCCAGCGCGACCTGTTGATCGCGGGCGAGCTTGCGGCTGTGGCCGAAGCGACCGAAAACCCGCTGCGCTGGCGCATCACGCGCGAAAGCGTTCTCGCCGCTCGCTCGCGCGGCTGGACGGCGGAAGAGATTATCAACCGGCTCGAGCGTCGCTCCGCCAAATCATACTTGCCGTTATTTTTGCGCTACGCCATCCAGGGTTGGTTCGGCGTCCGGGACGAGCCTGGCCCGACGGCGCTCGCCGCCGCGCCCTTGCTGCAAACGGCGAACGCTGAGGTAGCCGACGCTATCTGGCAATGCGGCTTCCTGCATCCCCACCTGCTCGCGCGCATCGGCGGGCGGGCGCTGCTGGTCAAACCCGAAAGCGTGAAGGAACTGCGAAAACTGCTCGACGAATACGGCTTCGCGCCTGGCAAAGAAGTCCTGCTGCCCGCTCAACCGGAGAAGAAGAAATGAAGAAAAGTAAAACTCCATCCGCTCTCGTCAGCGCCGCGCCCCTCGCGCCCGCCGAAAGCTCGCTGAACGCGCCGCTGCTGCACACGAGCTTGACGCTGGTCGAGACCGCCGAGCCGGAACTGTTGGAAGAATTATTGGCCGACCGCCGCATCGGGCCGCTGTTGGTGGCGCGTTTGTCCGATTGCGTCGCCGTCGTCGCGCCGGGTCACGCCAAAGAAGTCCATCGCTGGTTGCTGAAAGCCGGACACACGCCGCGTATCGTTGACGGCGCAGCTTGAGGTCTGCGGCAGCTTTGCACACAACATAGTCACGTTCAGTTCTTTCCAGGTTTATCAATCGAGCAACGCCGCGCTCAACGCGCTGGTCAACCCCGCCGGGAAAAGATCAACGATGAAGGCGATCTTCGCGCGCGCTGCTTTGGCGTTCTGATGGTCAATCAGTTGCGCGACGTGCGCTTCTCGCGCAAAGCCATCGGCTTCCTGTTCACATTTCTCGATTACATGGATGAAAAGCTGCGCCGGATCGCCGAAGAGACCGCGTTGGAATTGAAGCACACGCGCAATGGTTTTCGCGAACTGATCGGCATACTCAAACAACACAACTATCCTGTCTTCCGCCGCAAAGCGGCTTACTACCTGGGCAAATACGACATTGAAGAAGCGCGCCCGGCGCTGGCCGAAGCCGCAGCCGGTGACCGCGATCCGAGCGTGCAGCGAGCGGCGAAAGAAGCGCTCGAAGCGATGAAGAAGCAGTAGGCGCTGGCCGGGTAGTCTGGGAATTGGGCCGCCGCTCATCTTTGACCGGAAACGGTTGACTGAACTGCTCCTGATCCAATACTGACTCGCACCGTATTGGCTGTCTTGCCGTCCACCGTGATCACAACGTCCACCTCACCGCGGCCGATCAAACTTCGCGGCACGCTCAGATTGACTTGATCGAGACCAGCAAGCCCAATCACATGCCCGGCATATAACACTTCTACAATCACTCCACCAATACTGGCCGTAACAGCCGGTGGACCTCCGTGGAATCTGATTCCCGTGCCATTCAGAATCAGGAAGAGTTGATCAGTCGGCGGACCAAGGTCGAGCGGGATAACGACGAATTGGTTCAGTGTCCGATCGAACCGAGAGATCGGTTCAAAGCTCTGTGAGCCGTCAGCCCTGACTCGCACCGCGACACCCGCCGCCACGCCCCGTCCGTTGGCGTTGGCAGAGAACAATCCGGGGGCGACCGAGGCGATCTGGACCGTTCCAACCGATATCGAGCCATTGCCACTTGCGATCGTGACGGTTGCCGCTCCATTCGCCGTGCCTGCGGGCATCAGGAAGTTGATCTGCGACGGAGCGACGAAAAAGAGCGGCGCGAGGCGTTCCGCGCCGAAGCTGTCACGCACTCTGACTGTTGTGCCAAGCAGCACGGTTGGCAAGGGTAAGCTGCTTGCGACTCCCACACCCGTGGCGAGATTGGAACCGAAGGCGGCGACGATTGATTCGCTGGCCAACGCCTGGCCCTGGAAACTCGCAGCCGAGACGGTGGTGACGCTGGCCCCAGTCGGATTGGTTGTAAAAGTCAGCGAGTTTGATACCCCGCCGCCTGGCGCGGGACTGAAGACTGTCACGCTGGCCGTGCCTGCTGCCGCTATGTCTGAAGCTGGAATCGTGGCGGTGAGGCGCGCGTTGCTGACAAACGTCGTAGTGCGAGCGCTACCCCTCCAGTACACCACCGACCCGTTAACGAAGTTCGAACCATTGACCGTCAGAGTGAAGGCTGCGCCGCCCACCGTCGCGGAATTGGGGGTTATGCTGGTCAATGACGGCGTTGGATTCACCGCGGTGAAAGCGGTTGTCGAAACATCAGAACAATTCGGTTTGCTGATCGTGATTGGCCCGGTCACTGCGCCGACAGGCACAGTTGCCGTGATCTGCGTGTCGCTGTTGACGATGAATTGCGCGGCGACGTTGTTAGAGAACCTGACCGCATTGACGCCAGTGAAGTTCGCGCCGGTGATTGTGATTTGACTGCCGACAGTGGCGCTCGTCGGGTTGATGTTGTTGATGGTGGGGCAAGCCGTGCCTTAGCCGATGGTGAAGTTTTCGGTCAAGATCTGAGCGCCGTTGAAAAAGACACGCACTTGCCAGTTACCAGGCAGAGAAGCGGCAGCGGAGCCAGTAATGAGGATCGAATTAAAGAGACAAGCCTCCCCGCTAGAGCAACAAGGAACCGTTAGTCGTTCTTGGAAGAGAGAGCCATTGGGAGCGATGAAATCCCACCTGACCATATCCCCGGTTCTCGCGTCGGAGACGCGTGTCCACTGATATGCCCGCGCGTCAGTCACAGCAAACGCGTATTTCGGCGTCGGCTGCGAGCAATCGTTGCGAATCGGCCCGGCGGTCATCACATGATCAATGACATACCAACTCACAATAAAGACACCGGTCTGTGTGTCGGAGCAGCCGGATTTGCTGATGGTGATTGGTCCACTGACAGCGCCAGGCGGCACAGTTGTTGTGATTTGCGCGTCGTTGTTGACGTTGAAAGTGGCCGTCACATTGTTTGCGAACTTCACTGCGGTCACCCCGGTGAAGTTCGCGCCGGTGATGGTAACGTTGGTTCCCGTCGCGCCGCTCGATGGGGTGATGCTTGTCACCACCGGGCAACTGGCGCCGCCGCCTGACTGCGTAACCGTGAAGTTCTGTCCCGCAATCGTCAGCGATCCGGTGCGCGAGCCGGCTCCCGGATTGGACTGCACTGAGTAGCGGACTGTGCCATTGCCGCTGCCCGATGCGCCAGAGTTGATGATGATCCAATTGACGTTGCTCGTCGCTTGCCAAGCGCAATTAGTTGACGTCGTGACACTCACGCTGCCGTCGCCGCCGCTGGCAAGGAAACTTTGACTGGTTGGATTGATCGAGTACGTGCAGCTGCCGGTCACGGTGAAAACGGTTGTAGTCGTATCGGCGCAATTCGGCTTGCTGATAGTGATTGAACCAGTGACCGCTCCCTGCGGCACAGTCGTGCTGATCCGCGTGTCGCTGTTGACGGTGAATTGAGCCATGACGTTATTGGCAAACCTAACCGCATTGACGCCGGTGAAGTTCGCGCCGGTAATAGTGACGCTGGTTCCCGGCGCGCCGCTGGCCGGGCTGATGTTGGTTACCGTCGGGCAACTGGGGCCGCCACTCGAACTGATGTTCACGCGCCAAGCGCCGCGCCCGTGGGTGAAGGCGAACAGGTTTGTAGCGCTGGCGGTTCGGTTCACAGCGAGCGATTCAGTCGTGACGTTGGCGAAGCCGGTGTTTTCGACCATCCAGGTCGCGCCGCCATCGGTTGAGGCGAAGACGCCCAGATCGGTTCCGACAAAAAGCCGGGAGGTATTGGCCGGATCCACGACGATGCAGTGGACCGGAATGTCGGGAATTCCGGTCGCGCCTGATCCATCAATCGAAGTCCAGGTCTGACCGCCGTCAATGCTCTTAAAAACGTGACCGACGGCGGGAGGAGCCGCGTTGAAATTGGAAACAGTAGCGTAAGCGATATTGGCGTTCGTCGGATCGAAGGTGAGCCACGAAATGTAACCAGCATTGAGGCCTCTCGGCGTTTGAGAGAAAGACCAGGAGGTGGCCGCATTAGCGGTTGTGCCAACAATGGTTCTGGCGACCCGCCCGAGCGAGCTCCCGGCCAGCACGATGTTTGGGTTGGTGGGCGCGACCGCTATCGCGGATATCCCGCCATTGGTGACTTGCGAACTGGCCATCACCCAACTCCCCGCGCCGTTATCGGTCCGCCACATGAACCGGCCTCCCGTCCACAACCGCTGAGAGTTGCTCGGATCCATAGTGAAAGGGGTAATGAACAAGCCCTGGTCACTGATCCCCGAAGTAGCGTTGTTGAAGCTGGCTCCACCGTCGGTTGATTTCTGTATCGAAATACCGATGTACTCCACGTAGAGCGTACTGGTGTTGGTCGGATCAACAGCGACATAACCGCCATCTCCTCCCCGTATTTCGTTCCATGCGTTGGCGCCGCTGCTGTCGTTTCCCCGAATCGTCCCATTGTCCTGCGTGCCGCCAAAATAGGTTATTCCGTTGGGATATGGCGCGCCGTGATAGAACTGCGTTACGCCATAGTTGTTGTTGAGCGAAGTCCAAGTCACACCGCTCGCGTTCGAGTTGCACGCCGCGTTGGAACCTCTGGCAACAAACGCGCGCGCATCGTCTGTACGGAAGACGCCGCCGTCCGTGCCTATGAACATCTGCCTGTTTGTCGAGCCGTTGTATTGCGGGTGGAAGGCGATCACGTGATGGTCGGCATGCGCGTAATGCGGATTGCTTTTGTTCGTCCACCAGTACGAAGCTAGTCCCCAATTCGCGCCTCCATCATCCGAGCGGAACAGATCAATTCCTCCCACCCAGAGGCGGTTCGGATCCAACGGGTCAACAGCAATCACGTTGTCATAGTCGCCCTGACTATAGAAAGAATAGGCAGAGCCAGGCTGACATTCGGTTGAAGAAGCGGAGATGGGATTGGTGAAAAGTAAAGTATTGAGCTTCGTCGCGTCAGTATTCCGCACTGTGGCTGTCCAAGAGCCTGAAGCGCCACCGGTAGTGGAACGGAAAACGGCGTGCAGTCCAGCATAATAATCACCGGAAGCGATGCTGGACGCGGCGGCGTAGACGATGTTCTGGTTCGACGGAGCAATGGCCAGCGACGTCCGTCCCATCCCGCTCTCGGTCAGAACTGGCCTCCAAGCGCCTATTCTGCCCGCATCAGTGTTGCAGTAGACCGTAGCCTGCTCGAAAGTTCCGCAAGATGCGAAGATGAAGTCGGTGGATTGGTCGGTGCGGATAGCCAAGTCCAGGCAACCTCCAAATACTGTATTCCCCGAAGAGTTCGCGGGATTGAGCACATTGGTCCAACTCGATCCGCCGTCAAGCGAGCGCCAAACTCCTGTGCGCGTCGCAGCGTAAACCCGTTGGCTGTTGACCGGGCTGACTACGATGTCATTGACGTAATGAAAATCCGAGTTGGTAGTGCTGGTCAGCGGCGCCCATCTGGCCCCGTCGGTGGTTTTAAAGATGCCCGCGCCACGCACGCTGTCGACGTTGAAATACCCCTCGCCGGTGCCGGCATAGATGACATTCGGGTTGGTCGGATCCATAGCTAGGGAGCTGACCGCCAGATTGGGCAACAGATCGTCGAGTGGCGTCCAGGCCGCGCCGCCATTGGTCGTCTTCCACACGCCGCCAGCCACGCCAGCAGCATACATAACCTGAGGATTGTTTGGATTGATCAGGAGCGCGCGCGTCCGCCCGCCAATATTGCCAGGCCCCAAAGACGTCCACGCCGGCAAACTTAACGCAGAAAGATTCTCGCCCAATTCAGCCCGCGAAGGCAGAAATTGGTCATACTCGCTGGAATATTGCGGCATCTTTCGCATCTGTTCGAGCGCGTCCAGATAACGTTCGACCGGAATCTCCGTCGCTCCGGTGGGGAGACGCTTGAGGCGATAGAACTCCGCCGCTTCTCGCGGTTGATCGTAACGCTTGGGGCCCTTCTCCCTCTCTCTGAGTTGAGGTCCGATCTTTCCGGCTGGCTCCGTCGAGGACTGATCAGACTTCGGCGTCATCGCCGAAGCGTTGACCGAAGGCCGCCATTGTGGCTTCTCACTCTGCCCCCGCGATAGAACTTCGGCGGCGGACGGTGTGGCGTTCACTCTCGCCGTTTTCTGCGTTCGGGGGGTGAGCCGGTAAAGCAGGTTTTTGGCGGATTCAGTGATTGAGGTGGAGGTGAGATAAGACAGGCCAATGATAACCAGGCCGATCAACAACACAGCGCCACACCACAGCTTGGCTGACAACTTCACTTTGAATGTTGTGTTTCCCATTGCGTATTCTCCTTTGACAGTCAGCGTGAAAGCAGAACTGCCTGCGGCAGCCGAGTTCGGGCTTTGCTGATGAGCGTTGGCGCCAGCGCCGTTACCGGCCCAATACTGACTCGCAATGTATTGGCGGTCTTGCCGTCCACCATGATCACAACGTCCACCTCGCAGCGACCGGCTAAACTTCGCGGCACACTCAGATTGACCTGGTCAAGACCGACGAGACCATCCACCGGCCCCGCATAAAGCACTTGGACATCTACGCCGCCAATCCTGGCCGAAACAGCCGATAGACCGCTGCGGAATCTGATCCCCGTGCCATAGAGGATCAAGTAGACCTGGTCGGTTGGCGGGCCAAGATCGAGCGGGATAGCGACGAATTGGTTCAGCGTTTGATCGAACCGAAAAATCGGCTCAAAGCTTTGTGATCCGTCAGCCCTGATTCGCAATGCGACGCCCGCCGCCATGCCCCGTCCGTTGGAGTTGGCGGAGAACAATGCAGGAGCGACCGATTCAATCCGGATTGTTCCAGCCGATACCGAGCCATTGCCACTCAGGACCGTAGCCGTTGCTTCCCCATTTGCCGTGCCCCCGGGAATCAGGCAGTTGATTTGCGTTGGAGCGACGAAAAAGAGCGAAGCGAGGCGTTCGGCTCCCGCGCTATCTCTCACTCTGACAGTTGTTCCCGCGAGTGAAGTTGGCAGCGGGATGGTCGAAGCTGATTGCGTCGTTGTAGCCAGGTTTGAGCCGAACGCTGCGGCGATTGACTCTCTGGCGAGAGTTGGTCCGCTGAAACTTGCAGCGGATACGGTTGTAACGGAAGCGGCATACCGGTAATCGTAAACGCCCCCGGATTCCAAACCTGCGTGCAGGGAGGTTCCGGCGCCGTCTATAACCAGCGACAAGACGGACCTCTGAGGCAGCCCAGTGTTGAATGCGCTCCAACTGGCGCCGCCGTTCGCGCTTCTATACATCACGCCATAGGAGGAGTAGGTTCCGATGTAGACCGTATTGGTGTTGCTCGGATCAATTGCGACGGCGCTGGCGTTAGGGTCGGCCAGGTTGTTGTTGATTCTGCTCCAACTGGCGCCGCCATTCGTGGTTTTGTAGATGTTGAGGTACGCGGCATAGAGGACGCTGGTATTTGTCGGGTCTATCGCCAAATAAGGGCGCGCCGTGTTTCGATCAATCGGCGCGGTTGGATTCCACGTCACGCCGCCGTCGGCGCTTTTGAATACGCCGTTGTTCTGTGTTGCGCCGTAGATGACCTGTGGATTCTCCGGATCCAACACCAGAGAATGAAAGCTCTGAATAAAGGATGAATTGGGCCGGTTCCAGGTCACGCCGCTATCCGTGCTTTTGAAAACGCCGCCGCCACCGCCGCTGATGTAAATCGTGTTGGGCTGTTTCGGATCAATCGCCAGCGCCGAAGCGGCGAAACGATAGCCCGTCAGCGTCCAACTGGCGCCAGCATCCGTGCTTTTGTAAATGCCGGCGGCGGTAACACTGCTCACAGAGGCGTAGATCGTGCTAGAACGGGTTGGATCAATCGCCAGCGCATTGACGGACAGGCTAGGCATCCCCGTCGGATTCCAACTCGCGCCGCCGTCAACGCTTTTGAAGACGCCTGACAATCCGAGGCCGCGCTGCGTAACTCCGGCATAGACGGTGTTCGAGTTGCTCGGGTCAATCGCCACGCAAGGAAAACTTTCCGAGGACATCGGCCCACTGGAACGCCACGCATTCGCCTGCGCGTAAACTTCAAGCGCGTTGCGAGATGCCGCGCTCAAAAGCACAGCGGTCGCGATGGCCAGCAGCATAAACAGGCGGACGATTTTATTGATCTTCACTGGTAGCTCCTCAACTGATTTAGTGCGCCAGTCGAGTGTGCTAATCGTTGCACTGTGTCACCTGACCGGCGCTCATGTTACTTATCCATTATTGCCATAATTTCGTCACAACTTACCTTTTGAAGATTATTGACTTTCATATCGGCAAACATAGGGCCAGCAGCTACAGACCACTTGCCATTTTTCTTTTCTACTCGTGTAACATAATCATTGGCTATACCTCCGATCCGTTCGATTTCCGATCCAAAAGATCCCTTACGCCACTCCCCCCATCGTCCCATCTGATGCACTCGGTACATCTCAGGCAACATCCTTGCAATACCTTTAAACTCAAATCCGTTGAGCTTGTCTGCCTCATTAAGCTTGTCCGCTGATATGGATATAGCTCTCTTTTTAATCTGTATTAATGGCTTCCAGTACGAGTCCTCACGCATATAATATGAATCCCCACACTTCGTCATCTTAGTATCCCCAAACCCTTCGGTTTCCCTTCGAGCCTCTGCTTCATAACCTGTAGAACAAGAAACGGCCAGTAGTGCAGATACGATAGTAACGAGGAAGACCAAGGTTTTCACTGAAGTCTTGGAAGACGTGAAGGGCATTTTTGATGTTACCATTTTAAAGCTCCTTTTAGTTAAACTGAGTCTAGGGTTGATTAAGCTGAAATAGCTGAAATCACCCCTGCTTCTACGCTTGTTTGATCCTTTACCCTTTACTTCCACTCGCCTAGCAGCACAAACGCCGCCCAGTAATAAGGTTGCGACCATCGCTTATTACGCCACATCTCGGCTTGCGCCGCCCGCAATGCCGCTGCTGCAGACATCTGGCGCGGGCCGAGCATCTGGCGATAGAACTTGACCATCAATTCAGCCGACGCGCGGTCTTCAACCGACCACAGGTTGACGCCGACGCGGCGCGCGCCCGCGTACATAAAGCCGCGCGTCAAGCGGATCAGCCCTTCGCCTCTGATTTGCTTGCCGATGCCGGTGCGGCAGGCGCTGAGCACGATCAGTTCGGCGGGCAGTTTCAGGTTGTAGATTTCGTGCGCGCGCAGGAAGCCGTCCTGCAATCGCCCCCGCTTATCAACGAGCGAAAGCACGATGCCTGAAAGTTCCGGGTGCGTGTTGTTGACGATGCTGTGCGAGGCGAAATGCACGATGCGGTACTGACCCAGATCAGGACTCAAAGCGGTCGCCCGGCTGGCCTTGAAGTCGAGGGCTTTGAAAGCTTGCCCGGAAGGCGCGAGCGATGAGATCGTGTCAGCTTCCCAGCGGGTGTAAATCAATCGTTGGAATTCATCTTCTCCCAGGTCTTCGGCTGCCCGCCGGACATCGCGTAGTGCCTGGCGCGCCGCTGAGTCAGCCGACGTAGCTGCCTTCTTTGAGCCAAGCGCATTCCTTGCCATCATCACTCGTTCGTCAGTCTCCTTGAAGATCGGATCAGCCAATACCGCGACAGTTCTGGGCGCAGGCTGGCGGTTGCCTAACTCGCGCCGCAGCACGGCTAAAGTCGAGGCCGAAGGAAGGCTGACGATTTCATGCGCGACGATCAATGGTTGATATGAGCTTGTTGTTTGATTCCCGACAGTCAGGTCGGGCAATGCGCCGAAGGGGATGAATTGCAGCGGGCCGTCGGCGACGATGAGCAGGCGCTTGCGGCCAAGCAACGATGCGGCGGGGCCGAGCAGCATCTGGCTCAATTGGGCTGCGGCTTCGGGGAACTGCGCATCGGCCTGCGCGATGCGTTTTCGCCGCTCTGCGTTAGTCTCGCCCTCGGGAGTCTGGTTGCGCGCGGTCAGCAGCTCGTAAACGCGGCGCGCTGCCGCTTCAATCTCCGCGCGTTTGGGCAGGACGAAGCTCGTGAGCGCGTTTGACGAGACTACCCAGAGGTAACTCTGCGTGTCGATGAGCGAGTATTCGAGCAATAAGGTGTCGGGATCGAGTACTTGCTGTTGAATTTCAGTGAGACTGAGCGGCGCGGGTTGTGTGAGCGCGGCATATTGCGGGTGGCGTTCACGAATCTGCGCCTGAACGCCCTGCAACTCGGCGGTCAACACTTCAATCTCGCTGGTCAGACTGGCAGCTTGTTCATTCCTTTTGGCTGTCAGCAGTTGGCGTCGGCGAAAGGCCTTGTCGTTGATTCGCTGCCGCACCTGGCGCTCGCGTTCGAGCATCGCAGGATCAACTCGTCGTCGCAGATCAAAGCTGGCTTCGAGCAGCATTTCGAGCAGACCGCGGGCGCGGGCGCGCTCGCTTGCCTGCAATGCCGTAGCGGCATGGCCTTCGGCAGGATGAAGTTGATCCAGCTTCATCAGCGCCTGGATGTAAAGATCGTAGTATTCCTGCGTGGCGCTCAAGTAGGAAGCGCGGAGTTGTTGATTGGCGCCTTTGCTGCGCAGGGATTCGATGATCTCCAATGCGGCTTCCATCTACTGGCAGGCTTCGCGGATCTGGCCCTTTCGTTCGGCGAGGGCGGCGATCCCATAACGCGTCGTCGCTTCGGCTGGACGGTCTCCGATCTTGTGACAGAGTTGCAGGGCCTGCTTGAAATAATCGAGCGCCTGCTCGTCTTGACGAAGGGAATAGTAGACCCAGCCGAGATTGGAGAGGATGTCCGCTTCTCCGTTTTGATCGCCTGTTTCGCGCAGAAGTTCGAGCGCGCGTTTGAGAACCCCGATCGCTTCCGACTTCTTTTCGTCCAGACGTTTGTAGACGCGAGCCAGGCCCGCGAGCGCGAGCGCCTCGCCACGACGATCCTTCGTCGCCTGCCGGATTTGGAGTGAGCGCGAGAAATGGTCGAGCGCTCGCAAGTTATCTTTGGCAAAGAAGTAAGCCCAGCCAAGCCCATAAAGCGCAATCCCTTCTCCGCGAATGTTCCCCAGCATGCGATCAATTTGCAGCGATTGAGAAAAAAAATCGCGCGCCTGCTCGATTTCGCCCGTGTAGAGATAAGCCCAGGCCAAGCCTTTCTCCGCTTGAGCCGCGCCCTCCAGGCTCTTTTCGGCCTGCATCAACAAGCTGGACTGACTGAAGTAGTGAATGGCCTGCTGGTATTCTCCGAGCGTGTTGTGACTCCACCCCAGGCCGTAAAGCGCGACCGCTTCTTCGTAGCGTTCCTGCAAGCCGCGCCACAGCTTGAGCGCCAGGTCGAATTGAGTGATGGCCTGACGTAGCGAGTCGGCAGTCTCACGCCCCATCAGCCGTGCGCCTTCGGTCACCGAACGCTCGGCGGCGATGCGGGTTTCATCTTGCGGCGCGACCGGACGGAGTTCTTTGATGGATATCTGATAGCGTCCGGGGGCCGCCATCGATGAGCGCACGACCAGACGGTAGTGACCGGCGGTATCGGCAATGATAGAGATGGTTTCGGGGCCGCGCACACCGTTCGGACGGTCAACCTCCATCATTTTCTTCTCTTCGGGGTTGTAGATGGCTACCACTACATCAGTGCCGCGCTGGTCAATAATCGCTCGCATCATTTGACCGGAATCGAGCGTGATCCGGTAAGTATGCGCTTCACCGCCTGCTAACTCGCGTTCGATGGGCTTACCGATTTCCAGCGTGCTCGCTTCCGGCTTCCCCTGCGGCGCGGCCTTGGCGGTCGGCAAAGGAAACGAGAATGCAGTTTCCGCGGTCATCCACAGCCAGATGCATAACAGCAAGCCAATCAGCAGGCTTGCGCCTCGCATCGAAAGCCAGTGACGCCATTGTTGATTGCGCATTAGAGCCATAGTTGCATCTCCGCAAATGAATAACCACGCATTAGGGCGAACGCCGCTACTTGGCGATTACCATGACTCGATAGAAGTCCGGTGCTTCATCTCCGTGAGTGAGACCGAGACGGTAAGCTCGTTGGGTCAAGCGACGAAGATCGAGTTCCACAGCCAGGCGATTACCATCGGGGCTAAATGCCTGTTTGCGCGCTACTGGCCGAAGGTAAGCGTCCACTATGCTGACTTGATAACGGCCAGGGTCACTGCCTGGTGGCAACTTGAGTTCAAGTCGCAGGCGCGCCCGCGGTAACCTGATCGCTTTTTCCTCCTCGCTCCCAACCCCTCTGCGTCTTGGCTCCTCCAACGAGAAGTAATCATTCAGGTCAATATTGATGGCCAGCAAATCCGCCAGCCCTGATCTCTGCTCCATAGTCTTGGGCGTAGCAGGCGTGAGCGTAGGCTGTGCCTCTGATGACGTTACGTCTGTGCTTGTTGGCGCTTCGCGTTCGACACCCGCCGATGGCGCGGGCTGAGGACTGCTCTGGCTGATTTGCGGCGCAGGCTCCTCGCGACTACTCCAAATGAGCACCCCTACGCCCAGCGCCAGCAACACAATTGCGCCAGCGAGCAGCGGCGCGCGCCATCTCAGCAAGGCGGCGACCAGATCGCGCCACCCGCTGGTGGCCGGAGCCACAGCCAGTTGGCGTCGCTCCGACACAGCCTCACGGTATTCGCAGAAGCACTCCGAGCAGCCAAACAGATGCGCGCGCAATTCAGGCATTGGCCTTTGGCCGGAATGCACGATTGAACGCAGCGCACCGGACACAGGACAGCCTCTGCGCTCCGGATTCGGAAAATCCGTCGCAAAATAATCGCGCGCGGCCTCGATAAGCTCTTCCGTGCTGGCGAAGTAATCCGGCGGCCAATCGAACGATTGTCTTGACGCCGCGCCGTCGTTTGTTGGTGAATGACGCTCCATTTTTCTCCCATTTTTCTCCTTGCAGACAGAAGAGAGGATGAAGAGGCGAAAACGCACCCGCGTTCGGAAAATTTTTGTCGAGCGGAAATCAGGATCGAAGCTTCTTTCGGATCTTTTTGAATTGTTTGCTGAAGCGACTGCGGATGGCATTGGCTGGCTGGCCAAGCATCACCGCGATCTCTTCAAAGCTGTGGCCTGCGGCGAGCAATTCAAATACTTCGCGCGCCCGCTCATCCATCTCCCAGATGATTTGCTGAGTCAGAATTTTGCGATCCAGGTCTTCTTCGTGATGGCCGAAGAGATATTCGGCCGCCGGCTCGTTCTCCGCATGCTTGAGCTTATCCCGATGACCGTTCTCCTTCTCCAGTTCATTCAACACCAGCCGTTTGAAGGTTTGCCGCAGGTAGGCCTTGATGTCCCTGATCTGATCGGGTTGCCGCGAAAGTTGGCGTGAAACAGATGCCGCAGCCCTGCACATAAGACGTTGTCCATCCGCGGTATCTCCGAGCCTCCTGAGAACGAAGTCTTCGGCCTGGCGCCATAATCCGCGCGCGGCTTCGTAAACTTCCGGCAGGATCACACCGAACTCGTCTGTGTATGCCTTTTCAAGTGGCGGCCAGGTTGTATCAGTGACCTTCGGACATTTCCCCGCGCCGCCGCGGCCTTTGCGCTCTGCCAGGTTGATTCACCTCCTTCCTGTTTATGAATCAGTGAGCCGGCGAAACCGATCTATAATTGACCACGGGCGATGACTTCACTAGAGTAACCGGCGTCTGATTTGTCGCCTGCTGCTTCCTTGCAACCGACAGTGGACCGCACGGATCGTTCTAGCGCGCCACCAGTAAGCCTGATCTCAATCCGGTTTTCGCTTTCACTGTTATAGTCGTCGGCCGGGGGGGGATTTTTGGAGCCTTCGTAATTTTTCAGCCGTTATTTTTCACTTTTCGGGAGAAGGTCGAGACTCGGCGGTTCGGCCTTCGGCAGGAGGCCGGCGATGTCAACCCGTCAGCAGATTCATCGGGATGATCTGGAAATAGTTGCGCTCGTGGTCGGCGGAGACGAAGCGGCGGCGGACGCCTTCGCGCGAACTTATTCCGAGCGATTCAAGTATCTGGCCAGGCGCAGAGGCGTGCCGCCGGAGGATTGCCCGGATGTCGCGCAGGAGGCTATGCTCGTTGCGCTGGATCAGATGCGGCGCGGGCTGTTTCGTGGCGAGGGCCAGCTGGGGGCTTGGCTGGCGCGGATTATCAACGGAGAAATAGCCAATTACTGGCGCAAGTGGAAGGGCGTGGCGATGGTGAGACTGGACGAGCCTGAGGTTTATATCGCTCTGGCCGAGACACTGACTGCGCCAATGTCCAATTATGAGTTGTACTCCATAGTGTGGGAAGCGTTACAAGCTATGCCGGCGCAGCACTGCATCATCCTGTTGATGAAGAGAACTGAAGACCTCACGCTGGAAGAAATTAGCCGGATGCTGGGGATCACGATCGGGCAAGCCGGCGGCAGGCTTTACGCAGCCGAAGAGATGTTTCGCCGCCGCTTTCAGGGTGCCACGATCCGTCGTGAACGGCCTGCGCGTGAAGCGCTGACGCCGGCCATAACTGGCGCGGAGGAGGTAAGCGATGAGTGATCAAATCGCCGCCGCGCGGCAGGCGGAATGTATTGCGCCGGAGGTGGGGAAGCTGCTTACTGCTTACTGCTTCGGACACGCGACTGAATCAGAGCGAGGATTGGTCGAGGCGCACCTGTTGGAGTGCGACTGCTGCTGGGACGAAATGAAGCGTCTGGGCGTGGCGGTGAGGATATTGGATACCGATAGGCGTTTGCTGGATTCAATCAAACCGGCTGACGTAGCTTCGGCTTTCGGCATTTCAGGCAAGCTGGATTTGCCATTCGGAGGCCATTGGCTCCATGCGCTGGTCGCTTGCGGGGTTTATGCGGCCCTCTATTCGGTGGCGATAATAGTGGAGATTGCCTATCGGTTCGATCTTTATGGCGGTCTAGGACTGTGGCTGACACCGGTGATCTTCGCCTGGGTTTTGGTCACGTCACTGGGAGGGATGGCTGCGGATTGGAAGCTCACGGCGGCGGGCAGTAACAATGGGCTTAAGGTCTCAATCGCCGTCTTTCTGCTGGCCGCGCTGCTGCTCTTTGTGGGCGCGTGGCTGTTTCTGCCTGAGGAGCCGATTACGCAATCGAGATTGCAAGCTTACCCGGCGCGGACGGCGTATCTGAAGACCGTCGGTTATTTCGTCTTTCTAGCCCTTATTTATTTGCTGCCGCCATTTCATTTCGCGTTGGCAATGAAGCGGGAATTGCTGGCGGAGCGACATCAATCTGTTATAGGGTTACTGACGGGCGACAAGCTGAGCGTCCCGCCGCGCGGCGTATTCTTCCTGAAACTCAGAGTTCTGACGGGCAGCCTGACGCTCATTCTGGTTTCATCCTTCTTCGCGCTCCACTACCAGATGAGCAACCTAAAGCCCGGAGAATATATGAACCTGTTCACTACCTTGCTGTTGACACGGGTGATTCTCTGGTTTTTGCTCGCGGCGGAGTGTGTGCTCTGGTACTCGTGGGCGCTGAATGAACTCAAACGTGAATCATTGGCGGTGGAGAAGCTTTCCTCGCGCGGCAAGGAAAGGGCGTGAGACCTGACAGTCGCTGCATACTCCCTTATGGATTCCATCAGACTCGAAATCTACCGTTCGCTTTTCACCTCAGTGGCCGAAGAGATGGGCGTGAGTCTGCGCCGCACGGCCTTTTCGCCGAACATCAAAGAGCGCCGCGACTATTCCTGCGCGGTGTTCGACCGCCGGGGGCGGTTGATCGCGCAGGGCGATCATATGCCGGTTCACCTGGGTTCGATGCCGATGTCTGTCCGCGCCGCCATCGAGCATCTTGAAAGAGCGGGCGGGATGCGTCTGGGCGATGTTGTGATGCTCAACGATCCATACGCCGGAGGCACGCATCTGCCGGATGTGACGGTGGTCGCGCCTGTTTTTGCGACGGGGCGACGGGGCGACGGGGCGACGGGGCGATGGGGCGACGGGGTAACGAAGCGAACAAAATATCGCTCCCCCAGTCTCCCCCTCTCCCAGTCTCCCAGTCTCCCCCTCTTCTTCGTCGCCAACCGCGCGCATCACGCGGACATCGGCGGCGCGACTCCGGGTTCGATGGGGTCGGCTACGGAGATTTATCAGGAGGGGATTCGCATTCCGCCGATTCGCATCGCGCGGGGCGGAGAGCTTGATCGTGATGTGTTTGATCTGTTGCTGGCGAACGTGCGGGGGCGAGAAGAGCGTGAAGGAGATTTTGCTGCGCAATTGGGCGCGCTCAGCGTCGGGGGCGAGCGACTTATCGAGATTGTTGATCGTTACGGTTTCAAAGAGGCCGATGAATACGCCGGGCATCTGGTTGATTACGCCGCGCGGTTGATGCGCCGCACATTGAGCGGAATTCCCGACGGAATTTACGAGGCTGAAGATTTCCTCGACAGCGATGGCGAATCGAATGATCCGGCGCGGATCGCCGTGCGGATTGAAATCCGGGGCGAACAGGCGAGAGTTGATTTCACAGGCAGCGCGCCGCAGGTCAGCGGGCCGGTCAACGCTGTCGAGGCGATTACGGTCTCGGCTGTCTACTACGTTTTTCGCTGTTTGATCGCGGGCGATGCGCCGGCCAGCGCGGGAATCATCGAGCCAATCGAGGTGATCGCGCCTGCTGGAACAATTGTCAACGCCTTGCCGCCAGCCCCGGTCGCGGGGGGGAACGTCGAAACGTCGCAACGCATCGTGGACGTTTTGTTGAAGGCTTTGTCGCAAGCTGTTCCTGATCTGATTCCGGCGGCTTCGCAGGGCACGATGAATAATCTGACTATCGGTGGATGGGACAAGCGGCGCGGCGTGGAGTTCGCTTATTACGAAACGATTGCCGGCGGAATGGGCGCGCGTCCCAACGCCGACGGGCTTTCAGCCGTGCATACGCACATGACCAATTCGCTCAACACGCCGATCGAGGCCCTCGAATACGCCTATCCGTTGCGCGTCCGGCGCTACGCGATTCGTCGTGGTTCAGGAGGAAAAGGACAGCATCGCGGCGGCGACGGCGTGATCAGGGAGATCGAACTGCTCACCGATGCGCGCGTGTCATTGCTGGCCGACCGCCGCAAATTCGCGCCGTATGGTTTGAACGGGGGCGAAGCTGCGAAGAAAGGGCGCGCTGAGTTGGTTGGGGCTGACGGTAAGAAGAAAAGGTTGCCGGGTAAATTTTCGATCCGCGCGAAACGTGGCGACCGCCTGGTGATTGAAACTCCCGGAGGTGGTGGTTGCGGCTCGGAATGACTGACACGACAGCAGAAAAATGACGGGCAGAAAAATGAAGACCGATGTTTCTCAGGCTTCAAGCGCGACTGTTCCCACTAACGCGCTGATGTTTTCCAACCCATTTCGCAAGCAATAATCCGCCAATCCGTCAACGATCTTCATTGACGCGCCCGGATCGTAAAAGTTCGCCGTGCCGACCTGAACCGCCCTCGCTCCGGCGATGATGAATTCCAGCGCGTCTTCGGTTGTTGCGATGCCGCCGATGCCCATCAGCGGAATCTTGACTGCGCGCGAAGCCTGAAATACGCAGCGCACGGCAATTGGTTTGATCGCGGGGCCGGACAAACCGCCAGTGACGTTGGCCAATCGCGGTCGCCGCGTGTTGATGTCAATCGCCATCCCGACTGCCGTGTTGATAAGCGACAACGCGTCGGCTCCCGCCGCCTCGACCGCGCGCGCGATGACCGCGATGTCGGTCACGTTCGGCGAAAGCTTGACGATTACTGGCCGCGTCGCCGCGCGTTTGACCGCAGAGGTGACTGCGGCGGCCTGCCGCGCGTCGTTCGCAAAACTCTCGCCGCCAGCCTTCACGTTCGGACACGAGATGTTCAACTCGTAACCATCGATCCCTTCGCCGTCTTCCAGAATCTCAATCGCTTCGATGTATTCTTCGACCGTGTAGCCAAAGACGTTCGGAATGATCCGCGTGTCGTAGTTTCTCAGCGCCGGCAGTTTCTCTTCGACGAACGCTCGCGCGCCGATGTTCTGCAACCCGATGGCGTTGAGCATCCCGCCGTGCGTTTCGACAATGCGCCACGGAGCGTTGCCGCGCATCGGCTTGGCCGACAAACCCTTCGTGCTAATCCCGCCGAGCTTGTTCAAATCAATCAACTCGGCCATATCCAGTCCGTAGCCACACGTGCCGCTGGCGGTCAGCACAGGGTTGTTAAACCGGATGCCCGCCATCTCGATTGAGAGCAGGTTCTGGCTGCCGTCTTTTGTTTGCTGATCAAAGTTCATCTTCGTTCACGAATTGGCGCAGGAAATCTTTGTCGTCTTGAAAAGTCAAACGATTGAACGCCTCGCGCAATGTCGCCCATTCGCACTTCTCGATCTCACCCGAAGGCTCGAAGTTCCACTTGCCGACGGGAGTCATATGCCAATAGAGGACGACTTTGGTTTTGTTGTTGACCGGATACTTCGTGAAACCGGCGAAGTCTGTGATCACTGTGTCGTAACCTGTCTCTTCCTTGACCTCGCGCTGCGCCGCCGCATCCCAGCCGTCGTCGTCGTCGTCAATGTGGCCTTTGGGAAATTTCCAGTCCTGGTTCTTGCGGCTGAGGATCAGCAACACTTCGCGGCCACGACTGGATTCCCGCCAGACGATTCCTCCTGCGCAGTAACTGATCTTCAATCCATTCTTCGAGCCATTCTTCGATCTATTCATTGTCCTTCCCCCCGGTTTCACCAACTCAATTCATCGCTCCAAAAAATAGGTCCGTCCGTGCAGACCTTTTTGTAAACAAAACCTTCCGGGCAATCGTGTTTGACCGCGACAGCGCAACCAACGCAAATGCCGAACCCGCAAGCCATCGGCGCTTCGAGCGAAAGCTGGGCGGGCGCGGCGAACCTGGCGGCGATTTGCGAGACGCGATGAAGCATCGGGTCGGGGCCGCAGGCGTAGACGATCGCCGGGTTGTCACGATTCGATTGCAGATGTTTTTCAAACGGCGCGGTGACAAAACCTTTTTCGCCGTGCGAACCATCAATCGTTGCGCTGATCACGTGGTCGCTTGAAAGCAATTCGACGAAATCTTCGAGTCCGCACAGATCGTCACGGCTTGCGCCGCCGATGAAAAGTTTCGTGTTGATCTCTCGCTCCATCAACTTTTCGGCCAGCATAAACAGCGCAGCCGAACCGACGCCGCCCGCCACCAACAACGCTTCGCGCCCGCGCGCGGCTTCGACATTGTAGGTGTTGCCGAGCGAACCAAGAAAATCCACTTGATCACCCTCCTTCAATTTCGCCAGCGCCTGCGTGCCGCGTCCCAGAACCTGATAAATAAAATCCACCATCAGCGCGTCATTGGCGATTGCGCTGCGGTAATAAGCCATCGCGCGCCGCAGCAGCGGCTCGAAAATCCCGTGCGGTTTGATCATCGCGAACTGGCCTGGCAGAACAGGGATTTGTTGATCCAATCGCAGCCGCAGATAACCATAGCTGCGCGATGAGGCGGACGCGATCAGATCGTTGCGTTCAACCGTGGCGACAGCGTCAATGAGTTTTGGCGTTGCGGTCATTGCCGGCAAAATGCGCATCTCCGAATTGTTTGCGGGATTGAGTGAAGCAAAGCCGAGTCTAGCAGAACGAATTCGGGCGAGGCAAAGACGTTTACAGTCTGACTCGACTCCGGTGTGATGGCGAACACTTCCGCCTCCACCCTCGCGGCTAAAAAGCCAGTTTGAGAACCAGCTGGATTGAGCGGGGACCACCAACCTGGTAAACCGGATTCAGGCCTCCATTGATGCCCGCTGTGCCCAACCCTCGATTCAACATTGAAGTGGATACCCCAAACAAAGGATCGGTAAGAGAGTTGCGCGGGTCGGCGAAGTTCGGGTGGTTAAGCAGGTTGAAGCACTCAGCTTTGAACAGGAGCTTGATTTTCTCTGTCAGATTGAACTGGCGACGCAGCGCCAAATCAACCTCCCGGAATGGGAAGCCGCGCAGCGCGTTGCGACCAAGCGTCCCTTGCCCGCCCTCCGTCGTTCTCAGAAAAGGCCCAATCTGCGGGAAAGGGTTGCCGGGGTTTAATGTCTGTTTGTTATTGATCCGTCGCCCGCCCGCCGCCGTTGGGTCGCTGAGGTAGATTGGGACACCTGGCGCCAGGTCCGGGCGGAAATTGAATGCTCCGAAACCAAAATCCGCAGTGTATGTGACATTGACCGGCGTCGCCGTCCGCGCTGAGAAGATGGCGTCAACCGACCAATTACGGAAGACGATGCCGGCTGCTGGCGGCGCCGGAAGGTTATAGGTCACAGCGCCGGCCAATGAATGGCGCACATCGTAATCGGACGGCCCCCGATCCAATTCGTGGCTTAACTTCACCGAAGGCGTCGAGAGCGCCGAGTCGTTAGAGGCGACATCGATGGAGTGCGACCAGGTGTATGAAACCAGACTTTGCAGGCCACGCAAGAGGCCGCGCCGGAACTGCAACTGGAAGGCATGGTAATCGGAAGAGCCAATGCTTTTGGTGACCAGAACATCCTGAAAATCCGGGTTCAGATAAAGCCACCGCTCTCGTCTCAGAAGCCGACGCCCGAGCGCCCCAACGTAGGTTGCGGAGACAGTCTGGTCGGGGCTGATAGCTTGCTCCAGCGCGACGCTCCACTGATAGACGCGCGGCGCGGCAAGGCGCGGATCGAAGACTCCGATGGAACCATAGGGTGGGTCAAGGCTGAAAGACGGCGGCGGCGCCAGGGACGGGTCAAGTGGGTATGGAATTCCCTGTGGCGAAGACACAAACCTCGTTCGGTAGTACGGAAAGTAGGATGTGTTCTCCGCGACCGTTCCTGATCCGAGGTCGTAGAAGACGCCGGCCCCGCCGCGCAGAACGGTCTGCCGGCGCACGCCCGGTCGCAACTCGTAAGCGAAGCCAAACCTGGGCGCAAAGTTCCGATAGCTTGTGCGCCACAATGGCGCGCTGTGCGGCGTCAGCCTGATAGCCGCAGGATCGTCTACCCCGGTCACAGTCAATAAAGCCCTCCCGTTTTTTCCTTCGGGCGGCGGATTGAGTTCCCAGCGCAGACCGTAAGTCAGCGTCAATCCTGGCGCGACACGCCAGGTCTCTTGCCAGTAAGCAGAGAAGTTCACAAATTTCAAAGCCACGCTGTCTCTCGCCGAAAATTGGACGGAAGACGCCCTTCGGGAGAGCAGCGAGCCGACGCGCGGATCAAGTTCCTCAACGCCCGCGACGCCAAGAAAACTGACGATCTGTTCGTACGCGCGCGGCCCGTTGACTGGCGAGAGCCGGCGATAGTCGCCGCCGAATCTGAGTTGGCGTCGCCCACTGATGACCGACAAGTGATCAACGACGTTAATTTGCCGCTGAAGATTTTCCACGTTCTTCCCGACTGCGAGGGAAGGCGCGCCAAAAACGTGTAGGACTACCAAGCTGTCTGCGGGCGTCGTGAAGGGTGGGAACAAAATTGAGGAAGCCGGCGGGATGGCCCCGCCGAAGGCGTCGAGCCAGTGATCACCCCGCCCCTCCGCCCTCGTGTAATTAGCTCTGAGGTCATTGCTCACGCGCTCAGCCAGGCGCTGTGTACCGCCCAGAGTGAGCGTGCGGTAGCCAAGGGCGACGCTTGAGCGTTGGCTCAAACTATTTGCGCGTTGAGTCAAGCTCGAATCCGCATGGCTGTACCTGACGAACCACGTCTGGCTTGCGCCAACGGTGTGGTCGAACCGCAGGCTGCCGGCGTCCAGGGTCGTCGGATCCGAATAGCGGGCGGAAAAGAGCGCCTGACCGAAGCCGATATCTCGCCCGTTCGGCGCCGGATAGGCGTTCAATATCGGTTTAATAGGTTCAGGCGCCTGCCGCCTGGCGCTGCTTGAAGGGACGGCGGCAATTCCGACCAATGGTTGTAGTAAACGCAATCCTTCGTAAGAGGCAAAGAAGTATGTCCGATTACGTCCATCGTAGATTGGCTGCTTCCCTTCAGCAAAGTTAGGCAGGACCACTGGCCCGCCGAGCACACCGCCGAAATCATTCTGGCGGAGAGCCGGCTTTTTCAGGCCATCGCGATTGGCAAACCAGTCGTTAGCGTCAAGCGCGTCATTACGAAAGTAATTGAAGACAGAGAGATGAAACTCGTTCGACCCTGAGCGGGTAATAAGCGAGACTTGCCCGCCAGGCATGCGCCCGAATTCAGGGGCGTAGGTCGAGGTCAGGATTCTGAACTCCTGGAGGGCCTCGACTGAGACCAGGCTGTTGGTCCCGCCAGTGGCGCTGAGGCCGGGCAGCGAGCCTGCCCCGGACTGCCCTAAACTGAAATTTGCGCTGACGCTGGTATTCGCGCTGACGCCGTCAACGATGAAGTAGTTGGCGTTGGCGCGCTGCCCGTTGACGCTGAATTGCCCTTGTTCGCTAGCCGTGGCCTTTGTCAACACCACTCCCGGCGCGAGCGCGATCAACGACTGGAAGCTTCGCCCGTTGAGCGGCAAGTTCTCGACGAACTGCCGATCAATGACCGTGCCCACCGCCGCCGACTCCTCGGCCCCGAGACTCTCTTTGATGGTGATGCTCGAGCCAACCTCGCCGACCCTCAATCGAATTCGGATTGCGCGCTGGTCATTGACATTGAGCGTCAGGTTCTGAATCTCGACCGGGATGAAGCCGTCGCGCCGCGCCCGGAGGATGTAACTGTCGGGCGGCAACAGCGCGAAAGTGAAGGCGCCTTCATCGCTCGTGGTCACCTGTCTTTCGAGAGCTTTGCCGCGATTGAGCAGCGTGACGACGCTTCCGGGGATGACCGCGCCGTTTTCGTCAACGACTGTGCCGCTCAGGGTGGCAGTCGCCGACTGGGCGTGTGCGGCAAACGGATTGTTATTTGAATAAAGACAGAGAAGCGTGATGATCAGGAATTGTCTGAGCACGGACACCGGACTTCGCATGCTGTAATGAATCCTTTCGTGTGAGGAATGACGGGGGCTGTGATGGGCAACGTCTTCTTCGTATAGAACAACGTCACAAACCGGAGGGCAAGGGTAGCACACTCTTCACAGAAGCCACACTCTTGATCATTGCAATTCTCCGTTGCGGAAAGGTTCGAGTTACGGACTTGAAACCTTTTGCGTATTGACAATTTCAGATGCCACGACCTTGCGTCGTGGAGTTTCACGCTCACTTGCTACCGGAGCGGGGCTTGAGGGGTAGATGCCACGAGCTTGTCTCGTGGAGTTTCACGCTCACTTGCTACCGGAGCGGGGCTTGAGGGGTAGATGCCACGAGCTTGTCTCATTGGTATCTACACAACTCTTCGTGCCGGAGGCACTGCGGGAAATTAGCCGGTGGTGGAGCCCTGCGGAACCACCGGAAATAAGGCCGAAAGGCCTCCTAGCCCTGAAAGGGCGTGAGACGAGGCTTGGTCTGACGCCCTTTCAGGGCTGGAAGACAAATTCCACGCCGTCCCGGTGGTTCCGCTCCGCTCCACCACCGGCTAATATCCGGCGTCCCTCCGG
>Ga0187893_10004220_pt1 | contig 27720 bp, 21 predicted proteins | sample MA1701074metaG_FD_139574 | JGI IMG/M metagenome (GOLD analysis project Ga0187893, IMG submission 139574) | White microbial mat communities from a basaltic lava cave in the Kipuka Kanohina Cave System on the Island of Hawaii, USA - MA170107-4 metaG ... | reverse complement strand
TACCTGGGGCCTGCTACCCGGCGCTCCGGCGCTTACCGGGACGGGACTCTCACCCGTTGGAAGAGTGCAGCTAGTAAACGGGAGCTCATACTGGCCCTCGCCGTCTACGTCACGACGCACCATGGGCGGAAGTATACCGTCTGTCGCGCTGTCGGGTGCTCTGTCTCTTAGCGGACCGTAGAGTCCACTGGCGCCAGCACCTCGACGGCCATCAACACCAGAAGGATCCAGAGGACGTCCGACACCGCCAGGTGAACGAGCTGCATCCAGACGGGCGCTTGCAGGAGGACGTTGACGGCGCCGAGGAGGAGCTGCGCTCCGAAGATCGCGACCACCGCCAGGCCGCGCCGACGAGCGATCTCGCCGACTTTCGGACGAAGCCACAGGATCGCGCCCAGGACGACGAGAAAGGCACCGACCGCCGCCGTAGGATGGTAGAAGCGCGAGGCGACGAGCCGCGCGACCAGGGGCGACTCCTCGGGCCTGATGCCGGCAGTGAGGACCAGGGTGTCGCCGAGGGCGGTCACGGCTCCACTCGCTCCCACCGGGAGAACGGCGAGGAGCGCGGCGGCGCAGGGCAACGCGAGGGGCGAAGAGAGCCGGAAGCCGCGCGAGGTGTTTCCGCCCGCGTACCAGGCGGCGAGGGTCATCGCCCCGAGGAGCAGGAACGTGTTCACGAGGTGAAAGGCCACCACGTACACCCTCTCCTCGGAGACGTTCTCCGCCACCCACTCGAACCTCACCAGCCCCGCACCGATCAGCGCTTCCGCAACGACGAAGAGGAGCGAGATGACCGCCCATTTCCGCGCTTTATGGCCCGGGGGAATAAGCCGGAAGGCGAGGACGACGAAAGCAACGACGAAGATGCCGAGAAGTCCGCTCGACACCCGGTGGCTGAGCTCGATGAGGGTCTCGGTGGATGGTTCCCGGGGGATGACGACTCCGTTACAAAGCGGCCAGTGGCTTCCGCATCCCGCACCGGCGCCCGTCGCGCGGACGAACGCTCCCCAGAGGATGACGACAACGCTGTAGCCGAGAAGCCACCACGCGGAGGTGGCGAAAATCCTACTGGACGGAGTCCGGGGTTCCGAGGGCGCCTCCCGATTTTCGCCGCTTCCAGTACCAGGAGCCGGCGATGGAGCCGAACACCAGGTAGGGCATCGTCAAAAGGAACAGGATCGCGCGATTGAAGCCGGCGGCGACCTGGCCGCCCTCCTGATCGAGCGCCGTGCGGCACATGGCGCACTGCGCCCATGCGGTGTCGGAGAGGGCGACGGCCACGACGAGAACGAGGGCGGCCGCCGCGAGCTTTCTCTTCGTCATCGGTAGAGCCGCTGTTCGAGGATGTTCGTTCCGTCGTAGGCTGGAATCACGAACATCAGGATGCCGGTCAAGAAGATTCCGATGAGGACCAACAGGATCAGGTTCCGGTTCTCAAAGCGGAGGTGCATGTAGAAGAAGATGATCAAGCTGGCCTTGACCGAGGAGCCGAGGAGCAGCAGGACCGCTTGAGAAGCCTTGGCCAGCTGCGAATCGCCGATTGCGATCATCGTCATCGTGACCACCAGGAGCACGATCCAAAGGATCCAGTACCCCTTGTACCCGTGGCTTCCGACCGATTCCGGGTGTGTCGACATTTTGACCTCGCTCCCTCTCGCTACACCAGGTAGAACAGCGCGAACACGAAGACCCACACCAGGTCCACGAAGTGCCAGTACAGGCCCGCGTTCTCGACGCCCTGCGCGGAGTACTTCCCGAGCGCCGCGCGGATGGCCACCACCAGGAGAATGGTGACCCCGGTGGTCACGTGCATGCCGTGAAAGCCGGTGATGATGAAGAAGGCGGCGCTGAACTGGGGAACTCCCCAGGGGTTCGAGGTGAGGCGCGCGCCCTCGTGGATGAAGTGGGACCACTCGTAGGCCTGCATGCCCAGGAACGAGAATCCACCGAGAATGGTGAGCCACAGGAACAAGGTGACGTGCTTCTTGTTTCCCGCCATCGCGGCGGCCACGGCGCAGGCCATGGTGGCGCTCGAAGTGATGAGGGTGAACGTCATCAACGTGATGTAGTTCATGTCAAACGCCTCGGACTGCTCCGGCCAGGTGGGGCTCGCGACGCGCACGACGCCGTAGGCGACCAGGAGGCCCGCGAACAGCAGAGCGTCGGTGACGATGAAGACCCACATCATCAGCTTCTGCCAGGGGACCCCGAAGGGGCTCGCGGTGCCGGTCCAGGGCGGGGCGATCGCCGCTGTGGAATTACTCATGTATAAAGCCTCCTAGAGGTAGAACAGCACGACCATCAAATACAGCCACAGGCCGTCGACGAAGTGCCAGTACGTCGCGGCGAGCGAGGGCGAGCTCGACTCGCCCGGGGTCAAGCGGTATCGGAACGCGAGGCTCAGCACGTAGAAGAGCGCAAGCACACCCGCGAGAAGGTGCACGCCGTGGACCGCGGTCAGGACGTAGAAGAAGGAGCTATGGGGGTGGCTCGTGAGATAAATCCCCTGCTCCGAAAGCGCGCGCCAGGCGAGGAGCTGTCCCACGAGGAACGCCGAGCCGAGGACCGCGGTGACGAGAATCCACTTGCGGAACTTGAGGGGCTGCCAGCGCTCGAAGCTCCGGCGCGCGATCTCGATGGTCACGCTCGAAAGGAGCAGAATCGCCGTGTTCCACCACAGAATCCCCGGCACCTCGAGCGGCGTCCAGTCGGAGCCCGCGCTTCTCACGATGTACGCGCTCGTGAAGGCGGCGAAGAGCATGGTGACGGTGCCGAGAGCGAGCCAGAGCCCGAGCTTCGCGGTCTCCATCCGGCGAGCGGCTCCCCCGCCCCCGCCGTAGTCCCCGTACCCAGGCTCGCGGACGTCGATGCCGCCACCGGAGGTGCGGGAGGAGGCGGGCTCGGTCACGGTTCTCGCCATCTCAGAACCCCCTTCCGCCGAATGCGACCAGCGCGAGGATGAGCGGGAGATAGAGAAGAGAGGTCGCGAGAAGCGCAGCGGCCTGGGGGCGGTGCCTACCGTCTCCGAAGCGCACCGCCGAGACCAGGATAGCCGAGCCGAGGACGAGCGCTCCCGCGGTGTACAGACGCGAGGCGTCGCTCACGAATGCCGGAAGAAGCGTCGTGAGAACGAGCGCGGCCGTCGCCAGAATCGTCCAGCCCGCGAGCATTCCCGCCGGGAGGGCGCGATTCCCCACGCGCTCGTAGTCCTCGCGGTAGGTGGCAGCGATGGCCCAGGTATGCGGGAATTGCCAGAAGAAGAGAATCCCGAAGAGGCACCACGCGAGGGGCGAGAGCGTCCCGGATGCCGCGGAGAACCCCATGAGCGTCGGCACCGCCCCGGCGACGGCGCCCGGAAGCGTCGACCAGCTCGATCGCGGCTTCATGGGTGTATAGAGGAAGACGTAGACCACGAAGGCGAAAAGGCCGAGCGCTCCGGCCACGAAACCGCTCTCGAGGAAAAGCACGAGAAGCCCGGCGGCGGAAGCGAGTCCGGCGGCGAACGCCGCCTCGGAGGGCGTCACCCGTCCCGTCGGAATCGGACGCTGTGCCGTGCGGCGCATGCGCGCGTCGATCTCGCGCTCCAGCACCTGATTGAATGCGTTCGCGCCCGCGACCAGGAGGAGAGTTCCAAAGGCGAACCACAGAAGGTGAGAAGGGTCGATGGCCGAAGCTCCGAGCCAGTAGCCCACCACTCCCGCGAGGGCCACGGTGAGAGAAAGCCTCGCCTTGGCGAGCTGCAGGTAGTCGCGCGTGCGGGCCTTCACGGCATCGAAGAGAGCGCCCATCGAGGCGGGGGCGCGGACTTCCTCTCTCGCGGGAAGCACGATCTCCCTTATCCTCCGGCGCTCACTTTGGCCGGCGCCTTCCACTGCGGCGTAAAGTCCGCTTTCTCGTCCGGGTGGTTGTAGTCATAGGGCCACCGGTGAACCGCGGGGATTTCCCCTTCCCAGTTGCCGTGGCCGGGGTGCACGGGCGCCGACCATTCGAGGCCATTGGACTGCCAGGGGTTTTCCTCGGTGCACTCGCGCCCCTTGTACATGCTCCAGAAATAGTTGAAGACGAAAACGAGCTGCGCCGCCCCGAGGATGAAAGCGGCGACGGTGATGAAGGTGTTCACCGGCTGGAGCGGCTTCAAATAATCGTAGGTGTTCGGATCGTAGATCCGGCGCATCATCCCCGCGACCCCGAGATAGTGCATGGGGAAGAACGTGCCGTAGTACGCGAGGAAGGTGAGCCAGAAGTGGACCTTGCCCAGGCCCTCGCTCATGAATCGGCCGTACATCTTCGGGAACCAGTAGTAGACCGCTGCGAGAGCTCCGAACAGGCCCGCCCCCGCCATGATGAAGTGGAAGTGGGCGACGACGAAATAGGTGTCGTGGAGCTGGATGTCGGTGGCGTTGGTTCCGAGGAAGACGCCCGTCAAGCCGCCGGTCACGAAGAGCGAGACGATACCGAGGGCGAAGAGCATGGGGGTGGTGAAGCGGATCCTGGCCCGCCACAGGGTCGCGAGCCAGTTGAAGGTCTTCACCGCCGAAGGGATGGCGATGGCGAGGGTGGTGAGAACGAAGGCGCTCCCGAGAAAGGGGCTCATCCCCGAGACGAACATGTGATGTCCCCAGACGAGGAAGCTCAAGACTCCGATCGAGATGATGGCATAGACCATCGCGCGGTATCCGAAGATGGGCCTGCGGCTGAAGGTCGCGATGATGTCGGAGGTGAACCCCATGGCGGGGAGCATGATGATGTAGACCTCGGGATGACCGAGGAACCAGAAGAGGTGCTGCCAGAGGAGCGGCGCCCCGCCCTCGTGGGGGAAGAGCGTGTCTCCGATGAAGATCCCCTTCGGCAGGTAGAAGCTCGTTCCCAGACCACGATCGAAGAGCAGGAGGATCACCGCGGCGGCGAGAGCGGGAAAGCTCAGGAGTCCGAGGACGCCGACCGTGAACTGCGCCCAGGTAGTGAGCGGGAGCCGCATCATCGACATGCCCTTGGTCCTGAGGCTGAAGATGGTCACCACGAAGTTGAGGCCGCCCATGGTGAACGAGGCGACGAAGAACATCATCCCCACGATCCAGAGGGTTTGACCGGTTCCCGATCCGGGAATGGCGGAGCGAATCGCCGAAAGGGGGGGATTGGCGGTCCAACCGGAGGCGGAGGCCCCGCCCTCGACGAGGAACGAGATCAAGATGATGATCGCTCCCGGGACGACCGTCCAGAATGAAAGCATGTTGAGGAAAGGAAACGCCATGTCGCGGGCACCGATCTGGAGCGGGATGAGAAAATTCCCGAAGCCGGAGACCGGCGCCAACGACAGCACGAAGAACACCATGATGGTGCCGTGCATCGTGAACAGCATGATGTAGAACTCGGGGGTCATCACCCCGCTCGCCATTCCCACCGGGAAGAGCTTCTCCAGCAGGGGCCACTGGGTTCCCGGCCAGCCGAGCTGCAGGCGGACCAGCATCGCGAGAAGCCCGCCCACGAGCGCCATCATCATGGCGAGGGTCAGGTACTGCTTTCCGATCATCTTGTGATCGAAGCTGAAGAGGTAGGTGCTGATGAAGCCCTGCTTGCCGTGGCCGCCGTGACCTTCACTCATGCCATGTCTCCTTAAGGACTCGCGGCCGCCGCGGCCGTCTGCTCCGACCACCAGGTCTCGAAATCAGCCTCGCTCCTCACGCTGAGGAAGGCGCGCATGCGGTAGTGCCCGAGCCCGCACAGCTCGGCGCAGGCAATCTCGTACTCTCCCACCTTCGTCGGGGTGAACGTGACCCCCGTCGACATTCCGGGAACGAGGTCCTGCTTCACCCGGAAGTTCGGGAGGAAGAACGCGTGCTGCACGTCCTTCGACCGAAGCCGGACGTAAATGGGACGGTTCACGGGAAGGACGAGCTGGTTGGTCAGTGAGAAATCGTCAGCCGCGGCGGCATCCTGGCCGTCGATTCCGAGCGGATTCTCGAGCGAGTAGAGCTCGGGACGGAACTCCCCGAATCGTCCATCGGAGCCTGGATAGCGGAAGTCCCATTGGAACTGGGCGCCCACCGCTTCCACCACCAGCGCGTTCTCCGGCGGAGCCGCCTGCACCCGGTTCCACAGCACGAGACCCGAGAACACGATGGGGATCAGGATGGCCGCCGTCGCGAGAGTCCACGTCATCTCCAGCTTGTGGCTGTCGTGCCAGTGGCTCCCTTGGGCCCCTTCCCGGTGCCGGAACTTCCAGATGTAGAGGCCGAGAATGAACTGCACGAGAACGAAGGCCACGCCCGTGATTCCCAGGATGACGTAGTACAAGGTGTCCAGGCTCGATCGGTCGGACGCGAGCTCGGGCACCTTGTACTTGAAGAAGAACAGGACGGAGACCAAGATGATCGCCCAGATGGAGATGGCCATCGCCATCCCGTGGTTGACGTAGGGCTTGGCAGCGGTTTCGTCGGTCATTACCTCGTATACCTCATGACATAGGCGGCGACGGCCCGCATCTGGGCCTCGGCGTCGCCTCCGAGAACGTCCGGTAGCGGGGTGATACGGTTTCCTCTCTCATCCTGTGGCCAGAACTGGGGCATCTGCGTCCCGGGCGTGATGCGCTGCGGATCCTTCAGCCAGTCCACCACCCACTCCTCGCGCAGCCGCTCTCCCGACAACCGGAAGCTCGGCGCGAGCTGGGACGCTTCCATCGTCCCGGCGGCGGAAGCGATGTGGCAGCGCTCGCACTGGAGCCGGACCAGGAGCTGGTCTCCGGTCCGAACCACCGCCGGATCCGCCACCTGCTCGGCCGCGGTCTCGAACGGATCCGTGCCCTCCATCGCCATGAATCCCTGCACGAGCTCGTTCGCATCGTCGTCGGCGAAGTGGAACGTAGGCATGCGGACGTTCAGCCAGAACCGCACGGTCGAGGGCGCTTTCAGGAAGCTGAAGAGCCAGTCCGCCTGGGTCCGCGCCCCCTGCGTGTTCAGGTTCGGCGGCCTCATGCCGGTGTCGGCGATGGTCTGATAGATGCCGCCGCCGAAGCCATCGACGATGTGGCACCCGCGGCAGTTGTACTCGTGGATGAGCTTTCGCGCCCTCTCGCCAAAGGCCTCGTTCGCGCTCAGGTTCTTCCTCGCCTCGCGCGGAAGCTCGTCGCGTACCAAGGACAGCAACTGGCGAGTGAGTATTTCCACTTCGGCGTCGGTGAAGCCGAAGTAGCCCATGCGAAGCTTCTCGGGCGGGCTCTTGACCTTCCCGTTGTCGAAGATTCTCGGAGCTTTGAGCTTCTGCTCGAACCACGATTTTCGGGTGTGCTCGATATCGACGTATCCGAAATCGAGCCGGGTGACCATCTTCGATCCCTCGGTCGACAGATCGACTCCGATCTTCTGCGCCTTCTCGAAGCCCTCGATGTCGTGGCAGCCGAAGCAGCCGTAGCGGAGGATGAGACGCTCGCCGGAGTAGAGGGCCTTCTCGTCCTGCGACATCCCCTTGATGCGCGCTTCGGCCTGGGATAGGGGAAGGCTCGCACGCAGGAACTCGAGGGCGATCTCGTCGAGGGCGGCGTCGTCCATCTGCGGAACGGGAATCGACTCGAACGCCGGGTTCGTGAGTCCCATCAGGAATGCGGTGATGTCCGTCGCCTCCTCGTCGGTGAGCCTCAGGTCCGGCATGAACGTTTGCGGCCAGTAATGCTTCGGGTTCTTGACCCAGTCGAACAGGAAATCGCCGTTTACCTTGCTGCCCACGCCCGCGAGGCTCGGTCCCTTTCTCCGGAACCAGTCCACGTTCGGGAGGTCCGTTTCTTCATAGATGTGGCAGCCCTGGCAGCCGACTCTCTCGAAGAGCGCCTTTCCGTTCGTGGCGTCGCCGCCTCCCGGCACCGTCCCGTAGGCCAGGGGCTTGGACTTCGAGAAGATGTACGAGACGATCGTCGCGACCTCCGTCGCGTTGCGCGTGCCCACATCGGTATCAAGGTTGTTGTCGAGGTTCCAGAACCTCGGCATATAGGTCGCGGTCTTGAAGCTCTTGGGGTCCTTCACCCAGCGGAGCGCCCAGTCCTTCGTGGTCTTGGTGGCGACGTGCTGAAGGTTCGGGCCCACCTTGCGTCGCAACTCGAATCCCGTCGTGTTGTGGCAGCCCCAGCATCCGGCCTGCTCGAAGAGCATCCGCGACTGATTGAAACTCGAAGCCCCCGGGAGCAGGACCTGGTCCTTGTGGCACCGGAGGCAGCCCGCTTCGGCGTACCCGTTCGGGTACATGGGCTTGTCCCAGTAGTGATCTTCCTTCCAGCCGTACTTCTGCTCCCACTCGTGCCGCTGCTCCTCCGTGCGGGGAGTGTGATTCACTCCCTGGAACGTGAGCGCTCGCCCGCGTCCTTCGTGGCAGGACGTGCAGCCGAAGTCGTCGCGCGGATGCTTCGACTCCGGGGCCACGTAGACCTCGAGGTTCGGATGCGTCCGGAAGGGCTGCGGCGCATCAGCGTATGCCGGGTCGTCGATCCCCAGGTGGCAGGTCTGGCAGCGATCGATGCGCGGGACCTGGGTGAAGTTCAGATCCTCTGTGACGTTCCGGACCAGGACTTGCTGGACTTCGATGTTGGGGTCGATGAAATCGACGACGGGGAGGTTGCGGAAGACGTTCGCAAAGCTCTCCGCGAGAGAGTCGAGCTTCCGGCGGAGGAGGGCCGCCTCCTGATTGAGGGCGTCCTTCTTGGCGTTCAGCTCCGTCACTTTCGCGCGAAGGTCGCGGATCTGCCGCTGCTTCTGGCCGCGCTCGAACTCGATGCCAAGTCTCTCCTCTCGCGCGCCGAGAAAGTCGGTTTCGAGGCCCTGGAACTCGTCCGCCGAGACCCGTTTTCCCAGGGGCGCGTGGTGCCCCTCCTCGAAGTAGAACTTCTTCGAGTCGTAGACGGCCTTGAGCTCGCGCTCCCGGATGTCGGCGAGGGTCCATTTCGAATCGAGCTCTTTGACGGCGGCCTCGATCTCGCGAATCTCCTGCTCCTTCGCCGCGAGCTCCTGGGTCGCGGCCTCGAGCTCCGTCGTGACCCGCTGGAGCTCCCTTTGGTTGACCCGCTTGTCGGCTTCCCCGATCTGGCGCGCGGTGGTCTCGCGCTCGAGCTGGAAGAACTGCCGCTGGAATGCCTTCCACTCGCGAGAGTAGTCCGCCCACACCATCCAGATGGTGGTGAGAAAGAGCAGAATCGCAGAGACGCCGAAGATGACGTTCAGCCGCGGGATGAAATACGCATGTCCTGGCTCGGGTTTGGCCACGGTCGACTCCAGCCTAGATATTGAAGAAGATCTCCGGGAAGGTGACGATGTACTTCAAGTTGAACATCCACCTCAGGTACATCTTGATGGGAAGGCTCAGCATGAGCAGAAACAACAAGACGCCGACGTAGTATCGGGCCGGACCCATCTTCACGTAGTACCTGTTGAGACTCAGCCACCCAAGGAAGCGAGGGAGCTTCTCCCTGGGTTGGGCCATGGCAAGGGGAAGAACCCCCACGTACAGAAGGACCAGGATGATGCCGAGGAACTCCCGCACGATGGGATTCGAGGGAAGTGGCCGCCCGAGGAGCTTCACCCAGAAGAAGTCCGAAACGTGGACGTTCAGGAGCGGCTCCACGCGATGCTGATCCCAGTACTCGTAAGGACCGAAGAAGTTCCAGTTGGGACCGCGGAGAAACGTCCCCGAAATCACGAGCAGCACCCAGAGCACGAGAAACCCGTAGAGGAAGAGCGCGATCTCGACCCTCCGCTCCTTGAACGTGAAGTAGCCGTTGCCCTTCGGGTTCACGTCGATGTACGGAATGGCCATGAGCCCGATGATGATGAGCGTCGGGAAGACGACCCCCGCGAGCCAGGGGTCGAAGTAGACGAGCATCTCCTGGAGGCCGAGGAAGTACCACGGCGCTTTCGAGGGATTCGGGGAGTCGGCGGGATTCGCGGGCTGCTCGAGAGGCGCCCGCAGGAGAATCGACCAGACGATGAGCCCGATCGTAAGGAGGATCATACAGAGGAACTCGACGTAGACGAGATCGGGCCAGACCCAGACCTTGTCCTCCTCCTGCTTTTCGAACGGCGGCTGCCCTTCCCCGATTCGCTTGTCGTTCTCGACTCCCTGGTGCATGGCGAACCACGTGAAGAACGCCACTCCGAAGAGAACGAAGGTGATGGGGACGTTGTCGGGCTTGGCCACGATCAGGAAGTAGTTCGGGTCGAACATGCTGACGAAGTAGAAGATCGCCATGACGCCGAACACCACGATGGCGTTGCGCTTCGACCAGACCTTCGGATAGCGCAGCGAAAGGAGAAACCCCACGGTCGCGATGCTGAAGAGCACCGTCGGACCCGAGAGCCAGTTGATCAGGTTCTTGATCGGTTCGAACATGAGCCGTACCCCTGAGACCTTTTAGAGCGGGCCCGAGATGCCGCCGTCCTTGCGCACCCGCCAGAAGTGCACCGCCATCAAGAACGCGGCCGCGAGCGGAAGCCCGACGCAGTGCAGGACGTAGAAGCGAAGGAGGGTGTTCTCCCCGACGTTTCTCGCCCCCAGGAGCACGAAACGGGCGTCGCTCGCGGAGTTGATGATGTTGATGTCGCCGATTTTGAGAGCGGCGGAAAGCGGCCCCTCCGTTCCGACGAGGGGCGTCGCTCTCGCCATGTTCGAGCCCACGGTGATGGCCCAGATGGCGAGCTGATCCCAGGGAAGCAGGTATCCGGTGAACGAGAGGAGGAGGGTCAGGACGAGGAGCACGACTCCCACGCCCCAGTTGAACTCGCGCGGCGGCTTGTAGGAGCCGGTCATGAACACGCGGAACATGTGGAGCCAGACGGTGATGACCATCGCGTGCGCGCCCCAGCGATGGAGCTCTCGCATGACTCCGAGCGGCACGTGCTCGCCGAGGTCGATGATGTCCGCATAGGCGTACTCGACGGTCGGCCGGTAGTAGAACATCAGAAGAAGCCCGGTGAACGTGAGCACCAGGAACAGGAAGAACGTGACCCCGCCCATGCACCAGGTGTAGCGGAGCTTGATGCCCGCCTTCCTCGACTTCACCGGGTGGAGGTGGAGGAAGACGTTCGACATCACCACCAGCACGCGGTTCCGGTTGCTGGTGACCGCCCCGTGGCGGAAGATCGACTTCCAGACCTGGGTCTCGGTGAGCGCGTTCCACCCGCTACTGAATGCGTTCATCAGCTTCTGCACTGATTTCGACTCCTCCTCTTGATCATGGATGCGGGAAAGCCGGCACTAGCTCAATCGAAGGAAGGACTCCGGGTCGTTCCACTGGCCGGCTTCCTGCTTGAACGTGCGGCCTTTGTCGACGAGCACCTGGCCGTCCTCCGCGAGCGAGATCTTCACCCGCTCGAGCGGGCGCGGCGCCGGTCCCTCGAAGTTGATCCCGCTCATGTAGAAACCGCTTCCGTGGCAGGGGCACTTGAACTTGTTCTCCGCCGAGAGCCAGTTGGGGGTGCAGCCCAGGTGAGTGCAGATCGCGGAGATCGCGTACATTCCCTCCTCGTTCCGCACCACCCAGACGCGGAACTTCTCCTTGAAGCGCTCGTCGACCGCCCCGACGGCGAAGTCGGTGGGAAGGCCGACCTTGAAGGAGGACGGGGGCTCGGTGAGGACGTTCGGGAACATGAAGCGGCCCATCGCCGTGAGCCCGGCGGCGGCGGAGGCGGCGAAGAACGACCACGCGAGCGCGAGCCAGTTGAACTCGCGCCGGGTGATTTCGGCCTCGGCTTTCTTGGCTTTACTTGGTGGCGCCGGTGCTTCGGTCGGGGTTGCGGTTTCTTTCGTTTCTTCGGCCATGCGTCTACCCGGTCGTTAGCTTCCTGAACTCCGCGGAACGTTGGTTTTGAAAATTTTCTACTGTCCGAGGGAAAAGACCCCCGAGCTCGAGCGCCGACGGACAGATTGCCTCAAACAAACGGGATATATTAGCCACCGGGCGCGAGGCGTGTCAAGAACCGGCGCGGCCGCGACGCAAGTCGAGAGCTTCCACCGGGATCGGGTCAGTGCCCGGCGAGCGCCTCTACGGCGAGCTTGCGAAGGCCGAGGTTCGGGTCGCCCTCGGCGATCTCCCGAAGACGCGCGCGGAGGGGCGCACTTTCGAGGCGGGCGGACGCGCGAATCGCGCTCTCCATGGCCAGGAGCTTTCGGGCTTCGTCGATGTCGGCGAGCCCGTCGAGGTGCTTTCGATCGAGCATCAGGAGAAGCTGCGATTCCCCGGAGCCGTCGCCGAGCTGGGCGAGAGCGACGGCCGCGTTCCAGGAGACGTCCCGATCGGGGTCCCCGAGGGCGACGGTGAGTCCCGGGGTCGCCCGCGGGTCCCCGAGGGCGCCGGCGGCATACACCGCCATCTTTCTCACACCCGCGTCGTCGTCCCGGAACTTCCGGAGGAGAGGCTCGACGGCGGCCGGGTCGCCCAGGTTCCCGAGGGCCCAGCCTGCGTAGAGCCGGGTCGTGGAATCCGGGTCGTCGAGGGCCGCGATGAGCGTCGGGACGGCCGAGCGATCCCCGAGGTGCCCGAGCGAGAGCGCGAGGTAGTGTCGCACGCGGGGGTCGTCCTGGGACGCCTCTTCGAAGACCTCGATCATCTCCGGAACCAGGCCCACCATGCGGCGCTTCTCGGAGTCCATCGTGATGATCTTCGAGAGCTCGAACGCGGCCTGCCACCTCCGGTTCGCGCTTCCCACCTGGATCTCGCGGAGATAGTCGACTCCCGTCTTCTCGTCGGAGACGAGCCAGGCGAAGAAGAAGAACACGCCGACGCAGGCGGCGACGACCACCGCCGGAACCAGAAAGAACTGGACGAGGGTGCGCGCGAAGCTCACGTCCTCGGGGAAGGGCGGCGCGGGTTTTCCGATCTCCTCTTCGCTCATGAAACGGCCATATTAACTCACGGCCGGAATCTCCTGGTCCTTGTACTGGAGCTGATAGAGCCGGTAGTAGATTCCCCGCCGCGCGAGGAGCTCCTGGTGGCTTCCCATCTCGCGGATGCGCCCCTTGTGCATCACGACGATGCGGTCCGCCCGCTGAATGGTCGAAAGCCGGTGGGCGATGACGACGCTCGTGCGGTTCTCGAGGAGTCGCGAGAGCGCCTCGCGGATCAGGATCTCGGTGTGGGTGTCGACGCTCGAGGTCGCCTCGTCGAGGATGAGAATTCTCGGATCGTGCACGAGCGCCCGGGCGAAGCTCACGAGCTGCTTCTGGCCCGCCGAGAGAGAGGAGCCCCGCTCTTTCACTTCTTCGTCGAGCCCGCGCGGGAGCGAGGCGACGAACTCGTCGAGGTGCACCGCCGCCGCCGCCTCCGCCACCTCCCGGTCGCTGATGTCGCGGTCTCCGAGGCGGATGTTCGAGGCAATGGTCCCGGAGAAGAGGTGGACGTCCTGAAGGACCATTCCAAACTGGCGCCTCAGGTCCTTCAGATCCCACTCCCGCACGTCGACACCGTCGACGAGGACCCGGCCTCGCTGCACGTCGTAGAAGCGGAGGAGAAGGCTCGTGAGCGTGGTCTTCCCCGCCCCGGTGTGCCCCACCACGGCCACCGTTTCGCCCGGCCGCGCCTCGAGGTCGACGTCTTCGAGGACCCATTCTTCGTCCCGGTACGCGAAAGAGACGTTCTCGAACCGGATGGGCTCCTGCCCGGTCTTCCTCGCCGCCGGAGCCGAGGGCGAAGCCACCGTGACCTCGGAATCGAGAAGCTTGAAGATCCGCTCGGAAGAGGCCATCGCGCCCTGGAGGATGTTGAACTTCTCGGAGAGGTCGCTGATCGGCCGGAAGAACTTCTCGGAGTATTGGATGAATGCCACGAGCCCGCCGAGAGTGAGACCTCCCGCGAGGATCTGCCAGCCTCCGTACCAGATGATGAGCGCAATCGCGACCGCGCCGAGAAACTCGATCGCGGGATAGAAGATCGAGTACTGGAACACCGACTCCAGGTTCGCGTCCTGGTGCTCCCGGTTGAGAACGCGGTACTGCCCGTACTTCCTCTCCTCCTGACGGAAGAGCTGGACCACCTGCATCCCGACGATGTTCTCCTGGATGAACGCGTTCAGGGCGGCGACCCGCGTCCGGACCTTGCGGTAGGCCTCGCGCACGCGGCGCTTGAACATCATCGTGACGGCGAAGAGCGCGGGGAGCACGGTGAAGGTGACCAGGGCAAGCCGCCAGTCGAGGTAGATCAGGACCACCATGATGCCGAGGAGCATGAAGATGTCCCCGAAGATGGTGACGACGCCGGAGGTGAAGAGCTCGTTCAGCGCGTCGACATCCGTCGTGACCCGCGTCACCAGCCTTCCCACCGGGTTCTTGTCGAAGAACGCGGGCTGGAGCCGCTGGAGGTGGGAGAAGATCTCGCGCCTGATGTCGAACATCACTCTCTGGCCGGCCTTGTTCATGAGGTAGACCTGGAAGAACGAGACCGCGAACTGGAGGGCGAGCGCGAGAACGTACAGAAGCGCCACGACGTCCAGCCCCTCGAGCTGGCCTTGAGTAATGTAGTCGTCGATCGCAACCTTGGTGAGATACGGGCCGACGAGCTTCAAGGCCGAGCCGGCGATGACCAGGAGGAGGGAGAAAACGACGGTGAGCTTGTACGGAGCGAGGTAGGCGAGCAGACGCCGCATGAGCCTGCGGTCGTAGATCTTCCCGAGGGCCTCTTCTTCGTGGATTCCGGCCGTCATATGCGCTCGAGCTCGTCTTCGAGGAGCTGCTTTCTGTGGAGGCTCGCGTAAAGGCCGTCCTCGGCGAGGAGCGCCTCGTGGTTTCCGCGCTCGACGATCCTCCCGTTCTCGAGAACGCAGATAAGGTCCGCCCGCTTCACCGTTGAGATCCGATGCGAGACGAGGAGCGTCGTGCGCTTCTCGAGAACTCCCGCGAGCTCGTTCAGGATCCGCTCCTCGGTTTCGGTGTCGACGGCGGAGAGCACGTCGTCGAGGATCAGAATCGGGGGGTCGACGAGGACGGCGCGGGCGATGGTCGCCCGCTGCCTCTGTCCTCCCGAAAGCGTGATGCCGCGCTCGCCGACCATCGTCTGGTAGCCCTTGGGAAAAGACTCGATGTCACCCGCGAGCCCGGCCCGCTTCGACGCTTCCTCGACCTCACCGTCCGTGACGGAGGGTCTCCCGAAAGCGATGTTGTCCCGAATCGTCTCGGAGAACAGGAAGCTCTCCTGGGGCACGAAAGCGACCGCGGCCCGCAAGGTCTCGAGGGGAAGCGTTCTCACGTCGCGGCCGTCGACGAGGACCTGCCCCTCCGTCGGATCGTACAGGCGGGGAACGAGCCTCGTGAGCGTCGTCTTCCCCGAGCCGGTTCGGCCGACGAAGGCCACCGTTTGCCCGGGTGCGATGGTGAGGTCGACGTTCGAGAGGATTTCGGGAGCGCCGTCGCCCTGGTAGCGGAACGAGACGCCCCGGAACTCGATCTGCCCCCGGAGGACCTCGACCGAGCCGTGGGGCCCATCCACGATCTCGGGTGCGGAGTCGAGAACGGCGGCGAGCCGCTTCATGGAGGCCGCCCCTCGCTGGTAGATGTTCACGACCCAGCCGAAGGCGATCATGGGCCAGGTGAGCATCTCGAGGTAGGCGAAGAACGCGACGAGCTGGCCGAGAGTGATCTCGGAGCGGACGACCATGCGGCCGCCCCACCACAGAACGAGAGCGCTTCCGAGGCCGATGATGGCGGCGAGGAGGGGATAGAACGAGCCCCAGATCTTCACGAGGCCCATGTTGCTCGCGAGCAGACTCTCGTTCTCCCGCTCGAACTCGCGCCTCTGGGCATCCTCCTGCGCGTAGGCCTTCACCACCCGGATCCCGGAGATGTTCTCCTGGGCGAAGGCGGAGATGTCGCTCATCTTTTCCTGGATGGCCTCGAAGCGCTTGTGGATGACGGCGCCGAACTCTTTCACCGCGATCGACACGACCGGCATGATGGCGAGAGAGACGAGAGTGAGCTCGGGGCTGATGGCGAGCATGAAGGCGAGGGCGCCGATGGTGATGAGGATCGTCTCCGCGGGGTACATGATCCCCGGGCCGAGCACCATCCTCACCGCCCCGATGTCGTTCGAGGCTCGGGACATGAGATCCCCGGTGCGCCACTTCTGGTAGAAGGAGGGGCTCATCGTCTGGAGCTTCGCGAAGAAGTCGTTCCGGAGGTCGAACTCGACGAACCGGGAGACACCGATGAGGAGCTTTCGCATCCAGAACCGGAAGAAGCCTTCGACTCCGGCGATGGCGACGATGAGAGAGCCGTAGAGCGCGAGCTTCGAGACGGTGACCCCGAGGGTGAGATCGTCGACGGTGCGCTCGAGAACGAGGGGAACGAGGACCGATGCAGCCTTCCCCAGAACGAGGGCCGCCATTCCCAGAACCATCGGGCGGGGATAGCGGCGAATGTACGGAAGGAGGCGTCTGAGCTCTTTCATCGAGCGGGAGATTGCAGTATAGCCCGGGAGTTAACGCCCGCTTTCGATGGCGCGCGCTTTCTCGTCGGCCAGACTCTGGTAGGAAACGTCGCCGAGGCTTCGGAAGAGAGCGAGCGCCTCGCCGCGTTTCCCCTGCTCTTGAAGCACCCGCGCCCGGTTGTAGGTGAGATCGGATTGGTCGTACGGCGCCACCGGATCGATCTCCTTCCCTGCCTTCTCGAAGGCGAGAAGGGCGCCCGCGAAGTCGCCGTCTTTGAAGAGGCGCAGTCCCTTCTCGAGGGTGGTCTCCTCGGATGCGCCCGCGCGGTGGTGGAAGAGCGGTCCCCCTCCGGCCGGAGGAACGTCGACGAGGGCGCTCCGAAGCTCCATGAGCTCGGATGCGACCAGCACGGCCGGACCTCCCTCGAAAGAGACGTTGCCGTCGGTCCAAAGCCGAGCACCAGGACAGCGCTCCGGGCAATCAAAGAGGAACGCGGCCCCGTTCCCGACGGCCTTCACGCCCAGCGGCTCGTTCTCCTGCCGAGCGGAGAAGACGATGGTGAGGGCGCCACCCTGGTCCTCGAGGGCGAAGTCGAAATCGCGGAGCCCGTCACCGCTATGGAACGACCGCTGGAGAAACACGCGGCGCTCCTCGACGCCGAGGTAGAGCACTCCTTCTTCGCCGCCCGGAGTTCGGACCACCGAAGGGTCGAGCGCCTTCGCAGCTTCGAGGAGTCTTTCCCCGACTCTCTCGCCCGCGAGCCCGAGGAAGCGGTTCTTGGCCGCATGAGCTCCGCGAATGCGGGAGAGCTCTTTCAAGATCGCGAAGGTGTCGTCCCGATCTTTGGGGATGATGCGCTGGGCGAGACGGTTGAGCTCCGTGTAGAAGGAGTCGAGAGGAGCGGGGCCTGATTCGAGTTTCTCGACCGTTTCGATCCATTCGGTGAAAGCCCGCCTCTCGTCGATCTTGTCCGAGAGGCGGGTGAGGCTCACCAGGGCAACGCTCGCATCCTCGGGCCGCGCCTCGACCGGAAGTCCCGGCTCCTCCAGAAACGCGAGCGCGGCCTGGACCCGGGGCCGGATCTCCGCCGACGCGAGGCCGTCCCCCATCGGGATTCGAATCTGCGTCATCCCTCCCCGGGCGACGAGCCGGATCTCCCCGCCCTCGAGAGCTCCGATAGACGCGGGAACGAAGTCTTCCCGCGCGACGCGCACCGGCATCGAAAGCAGACGCGCGATTCGCCGGGCGACGGGAAGGTCGCTCTCGGGCACGAAGGCCGCGACTTCGAGGGGAAGCTTGCGCTTCTGCGCGTCCCGGAAGGGGATCGCGATGCCGTCGAGCTCCTCGCTGCAGCGGCCGCACCCATCCACGGGAATGTAGACGAGGAGGTTCACTCCGATGCGAAAGAGCTGCGAGGGAATGAGCGGGCCTCCGTCGGCCGACGCCTGGAAGTCGGGAAACGCTCCTTCGAGGAGCTCGAGGTCGGGGTAGCGCTCCTGGAGCTTCGCGAACCGCTTCCGATCGAGGCCCGCTTTCAGGGCGTTGCGATCGAGGAACGCCCCGGTCTCGAGAAGCTCTCGTTCCAGCTCTGATCGATCGCTTCCCGAGGCGAGGTAGGCGTCGAGAAGCAGATCGAGACGATTCTCGAGGTCCAGATCGGGATGCCGCGCCATGAGGAGCGTGAGCCCGGGAATGGGGCCGATGCCCAGGGCGCGGCGGTACGCCTTTCGCGACGCCGGCCACTTCTCCTGCGCGGCAAGGGCATCGCCAAGCGTGCGGAAGTAGCGGGCTCGCCGTTCACGGTAACTCTTTCGCGCCTCGAGGATCATCTCCTCGAAGAGAAGCCCTTTTTCGGGGCGGGCCCCGATCTCCTCTTCGGGGACGAACCGCTGCGACGCGCCGATGGCTTCGAGCGACTTTGCCTCGGCCTCGGGCGCCTTTCCCGATTCGAGCAGGCGAAGCGCCTCTTCGTGGAGGGAATCGCCCCGCTTCGCGAGAAGGATTCCCGCAAGAAGCAGGGCCTTCATCAAGGCCGGGTCCTCGAGAGCCGCGTGAGCCGTTCCGCCGCGGCGTGGAGCGTCTCGATCTTCTTGCAGAACGCGAAGCGTAGCTTCTGCCTTCCACCGTCCGCTCCCTGGTAGAAGCTCGAACCCGGAACGGCGGCGACCCCGATCGACTCCACCAGGTGCCGGGCGAAGGCCACGTCGTCGGGAAAGCCGAACGACGAGATGTCCGTCATGATGTAGTACGCCCCCCGGGGTGGGAAGCACCGGAACCCCGCCGACCGCAGGCTCGGCAGAAGGGTGTCCCTGCGGGTCTGATAGTCCTTCGCGAGCGTCTCGTAGTATGAGTCGGGAAGTCCGAGGGCTTCTGCCGCCGCTTCCTGGAGAGGGGCGGCGGCGCCGACCGTCAGGAAATCGTGCACCTTGCGGATGGCGCTCGTGAGCTCGGCGGGCGCGAGTGCGAAGCCGACCCGCCAGCCGGTCACCGAGTACGTCTTGGAGACGCTGTTGATGGTGACCGTCCTCTCCGCCATGCCGTCGAGGCTCGCGAGGGGGATGTGCTCCGCGCCGTCGTACAGGATGTACTCGTAGATCTCGTCGGTCACGGCGATGACCCCCCACTTCGAGCACAGCCGGGCGATCTGGGTCAGCTCGTCGCGGGAGAAGACCTTCCCGGTGGGGTTATTGGGAGTATTAATAATGATGGCCCGGGTCTTGTCGGTGAAGGCGGACTCGAGCTCGCCCGGGTCGAACCGCCAGTCGGGCTCGCGAAGGGTCACGAAGCGGGGGACCGCCCCCGAGAGAATCGCATCCGGCCCGTAGTTCTCGTAGAAGGGCTCGAGGACGATCACTTCGTCGCCGGGGTCGACGAGGGCGAGCATGGTCGCGATCATTGCCTCGGTAGAGCCGCAGGTGACGGTGACTTCCCGCTCGGGATCGACCTCCATCCCATAGGCGAACCGGTAGCGGGCGGCGATGGCGTCCCGGAGCCTCTTCGCGCCCCAGGTGATGGCGTACTGGTTGATGTCCTTGCGGATCGCCGCGATCGCGGCCTCCTTCACCTGGGAGTGGGCGGGAAAATCGGGAAAGCCCTGCGCCAAGTTGATGGCGTCGTGCTTCTGGGCGAGCCTCGTCATCTCGCGGATGACGGACTCGGTGAACTGGAGCGCTTTCCGGGACGCGAGCGGACGGACTCCGGATCGAGAGTTGGTCATTTCGTTTGCTGCTTCTCGCGGCGGGCGTGGACCGAAGCTACTGCGCGGGCGCCGTCGCCTCCGCACCTCCGTAGAGGCGACGATACAGCATCTCGTTCCGAAGAACCAGTTTCACGTAGTCGCGGGTCTCGTCGAAGGGGATCTCCTCGATGAAGACCTCGGAGGGAATGGTGAGGTCCATGCCCGTCCAGCGCCTTACCCGGTGCGGACCGGCGTTGTAGCTCGCGAGAGCGTAGTCGACGCGGCCTCCGAAGCTCTCGAGGACGTCCTTGAGGTAGCGGGTCCCGTAGCGGATGTTGATCTCGGGATCGAAGAGATCGGAGATGTCGTAGCGAACGCGCTCCTGGCGGGCGAGAAGCCTCCCGGTCGAAGGCAGGATCTGCATGAGCCCGCGCGCGCCGGCGTGGGATTTCACCCGGGGATTGAACGTGGACTCCTGGCGGATGAGGGCGGCGACGAGGTAGGGGTCGAGGCCGCGCTCGGCCGAATAGCGCTCGATCGTCTCCCGGTAGCCCAGGGGATAGAAGAGCTCCCAGATCGGGCGGGGCAGGAGATCGCCGGTGGCCGAAACATGGAAGGGAAAGGCCTCGCGGATGGTCCGGAACGCGTCGAGGTTTCTCCTGCGGTCGGAATGGATCCAGGCGGCCATTGCGAGAAACGCGGGATCGTCCCGCTTTCTCTGCACGGCGTTCTCCGCTTCCGCGAGAGCTTCCTTCTCGAGACCCGCGGCATAGAGCTGGGCGATGCGGGTCTGGAGGGAGACGCGCTCGACCCTCAGGGACTCGCTGAGATCGATTCCGCTCCGGGCTTCTTCGATGGCCGCGAGCGACGACCTCTGCTCCTGGATCTCGGAGAGGTGCTCGAGCGCGCGGCGTCCGTAGTACGTGTTCTGGTAGCCGAGGAGCACCTGCCGGTAGAGGGGCTCGGCGCGGTCGAAGCGGCCCGCCTCCTGGTACGACCGGCCGGCCCAGTAGACGAACTTCGCGGACTCCTCGCTCCCCGGCCGCTCACGCGAGGCTTCTTCCCAGCCGAAGCCCGCATCGGCGTGGCGGCCCGCTCGGAAGTCGTCCCAGAGCACGTGCCACTTCGCCTCGAGGACGTACTTTCCCGCGGGGAACTCGGTGAGAATCCGCCGATAGTAAGAGAGAGCCTCGTCGCGCTCGTCCTCGTCCTGGTGGCGGCGGGCGAGGCTCATGAGCATCTCCTCCGACCAGGGGCTCTTGGGAAATCGATCAAAAAGCTCCTGCGCTCGCGCGAGATGGACGGATTTCTGCCGGAGCCGCCGGGAGATCTCGGCGAGATAGAAGAGCGCTTCGGGAGCGAGGTCGTCGCGGCGGATCTTCTTCAGGGTCTGGGCCGCGGGAGTGAGCTGGCGCCGATGGTAGTGGCAGATTCCCATCTTGAGGCGCACGAGCTCCTCGTCCGCGACGGCCGCAGTCCGGGATCCGCGCGTGAGGAGATTGGAAAGCGTCTGGTAGGCGTCGCCGTAGCGCTCCTCCGCCACGAGGAGCTCGGCGCGCCTCAGACCGAGAGTGTAGAGCCTCTGGGCTTCGACGGCGGGAAGCTTGGCCCGCACCTGGGTGAGCTTCTGCCCCGCTCCGGCGGCGCGAGGATGCCTGGGAAGCTCGTAGTACAGCGTCTCGAGTGCTGCCGCCGCCTCCGGGTACTGCTTCGACTCCAAGAGGAGCGTCCCGAGCTCATCGAGCGCTTCCCCACGAAGCGACGCATCCCGGCTCTGAGCCACGGGCCGGAAGGTCGCAATCGCTTCCTCGCGATCTCCACGGCGCCTTCGAAGCCGGGCGAGGCCGAGCCTTGCTTCGTCGAGGATCGCAACGTCCCCGTAGTCGCGCTCGACCCCCTGAAGAAGCTCGCGGGCCAGCTCGGGGCGGCTCGCCTCGATCTCGCGGGCCGCGAGGAAGAGCGCGTACGGGGAAAGCTCCGTCGCCTCGATCGCCGGGAACAGGAAGAGCTCGACGGATTCGGCTCCTCGATGGTTCTGGGACAGGAGCACGGCGGCGGAGAACGCGGCGAGACCTCTCTCCACCTCGGGACGACCTTCGTTCTTGTAGATTCCTTCGAGGGTCTGGAGCCGCTCGCGAAGGTTCGCGCGGGTGACGCCGGAGAGCGCGGACTGCAGGTCGCCGAGATCCTGGGGGCCGCGAAGCATGGGCTCCCAGGGGAGCGACCATGGGCGTGTGGGCTCGCCCTCGGCCGCGCCGCGGACCGAGCTCGTCCCGATCCAGAGAACGAGCGGCACCGCGACGAGCGGCACCGCCATCGCGAGGAAGAGTACTCTAGTCGAGGCCCGGCGCATCAGCACCCTCCGATATCCTTCTGCCGTGGTGATTTAATCCAGTGTAACAGAGGAACGAAGGAATCGGGATTCGAGGACTTCAGGTCGCGGGCAGGGGCTGTCCCATCGCGCCCTCATCGCCCTCGGCGAGAATCTTGACGAGCTCGTCGTTGAAGTAATTCGTGCTCACGCGGATGTTCTCCGCCACCCGTTCGCGGTAGAGCTGGCGGCTCCGCTCGATGTCGTCCCGGAGGAGATCGTAGAGGTCGCGGGTCTTCTGTCCCTGCTTGACCTTGGCCTCGTTGTAGAGCTTGATCTCGGATACGAGGAGCCGGGCGAACCTCTGAGCTTCCTCGTGCTTCTTGCGCGTCTCCGGATCGAGGGCGTCGAGATTTCCGGCGGGGGCGGGGACCGCGCGCGGGCGATCCTTCCGTGGCACGGGCTGGCCGTATCCCGAGAGGTTCATCTCGGATGTCGAGAACATCACCGTTCCCGTGCCCTCTTCCTCCTCTTCCGCGGCGACCGCGGCGTGGGAGACGGCGGGCTCGCGCGCGCGGAGGGGAGTGGGCGCCGCGGGCTGCGGCGTCATGTGCTCGCCCGTTCTCGGCCCCACCTTCGAGGCACTCAGCGCGTCGAGGAGCTTGGCAGCGTAGACGGTGAGGATATCGAGCGCATCCGAGTCCTTGAGCCGGTCGGGACCGTCGCCGCTGTCGGCGTAAATCACTGCGGTGACCTTGTCCCTCAGGATGAGGGGAGAGGCGAAGATGGTCGAGGGAAGGACGTTTCCGATCCGCGAAAGGAGCTGCACGTTGTCGCGGTGGCGGTTGCTCTCGCCGACGAATGCCGAACGGGAGTTGATGACGGCACTGAAGAGGGTATCGGCGTTCGTGGGCACCGAGATCTTCTTGATCGCCTCGTTGCTGAAGCCGGGGCCCGAATCGAAGCCGCGGCCGTTCCAGCCGATGCAGGAGCCGCCCTTGAGGATGAAGAGCGCGACCCGGGGCGCGAACTGCGAGAGCTCCTCGAGGAGGATGGTGAGGACCTCGGTGAGCGATGTGCCGTGGTCGATCCTCGCGATCGACGCCCGCACTTTCTTCACGGTGTCGCCCGAGCCGGCGGCACCCTTCACGAGACTCATCGCCTCGTTCGCAAAGGTGAGGATCCGCTCCTCGTCGATCCTCTCCTCGTAGGTCGACATCCTCTCCTGGAGACGATCGAGCTTCTGCAGCAGCTCGTCCTGGAGGCCGGTCACCTCCTTGCGGAGATCGTTCGACCAGTTCGATACGAGCGCGTGAAAGAGTGCCAGCGACTTGGCGCGCAGTTGATCTTGATTCATCGAAAGAACGCCCCCCGAATATTCGGCACGATTAGCGCGCGCCGCGATGCGTTCGGGTGCGATTACACTTTTGGCCGGCCATTATCGGCCACATCTCCACTTAAGTCAACATAAACAAAGACCTTGGACGTTTGCAAACGCGACTTCCCGGAGGTGACGGCACCGCGCGCGTTGCGGAGGCCGCAAACCCGGCGTAAAATACGCGGTTAGAACGAGTTCGCAAAAGGGGGCGAACAGGGTTCGACGGAGACAATTGAATCCGGAGTGGCATGCCGAGCGCTCACGCCTCGTAAAACCGTGGGACCAAAACACAATCGCCAATCACGAATTGGCCCTAGCCGCCTAAAAACCGGCTACGTCTCTTCCGGTCTTCGCCCGCCGAGGCCGGAAAAGGCGTCATTTAAGGCGGGCTGGTTTCTCATCTCTCCCCGGGTGAGGAACGAGAAAAAGGGGATGGCTCCCGTCGGCTCCTTGCCGGCTCCTGACCGAGGGGGGCGAGAAAAACTGGAACCGGATAAGCATGTAGAGGCTTCGGGTGAAGGTTTTCGGACGCGGGTTCGATTCCCGCCGCCTCCACCAATTTTCGCGGCTTCTCCGCCCTGAATTCGTCCCAACGAAAGCCAGCATGTGGCCGTCGTTTCGGGCGGCCAAGCCACACTTGGCCCAAACCACCAGGAATGCGCTCGGTTCATGGGAATCGGTCAGCGCCCCCGTGAGCCACGTTCGAGGGTATCCGGTGTCGGCATCGCCGATGATCGGGATCTCGACGGCGGCGCAGATGTCCTTCCCGTGCGCGAGCATCTCCCCGTAGGAGATGAGCCCGGTATCGGGAAGGCCGAGCTTCACGGCGGAGACCCCGAACCCGCTCATGAACGTGAGAGGGAACCCCGCGCGCTCGATGAGTCTTGCCGAGAGGGCGTCGTAGCAGCAGGGAAACGAGAGAATCCCTGGCCGGCTCAGGAGCTCCCGGAGCGTCCCCGCCGGGCTCAGTTGCTCGTCGCCTTTCTCGGAGGGGCGTTCTTCACGTACTTCTCGAGCCAGTCGTTCATCTCCCAGAGCGTGTGCATCACCGACTCCCGTCCCCGGTAGCCATGGCTCTCGTGGGGAAGAAGGACCAGGCGAGTCTTGGCACCGAGCCCCTTGAGCGCGTGGAAGAGCCTCTGGCTCTGGATGGGGAACGTTCCCGAGTTGTTGTCCGCCTCTCCATGAATGAGCAGGATGGGCTCGTCGATGCGGTTCGCGTTCATGAACGGGGACATCTTGAAGTACACCTCGGGCGCCTCCCAGAACGTCCGCTGCTCCGACTGGAATCCAAAGGGAGTGAGCGTACGGTTGTAGGCGCCGCTTCTGGCGACACCCGCGCGGAAGATGTCGGAGTGCGCGAGGAGGTTCGCGGTCATGAAGGCGCCGTAGGAGTGGCCGCCGATGGCCGCCCGCTCGGGGTCGGCGACCCCGCGCCTCACCCCTTCGTCGACCGCCGCCCGAGCGCTCGCGACGAGCTGCTCGACGTAGGTGTCGTTCGGCTCCGCGTTTCCCTCGCCCACGATGGGCATGGTCGCGTTCTCCATGATCGCCCACCCCTGGGTCAGCCAGTAGAGGGGCGAGCCCCAGTTGATGCGGGGAAAACGATAGGGGGATTCCGTCACCTGGGAGGCGGCATCGGCGCTCTTGAACTCGATGGGGTAGGCCCAGACGAAAACGGAAAGACGGCCCTTCTCGAGCGTGTAGCCCGGGGGGAGGTGGAGCGTCGCCGAAAGCTCGACTCCGTCGGGCCGCTCGTACCGTACGAGCTCGCGCGTGGCGCCGACGAGACCAGGGTAGGGATGGGGAAATCGCGTGAGCGCTCGCGGGTCTCCTTCCGGAAGCACGCGGACGAAGTAGTTGGGCGGCTCCGTCGCCGACTCGCGGCGGGTGAGGAGCTTTCGCGTATCGACGTCGACGAAGGCGACCGGCTCCTCGTAGTAGGGGGCTTCGGAGTGGAAGATTCTCGTCGCCTTCCCGCTCACGAGGTCGAGAGCGTCGACGAAGGGGCGGTCGCCTTCAGGAGATGCCCCCTCGGCGGTGAGGAAGATCGTTCTTCCCGCGTCCGCCGTCAGGAGAACATCGAGCCCTCGGGCGTTCTTCTCGACCATCGGCTTTCCCGGAACGCCGTAGCGATCCTCGTAGGAGTAGTCGAAGAGGAGCTTCGGCTCGGGGTCGAGCTTCCACAGCCTCTCGCGCCGGTCGGCCCACCACCACTCGCGTACGACGGCGACCCCGTCCCCGAAGAACGCTTCTCCGAACCGGAGGCCGAGCGACGCGAGCTCGCGCGGCTCGGAGTCGAAGGGAGCGCCGTAAGAGAACATCTTGTCGCGCACGCTCGCGGCCGCTTTGGGGTCGCCTCCGTCCTGCGCCTCGACCCAGAACAGTGTGGCGTCCTCGTCGGGCCTCCACTGAACGGAGCGCGGACCGAGTGGGACCGCGTTCCGCCCGAGAGGAACGTTCTCCGCGAGCGGAGTCCGCGCAACTTCGCGGACGAGCTTTCCCAATCGATCCCAGATCTCGACGCGGCGCGCGAATCGATCGTGAGGAACGAGGTAGGAGAACGGCCTCTCGAGACGTTCGATGAGAAGGAGCGAGCCGTCGGGAGAGGGCTCCGAGCGCGAGACGAGAGCGGGAGCGCCGAGAGGAGTCGCCCTGCCGTCGAAGCCGACTTCGACGACCTGCGCCGTCCCGTAGAACTCGAAAAGGTCCTCGTCGTGAGGGCTCTCGAGGAGGTCCTGATACGTCCACGCTGCCGCCGTCTCTCCCCTCGTCTCCTGCACCACCGGCCCTTCGGGGACGCTCGGCGCCGCGGGCGCCGCCCCCCGGCTCGGAGAAACCGTGCGAACGACGAGGCCGCTCCCGTCGGAGCGCCAGTGGTAGCTCTCCTCGAAGACGCCGTTGAGCCCGGAGGCGACGCGGGTCGCCGAAGCGGTCGCGACCTCGACGACCCAGAGCTCCATTCCGTCGTTCGTGGTATTCGTGAACGCGAAGTGCGATCCATCGGGTGAGAACGACGCGTCATCGATGCGAGGCGATTCCGGAAGACCCTGGATCGCGCGGCTCGAGCCGTCCGCGACGGAAACGAGCTGGGCCCGGATTCCGAAGTCTCTCCGGCTCCGCGCGTTCGTCGAAGGGTGGAAGCGGATCCCCGCGAGACGGAGCTCTTCTCGCGAGAGATCCGCGAGAGAGGCGAGCGCGGGATGCTCGATGACCAGGAGCCACGCGCCTCTCGGATCGAGGAGCACCTCGGGAGTGGGCGCGGCATCGGCGATGTCCGCGATGGCCTTCGGCGGCATCCGGTAGGGAACGCTCTCGGCGAAGCTCGAGCTCGAAACGAAAAGGGCGAGAAGGGCGACCTTTTTCATGGCGGTCCTCCGCCGGAGATTCTAGCGGAGCATGACTCGGCTGGCGAACGGGAAGCCCGTGCCGCTATAGTCCCGCGCAGGAGAAACCGAGCCATGCGAGTCGGAATCTGCATTCTCGCCGCCTTCACCGCGACCGCGGCCTCCGCGCAGGACGTGCCTCTCTTCACGAAGGACTTCCCTCCGGAGGAGTTCCGCGCCCGGCGCGAGAAGGTCTACGACGCCCTCGGGGCGCGCGCCCTCGCTCTCGTCCAGGGAGCCCCCTCCCCCGTCGGCTACGTGCGCTTCCGGCAGTCGAACGAGTTCTACTACCTCTGCGGCGTCGAGAGCCCGCACTCCTATCTCCTCCTCGACTCCTCCCGCCGCGCGGCCTCTCTCTACCTCCCCCATCGCAACGAAAGGCGTGAGGCGAGCGAGGGGAAACTCCTGTCGGCCGAGGACGCGGAGCTGGTGAAAGACCTCACGGGAATCGACGCCGTTTATGGAGTCGACCTCTTGAGCGACCATCTCGCGCGCTTCGCCTGGGGAGGGCACGTGCCCGCTCTCTACACACCCTTCAAGCCCGCGGAGGGGCTCGCGACGAGCCGCGATCTCGCGACCCGGGCCGCCTCCGACATCGCGAACGATCCCTGGGACGGGAGGCCCACCCGCGAAGCGCACTTCCTCGCCCGGATCCGCGAGCGCTTTCCTCAGTTCGCCATCGAGGATCTCTCGCCGATCCTCGATCAGGCGCGGATGGTCAAAAGCCCCCGGGAGATCGAGCTCATCCGCAAAGCGACGCGACTCTCCGGGATCGCCCTCCTGGAGGCGATGCGCTCGACGGAGCCCGGGATCCGGGAGTCCGACCTCGACGCTCTCGCGAAGCTCGTCTTCCACCGGGGCGGGGCCCAGGGCGACGCCTACTACTCTCTCATCGCCACCGGCCCGAACGCCTGGTATCCCCACTACAACAGCGGAAAGCGCGACCTCCGGGACGGAGAGCTCCTTCTCATGGACTACGCGCCCGACGTCTCCTACTACACGAGCGACGTCACCCGCATGTGGCCGGTGAACGGGCGGTTCAACGAGTGGCAGCGCGATCTCTACGGGTTCTACCTCGG
>Ga0187893_10004219_pt1 | contig 27725 bp, 24 predicted proteins | sample MA1701074metaG_FD_139574 | JGI IMG/M metagenome (GOLD analysis project Ga0187893, IMG submission 139574) | White microbial mat communities from a basaltic lava cave in the Kipuka Kanohina Cave System on the Island of Hawaii, USA - MA170107-4 metaG ... | reverse complement strand
TCCAGAGCTTGTTCAAGTTGCGGGTTGCGCTAGCCCTTCAGCGTCTGCTCGAGCACGTGGAAGTCGCGGTTGAGGTCGGTGTCCTTGCCGCGCAGCGCGGTGATCGTCCGGCAGGCGTGCAGCACGGTCGTGTGGTCGCGGTTGCCGAACGCGTCGCCGATCTCCGGCAGGCTCATCTCGGTCAGCTCCTTCGCCAGCGCCATCGCCATCTGGCGCGGCCGGGCGACGTTGCGGCTGCGCTTCTTGGAATGGAGGTCGGCGAGCTTGAGCTTGTAGAAGTCCGCCACCGTGCGCTGGATGTTCTCGATCGAGATCTGGCGGTTGTGCGCGGACAGGAGATCCTTCAGCGCCTCGCGCGCCACCTCGACGGTGAGCTCCTTGCCGTTGAACGTGGCGAACGCGAGCACGTTCTTGAGCGCGCCCTCGAGCTCGCGCACGTTCGAGCGCACGTGCTTGGCGATGAAGAAGGCGATGTCCTCGCCGAGCTTGATCCCGACCGCCTCGGCCTTCTTGAGCACGATCGCGACGCGCATTTCCTGCTCCGGCGGCTCGACCGCCACGGTGAGCCCCCAGCTGAAGCGGGTCTTCAGCCGGTCGTCGATGCCGGCGACGTCGCGCGGATAGGTGTCGCAGGTGATGACGATCTGCTTGTGGCCCTCGACCAGGGCGTTGAACGCGTAGAAGAACTCCTCCTGCGTGCGGTCCTTGCCGGTGAAGAACTGGATGTCGTCGATCAGCAGGAGGTCGAGCGAGTGGTAGTAGCGCTTGAACGCGTCGAACGACTTCTGCTGGTAGGCGCGGACCACGTCGGTGATGTACTGGTTGGCGTGCAGGTAGCGCACCTTCGCCGCGGTCTGCGATGCGGCGACCTGGTTGCCGATCGCGTGCAGCAGGTGGGTCTTGCCGAGTCCCGAGCCGCCGTAGACGAAGAGCGGGTTGTACGAGGCGCCCGGGTTCTCCGCGACCTGCACCGCGGCGGCGCGCGCGAGCTGGTTCGCCTTGCCCGGGACGAAGTTGTCGAAGGTGAACTCGGCGCTCATCAGCGAGCGCTCGCCGGCCTTGCGCTCGGCACCGGGACGGGCCGCGACCGGGGTGGCGGCCGTCTTCGCCCGCGGCGCCGATGCGCTCGCGACCGCGTCGTCCGGCGCAGGAGGAGGCGCCGGCCCGTCGGCGGCCGCGGGAAGGGCGAGGACGACGCGCATCGAGTGGCCGGACTGCTCGGTGAGCATCGTCTCGATGCGCCCGAGGAAGCGGTCCTTCACCCACTGCAGCACGAACCGGTTGGGGGCGAGGAGGTGCAGCTCACCGAGCTCGCCGGCACTCGGCGCCAGCGGCCGGATCCAGGTATTAAATTGTTGAGCCGGAAGCTCTTTTTCGAGTTGCTTGAGGCAGGACTGCCAGAGGTTCTGCATGCTCGCTGCCGGGCCTGTTCTAGGCGTTCTGGACGAATGCGGCGCGCACCAAGGAGCGCGCCGAATGATACCCGGAAGCGCGCGAGTTATCCACAGGCGAGCCGCATCGTTGACAGTGTTTCCAGCGGCTTGGTCTAATGCCGGGTTTTCCTTCCTTCTGCCGCCCGAGGGCCCACCCATGAAGCGAACATTCCAGCCGTCCGTCGTCCGCCGCAAGCGGACGCACGGTTTTCTCGTGCGCATGCGCACCCGCGGCGGCCGGGCGGTGATCCGCGCGCGCCGGGCGAAGGGCCGCACGCGGCTCGGGGTCTGACCCAAGAGCTGGCCGGAGCTGACCGCGGCGCAGCCGAAGCGGCTCCGACTTCGCCGCGACCAGCGTCTCGGCGCCGCGGCAGTCGCCGCGACGCTGAAGGGTGGCAAAGTGACGCGCGCCGCCCGCTTCTCCGTCTACCGCCTTCCCAATTCTTCCGGGTACCCGCGTCTTGCGCTCATCGTCCCCAAACGCCTCGCGCCGCGCGCCGTGACGCGCAACCGCGTCCGGCGACTGATCCGCGAAGCGTTCCGGCTCCACCAGACCCGGCTCGGCGCCCTCGACTGCGTCGTGCGGATGGTCCAGGCACCGGGCGGCGCGCCGGTGACGCGCGCCGAGATCGAAGCGCTCCTCGTCCGCAACGCGAATGGCTAAGGTTCTGATCGCGCTCGTCGCCGCCTACCGCTACGGGCTGAGCGCGCTCGTCGGACGGAGCTGCCGCTTCCATCCCTCGTGCTCATGCTACGCGCAGGAGGCGCTCGAGCGGCACGGTGCTCGGCGCGGGACCTGGCTCGCGCTGAAGCGCATCGGGCGCTGCCATCCGTGGCATCCCGGCGGCTACGACCCGGTGCCCTGAAGCCGCCCCGGACCGTTTTCCCCATGGACACGCAACGCCTCATCCTCTTCATCATCTTCTCCTTCTCGCTGCTCATGCTGTGGGAGGCGTGGCAGAAGGAGAACCGGCCGCCGGTCCCGCCCGCGCCGCAGTCGCGCGACGCGGACGTGCCCGCCCCGGCGGCGTCGGCGCCGCCGAAACCCGGCGCGCCGGCCACGGCGCCGGGAGCGGCCGCACCAGCCGCGGTGCCCGGCGCCGCCCCGTCCGCCGCCGTGCCGGGGGCCGCGGGTTCGACCGCAACGCGCGAGCTGGTGAAGGTTGCGACCGACGTCCTGAACGCGGAGATCGATCCGGTTGGCGGCGACGTCATCCGGGTCGAGCTCGCCCGCTACAACGACAGCATCGATCCGACGAAGAAGCTCGTCCTCCTCGGGCCCGAGCATCGCTACACCGCGCAGAGCGGACTGATCGGCAACGGCCTGCCGAACCACCGCACCCCGTTCACGCCGCGCGCCCGGGAGTACAAGCTCGCCGACGGGCAGGACGCGGTCGAGGTGAAGCTCGACGCGACGACGCCCGAGGGCGTCCACGTCACCAAGACGCTGACCTTCCGCCGCGGCAGCTACGTCGTCGACCTGGCGCAGGAGGTTGCGAACAAGTCGCCCGCGCCGATCGCGCCCCAGGCGTATTTCCACATCACGCGCGACGGCAAGGCGCCGGCGGACGACAAGGCGATGCTGCAGACCTTCACCGGCCCGGCGGTCTACACCGACCAGGACAAGTTCGTGAAGCTGTCCTTCGGCGACCTCGACAAGGGCAAGACGCCGTACGCCAAGAACGCGGACAACGGCTGGGTCGCGATGGTGCAGCACTACTTCGTGTCGGCGCTGCTGCCGCCGGACAAGTCACCGCGCGAGTACTACACCGAGAAGATCGGCGAGGACTACTACCGCGCCGGGGTGAAGCTCCCGATGGCGGAGATCGCCCCGGGGGCGACCGCCACGGCAACCACCCGCCTCTACGTCGGGCCGGAGGAGCAGGAGAAGCTGAAGGCGATCGCGCCGGGCCTCGACCTCGTCGTCGACTACGGCTGGCTGACGGTGATCGCGGCGCCGCTCTTCTGGATCCTCGAGATGTTCCACCGCTGGCTCGGCAACTGGGGGCTGGCGATCATCGCGCTCACGATCCTCATCAAGCTCGTGTTCTTCCCGCTTTCGGCGGCGAGCTACAAGTCGATGGCGCGGATGAAGCAGGTCACCCCGCGCCTGATGAAGCTGCGCGAGACCTACGGCGACGACCGGGCGAAGCTGAACCAGGCGATGATGGAGCTGTACAAGCAGGAGAAGATCAACCCGCTCGGCGGCTGCCTGCCGATCGTGGTGCAGATCCCGGTGTTCATCGCGCTCTACTGGGTGCTGCTCGCCTCGGTGGAGCTGCGCCAGGCGCCGTTCTACGGCTGGATCAAGGACCTCTCCGCGCCCGACCCGTTCTTCATCCTGCCGGCGCTGATGATGGGCTCGATGGTCATCCAGACGAAGATGAGCCCCACCCCGCCCGACCCGGTGCAGGCGAAAGTGATGATGATCATGCCGTTCGCCTTCGGCGTGATGTTCTTTTTCTTTCCCGCCGGGCTGGTGCTCTACTGGCTCGTCAACAACCTGCTCTCGATCGCGCAGCAGTGGCAGATCACGCGCATGATCGAAGGCCGCAAGACGGCGGCGGCCAAGAGCTAGGCCGGCGGGCGTCCCCGCGCGCATGGCCGCGCCCGACGACACCATCGCCGCCGTCGCCACGGCGCCGGGCCGCGCCGGCATCGGCATCGTGCGGATCTCCGGGCGGTCGCTCGCGCGGCTCGCCGGCGAGTTGATCGGCACGATCCCGCCGCCGCGCCGGGGAGTGCGCGCGGTCTTCCGCGACGCGCGCGGCGCCGCGATCGACGACGGCCTCGCGCTCTGGTTTCCGGCGCCGCACTCGTACACCGGCGAGGAGGTGCTCGAGCTGCACGGCCACGGCGGGCCGCTCGTCCTCGGAATGCTGCTGCGGCGCGCGGTCGAGCTCGGCGCGCGGCTCGCCGAGCCGGGCGAGTTCACGCGCCGGGCCTTTCTCAACGGCAAGCTCGACCTCGCGCAGGCCGAAGCCGTCGCCGACGTGATCGACGCGGCGACCGAAACGGCCGCCCGCTGCGCGGTGCGGAGCCTGCGCGGCGAGTTCTCGGCCGCGATCCGGGCGCTCGCCGGCGAGCTCGTCGAGCTGCGGATGCTCGCCGAGGCGACGCTCGACTTCCCCGAGGAGGACATCGACCCGCTCGACCGCGCGGACGCGCGCGGTCGGCTCGCGCGGCTGCGCGCGGCGCTCGACGACACTCTCGCGCGGGCGAAGGAGGGCAGCCTGCTCCGCTCGGGACTGCACGTCGTGCTCGCCGGTCGGCCCAACGTCGGCAAGTCGAGCCTGCTGAACCGCCTCGCGGGCGAGGAGCTCGCGATCGTCACGCCGGTTCCGGGCACCACGCGCCACGCCGTGCGGCAGGGGATCCAGCTCGACGGGGTGCCGCTGAACGTCGTCGACACGGCGGGCTTGCGCGAGACGGCGGACGAGGTCGAGCGCCTCGGGATCGAACGCACCTGGAGCGAGATCGGGCGCGCCGATCTCGCGCTCCTCATCGTCGATGCGCGCGGCGGCGCGGGCAGCGACGATGACGCGATCGCCGGGCGGTTGCCGCCGCGGCTACCGCGCCTGGTAGTGCACAACAAGATCGACCTTGCAGGGGTGGCGCCGCACGCCGAGGGCGACGCGGTCTACCTCTCCGCCAGGACCGGGGCCGGGGTCGAGCTCCTGAAGCAGCGTCTGCTCGAGCGCGCCGGCTGGCACTCGGGCGGGGAATCGGTGTTCATCGCGCGCGAACGCCACCTCGTCGCGCTGCGCGGGGCGGCGGAGCGGCTGGCCGCCGCGGCCGGGCAGCTCGCCGCGCCCGAACTCTTCGCCGAGGAGCTGCGCCTCGCCCACCGCGACCTTGGGGCGATCACCGGCGAGTTCACCGCCGATGAGCTGCTCGGCGCGATCTTCGGGCGCTTCTGCATCGGGAAGTAGGTCCCGTCGGCGGCGAGCCGGCAGGCTGACATCATCATGTAAATCAGCGGCTTAATTGACGGGAAGCGATGCATTGGGTAGCGTCGGTTTTGCGACGATTGATTGGCTTGCGGGAAACGTAGCGGCGTCCAAACCGCGGCCACCGCCCACTAGTGAAGTGAAAGTACGGCTTCACGAACTCTGAGTGCGCAAGAAACTGGTCGAGAGTCACTGCCCCTGCTAGCCAAGTTGGCCACGGGTAAGAGGGAGTCTATACTGACTCTATTTAGAGTTATTTCGGACTTGCATGAGCCGCGGGAATGCGATCGAAACGAAGAAGCTCCAGCTAACGGTTGACGTAGCTACCGATCGGCTAATCGGAGATATTGCGGCGCTAGGCCTTCATGGGAGCTCAAAATCCGAGGTTGCTTGCTCCATTATTCGGATGTGGTTGTGGGAGAACCAAGCAAAGCTGCGAGAGAACGGTATCGACCTTCGGCCCGTCAAGGGGCGCGCCTAACCCTCGAGCTGAAAGAGTGGCCGTCCAAAGAGAACATCTGACAAGGGCGCCGGCGCGAGAGGCGGTGATTGACATCCACTTCGAGCCACAAGTGCCGCTCGCCGCGATAGATGACTTCATCGCGAGTGCTCAGCCTCAGTTCAAACGCAAGCTGGACGTCTGGGAGGCCATCTTCGGGTTCCAGATGGGCGCGCCTGATAGTGGGGTCGAACGTTCGCGCCAGGCCGCGGTTGGAAGACGACTTGATTCCGACGACCCACCGCATGTTCTTCAATGCCGCGTCAGTGGGTTTACTTTTAGCCGCCTTTCACCCTACGGGCGGTGGCAAGAGTTAAGGAGCGAGGCCATTAGGTGGTGGGAAGCTTTTGACTCATCGGTTCAGCCCCAAACTGTTACGAGGATCGCTGTCCGATACATAAACGAGATCAATCTGCCACTTCCGATCAAGGATTTCTCGGATTACCTGACGTGCGCACCGCGAGTGCCGGACGCACTCTCGCAAGGCGTCAGTGCGTTCTTGCAGCGTGTCGTTATTCCTGACGAAGCTAACAAGTGCGTCTCGATTGTCACGCAGGCAATGGAGGATCAGTCCGCGATTGGTGAGCAGCGCACGTCGATCACTGTCCTGCTTGACATCGACGTCTTTAGACCAACGCACATCGACCGCGAGGCGCGCGCGGACATTTGGTCAGGGTTAGACACTCTAAGAGAACAGAAGAACCGAATGTTCTTTGAGCACCTCACGGAGAGAGCGGTGGAGATGTTCGTATGACCGAACTTGTCCTGACGAGATCTGGTGGCCTCTTTGACCGGGTAGGCGCGCCAGCGGCCGGCGAGTCGGCGCTGCGCGTTGCCCAAATCACGGTAGCGGCTCTACGGGATCTTAAGTTGCGGGCCGGCGCAGCCTCGGTGTTCAACGATCTGCAGACACTTGCACGAGAGAATCAGGCGGACGTAGTTGGAGACGATCGATTCCGCCTTGCTCAACGATTCTTGTTGGCGCTCCCGTCATCGATCCCTCCGCCGGAACTGGATTTACACCTGGATGGGGAGGTTACATTCGACTGGAAGGGCAAACACGCACGCCTTTTGACCGTATCTCTTCGCGACGACGGCCGACTTTCCTATGCCGCCCGGATCTCCGCCTACGACAAAGAGCATGGAACCAAGCCGTTTGGTGATGCAATTCCGAAAGTGGTTCTCGCGCTGGTTCATCAAGTCACGGGAACCTGATGCTGGAGCGGCCTTTATAGCGCCCGACGGAGCCGTCGGGCGATTCGTATTCGAGCCTCGTAAGCTCTACTCGGCGGATGGAAAACCGAAACCGCACGCTTTCGAACCCGAACGACATCCGGAACTGCGACGATTCGAAACTTCGATCTGCGGACTGGTTGGCGTCCCGCAACGACGCGTTTCGTACTTGGGAGAAACCATCCGACCCGGCTTGCGCGCGCTCGCAATCATCGAGCTACCTGTTTCAGTCGTGGTAGCGGCTGGATTGCAGTGCGAAGCGGCTCCCGAGGAAAATTACCCGGAGCACGGCGTGATCATTGGCTGGGACGAGGACTCAAAATCACACCGGATGTCGGTCTGCCAAGACTTGGCTAGCGGTGCCTCCAACGTGCGCAAACTGGTTTCGTAGGCCGACGTCCGTCGCGCGTCGCGGCTCGCTATAGGATGGCACTACCCTCAATTGGCGTGCGTGAACCCGCGTAGGGTGTCCTCAATCCCCCCTGGGGGTGGAGGACCTGGTCCAGTACGGGGGGGGATCACGGTTGGGCGGCGCGTCGACGGTGGCAAGCGAGGCCACTGGTAGTCCAGCGGTGAGTCCATGCAATACCCAATCGCTGATGAATGCGAAGCGTCGCAGTATCTTGGTATCTTGGGACGCTTCGCCCGCTTCTGCATCGGCAAGTAAGCCGCCGTAGAATGGCCGCCCGCCAGCAGTTGGAGGAGGCTGCCATGCCGATTACCGCCCGCGTCGTTGCCGTCGCCGCCGCCGTGCTCGCCTTCACTGGCGTTGCCGTTGCGCAGCCCGCTTTGAAGATGATGATCCCCGCCAACCCCGGCGGCGGCTGGGACCAGACCGGGCGCCAGCTCGCGACCGCGATGCAGAGCGCGAAGCTCGTGAGCGGCGTGCAGTTCGACAACAAGGGCGGCGCCGCCGGCACGATCGGGCTCGCGCAGTTCGTGAACTCGGCCAAGGGCGATCCGAATGCGCTGATGATGGGCGGCATGGTGATGGTCGGCGGGATCATCCTCCAGCAGTCGCCGGTCAACCTCGGCATGGTGACGCCGGTCGCGCGCCTGACGAGCGAGTGGGAGGTGATCGTGGTTCCGGCGGCCTCGCCGCACAAGACGCTGGGCGACCTCGTCAAGGCGTTCAAGGAGGCCCCGGGCAAGGTGTCCTGGGGCGGCGGCTCGGCGGGCGGCACCGACCACATCCTCGTCGGCCTGATCGCCAAGGCGGCGGGCGCGGACCCGGCGAAGATCAACTACGTTGCGTTCAAGGGCGGCGGCGAGGCGCTGACCGGCATCCTCGGCGGCCACGTGACCGCCGGCGTGTCCGGCATCGGCGAGTTTGCCGAGCAGCTCAAGGGCAAGCGGCTGCGCGCGCTCGCAGTCTCGGCGCCGAAGGCGGTGGACGGCATTCCCTCGCTCAGGGAGCAGGGCATCGACGTCGAGCTCGGCAACTGGCGCGGCATCTTCGGCGGGCCGGGCATCTCGCCCCAGCAGCGCGACGCGCTGGTGAAGATCGTGCGCGATGCGACCGAGACGCCGGCCTGGAAGCAGACGCTCGAGAAGATGGGCTGGTCGCCGGAGTTCCTCGGCGGCGACCAGTTCAAGGCGTTCCTGGAGGAAGACACGAAGCGCGTCGCCGCGATCATCGAGTCGCTCGGCCTCAAGAAGAAGTAGCGCCGGCGGCGAGGACCAGCATCGGCGGGCGAAGCAGCCGGCGGACGAACCGGCGGCAGCTGAGGAATCGGCAGCGGTAGAGGAAGCAGCACCGGCCGCCCGCGCGGCCAAGGGAGGTTCGCATGCGGCGCTCACCTGCCGAGGTCGCCCTGTCGATCGGCGTCCTCGCGCTCGGAATCGGCGTTTCGATCGCCACCGCGATGCTGCCCTCCGAGGGCGGCTATGCGCGCATCGGCCCGAACTTCGTCCCCGGCGTGGTCGGCGCCGGTCTCGTGGTCATCGGCGTGTGGCTGCTGTACGAGGCGCTCGCCGGCGGCTGGCGCGACATCCCGGACGAGGCGCCGGGCGCGCGCGGTGAGCATCCCTTCCATGCGCCGGCCTTCCTCTGGGTGAGCGCCGGCCTCTTCGCCCACATGATCCTGATCGGCACGGCCGGCTTCGTCATCGCCGGCGCCGTCCTGCTCGCGTGCGTCGCGCGCGGCTTCGGCAGCGGGCGGTTCCTGCGCGACCTCGGGATCGGCTTCGGGCTCGCGCTTGGGGCGTTCCTCTTCTTCGTGAAGTTTCTCAACGTCGGCCTGCCCGGCGGCTGGCTCACGCCGCTCCTCGGCGTCGCGGGAACATAGCCATGGATACGCTCGCTTCGCTCGCCACCGGCTTCGGCGTCGCGCTGACGCCGATCAACCTCCTCTGGGGTTTCATCGGCGTCACGATGGGCACCTTCGTCGGCGTGCTGCCCGGCGTCGGGCCGGCGCTCACCGTCGCGATGCTGCTCCCGCTCACCGTCAAGCTCGACCCGACCGGCGCCCTGATCATGTTCGCCGGCATCTACTACGGCGCGATGTTCGGCGGCTCGACCACGACGATCCTGCTCAACGCGCCGGGCGAGTCGGCGTCGATCGCGACCGCGCTCGAGGGCAACCGCATGGCGAAGGCGGGGCGGGCGGGGCCCGCGCTCGCCACGAGCGCGATCGGCTCGTTCGTCGCCGGGACGATCGCCACGATCCTGCTGACCCTGGTCGCCCCGATCATCGTCGAGCTCGCGCTCAAGTTCGGGCCGGCGGAGTACTTCGCGCTGATGGTGTTCGCGTTCACCACCGTGTCCGCCGTCCTCGGCGCGTCGACCGTACGCGGGCTCGCCGCGCTCTTCATCGGCCTGTTCCTCGGCCTCATCGGCATCGACAGCCAGACCGGGCAGGCGCGCTTCTCGTTCGGCGTGCCGGAGCTGCTCGACGGCGTCGACGTCGTGGTGCTGGCGGTGGGCCTCTTCGCCGTCGGCGAGACGCTCTACGTCGCCGCGTACACCAGCCGGATGCCGGAGACGCTCGAGAAGCTGAAGGGCTCGATCTGGATGTCGATCGCCGACTGGAAGCGCTCGGTGATGCCGTGGCTGCGCGCGACGTTCATCGGCTTCCCGTTCGGCTCGATCCCCGCCGGCGGCTCGGAGATTCCGACCTTCCTTTCTTACGCGCTCGAGAAGAAGCTCTCGCAGCACCCCGAGGAGTTCGGCAACGGCGCGATCGAGGGCGTCGCCGGCCCCGAGGCGGCCAACAACTCGGCCGCCACCGGTGCGCTGGTGCCGCTGCTCTCGCTCGGCATTCCCACCTCCGCGACCGCGGCGATCCTGCTGAGCGCGTTCCAGAACTACGGCATCCAGCCGGGGCCGCTGCTCTTCCAGACGCAGCCGGAGCTCGTCTGGGGCCTGATCGCGAGCCTCTACATCGGCAACGTGATCCTGCTCATCCTCAACCTGCCGCTGATCGGGATCTGGGTGAAGGTGCTCGCGATCCCGCGCGAGCTGCTCTACGGCGGGATCCTCGTGTTCGCGACCCTCGGGGCGTACAGCCTCCACCAGTCGTGGGTCGACCTCCTGACGCTCTACGTGTTCGGCCTGCTCGGGTTCGCGATGCGGCGCTGGGACATTCCGGTGGCGCCGGCGATCATCGGCCTCATCCTCGGGCCGCTCGCCGAGACGCAGTTCCGCCGCGCGCTCGCGATCAGCGAGGGCGACGCGAGCGTGTTCGTGACCCAGCCGATCTCCGCGACCCTGCTCGCGCTCGCGGCGGCGGCGATCATCGGCCCGTGGCTCTGGCGGCGGCTCAAGCGGGCGTGACGCGGGCGTGGCCCGGGCGTGACGCGGGCGTGGCCCGGTCGTGACGCGATCGTGACCGAGGCGTGACGCAAGGGCGGAGGCTCGAGCGGGCGTGACGCGGGCCGCGGGGGTCGTGCCTGCGCTCGCCGCGCTCGCGGCGTGCACCGCGGGGGGCGCAGTCTGCGCCGCGCTGAATACACCGCTCCCGTGGATGACCGGCTCGCTCGTGACGATGGCGGCGCTGAAGTTCGCGGGCGCCAACGTCGCCGCGCCGCGCGGCGGCCGCCAGGTCGGACAGGTCCTGATCGCCACCGCGCTCGGGCTCTATTTCACGCCGGCCGTCGCGCGCGAAGTGCTCGGGCGCTGGGAGCTGCTGATCGCGGCCGCCGCCTTCGCGACGCTGCTCGCCTACCTCGGCGCGTGGATGATCTCGCGCTTCTCCGACACCGACCGCACCACTGCGCTCTTCGCGAGCGTACCCGGCGGGGCCACCGAGATGATGCATCTCGGCGAGCGCTTCGGCGCGAAGCCCGACCGGATCGCGGTCGCACAGAGCCTGCGCATCCTGATGGTGGTGATCCTGGTGCCCGCGGTCATGACCTGGTCGGGCGCGCACGGCGCCGAGGATTACGTCGCCGTCACCATGCCCTTCGACGCGGGCGGACTCGGCCTGCTGCTCGCCTGTGTCGCGGTGGGCGGGCTCGCGCTGTGGTTCGTCGGCTCGCCGAACCCGTTCATGCTCGGCCCGCTCGCGATCGCCATCGGGCTCACCGCGAGCGGCGTGCAGTGGTCGTCCGTGCCGACGCCGCTCGTCAACGCGGCGCAGGTCCTGCTCGGCTGCAACCTCGGCTCGCGCTTCGAGCGCGAGTTCGTGCGCGGCGCGCCGCGCTTCGTGCTCGTCGTCGCGGCGAGCATCGTCGCCGCGATCGCGGTCTCCGCGCTCTTCGCCGCTGCGCTCGCCTGGTGGGGCGGCCTGCCGGTGGCGACGATGGTGCTCGCGACCGCGCCGGGCGGCATCGCGGAGATGTGCATCACCGCGAAGGTGCTGCAGCTCGGCGTGCCGATCGTGACCGCCGCGCACGTTGCGCGGGTCATCATCCTCGTCACGACCACGGGTCCGCTGTTCCGGCTGCTGCGCGCGCTGCGCGGCCGGTCGCGGCCCGGTTGAACCGGACCGAAGTGACGTAAGTCCATGATCGTGAAAGCTTGTGCCACCCGGGCCCGGTCGCGCAGCGTTTCTGCTAGAGTCCCGCGCCACTCGGTTCCTTCTTCGAGGCCCGGCCCCCGATGAACCAGCCCTGCCACCCGCGCGCCGCGGCGCCGGCCTGCGTCCGACACGCGCGCGCGATCGAGTGGGTCGCAGGGATCGCGGCGCTCGCCAAGCCCGACCAGGTGCACTGGTGCGACGGCTCGCAGGCCGAGTACGACCGCCTGTGCGAGGAGATGGTGCGCGCGGGAACGATGCTGCGCCTGGACCCGGAGCTGCGGCCGCGCAGCTTCCTCGCGCGCTCCGATCCGAGCGACGTCGCGCGGATGGAGGACCGTACCTTCATCTGCTCGCGCACCGCGGAGGGTGCCGGCCCGACCAACAACTGGATCGATCCGGGCGAGATGCGCGCCACGCTCGGGCGACTCTTCGACGGCTGCATGCGCGGCCGCACGCTCTACGTCGTGCCGTTCTCGATGGGTCCGCTCGGGTCGCACATCTCGCAGCTCGGCATCGAGCTCACCGACTCGCCGTACGTGGTTGTCAGCATGCGGGTCATGACGCGCATGACGTCGAAGGTGTGGGATCTCCTCGGCGAGGACGGCGAGTACGTGCCGTGCGTGCACTCGGTCGGCGCGCCGCTCGCCGCCGGCGCGGCCGATGTCACATGGCCGTGCAGCAGGGAACACAAGTACATCGTCCACTTCCCCGAGACGCGCGAGATCTGGTCCTACGGCTCCGGCTACGGCGGCAACGCGCTGCTCGGCAAGAAGTGCTTCAGCCTGCGCATCGCCTCGGTAATCGGCCGCGACCAGGGCTGGCTCGCCGAGCACATGCTGATCCTCGGCGTCACTTCGCCGGCGGGCGAGAAGACCTACGTGAGCGCGGCGTTCCCGAGCGCGTGCGGCAAGACGAATTTCGCGATGCTCGTCCCGCCGCCGGCGTTCGCGGGCTGGAAGGTGACCACGATCGGCGAGGACATCGCCTGGATCAAACCCGGCAAGGACGGCCGGCTTTACGCGATCAATCCCGAGGCGGGCCTCTTCGGCGTCGCGCCGGGAACGTCGGCAAAGACCAACCCGAACTGCATGGCCGCGATCGCCTCGGACACCATCTTCACCAACGTCGCGCTCACGCCCGCCGGCGACGTGTGGTGGGAAGGCATGACCGATGCACCGCCGGCACAGCTCACCGACTGGCAGGGCCAGCCGTGGACGCCGGACTGCGGCCGCAAGGCGGCGCACCCGAACGCCCGCTTCACCGTCGCGGCGACGCGCGTGCCGTCGATCGATCCCGAGTGGGAGAACCCGGACGGCGTGCCGATCGGCGCCATGATCTTCGGCGGCCGGCGCTCGAACACGGTGCCGCTCGCGGTCGAGGCCCCCGACTGGGCCGCCGGCGTCTATCTCGGCGCGACGATGGGCTCGGAGACGACCGCCGCGGCGACCGGCAAGGTCGGCGTGGTCCGGCGCGACCCGATGGCGATGCTCCCGTTCGTCGGCTACCACATGGGCGACTACTTCGGCCACTGGCTGAACGTTGGCGCGGCGGCCGCGCACCCGCCGCGGGTGTTCCTCGTCAACTGGTTCCGCACCGACGCGAGCGGCAAGTTCGTCTGGCCGGGCTTCGGCGACAACATGCGGGTGCTGAAATGGGTCGTCGAGCGCTGCGGAAACCGGGCGCGGGCGACCGAGACGCCGCTCGGCTGGGTGCCCGGCTACGGTGACCTCGAATGGGCCGGGCTCGAGCGGTTCACGCCGGATGCCTTCGCCCAGGCCACCTCGATCCGGCCCGAGGAATGGCGGACCGAGCTCGCCTCGCATGACGAGCTGTTCGCGCAGCTCGGCACGCACCTGCCGGCCCCGCTCGCCGCGCGGCGCGACGCCTTGCGGCGCAGCCTCGCCGGCTGAGCCGGCGGCGCTCCGGTTCGAGCACCGCCGTCCAGCCCTGCGGCGCGAGCTGCGCCGCTACTTCATGAACCCGGGCAGGTAGGTCGCCAGCCCGGGCACCGCCACGACGAACGCCAGCAGCACGATCAGCGCGACGGTGAACGGAATCGTGCCGCGGAACACCGTGCCGATGCTCACCCGCTGCAGCAGCGTGCGCACGACGAAGATGTTCATCCCCACCGGCGGGCTGATCAGCCCGATCTGCACCACGATCACCACCAGCACCCCGAACCACAGCGGGTCGTACCCGAGCCCGGTCACGACCGGGAAGAAGAGCGGCACGGTGAGCAGGATCATCGACAGCTCCTCCATCGCGGTGCCGAGCACGACGTAGATCGCGAGGATCGCGACCACGACCAGCACCGGGTGCAGCTGGAACTGCGTGACGAAGCCCTTGAGGTCGGCGGGCAGGGTGGTGAAATTCACGAAGTTCGCGAACATCAGCGCACCGATCAGGATCATGAACAGCATCGACGTCGTGCGCGCGCTGTCGACCAGCACCTCGACCAGGACCCGAAAAGTGAGCGCGCGGCGCCAGAGCGCGAAGAGGAACGCCCCGCCCGCGCCGATGCCCGCGCCCTCGGAGGCGGTGAACGCGCCGCCGTAGATGCCGCCGATCACCAGGACGAACAGCACGATCACCGGCCACACGTGCCGGAGCGAGGCGAACCGCGCCGGCCACGGCATCGGCTCGGCCGGCGGCCCCGCCTGCGGATCGCGCCAGGTGATCCAGCGCACCGCCAGGCACAGGAGCAGGGTCGCGAGGATCCCCGGCAGCACGCCGGCGATGAACAGCTTGCCGATGTTGCTCTGGGTCATGATGCCGTAGATCACCATGATCACCGACGGCGGGATCAGGATGCCCAGCGTGCCGCCCGCGGCGATCGTGCCGGCGGCGAGCGCGTCGCTGTAGCCGTACTTGCGCATCGACGGGTAGGCCACTTTCGAAAACGTCGCCGCGGTCGCGATCGACGACCCGCAGATCGAGCCGAACGCGGCGCTCGCGACGATGGTGGACAGCGCGAGCCCGCCGCGGAAGTGACCGAGAAACGCGTACGCGGCGTTGTAGAGCTCCTCCGACATCCGCGCCCGTACCACGAAGTTGCCCATCAGGATGAAGAGCGGGATCACCGACAGCGTGTACGCGAGGCCGGTCTCGTAGGTGGTCTGGGCGATCATGCTCGCCGCGGCATTGAAATTCACCATGGTGCCGAACCCGACGAAGCCGACGATGCCCATGGCGAACGCCATCGGCACGCGCAGGAAGGCGAGCAGCAGGAACCCGGCGAGACCGGCGAGCGCCTCGATCATGGCGTTCTCACACGTCCCCGCCGGCCTGGTGGCGGGCCGGCCGGCGCAGGGCGACGAGCAGCATGGCCACCGCGGTGAGCGCCATCAGGGCGCTCATCCCGTAGACGAGCCAGCCGAGCTTGATCTTCAGCACCGCCGTGGTCTCGCCGGCCGCGGCCATCTGCACCGCGCGCAGCCACAGCCGCCAGGCGAGATAGCCGGCGCACGCCGCGCTCACCAGGCTCGCGACCACGTGCTGGATGCGCAGCAGCCAGTCCGGCGTTACCCGGTCGAAGAGGTCCACCACGACGTGGTCGTTGCGCAGGGTCACGAGCGGCAGGGCGAGGAAGATCAGCGCGGCGAGCGAGACCTCGGTGAGCTCGAAGCCGCCGGCGACGGGCGTGTTGAGGAGGTAGCGCCCGACCACGTCGACGCACGTGAGCGCCATCATGAAGAACAGCACTGCCGCGACGGGGTAAGTGAGCGCGGGAACGAGTGCCCGGTCGAACCAGTCCAGGGGCTGTCGGGGTGCGCTCATCGGTCGGGAACGGTCGGTCCTCGGGACGCCGGCGGCCCGCTCGATCCCCGGCGCCCGCGGCTGCTAGGCCGCCGCGTAGCGCTTGCGCAGTTCCGCCTTCAGCACCTTGCCGAGCGCGCTCTTCGGCAGCGCTTCGACGAACGCGAACCTGCGCGGGATCTTGTAGCCGCCGATCCGGCCGCGGCAGTGTGCCACGATGTCCTCCGCCGTCAAAGCGGCGCCCGGCTTCGCGACCACGACCGCGAACACCGCTTCGCCGTACACCTCGTCCGGCACCGCGATGACCGCGGCCTCGGCGAGTCCCGGGTGCTCGTACAGCGCCGCCTCGACTTCCGACGAGTAGACGTTCTCGCCGCCGGTCACGATCAGGTCCTTCTTGCGGTCGAGGAGGTACAGGAACCCGTCCTCGTCGAGCCGCCCGACGTCGCCGGTGTGGAACCAGCCGTCGCGGAGGGCTTGTGCGTTCGCCTCCGGCAGATCGAGGTAGCCCGGTGTCACGTTGGGCCCGCGGACGGCCACCTCGCCCGCGGCCCCGGCCGGCAGCTCGCGGCCGGCGTCGTCGACGATCCGCAGGTCGACGCCCGGCAGGGCCTGGCCCGCCGAGGCGAGCCGCTCGGGCCGGCCGGCCTCGATCGCCGCGCGGTGATGATGGTGCTCGAGGAACGTGAGGAGCGGCGCGGTCTCGGTGAGCCCGTAGCCCTGCGTCAGGCGCGCGTGCGGCAGCGCCTCGAGCGCGCGCCGGATCCAGATCTCCGCCATCGGCGAGCTGCCGTACAGCAGGTGGCGGAGCGAGCCGAGGTCGTGGCGCGCGAACTCCGGGTGCTGCAGGACCATGATGAGCATCGTCGGCGCGAGCATCGTGAACGTGACGCGTGCCCGCTGCACCGCTTCCAGGAACGCCGGCGGGGCGAACTCGCCGAGGTAGGCGTGCGCACCGCCGACGAGAGTGAACGCCGTGTGGCACAGGTCGGCCGAGTGGAACATCGGCGCGACGTGCAGGCTCACGTCGTCGTGGGCGTGGCGGAGCACCGCGGTGACCTGCAGCGCGTTGGCCACGACGTTGCGGTGGGTGAGGCGCACGCCCTTCGCGCGGCCGGTGGTCCCGCCGGTGTAGAGCAGGATCGCGTCCTCGTCTTCGCGCGCTTCGCGCACGTCGCGCGGCGCGGCGTGCGCGATCAGGTCGTCGAACGCGGGCAATCCGGTCGCCGCCGCGGCGGGACCGAGCAGGAAGGCACGGTCCTTCCAGCCGGCGAGCGCGGGCTGCTCGAGCAGGGCGGCGAGCGCGGGATCGACCGCGAGCGCGCGGCACCCGGCGTTCGCGAGGACGTACGCGATCTCGGGCGGGGCGAGGCGCACGTTCACCGGCACCGGGACGACGCCCGACCAGTACCCGGCGTGCAGGAGCTCGCACTGGCGGCGCGAGTTGCGGCCGAGGATGCCGAATCGCGCGCCCGGAGCGAGCCCGCGCGCGCCGAGCGCCCCGGCGGCGCGCGCGACGCGCTCGGCGTGCTCCGCCCAGCTCCAGGTGCGCTCCGGCTCGACGATTGCGGCCCGAGCGCCGTGTACGCGCCGCGCGCGATCGAGCGCGGAGGCCAGCGTGAGCATGCCGGGCGCTACTTCGCCTTGGCGGCCTTCGCCCGCTGGATGTACTTCTTGGTCACGCCCGCGAGCCCGGTCTGCGCGAACTCGCGGCACGCGCGCTCCTTGAACTCGAGCGCGCGCTCCCACTCGTCGGCCGGGTAGTACTCGCGCTCGGCGACGCAGCGGATCTCGCGCACGACGCGCTCGTCGAGCCCGAGCTGCGCGGCGATCTGGCGGTCGGAGAGCCCGGGCTTGCGCTTCTCCGGCGGCAGGTGCTCCGGGTAGTTGATCTGGATCGCCTGCGAGAGCTCGAGCACCCGGTCCTTGTACTCGCGGTAGACCGCGGGATCGACGTGGAAGAAGCCCATGACCGGTCCTCCTTCAGCGCAGCTCGCGCCGCGCGCGCCCGGCCGGGCACACGCGCATGCACTCGAAGCACTGGCACTGGCTCACGTTGGAGTACGACATCGACCACAGCGTGCGCGTGAACTGCGAGCCCCACAGGATCATCCGCCGCCGCTCCTTGTCCGGCTCGTCGAACACCGCCTCGAGCGCCTTCTGGAAGCCGGGGATGAAGGAATTCTGCGAGCGCGTCGTGCAGCGGGCGACGTCGTAGCGGCGCTCGGCGACGCGGCCGTTCTCGAGCCGCCCGCCGAGGCAGCCGCCGGCGTCGATCGGACACACCGCGAGGCAGGGCGTCGTGCCCTGCTCGTCCCACATCGTGCGGCACTCGGGCGCCGGGCATACCGGCTCGGCGAGCGGCCCGTCGACCGGCAACGGCAGGCTGGTGAGCAGCGCCGCGAAGTACAGGAAGCCGTGCTCCGGGTTGAGCACCGGCCCGGCGAGGCTCGGCGTTCCGCAACCGGCGAGCTCCGCGGCGAGCGCAAGGCTGAGGAACGGCTGCCGCGCCCGGTCGACGCCCGAGGGCACCGCGACCGCGTAGTACCCGAACCGGCGCTCGACGAACTGCGCGATCCGGTTGGCGAGCGCGAACATCCGGTCCGAGGTGCTCGTCGTCTCCATGTGCAGGTAGTTCGGCACCTGCCAGTCGCCGGCGCGCGGCGGCGCGCCGCCGACGACGATCACGGTCTTCGCCTCGGGCAGAAGATCGGTGGGCCGCTGCCCCGCCATCGCGGCGGCGAACGCGCCGGCGTCGGCGACGCCGGTCACCAGGGCGCCGCCCTTGCGCGCGAACTCGACGAGCTCGGCCTTGTTCGCGGCCATCGTCGAGTCCATGGTCGCGCCCGTCTTCGCGTCCGTCGTCGCAGGATCGTCGGCGTTCATTTGAGCTTCCTCTCCGCCCGGCCGATCGGGCACACGCGCATGCACTCGAAGCACTGGGCGACGCTCTCCTTGAAGAACGCGATGCCCTCGCACGAGCGGCCGAAGAAGTCCGAGTGGATCATCGTGCGCCGCCGCTCGGGATCGTCCTCGTTCGCGATCTGCTCGAGCGCCTTCTGGAAGCTGTTGATGCCGAAGTTCATGGCGCGCGAGACGCAACGCTCGCGGTCGTAGTAGGACGACTCGATGCGGCCGTCGTCGCCGATGGCGCCGTCGAGGCAGCCGCCTTCGTCCTTCGGGCACGCCGCCATGCACGGCGTCTTGCCGCCGTGCTTGTACACCTGGACGCACATCGGGTGCGGGCACACGTCCTGCTCGAGCATCGAATCGGGCGGCAGCTCGAGTGTCGTGATGCAGGCCGAGTAGTAGAGCAGGCCGTACTTCGGGTTGAGGATGATGTTCGCGGCGAGCGACCGCGTGCCGAGCCCGGTCAGCACCGCGGCGAGCATCATCGAGAAGAGCGGCTGGTGGCCGGCGATCGGCAGCCCCGGCGCCATGATCGCCCGGTAGCGGTACTCGCGCTCGATGTGGTCGGCGAGCACGTGGACCACGCGGTCGTTGGCGAAGTCGTAGCCGTTCACCTCCATCAGGCGGTGCTCGGGCGAGAGCCACCCGCCGGCGGTCGGGCCGCGCACGCCGACCGCGATCACGCTCTTCGCGCCGGGCAGGATGTCGTACGGCCGGCAGCCTTCGGGGACGAACTCGTCCCAGCGGTGCACCGGCGCGATGCCGACGACGTCCGCGCCGGCCGCGAGCGCGGCCTTGCGGATGGCGGCGGCCCGGGGCTCGGCGAGGGCGTCTTCGCCGGGGTCGATCGCTGCCGCGACGCTAGCCATGGCTTGCGAACTCCTTCCTGAGCTCCGCCTTCAGCACCTTGCCGAGCGCGCTCTTCGGCAGTCGCTCGACCAGTGCGAACCGCCGCGGCACCTTGAAACCGCCGAGGGACTCGCGGCAATGGTGCGCGAGATCCTGGTCCGACGGCCGGGTACCCGGGCGCGCCACGATCACCGCCATGACCGCCTCGCCGAGGCGCTCGTCGGGAATGCCCACCACGGCGGCTTCGGCCACCGCCGGATGCCGATGGAGCACGGCCTCGACCTCGGCACTGTAGACGTTCTCGCCGCCGGTGATGACGACGTCCTTGAGCCGGTCGAGGAGGTAGACGTAGCCCGCCGCGTCGATGCGCGCAACGTCGCCGGTGTGCAGCCAGCCGTCGCGCAGCGCCGCGCGCGTTTCTTCGGGGAGGTTGAGATAGCCGGCCATGATGTTCGGCCCGCGCGCGAGGAGCTCGCCCGCCTCGCCCGGGCCGAGCTCGCGGCCGTCGGGCGCGGCCACGCGCAGCTCGTTCAGGACGTTCGGCTTGCCGACCGACGCGAGCGGCCCTGCGCGGTCGCCGCTCGCGATCGCGGCGCGAAACTCGCGCGCGTCGAAGATGGTGAGATCGGGCGCGGTCTCGGTCAGGCCGTAGCAGTTGAAGAGATCGGCGTCGGGGAACGCCCGGGCGACCCGCTCGATCCATTCGGCCGCCATGGGCGCGGCGCCGTAGATCAGGATCTGCAGGCTCGACACGTCGGCCTGCGCGAAAGCGGCGTCGGACACCGTCGCGATCAGCATCGTGGGCACGGTCACGACCGCCCCGACGCGATAACGGCGGATCGCGTCCAGAAACGCCGGCGGCGTGAACGCCGGCAGGAACGCCTGCGCCGAGCCTTGCAGGAACCAGCCGAGCGCGAGGAGATCGGCGGAGTGGAACATCGGCGCGGCGTGCAGGTACACCTGCTCGCGCCGCGCGCCCACCCCCAGGCCGAACGCTGCGGCGTTCGACAGGATGCTGGCGTGCGTCAGCCGTACGCCCTTGCTCCGGCCGGTCGTGCCGCCGGTATAGAGAAGGATCGCATCCTCGTCCGGCGCCGGGTCGGCCGGCACGGCGGGCTCGGCGCGCGCGAGCATCGTCTCGTAGGCCGCGGCGTGGGCGCCGGCGGTTTCACCGATCTCGGTCGCGCGGGACCGCCAGGGCGCGAGCGCGGGATGCTCGAACGCGGCCAGGAACGGCGTCTCGACCAGCACGCGCACCGCGGCGCAGTCGGCGAGGATCGCCGCGATCTCGGGCGGGGCGAGGCGGAAGTTGACCGGTACCGGCACCGCGCCGAGCGCGAACGCCGCCCACTTCAGCTCCTCGAACCGGAACCCGTTCCGCGCGAGGATCGCGCAGCGCCGTCCGCGGACGACGCCGAGCGCCGCGAGCGCGCCCGCCGCGCGCGCGACGCGGGCGCCGAACTCGGACCAGGTGTAGCGGCGCTCGGCGTCGAGCAGCGCCGGACGCGGCCCGTTGTGGCGAACGGTCGACGCGAGCGCCCGGACGAGGTTCATCGCGCGTTCGCCGCGGCCCCGCTCACGGCGAGCGGAACCGGCGCCAGAACTCGCCCGGCTTCATGCGCTCGCCGAAGCCGAGCCAGCGGTCGAGCTTGAGCGCGAGCCGTTTCAGCGGCGAAGCGGCGAGCCGCCGCCACAGCCGGAAGTAGCTCCGCGACCAGAAGCGCGAGGTGTCCTTGTTGTACGGGCACACGCGCATGCAGATGCCGCACTCGGTCGCCTGGTTGACCCAGAACTTGAAGCAGCGCTCGGGGTCGACCTGCCACTTGCGGATGCCCTTTACCATCGACTGGCTCGGCACGACCTCGGTCGGGGCCCCGAGCGAGATCGCCTTCGGCGGACAGGCCTCGGCGCAGCGGCGGCAGGTCGTGTCGCAGAACTCGCGCACGCCGAAGCGGATCGGCTGGTCGTGCACGAGCGGCAGGTCGGTGTGGATGCGGCCGATGCGCACGCGCGGCCCGTAGTCCCTGGTGATCAGCAGGCCGTTGCGCCCGTACTCGCCGAGGCCGGCCTGGATCGCGTAGGGAATCGCGAGCGACGTGTCGTTCACGGAGGCGACCGCGCGGTAGCCGAGATTCAGGATGTAGGTCGCGATGCTCTGCACCAGCTCGCAGTCGCGCGAGTAGCCGTGCCCGACCGCGATACCGGCGGTCGCCGACGGGTAGCACTTCACCGCCTCGTAGTGCATCGCGGTGACGATGACGATCACGTGCGGCAGGCCTGCGGGAATGGCGTACGGCTTCTCGGCCAGCGCCTTGGTCGAGAAGCTGTTGGTGTAGTGCCAGCGCGGGTCGTAGTGGGTGATCCCGACCGCGTTCGCGCCGAAGAGGCGGCTCACGCGCTTCACTTCCTCGCTCATCGCCTCCGGCGAGTCGATCGCCACCGGCTCCGGGTTCGGCTCCGAGTAGGGCCGGATCGAATCGAGGAAGCCGTCGACCCGGCCCTCGTGCAGGCTGCGCTGGATGGTGAGGTTCGCGCCCATCCAGCCGGCGTTGCGGAGCGCGAAGTCGCGCGTCGTATAGCCCTCGGCCGGCCGCGCGCCGAGGCCGGGCTTGAACATGCCCTTGAACCAGTTGATGACCTTCGTCGAGCGGATGCGCGGGTCCCACTGCCCGCGGGTGTAGATGTCGTTCGCCTGGTTGAAGCGCTCGAAGTCGTCCAGCACCTCGAAGCCGCAGGCGGTGTCCTTGGGATGGTGCAGTGCACCAATCGCGCCCCACGCCCCCTCGCTCCGCGGCTGGTTCGCGAGCGTGAGGCGTTCGGGCGGGGCGGCGGGGGCGGGGGCGGCGCTCATGATCCTCTCCTCGGGACGGCGCGGCGGGTGCTGAAATTCTAACGAACGTTCAACAAAACACAAAGCAGAACACAAGGCAGAACACAAGGCAGAACACAAGGCAGAACACAAAGCAGAACACAAGGCGCGCAGCCGCGCCCCCTACAATCCGCGCCATGTCGCCACGGGGGAAGGCACGAACCTCGGTGCAGCCGGGGAGCGCGAAGGCCGCGCGCCGCCGCGAGGAGCTCCTGCACGTCGCCGCCGCGGTGTTCGCCGAGCGCGGTTACCACGGCGCGAGCATGCGCGAGATCGCCGAGCGCTCGGGCGTGCGGCCGGCCGCGCTCTACTACTACTTTCCGTCCAAGGCGCGGATCCTCGAGGCGATCTGCCAGTACGCGATCACCCAGTTCGTCGCGCGCCTCGGCGCGATCGCCGCCGCCGACCTGCCCGCCGGAGAGAAGGTGCGGCGGGCGCTGCGCGCGCACCTCGAACCCCTGATCGGGCAGCGGTTCTACGTCCACGCGTTCCTCTACCAGCGGCGGGACCTGTCGAAAACCGCACGCCGGCCGCTCGATGCGCAGGCCCACGCCTACGAGGCGCTGTGGCGCGCGATCGTCGAGGAAGGGCAGCGCGAGGGCGTCATTCCCCGGACCCTCGACCCGCGGGTCGCCGTGCTCGCGATCCTCGGCATGTGCAACACGGTCGCCCGCTGGTCGCGCGCGGCGGCCGAGCTCGGGCTCGATCCGGTCGCCGAGGCGTTCACCCACCTCGTCTCGTACGGCCTGTTCGGCAAGCCCCGGCCAGCGGATCGACCGCGCGCCCGGCGGCCGCGTTGAACCGGCGCGAGGCGCAGGGAGATACACTAAGGCGATCCGGCGTCCGTACAGACCGGCCACCACCATCGACGAGCAGTTCTCTTGAGGAGGCAACCAATGACGCCGTTCCGAATCTTCGCCGCTGCCGGCCTCGCGCTCGCGGCCGTGCCCGCTTTCGCCCAGGTCACGCTGAACACCAACTCCTGGGTCCCGCCGACGCATCCGATCGTGACCGACATGCTCACGCCGTACTGCAAGGACATCGAGGGCGCGACCCAGGGGCGGGTGAAGTGCAACCTCCTGCCGAAGGCGGTGGTCGCGGCGCCGCAGACCTTCGACGCGGTGCGCGACGGCATCGCCGACCTGTCGTTCACCGTCCACGGCTACACGCCGGGGCGCTTCGTCCTGAGCGACGCGGTCGAGTTCCCGTTCCTCGGCGACACCGCGGAGGTGACCTCGGTCGCCTACCAGCGGGTCTACGACCGGATGCTGGCGAAGTTCGACGAGCACAAGGGCGTGGTCACGCTCGGCGTCTTCACCCACGGCCCGGGCCAGATGTACAACACCAAGCGGCCGATCACCGCGCTCAAGGACCTCGACGGGCTGAAGATCCGCGTCGGGGGCGGGATGGTGAACGACATCGCCAAGGCGATCGGCGCGGTGCCCATGCTGAAGCCGGCCTCGGAGAGCTACGAGCTGCTTTCCTCGGGCGTCGCCGACGGAGTGTTCTTCCCGAAGGAGTCGCCGCCGTCGTTCAAGCTCACCCCGCTCATCAAGCACGTCACGTACGTGCCGGGCGGGCTCTACAACGTGAGCTTCATGATGATCGTCAACCCGGCGAAGTGGAACTCGATCACGGCCGCCGATCGCGACGCAATCACGAAGCTCTCCGGCGAAGCGCTCGCCGTGCGCGCCGGCAAGATGTGGGACGCCGCCGACGCGCGCGGTCAGAAGGCGGTGACGGATGCGAACATCCCGATCGTCAACGCGAGCCCGGCGCTCGTGGCCGAGATCAAGCAGCGGACGTCCGGCCTCGAAGCCGCGTGGTTCGACAAGGCGAAGGCGAAGGGCGCCGACGGGCCTGCGATCCTGAAGGCGGTTCGCGCCGAAATCGACACGCTGCAGAAGAAGTGACCGCCGGGCGGCCGGGGAAATGACCGCCGCGCGGTCGAGGAATTGACCGCCGGGCGCGCGCGGGCCATGTCCGCGGTCTTTCATCGCAACCCGAAGCATCGCTATCCGACGGCGGTCGCCGGCGACGGCCCGTACCTGATCGACGCGGCGGGCAAGCGCTACCTCGACGGGTCGGGCGGGGCGGCGGTGTCCTGCCTCGGCCACAGCGACCCCGACGTGCGCGCGGCGATCGCGGCCCAGGCGGAACGACTCGCGTTCGCGCACACCTCGTTCTTCACCAACGAGCCGATGGAGGCGCTCGCCGCGGAGCTGGTGGAGCACGCGCCGCCCGGCATTGCCCGGGTGTACTTCGTGAGCGGCGGCTCCGAGGCGATGGAGGCGGCGCTCAAGCTCGCGCGGCAGTACTTCGTCGAGAGCGGCGAGCCGCAGCGGCGCCACGTCATCGCGCGCCTGCAGAGCTATCACGGCAACACCCTCGGCGCGCTCGCCACCGGCGGCAATGTCTGGCGCCGGCAGCAGTTCGAGCCGCTGCTCGTCGACGTGTCCCACGTGTCGCCGTGCTACGCCTACCGCGGCCGGCAGCCGGGGGAGAGCGACGAGACGTACGGCAAGCGCCTCGTCGCCGAGCTCGCGGCGGAGATCGAGCGGCTGGGGCCGCGCAACGTGATCGCGTTCGTGGCCGAGACCGTCGTCGGCGCCACGCTCGGCGCGGTGCCGCCCGTGCCGGGCTACTTCCGCGGCATTCGCGAGCTGTGCGACCGGCACGGCATCCTCCTCATCCTCGACGAAGTGATGTGCGGCATGGGCCGCACCGGCACGCTCCACGCCTGCGAGCAGGAGGGCGTGGCGCCCGACCTCGTCGCGGTGGCGAAGGGGCTGGGCGCCGGGTACCAGCCGATCGGCGCGCTGCTCGCGAGCGCGAAGGTGTACGACGCGGTGGTGAACGGCTCGGGCTTCTTCCAGCACGGCCACACCTACCTCGGCCACCCGGTCGCCTGCGCCGCGGCGCTGGCGGTGCAACGGGCGTTGCGCGAGCGCAAGCTGATGCCCCAGGTGCAGCGGCTCGGGCGGGCGCTGGAGGCACGACTGCGGGCCCGGTTCGGCGAGCACCCGCACGTAGGCGACCTCCGCGGGCGGGGGCTCTTCTGGGGGCTGGAGCTGGTCGCCGACCGCGCCACGAAGCAGCCGTTCGACGCCGCCCAGCGCCTCAACGCGAAGATCAAGCAGCGGGCGATGGAGGCGGGGCTGCTGTGCTACCCGATGGGCGGGACGATCGACGGCGCGCGCGGCGACCACGTGCTCCTCGCGCCGCCGTTCATCGTGACCGAGGACCAGCTCGACGAGCTGGTGGAGAAGCTCGGGCGGGCGATCGACGCGGCGGTCGCGGCGAGCCTGCCCGTTCCGGCCGCGGAGCCTATAGACTAGGCTTGCCGCCCGCGCGAAGACCAGCGAAGCCGGCCGCGCGGGCTCAGACCAAGGAGGAAAACCCGAATGCGTACGCAAACCCTGATCGCCGCCGCGCTCGGCGCCGCCTTCGCCCTGCCGGCGGGCGTCGTCCAGGCGCAGCAGAAGTACATCACGATCGGCACCGGCGGGGTGACCGGCGTCTACTACGCCGCCGGCGGCGCGATCTGCCGCCTCGTCAACAAGGATCGCAAGGTGCACAACATCCGCTGCTCGGTCGAGTCGACCGGCGGCTCGGTGTTCAACATCAACACCATCAAGGCCGGCGAGCTCGACATGGGCGTCGCCCAGTCGGACGTCCAGTTCAACGCCCTCAAGGGCGTCGCGAACTTCAAGGACGCCGGCGCGTGGGGGGACCTGCGCGCGGTGTTCTCGCTGCACCCCGAGCCGTTCACCGTGCTCTCGCGCAAGGAAGCGAACATCAAGAGCTTCACCGACTTCAAGGGCAAGCGGTTCAATGTCGGCAACCCCGGCTCGGGCACCCGCGCCTCGATGGAGGAGCTGCTCGCCGCAATGACCTGGAAGATGTCGGACTTCGCGCTCGCCTCCGAGCTGAAGGCGGACGAGCACGGGCCGGCGCTCTGCGACGGCAAGATCGACGGCTTCTTCTACGGCGTCGGCCACCCGTCGGCGAACATCCAGGATCCGACGACGACCTGTGGCGCGAAGCTCGTGTCGCTCACCGGACCGGCAGTCGAGAAACTGGTGAAGGAGCGGTCGTACTACGCCAAGGCCACGATCCCCGGCGGGCTGTATCCGAACAACCCGCAGGCGACCGAGACCTACGGCGTGCTCGCGACCTTCGTCTCCTCGAGCAAGACGCCCAACGAATCGATCTACGCGGTGACGAAGGCGGTCTTCGACAACTTCGACGAGTTCAAGAAGCTGCACCCGGCGCTGGCAAACCTGAAGCCGGAAAGCATGATCAAGGACGGGCTGTCGGCACCGCTGCACGACGGTGCAGTCAAGTACTACAAGGAGAAGGGCTGGCTTAAGTAAGTGGCCACTCTTCCCGTAAGGCACGGACGGAGCGGCGTGTAGACGTTGGCCTCCCTGCCCTGAACCCGAAACGGGGCGCGCGCCTGCCGGTGCGCGCCCCGTTTCGCTTGCTGCAAGCCTGTTTGCTGCAACCGCCCGCGGAGGAGAAGACGATGACCGAGCCCGCAGCCGCGATTTCCCCCGAGCTCCAGCAACTCGTCGCCGAGGCCGACACCGGGGGCCGCAAGCTGAGCGGTTTTCCCGGCAAGCTCATCTTCGGCGTCGCCATCGCGTGGTCGCTGTTCCAGCTCTGGTATGCATCGCCGCTGCCGTTCGCGCTCGGCTTCGGCGTGCTGAACGACACCGAGGCGCGCTCGCTGCACCTCGGGATCGCGCTCTTCCTCGCGTTCCTCGCCTACCCCGCGTTCAAGTCGTCGTCGCGCAGGCACATCCCGGTGCTCGACTGGGTGCTGGCGATCGCCGCGGCGTTCGCCGGCTCGTACTTCATCCTGTTCTATGCCCAGCTCGCGACCCGGCCGGGCCAGCCGACCACGATGGACGTGGTCACCGCCTCGATCGGACTCCTGCTGCTGCTCGAAGCGACGCGGCGCGCGGTCGGGATGCCGATGACGGTCCTCGCGATCGTGTTCCTCGCCTACATCATGTTCGGGAAGTACATGCCGGACGTGATCGCGCACAAAGGTGCGTCGCTCGAGCGGATGCTGTCGCACCAGTGGCTGACGACGGAGGGCGTCTTCGGCGTCGCGCTCGGCGTGTCGGTGAGCTACATCTTCATCTTCGTCCTGTTCGGTTCGCTGCTCGACAAGGCCGGCGCCGGCAACTACATGATGCAGGTCTCGTTCGCGCTGCTCGGCCATCTGCGCGGCGGGCCGGCGAAGGTCGCGGTCGT
>Ga0187893_10004218_pt1 | contig 27725 bp, 19 predicted proteins | sample MA1701074metaG_FD_139574 | JGI IMG/M metagenome (GOLD analysis project Ga0187893, IMG submission 139574) | White microbial mat communities from a basaltic lava cave in the Kipuka Kanohina Cave System on the Island of Hawaii, USA - MA170107-4 metaG ... | reverse complement strand
TCTGCTGTGATAATCTTATTTTTTTTTGGAATAAAAGCCGCATTATTAAAAGCGGCAGGAAAGTAAGGTTCCCATAATACGATCTTGTGCGTGTTGTTGCCAATGGAAAAGGGAATACTGCCGGGATAAGTAAAATCGGGATAACCCTCAAAGTGAAAAACTAATGTATCACTGGATTTAAAATCCTGTGCAAATAAATAAAGACTATTGCCGAAATGAGGTTTTGATCTTGCAGGCGAAACCTGGATCGAGCGGATCGAAACAGGATCGCCATAACGATTCCAAAAATTAAAAGAAGTAATAGTAGTGAAGCGGGCAATGGAATCAGTGAAATAATAATCCTGCTTTAATGAGTCGGCAGTAAAACTATTTAACCAAAGCTGGTTGCTTTTAATATCCCAGGTACCGCTGGTAAGGAAGTTTGAATTATCGGACTGTGATAAATGGCTGTTAGTGCTTGCCATATTTTTCTTACCGGCAAACTCGAAGGTTTTATCTTTTCTCAGTATAAGTTTAGCGGATGATTTATTTTCCTGCTGATAAGTGCCGGCGACGCTGTCAGCAGTCATTTTGCAGGATGATAAAAGAAGCAAAAGGGTAATATAGCGAAGAGGTCTTTGCATGGATAACGGGGTGAAAAATACTAATAGTTACCGTTTCATGCAAGTAATATAATAAAACAGGCCATCTTTATGATAGCCTGTTTTATGTTTGCGATCAATATTTCAACGTCATTCAACAGTAATGCGTATGCCTTCGCTATGTGAACTGAATTCCGGTGCATACATACACTGAATAGTTGTAATGCCATTGCTGAAATTACCAGCATGGGTAATGAACAAAGGGTATTCAAAAACATAAGTTCCTTTTCGCAGGTTGCTAAAGAAGAAATTGGTGCTGGCATCTTTGGTGCTTTCATAATAACCAAGACCACCTTGCCATTTGTAACTGCTCAAGACATTCACAGGCTCCAGCGCCGATGCCCTCATATCTTTCATGTGCACATATTCCATCTCCCTGTCAACACGCAGTTCGATGCGAACTTTTATTTTATCACCTACTTTTAAAATATCGCCGTCATTAACGGGAGTCAATACCGGGCCACGATCTGTATTTTTTTCAACAAACAATTTTTTTACCAGGCTAAGAGGAGTAGATGATGTGGTTATTTTATCCAAATCTTCGAAGTATTGCCAGTAAACAGCACCAAAGCCCCCTAAATCCTCCGCGACGGAGACTTGCGAAGACCCTACTGTTACGGAGATGTTTCCCATGATAGGTTTTACATCTTTTCCTTCGATTGTTTTTTTGAAATAACCGGTACCTGCTTCCTGTTTGTTGTCAGTTGAACTAATGGTTGTGCTTCCCAATTTTATTTGAACAACCGGTTCATTATTCAATACAGCTATAGAAGAAGAGCTTTGTAACAACAAAGCATAACAAGCTTCTGACGTTGCTTTAGTGGATTCCCATCTGTTGGTTTGTTTGTTTTTTAATAACCATGTACGCAATTCATTCACCGTTGCATTATCTTTTCCAATTTCTTTAAATGCTTCAATAAGTAATGCCTGTCTTTCTATCGGCGCTTCGTGCCAAAACCAGCCGCGTCTTGTATCTTTCCAGTACATGCCGAGCTCTTCATGAATGATGGCTGTTTCTTTTAATGATTGTAAAATCGTTGCCGGCGTTTTTGTATCGCCGGTTCTTCCCAGCGCCAGTACAAGCATGCCCTGCATGTATTTGTTTTGTTGTGTCCATGTTGCCATTGCCCTGCTGCGGAAATAATCATAAGCTTTCTTTGAAGCAGCAGCAATTTGATGTTCGGGGAAGAAGCTGCGCATATATAAATACTGCACTTCGCTGTAACCGGGTACATATTTTTTGAGATCGGTTTTATACTTCACCAGGTTATCATAATCTTCTTTTATTTTTTTATCGAGATAAGGGATAGCCGTGGCCAGTATCTCATCCAGTTTTGTTTTTTGACCGGCGGCAATAGCATTCAGTTTTTTCAAATGACCAATACCGCTAATGATGTATTGCGTCATATAGCGGTCTTCCGGCCCGCCTTTAAACCATACAAAACCGCCGTTGCTGCTTTGTGTTTGTTTCAGTTTTTCATAAGAGCTGCCGAGTTCATTGCTCATGCGAACCATATCAAACAATAAAGCGATATTCCTTTTTTGTTCGGTTTCGCTTTTTGCCTGCAATATCCAGGGTGTTTCTTCCAAAAGGATTGCTTTCAGTTCCTGGTTTTTTTGAAGATTAGCAAGCAATGCAGCCGTATCTTTTGTTTTCCATTGTTCAAATATTTGTTTGATACGTGGTGATGAATTGGCAATAAATGATGCCAGTGAATTGGCATAATAGCGATTCCAGGTTTGCTCTGCACAATCGTAAGGATATTCCATCAAATAGGGCAGTGCCTGTATAGCATACCATGCAGGGTTGGAAGTGTATTCAACAGTAAGGGAGTAGTTCTGCAAGGTTTCAGATGTTTGCGAGTTCAATAGTTTTTCGAACGTAAAATTCTTTGTTCCGCTTCCTTTCATGGGTAAAGGCAATGTTTCTGTTACCAGCATGCGGTTTGTGAGAACAGGTAATGCATTTTCTTCTCCATCGCTGAACGCATCTGCTTTAGCAACAATCCGCCAAACCAATGCTTTGCTGAATTGATAAGGAACAGCCATCGGAAATTTTACAGCTTCGCTTTGGCCTGTAGCTACGGTGAAGAATTGCTGCGGCATCATGTTATTAAACCATCCATCTATCGGTTGATTGGTGGTAGCATCTATCAATTGAAATTGCGCCTGTCCCGTTAATTCCTTATCGGACAGGTTAACGATCTTGGCGCTGAACTCCATTTTATCTCCTTCTCTTAAAAACCTTGGCGCATTGGGCTGCACCATCAGTTGTTTTTGCGTGATGATCTCTTTGCTGCTATAACCCAATGCTCCCTCTTTTGTATGCGCCAATGCCTGGAACTTCCATTTGGTCAGTGCTTCAGGCATTGTAAAAGAAAATTCAATAGCGCCGCTGCTGTCTGTTTTCAGATCGGGGAAGAAGAAAGCTGTTTCGTTGAAGTTTTTGCGGATTTGAATTTCTGCACCTTGTTGGTTTTGTTTTTGTTTGTTCCAATCTCCTGCAACCTCTTTATCAGTTTGATCGGGTTTACTATCATCATCCTCCATTTCAACTTTATATGCTATGATTTTACTGGGATCATTGGCATCAACTTGTGGAGCTGTGTCTGCTGGTGCGGCCATATTCTTTTCAAGAAATGCATCTCTTCTATAGTTACGTCTTCCATCTGCATAGCCGGATGCTGCTATATTACTGGAAATAATGGAATATAACCGGTCGTATCTTTTTATTAAGTATGACCATTTAGGTGGAACCGATTCTTTGATTTCAGATTCCACTTTCACAAAATTCTGTCTGCTGTTCCAAATCCTGTTTAAATAATAAGACGTCCAGATACCTGGTTTATTCCACTGATGCGGATAAAACTGATCCAATGAAGCATCATAAATACTTGCCAGCATTTCAGCCGCCAGTTTTTCATTTTTATAACCGGTAATTTTCAGTTTCCATTTTTCTTCACTGCCGGGTAATGTTTTATCACGGTAAGTAGCGTATTCAATCGAAAGCTCTTTATTCGTCCATGGCACCGTAATGGTTTGATTGTATTGATAAACCCGGTTGTGTTTTACAAATAGCCAACCTCCACCGTAGCCGCCACGATCGGCTTCGGTTGCTGTAAAATCGAATGAACGTTTTTCGTTGTTTAATTTTAAAAAACTGTAACTGTTTTTATCCGACTTCTGACTTCCGACCTCCGACGTCTTATCCACTTGCTGTACTACAAATAAATTTTCAGCCGAAGTTCCAAGCTTTACTGAAGTTTTTTCATGCGGCTCAATAGGTTTGGCGCCTTCAGTCCAGATATATTGTGGAATACCTAATTGATTATTCTTTTCATCATACAGTTCAATATATTTTACATCCTTTACTTCCTCGCCATTTTCATCTTTTGTGGCAATTTCAACAACATAAAAGCCGGCAGCAAACTTCCCACTCACTACTGACCACTCACCACTCACCTTAACAGAATCACTCTTCTCAAAAACGCTCTCTCCCTTTTCCCAACTCTTCTGATCGCTTTCATTGTCATATTCATCATGCGGAAAGTTTTGAATGTATTCTTGCTTTGTCATTACAAACTGATCAGGTCTTTCCCAATAGCGTTCACGGATCAGTCTTTTTTCTTCTTTTAATTTGGTAATAGTGACTTTTATATTCGCCGGTTCAAATTCACCATTCATGTTTTCTGTACGGATGGATAAAGTTTTCAAACTATCGGCAGGTAGGGTAGCAGGTATCGTTGTTTTTAAGATCAATGCTTTGTAGCCAACGGTTATGTTTTGTTCGCCGCTTCTTGTTTCCCCATTGATGTCGGTTACATCTGCATACACGGTATAATCAAATACCGGATCTAATTTTTTATCCAGCTTCAGATCGGGAATAGCTGTGAACTCAACAATGAATTTGCCATCTTGATCAGTCGTAGCTTCACCATGTGCTATTTCCATTGGCGCTGAAGGCGGATACCAACCTCTCCAAAATAACCAGGGATATAAAAATCTTGGCTGGCGAACTACACGATATTTCACCATTGCGCCATCAATATTATTGCCTGCGTAAGCTTTTGCAGTTCCGATAATTTTTATTTTATCATTTACCTTATAAGTTCCCTTCAATGGTTCATAGTCCACGTAAAATTTTGGCCGTTTGTATTCTTCCACATGAAAGCTTGCATTGCCTTCATCTTTTCTTGTATAGATGCTGAAGCCTCCGTTCAATCCTGTTTGGGGCAATTGAAATTTTCCGGAAAAAGAACCAAACTCATTTGTTTTGACTTTGATGGAATCAATATCCTGGTAATTGGCATCACGTAATATCACAGTAGTTTCATAATTATCATTGGCCCATGCTTTTTTCTCTGGTGCAATTCTATTTAGTACGATGCCTTTGAAATATACTGTTTGACCGGGGCGATAAAGACTGCGGTCGGTAAAAAGGAATATGGAAGTTGTTGTTTTAGGCTCCTCTCTATTATTTCTGAAATAATAATAGTCATTGATCATGTCGTTCATAAACAGGCGATCATTGCCATGCGTAATGTCAAGCAGGTAAGCAATGCCTGGGTAATCTTTCGATGTTCCATCCATTTGCTCTTGCCTTTTAAAAAAACCATTGGCATCAGTCTTAAACAGCCTGGTTTTTACTTTGATGTATTTTGATTGTCTGTAGTCGTATGTTTGTTCCCATACCTGCACGGCAGCACCGGCCAATGGCTGACCATTGTCCCGATTCAGTATAAAAAAATCTTCTGCATTATTGACAAAGCTGATATTGGAAACATAAAAGATCCTTGCGCCAATCAATGTTTTTTTATTAGCAAAATCTTTATCAGTAGCTGCAACCAGCAAATATTCCCCAACCGGTAAAGCATCAATTTTTATTTCGGCGCTGTGTTGTTGCAGGTCGTTAGTAGCAGTCAAGGATTGTTCCCAACTGCGAATGGGTTTGGCAGCAAGAATTGAAGACCAGTATTTATCGCCATATTGATCTTCGAGTTGTTTCTTTAAATTCTCATCAGGTTTAATGATGCGCAGGTAAAGCTTATTGAAATTTCTGTATTCGACCAATGTCCTGAATGGTTGATCGGGAACATTTACTTTTTCCAAACTGAATTGCAGTTGCTGGCTATTTATTTGATTCAATAAATTATAACAATTAATCTTTCCTTCAGAAGAATCTTGCCTGCCGGCAGGAAGGTCCTTTTGAGCTAAAACTTTTTCACAAATTTCTTTTGCTTTCAGTCTTGCATAGCGGTTACTTGTATCGCCGTAAGGTTTGTATCCATCTGCCTGTTGATTATAATAATTGGCGACGAGATACCATGCTTGTGCAGCGGCCGATAATTTTTCATACTGGTGAGCAATATGATTAACAGCATTAAAGTATAACTGATCTTTATCGGGATGTACGGATTTTTCTTTTACAAATTCAATGCGGTGAATATCGGCATCAATCAACGCATCAGGCTTTGTATCTTTTAAATGAAAAGCGATCAGCTTTTGATAGATCAATAGAGCATGATAGTACAGTGATGAAGAATCTTTGGTAATAAATTTTCTATGAATAAAATCGGCGGCGGGATCAAATGCAGAAGCCTGGTCTATTTCAAATGCATAAGCCGGTTTGGCAATGTCCCGTTCATCATTTTCAAAATAACTAAGGGCACGATGAGCTAAAAGATCATATAACGTAGGACGAAGATGACGGACATTTCCTTTTACAATAATAGCATCATAAGGTTCCAGTTTTGTTTGCTGTAAAAGTTTTTCATTTTTTAATGATGCCTCGTATAACTCACCGATCTTTTTATGAAAATCATCTGTTCCCCAGGTAGTAATATCATCTTTTTTAATCCCGATATCTATCGGGACGCCGGTTTGTGTTCGCCGATACATTTCCCAGCGGTTTTGCTGGTAATAGTTCCAGTACATTTCAGCGAGCAGGCTGTTTAGAATGGAAGTAACAGGCTCTTTACTTTCTTTAATTTCCTTTTCTATTTCACGAATGGAAAATACTTCGTTGTCTTCCCGGTTTTCTGATTGCAGGCCGGTCATATACACCAGCGACTTGATGATCTGCGCATCCTGCTGCTCTTTCTTTGCCAGTTGATAGATCTTTTTTACTTCTGTCAAAGCAGATTTCGGAAGGTTCTTTTTAACAAATTCTTCTACTCTCTTCCAGGCGGCATCATAAGTTTTGATATTATTCTGGCTGTTGGCATTCATAGCAAATAAGCTGAATATGGTTATAAAAAGGAAAAAGGCTTTTGTAAGTTTCATATTGTATTATTAAATCGGTGACAAGTTAAACATTCCTGTGTAACGTATAGATGCAGTATTGTTTAAGATTTCATAAGTGTACTGCGGTTTGTTGATAAGGGGTGCCACGGTTCGATTCTTCAAACATGTTAGTGTACATCTATAAAACCGTGGCACCCCTTTTAACCGTGATATCCATTTAACTTTTTCTTCCCAAACCATTTTTAAACGACAGCATTTATTCTTTATCCATATTACTGAATTCAATTTTGAATTGTACAGACGCAAAGCATTGCGTCTCTTAAAAACGAAATGTATGAAAACAATTTTTACACTCTTTGCTTCATTGTTCATGAGCATTGCTGTTTTTGCAGCAGTAAGACCTGCCAGCGTTCTTACCATTAAATCGGTTGATAACGCCGACATCAGGGTTGTGTTAGATGGCAAACGTTTTCAGCCAAATGATAACTCCATTATGTTTGGAAGTATGGAACCCGGGCGCCATCAAATAAAAATTTATCGTGAAAAAAAACAAGGTTGGTTTAATCTTCAGGGCAGCAGGTATGAAATGGTTTACAGCAGTACAATTGATCTGAAAAGAAGAACACATCTTTTTATCACGGTAGAACGTAATGGGCGTATCAGCATGATGGAAAACAGGATCAGGAGAGATTATGACCGGGATGATAACCGTGATAACGGGTATGATCGCAATGATCGCAACAATGACAGGGATAATGGTGGACAATGGGGCGATTATGATCATCACGAAGGTTATGCAAGACCAATGAGTGACCGTGACTTCAGCAATGTCTTACACTCCATCGAAAAAGAATGGTTGGAAAGCAATAAGTTCAAATCAGCTTCGCAGATCATTAAGACAAATAACTTCACTACTGCGCAGGTAGAACAAATATTGTTACTGTTCAGTTTTGAAAACAATAAATTGGAACTGGCAAAGCAGGCCTATATGAATACAATTGATAAGAGAAATTATCAAAACCTCTTTGATGTATTCAGCTTTAACAGCAGCAAAAAAGAATTGGAACGGTATATAGATAGTTGCAAATAAGCAGTGTTGTCTGATCATGAATAAAAAAGGTTGGGAAGTTTTTTCTTCTCAACCTTTTGCTTTCAAGTTTCATTAACCGTTATCTGAGGAATAACATCTCCCTGTATTTTGGCAAATACCATTCTCTGTCATCCACCAGCAGTTCGAGTTTATCAGCATGGTAGCGTATCTGGTCAAAGAATGCATCCTTTACCTGGCTTTGATAAGCGATAGCTTTTGTCCTTGTATTTTCAATGTTATTGCAAATCTTCCGGGCTTCAATCATTTTTTCAACAAGGTCACTGGCTTTATTGATATGCTCGGATATTTTATCCAGTATTTGTTTTTGATTGCTATATGCTGATTCAGGCAAACCAGCTTCTTTTAACCCGCGGATATTATTTGCCAATAAATTTTGATAACGAATTGCCGGCGGCAAAATATGACTGGTGGCAAGTTCGCCCATCATACGGCCTTCTATCTGTACTTTCTTGATATATTTTTCCAATTCTATTTCATGCCTTGCCTCTAATTCCGAATGAGTGTAAATGTCATTGTTCTCAAAAAGGAATTTTGCTTTATCTGTCACCATCGCATCCAGTGCAAGCGGTGTGGTTTTTACATTGGGCAATCCTCTTTTTTCCGCTTCTTTTTGCCATGCTTCGCTGTAGCCATCGCCTTCAAACAATACTTTTTCGCTGGCCACAATATATTCGCGGATCACATGCATAATGGCGATCTCTTTTTTCTCTCCTTTTTCTATTAGTGTATCTACATCCGATTTGAATTCTTTCAATGTCTCCGCCATTATAGTATTCAACGCCGTCATCGGGTTGGCGCAGTTGGCGGTTGAACCAACAGCACGGAATTCAAATTTATTTCCCGTAAATGCAAAAGGAGAAGTGCGGTTGCGGTCGGTATTATCCATCAGCAATTCAGGAATGCTTTTGTGAATGTCAATCTTGAGCATGCTTTCATCCTGCTCATCAAACTTATCACTTACTCTTTCCTTTACATCCTGCAATACTTTGGTCAGGTATTGACCAATGAAAACAGAAATGATGGCAGGCGGCGCTTCATTGGCTCCAAGACGATGATCATTGGGAGCTGATGCAATGGATGCTCTCAACAGATCGGCATAATCATGAACGGCTTTAATCGTATTTACAAAAAAAGTCAGGAACATCAGGTTGGTCTTTGGCGTTTTGCCGGGAGCCAAAAGATTGACACCTGTGTCTGTTGACATGCTCCAGTTATTATGCTTGCCGCTTCCGTTGATGCCGGCAAACGGTTTTTCATGCAATAACACACGAAGATTATGACGACGTGCAACACGATCCATTACATCCATCAGTAATGAATTATGGTCAACAGCCACACTCACTTCTTCATAAATAGGCGCACATTCAAACTGGCCGGGGGCTACTTCATTGTGACGATTGCGTAAGGGAATACCAAGCTTATAAGATTCTGTTTCAAAATCCCGCATGTAAGCATATATCCTTTCAGGTATAGAACCAAAATAATGATCTTCCAGTTGTTGGTTCTTTGCCGAGTTGTGACCATATACGGTGCGGCCGCACATTACCAGGTCAGGACGGGCATTGTACATAGCAGCATCAATCACAAAATATTCCTGTTCCCAACCGAGAGTAGGGGTGACCCGGCCGATGTTTTTGTCAAAATAATTACATACATCTACAGCGGCTTTGTTCAATGCTTCTACCGCTTTAAGCAAAGGAGCTTTATAATCCAGCGATTCACCGGTATAAGAAACAAAAATGGTAGGAATGCAAAGCGTTTTACCATTGCCTATTTCCATGATAAAAGCAGGTGAGGAAGGATCCCATGCTGTATAGCCTCTCGCTTCAAACGTGGCTCTAAGGCCGCCGCTGGGGAAAGAAGATGCATCAGGTTCCTGCTGTATCAATGCATCGCCTTCGAATTGTTCTATTGGAGTGCCATCGCCTTTAATGGTAAAAAATGAATCATGTTTCTCTGCTGTAGATCCTGTAAGCGGTTGAAACCAATGGGTAAAATGTGTTACACCTTTATCTTCGGCCCAGGCCCGCATGCCGGTAGCTATCTGGTTGGCAACAGTGCGTTCAATTTTTTGTCCCGCTTTAATTGAGTTCACAAGGCTTTTATAGGCTTCATCGCTTAAAAAGACCCTGGCTACTTTTAACGTGAATACATTACTGCCAAAAAGACCTGAAATCTTATTGGTGCTGTCAACGTCTAACTGGTGATTAGCCGTTAACCCTTCTACCGCCTGAAATCGTAGAGACATGTTTTTTTAATTTTGGCAAAGAAAAAAAATCCTTCCCATATCGCTACAGGAAGGATAAAATATTTGTTTGATAATTTAATTGGTAGAGACGCCATGCATGGCGTCTCTACCAACATTGTTATTTGTTGCAATTACGCCGTTACAGCCTTCTTAGCAGTTTCGCCTACCTTAACAGATTTTACTGTCTTGATAATTCTTGCTGCTACTTTGTAAGGATCTGCTGCAGAGTTAGGACGACGATCTTCAAGATATCCTTTCCATCCCTTAGCAGGAACCATAACAGGAATACGTATAGAAGCGCCGCGGTCAGAAACGCCATAGCTGAAATCGTGAATACTGGCTGTTTCATGTTTACCAGTTAAGCGCAGATGGTTGTCAGCACCGTAAACTGCGATGTGTTCTTTTATAACAGGGCGGAACGCTTCACATACTTTATCAAATATTTCTTTGCTTCCTGCATTTCTCAACAGGCTATTGGAGAAGTTAGCATGCATGCCGCTTCCGTTCCAGTCAAGAGCGCCAAGAGGTTTGCAATGCCAGTTAACAGAAACACCATGTTTTTCACCAATTCTTTCCAAAAGATAACGGGCTACCCAAATTTGGTCGCCTGCATCCTTAGCACCTTTCGAAAATATCTGGAACTCCCACTGACCAGCTGCTACTTCAGCATTGATACCTTCTACATTTAACCCTGCTTCAAGACAAGCATCAAGGTGTTCTTCAATAATATCACGGCCATAAGCATTGGCAGCGCCTACTGAGCAGTAGTAAGGGCCTTGCGGACCGGGGAAACCACCGGCAGGGAAGCCAAGAGGTTTATTTGTTTTATTATCCCAAAGGAAATATTCCTGTTCAAAGCCAAACCAGAAATCATTATCATCGTCTTCAATCAATGCACGGCCATTTGATTCATGAGGAGTGCCATCAGCATTCAATACTTCACACATTACGAGGTATGCATTTTTACGCTGAGGATCTTTAATCACAAACACCGGTTTCAATAAACAGTCTGATGATCCGCCGGGGGCTTGTTCTGTAGAGGAACCATCGAAGCTCCACATTGGTAGATCGGTCAATTTACCGCTGAACTCTTTCTCAATTTTTGTTTTACTACGCAGGCTTTGGGTGGGTTTGTAACCGTCAAGCCAAATGTATTCGAGCTTTACTGCCATAATAGAAAGATTGATTTACTTAATAAAATTAATTGTATTGCAATTTTACGACAAAAACAGCAAAATGGCCGGTTTACGTTTAAAAAAAGTGTATAATTTATAGCTCATTCTTACTATTTTGACGAAAGACAACAAAATAGTTTAGATTATTTATTTTTCTAATCAGCTAATCTGTCACCGCGGTTTCACAAATAAAGGTAGGGGCAATGCCTGTGGATATGATCCGGTTCTCATAATCTTCGGGTAAAAGATTGCCTGTCAATACAAGAGCTGTATCAAGGCCAAACTTATTACCGCCTAAAATGTCAGTGTGAAGGGTATCGCCAACCATTAAAATGTCCCTTTTATTGAGCCCGGGATGTGAGGGCAGGATATATTCCAATGCAAACATGAAGATCTGCGAATCGGGTTTGCCAAAACGGATAAATTTCCTGCCAGTTATTTTTTCAACCATATAAGCTAAACCGCCAATAGCAATACCCACATCTTTTTTTGACATTGGATAGGCGCCGTCGGGATTAGCTATTATTGCAGGAATTGTTCTGCGACGAAGAAGGTTTACTGCTTTATTTAATCCATCCATCCAGTCAAAACCTTCATCATCGAGCAATACAAGAGCGGTGATGTCATTGATATTGTCTTCATTCATCTGTTGCAGCGGAAGTGTATCGAGACCGGGATGTTCAATGTAGTGGGCTGAATCTTCAGTGCCCAAGTAAGCCACCAGTCCCTGTTTTACTTTCAGATCTAAAAATTCCTTAGCAAGCATGCCTGACGAAATGATCTTGTCGGGAGTGATAAGATCCAAACCGTTTTTTACATACGATTCAGCTAATAATTCAGGACTACGGCTGGCATCGTTGGTGATGACATAATAAGATTTGTTTTGCCCCTTGAGCCATTCAAATGTTTTGCCGATGCCTGGTATCAGGCCTTTGTAATTTTTTATCACGCCATACGCATCAAAAAAGATGACCCTGTAATTTTCCAGCAAGGATTTGAAGTCTGTCATAGCTGTTTTGGTTTAAATGAGGGGTGCCACGGCTGCAAATCTGCTTAATGAATTTCGGCCTTTCAAGCCGTGGCACCCCTGATCTTCATTTTTTAATCTTCAAATAGTCAATGATCACATTCGGATCAAAATCCCTGTCAACCGAAGGAAGATAAATATTCATTGCTTCCTCATATAATTTTTTTGCATACTGTTCGCTGAAAAAATGAACACCGTTTTTAACCACATAATTCAAAATAAAAAAACGATATACCTCACGAAGAAAACGGATCTCATCGGCAATCAGGGGATTTACTTTATGATATTCTTCTAAAAAAATAAGGAAACGTTCTTCCATCAGCGTAGTGATGACATAGCTCCAAACCGAACGATCACCCACATCGCTAACCACCCGGCTGAAAAAATAAAAATCAAGCATGCGGCTGCTCATGCGGAACCAATCGTAGTCCCAGCGGCTGAACAATTGAAAATTGTCAATGACGGAAAAGTTTCCGATGTTCCAGTCAATAAAAACAGGTATGATCTCAAAGCTGCCGGCATTGCATTTATTTCTGTTCTTTAAAAATTGTTCGCAGTGATGTTTTATCATCTTTACGTTTTCTTTACCGCCAAATCTTTTTTCATCGGTTTGCAATTCTTCCAGCAAACTATTTATATCTGTTCTTAACGTCTTACTGCTTTTAGGTATTACATTTCGGATACGGCTGCAGGCCAGGTGAAATTTGCCAATCTGTTTTCCAAAGTTTCTTATATGGCCTTCCTGCAATCTTCTTGGCATGCCCTGCATTACCCGGCTTGGGTTGTAAAATACTACCCATGCATCTGTTTTTCCTTTTCTATGACGATATGTATAAACACGATTGTTTTTTAAAAGACTTTTTGCCAACAGGTTTTCAAAAGGATAAAGCAGGTTATTGCCCAGCGAATGAATAATGCGATGATCTTCTTTAAAATGTTCGTATTTGCCAAAAGTGGAAAGCTTGGCTATAATAAAATCCTCGTCTGTAAAAGTGACTTTATAAACATGATTGGTAGAAACCATCGGGCTGATATCCTCAATGGTTTTGATCGTTCGTGAAGCATCATATCCCTTCCAGGCGTCTTTTACTATATCGGTTAATTGAGTCATACGGCAGTCGTTGCCTGTTCTTTTTTATTTTTTCCGTTAAAAAATGAGCCGATCGCTTTCCAGTTTGTTTGCACAGCCATAGTTGTAACTATTAATGGCAAAATAACACTGCGATAGCGTACAATAGCTCCTAAATTATTCACACTAAAACCAATCGCCAGCAGAAGCGTAATGGAAAAGAAAACACAGAAGTAAAGCAGGTTTTTATTTTGAAATTGATTTTTCCGGCGGAAGAAAAGAAATAAAAGAAACATTAATAAAAGAAGTTGCGTTTCTGCTGCAGCAATCAGCGACAGCAGGTGCCTTACATCACTTGGGTATGGGCGCAATGTTGATAAGGCGATAGCCTGTGGCGTATTAGTTACAAAGCTTCCAACTGTTGGCTTCAGTTCTTTAATAGGTATGCTCGAATTGCCAACTTGTTGTAAAAATGCCTGTTGTTTGTTTACAACAGCCTGCGGAAAGTCAAGCATAGGATGAACATAGCGAAGCGTAAAAAAAGCTATACAGAAAAAAAGATAAACGGATGCAAAGCAGGCCAGACCGTACTTTGGCCACTTGTTAGCAACCAGCCAGGCCAGTATCGCTGGCGAAATCACAGCTAACACAAAATTTCGCAACAGAAAAGGGATGAATAGTCCCAGCAAAATGGCCATCCATCTATGTACAGGCCACTTTTTTTCTTTATTGCCAAAATAAATATGAAAAACGATAAGACTTATGCCGATAAAAAGAAGCCCTTCTTTATGAAGACCGCTTGCCCAATACAGAAACGACGGCACTAAAAAAGTGCTGTAAAGGATGATATTTTTTTTGCCCGGAACAGCATCAATCATTACCCTGTAAAAAGCTACAGCTCCAAACAAAGAAATAAAAGAATAGAAGATCACATTGACATAATAATGCCCAAAGCTGAAGATGTGAAATATTGAAATCACTTTGACAAAAACATTGTATTTAAGATCATTCCAGTAAGAATTGTGCGAACTGAAAAAAGTGCTAACCCCTTCATTGTTATACGGATCAATGAATATGTTAGTAAGGTATTCTTTCGGATCATTTAAAAGCAGCTTGTATTCCTCAAGTCCGGCATAGTGATAGTTCCAGGTATCTATCATTTGCGCCAGCCCGCCGTAAAACTGTCCCATCCAGCCATAAAAAATGCCGGCAATGACTTTCAGCAAAAAAATGATCACTATTTGTGGTTTGCTTAATCCTGTTTTGGTAAAAAAACGAACCCTGGTAACAAGCCATGAAAAGAATACGAGGTAAAGAATAAACAGCAGATAATCCAAGCAGTACGATTTTAGTTTTGCAAAATAGGTATTAATGGGGAAAGAGAGAGCGGAAGCCGGATGTCAGAAGTCGGAATCAACCCCCGGTCTAAGTTTGAAAGTGTTTATATTATAATTCTGACATCATATCTCTGACATCTGGCGACATACTTCCAACTTCATACCTCTGTTTTCCGTAGCTTTGCGCTCTTCTAATTCAATTTTATCATTTTTCAATGGAAATAACTGTCAAAACTGCGCAGCAACTGCGTCTCACCCCCCAGGAATTTGAACTGATAAAACAAAAACTGGGTCGTATGCCCAACTTTAATGAGCTCTGTGCTTTTTCTGCTATGTGGAGTGAACATTGCAGCTACAAAAATTCTATCAAATGGTTAAAGACATTGCCAAGAGAAGGCGGCAAGATGCTGGTAAAAGCCGGAGAAGAAAATGCAGGTTTGATGGATATTGGCGATGGCCTGGGTGTTGTTTTTAAAATTGAATCGCATAATCACCCTTCTGCTATTGAACCATTCCAGGGAGCAGCTACAGGAGTAGGTGGCATACATAGGGATATTTTTACAATGGGTGCCCGACCAATTGCTTCACTCAATTCTCTTCGCTTTGGTAATCTTGAAGAAGATAAAACACAGCACCTGCTTTCAGGTGTAGTACACGGCATCGGGCATTATGGCAATTGCTTTGGCGTGCCTACGGTTGGCGGTGAAATTTATTTTGATGAATGTTATCACACCAACCCACTGGTAAATGCCATGAGTGTGGGTATTGTAAAAGCAGGTCAAACAGTTTCGGCAACGGCAGCAGGCGTTGGTAATCCTGTTATGTTTGTAGGAAGTGCAACCGGTAAAGATGGTATTGGCGGCGCATCCTTTGCATCGGCTGATATCACAGAAGAAAGTGCACAGGATCTGCCGGCTGTGCAAGTTGGCGATCCATTCCAGGAAAAGAAATTGTTGGAAGCATGTCTTGAAGTAATACAAACCGGCGCTGTAGTCGGTATGCAGGATATGGGAGCCGCAGGAATTATTTGTTCTACTGCCGAGATGAGTGCAAAAGGCGAGGTAGGAATGCGGATTGATTTGGATAAAGTGCCCACCCGTCAAAAAAATATGAAGGCATGGGAACTCCTGTTGAGTGAAAGCCAGGAAAGAATGCTGCTGGTTGCAAAAAAAGGTAAAGAAGAAATAGTAAAAAGAGTTTTTGAAAAATGGGATCTGCCTTGTTCGGTAATAGGTGAAGTGACAGATGATGGCATTTTGAATTTTTACATGCATGGAGAATTGGAAGCTTCTATTCCAGCTCATGAATTAGTACTCGGCGGTGGTGCTCCGCAATATGAAAGAGAGTACCATGAGCCGGCTTATTTTGCAAACATTAAAAAAAGCAATACATCTTCAATACCCGAGCCCACTGATTTGAAAGCTATCGCTGAACAGATCATTCAATTGCCATCTATTGCTTCCAAACGCTGGATATATACACAGTATGATAGCATGGTGGGCACAGTAAATTCATCTACTAATACACCTACTGCCGCTGCAGTAGTAGCTGTGAAAGGATCAACAAAGGGATTAGCTGTAACAACAGATTGCAACAGCCGCTATGTTTATGCTGATCCATACAAAGGCGCCATGATAGCAGTAAGTGAAGCGGCCCGTAATATCGTTTGCAGCGGCGGCCAGCCGCTTGGTGTTACCAACTGTCTCAACTTTGGTAATCCTTACGATCCTCAAGTGTACTACCAGTTTGTACATGCTATAAAAGGAATGGGAGACGCTTGTCGCAAATTTGATACGCCTGTTACAGGAGGCAATGTTAGTTTTTACAATCAAAATCCTGATGGTCCCGTTTATCCTACACCAACTATCGGCATGGTGGGATTGTTAGAAGATATCAATGATAAAATGACGATGGACTTTAAAGAGGAAGGCGATGTGCTCTACATCTTAGGTCATTCTCAAAATGATATTAATGGTTCTGAATATCTGCATAAAGTTTTAAATACAAAATATTCTCCGGCTCCTTACTTCGACCTGGAAGAAGAATATTCACTGCAACAAAAATTGAGTGATGCCATTCGCAAAAAAATGATCCGTTCGGCTCATGATGTAAGTGAAGGCGGTTTGTTTGTTGCGCTTTGCGAAGGCGGCTTCAGCAGGGAATTAGGGTTCTCCATTATCATCAACAATGGTTTTAGAAAAGATGCATGGCTTTTTGGTGAAGCGCAAAGCCGTGTGCTGGTAAGTGTGGCATTGACCAAAGTAAACGAGTTTGAAAAATTCCTTGGCGGTTTTCCTTTTGAAAAAATTGGAGTGGTTACATCAGGCGAATTAGTGATAGACGGAGATTTCTGGGGCACTATTGACTGGTGGAAAGATAGGTATGATACTTCTATTGAAAATTATTTATCAAAAGAAGAAGCCGGCTCTGCATTAAGTGCTATTTGATCCAAAACTTAATTAATCATCGCCTGGAATAATACACATCGTTCCAGGCTTTTTATTTTAGCTCCACTTTATTCGCTCTGCCATTTTTACGTAATACTATATAGTTATTCTCTTCTAAAAAATGGCTCTTTCACCGTTTAAAACAAGGACTATTCTTTTCTTCTGTAAAATACTGTTTGCATTACAATAAAAAACGAATATGCGGCAGTAATTATCTTTGCCAACTTATAGTAAATTATTATGAAACGAGGCATCGTATTAATGAACCTGGGTTCTCCCGATTCAACGGAAGTAAAAGATGTAAAACGCTATCTCGACGAGTTTTTAATGGATGAAAGGGTGATGGATTATCCCTGGCTTTTCAGGTTGCTGTTGGTAAAAGGCATTATCACACCGTTTCGTGCTGCCAAGTCAGCAGAAGCATATAAAACTATCTGGACAAAGGAAGGCTCGCCGCTGGTAGTTCTAACACGTCAATTGCAAGATGCGTTGCAGCAAAAGATCAATGAACCTGTTGAAATTGCTATGCGATATGGCAGTCTTACACCCGATAAAGCTTTTGATGCATTGCTGAAAAGAGAGCCGGCATTGGAAGAAGTGATCGCTGTGCCATTGTATCCGCATTATGCCATGTCATCTTATGAAACGGCTGTGGAGCATGCAAAAACCATACATCAGAAAAAGAAATATCCATTCAGGCTGCAATTCATCAAACCATTTTTTGATCAGCCTGATTATCTTCACGCACTCGCAGAAAACATCCGGCCTCATTTAAACGGAACGTACGATCATATTTTATTTAGTTATCATGGTATTCCGGCCCGGCATATTCATCGCAAGGATGCTGAAGCAAGAGAACGTTGTATTGCTTTGAATGCAACGCAATGCATCGCAGGTTCGCCGGGATACAACAATTGTTACAGGCGACAAGTGATTGCCACCACTCATTTAGTAATGCAAAAATTAAATGTGCCGGAAGAAAAATACAGCCTGTCGTTTCAATCACGTCTCGGAAAAGGATGGCTTGAACCATTCACTGACAAACGCCTCGAAGAAATGCCCAAAGAAGGAATTAAAAAATTGCTTATACTTTGCCCGGCATTCATCAGCGATTGTCTTGAAACGTTGGAAGAAATTGAAGAAAGAGGAAAAGAAGTTTTTATGCATGCAGGCGGCGAGTCGTATAAAATGATACCTTGTTTAAATGTTCATCCTTTATGGGTGGAAACATTGAAAGACTGGATTGAAGGAATTAACAGAGGAAGCAAAGAGATGCTGTTGGAGAGATAGATTTTTATTGTTAACCCGGCTGCGGTATTTCATGGCATTCCCGAAAGCTTTCGGGATTGCGTCGTCCCGATATTTATCGGGATACGTTCCGTTTTCATGGCATCAGGTTGACAAGCATAAGCAATTTTCTTCAATTCATTTAACCTCTTAAACCTTTTAAACTTCTTAAACCTCTTAAACTTTTCAAACGGTGATGTACCTCTACATAAAAGCTCTTCATATTATCTTCATCGTTACCTGGTTTAGCGGCCTGTTTTATATTGTTCGCCTTTTTATTTACAATCGTGAAGCGCAGGACAAACAAGAACCGGAAAAAAGTATTTTACAAAAACAATTTTCTATTATGATCCGGCGATTGTGGTTCGGTATCACCTGGCCATCTGCTGCGCTTACAATGATCTTTGGTTCATGGATGTGGTATTTATTTGGAAGTTTACCTCCATGGTTGCTTATAAAATTGGGTTTTGTTCTTGGTTTGTATTTTTATCATTTTTCCATTCATGCTATCTACAGGCAACAGGTGAAAGGCATTTTCAAATATTCATCGCAACAACTAAGAATATGGAATGAAGTGGCAACCATTTTTCTTATAGCTATCGTCATGCTCGTGGTGGTGAAACAAAGTCTTAGTCTTGTTTGGGGATTGGTGGGCCTCGTTCTTTTTGTTGTTCTTTTAATGTCGGCAATCAGGATATATAAATTGCTGCGGTCACGCAGTTAAAGAATAAAGTATTTAGCTGAAATAAAAGATGGTCACTATTTCCGTTGCAAGGCAATTAGCTCTTTCGCTTCCTGAAGTGGAAGAAAAAAGCCATTTCAATCAGCCTGATTTCAGAGTGAAAGGAAAAATATTTGCCGTGTTACATGCAGAAAGAAATGAGATGATGGTGAAACTTTCTGTAATGGATCAATCCGTATTTTGTTCGTTTGATAAAACAATCATCTATCCCGTGCCCGGCGGATGGGGTAAGAAAGGAGCAACATTGGTCAATTTAAAGAAAATTAAAAAAGTCATGTTGTTCGATGCATTGACTACCGCCTGGAAAACTGTAGCGCCGCCCAAATATGGAACAAAGTATTTTCCGGAAGGCAGTTAGTTTTTACAGTAATTTTAAACGAAAGAAAAACATTCAATACTGTTATGATGAAAAGTATTTTAAGCAGCATTATTTTGATTTCATTGGTCTTTGTTTTTTCATTTAGTAAAAAACAGGAAAAGTCAAAGACGGAAAAAGAGATCGCCGTTATCGCTTATTATTCCGGCAACGCAAAAGCCATTAATAATTTTGATGTAAAAAAACTTACACATATCATATTTAGTTTTTGTCATTTGAAAGGCAACAGGTTGAATGTTGACAATGCCGAAGATTCTGCGACTATTAAAAAACTTGTTTCATTAAAAAAAGATCATCGCAAATTAAAAGTGCTTCTTTCATTGGGCGGCTGGGGCGGATGTGAGTTTTGTTCACCTGTGTTTTCAACAGAAAAAGGAAGAACTGAATTTGCTAATTCTGTAAAAGAGATCAATGATTATTTCGGTACCGATGGAATTGATCTTGATTGGGAGTACCCGGCTATTGAAGGTTACCCCGGCCACAAATATCAAACTGCAGACAGGGCCAATTTTACAGCATTGGTAAAAGCTATACGAAATGCAATTGGTGAACAGCATGATATCAGTTTTGCTGCCGGCGGATTCAATGATTTTTTAAGAAAATCTATTGAATGGAAAGAAGTGATAGCTGTGGTGAACTATGTAAACCTGATGAGTTACGATCTGGTGAATGGTTTCAGCACTACCACTGGTCATCATACGCCTTTGTACCCAACATCATCGCAGGTAGAATCTGCCGACAATGCTATCCGATATTTAACTCTGCTCGGCGTGCCTGCTGACAAGATTGTAATTGGCGCTGCTTTCTATGCCCGCAGTTGGGAAAGAGTTCCTGCAAATAACAACGGTCTTTACCAGGCTGGAAAATTTAAAAGCTTCATTCCTTATCGCCAGTTTAATCAGCGATTATCTGCTGACAGTGGTTTTGTTTTTTATCGTGATACTGTAGCTAAAGCTCCTTATGCTTACAATGCCGCTAAAAGAACATTTGCAACTTTCGAAGATGAATCTTCTCTTCGAAGCAAGACCCAATATGCAAAAGACAAAGGCCTTTATGGTATCATGTTTTGGGAACTTACACTGGATAAATATGAGAATGGTTTGCTGGATGTAATTGACAGAACGAAAAATGCACAGTGACTTAGTTAATAGAAATTTATACGTACAATATTTTTTTTAATGCCGTATAAATTTTATATTTGTGCTTTAAAGATGGGTTATGGATGCAAAAGTTACTTTAAGCTTTGATGAAGATGTGGCAAAACAAGCCAAGAGGTTTGCGGAAAGAAATAATATCAGTCTTTCCCGCCTGGTAGAGTTCCTTTTGCAAAAAACTACCTCTGAAAGTTATTCTTCGCTTGAAGAGTTACCTATTTCAGAATGGGTAAGTATAGTTTCAGAAGGAGAAGCTATTTATCATACCAAAAAAAGAGGCCGTAAAGCTGCAAAAGCCGAATATTTTTCTTCCAAAAAATAATATGCGTTTATTTCTTGATGCCAATATTCTTGTTTCTGTATTGAACAAAGAATATCCTTTATACTCTTATTCTTCACGCATTGTAAGTCTTGCCGATCATAAAAATTTTGAAGTATTCACTTCGCCATTGTGCCTGGCGATAGCATTTTATTTTGCAGAAAAAAAGAATAAAAAAACAGCAAGACAAAAAATTGCATTGCTGGGCGAGCACCTTTCTATTGCCGGTGTTACTGAAGCTACAGTCAAAAAAGCTGCAAAGAATTCGGCCATTCATGATTTTGAAGATGGTTTAGAATACTATTCAGCTCTTGAGAATAAATGTGCATGCATCATTACCGAAGACACAAAGGATTTTTATTTTTCTGAAATTGAAGTGATCACTGGAGAAAACTTTTTCAATAAATATCTTAAAAAAACGAACTGATCAGTTCCAATCCCATGCCACAACAGCCCATTCATCTATTTCATCCCGGTGAATGTGAATGACTTTAAAGCCCACTTTTTCATGTGCCCGCATGGATCGCTGGTTGCGGGTTGCTATTTCAGTAATAAAAAGATCAAATTGCGGCTGATATATTTTTTTGTGATGCTGAAACAATTCTTCAAACAATCCGCGTCCCCTGTATGATTTTGCTACACAAACCTGGCCCATCACATAAAAAGAATAATTATTGAGTGGTTTGTTTTTCCATGAAAGGTTATCCAAAGAAGAAAACATCGGTTCAAGATCAGGGATCAATTGGCGGCATTCTTTCAGCATCGTTAATGCATAAGCCACTACTTTATCATCATCTTTGATAATAACAGAAGGGGCCAGGTCATGCATTTGCTTCAATGTTTCCAGGTCATGCCGAAGCGTAACAAATCCCTGCGATTTTATTTCAGCTTCATCAATATTCGCCGAAAGATTCTCCTGCTGTAATTGGAGAATTTGTTCTAATTCAGTCGTTGTACTTGTAAGTGTGGAGTGAAGCATTTCGCCGGGTTTAGAATTATTATTTCCACATAATCTTTCTAATCTCTGAAACCTGGCAGCCGCAGGCAGGTCTTGGTTCTACCTGTATTCGCCAAAAACTTCCCGTAATGTATCTGCAATTTCACCAAGTGTGCATTTATTTTCCACTGCTTCTATTACAATGGGCATAAGATTTTCATCGCCGTTCGCTGCGTCATTCAGTGATTGCAAAATATGATCGCATTTGGCATGGTTACGACTGCTGCGAAGCTGCTGAAGCTTTTCCGTTTGTACTTTACGTATTGAGTCATCTATTTTAAAGGGCGGCACAGGTTCTTCCGAAGCGACTTTGAATTTATTTACACCTACAATGATTTTTTCGCCGCTTTCAATCTGCCGCTGGTATTCATAAGCGCTATGAGCAATTTCGTTCTGTATAAATCCCTGTTCGATAGCTGATACACTTCCACCCATTATGTCAATTTTTTCTATCAGCTTTAGGGCTTCCTGTTCTATTTCTCTTGTCAATGTTTCCACATAGTAGGAGCCGGCTAACGGATCGGCTGTATCTGCGGCGCCACTTTCATGAGCTATTATTTGTTGGGTACGTAAGGCGATCCTCGCCGCTTCTTCAGTTGGCAAGCTCAATGCTTCATCATAACCATTTGTGTGCAATGATTGAGTGCCGCCTAATACTGCAGCCAAAGTTTGAACCGTCACTCTTGAAATGTTATTGAGCGGTTGTTGTGCCGTCAATGTGCTGCCACCTGTTTGTGTATGAAAACGCAGCATCATTGCTTTGGGATCGGTGGCGCCAAGCTCTTTCATGATATTAGCCCACATTCTTCTTGCTGCACGAAACTTTGCTACTTCTTCAAACAAATTATTATGCGAATTAAAAAAGAATGAAAGACGTTTGCCAAATACATTTATATCCAAACCCTTTTCTATTGCTGCTTTTACATAAGCTTTTCCATTGCTCAATGTAAACGCTATCTCCTGCACAGCGCTGCTTCCCGCTTCCCGTATATGATATCCTGAAATAGAAATAGTATTCCATTTTGGCAAATCAGAAGCACACCATTCAAAAATATCAGTGATAATGCGCATTGATGGTTTGGGCGGATAAATATAAGTACCTCTTGCAGCGTATTCTTTTAAAATATCATTTTGAATAGTGCCGCTGATCTTTTTAAGATCAGCATTTTGTTTTTTAGCAAGTGCAACATACAATGCTAATAAAATAAAACCTGTTGCATTGATGGTCATGGATGTGCTTATTTCTTCCAAATTAATTCCATGAAACAATGTCTCCATGTCTTCAATGCTATCAATAGCTACCCCTACTTTACCTACTTCTCCTTCAGCAAGAGGATGATCACTGTCGTAACCAATCTGTGTAGGCAAATCAAAAGCAACGCTAAGACCGCTTACTCCCTGGCTTAATAAATAATGATATCGTTTATTGCTTTCTTCTGCTGTTGAAAAACCGGCGTACTGCCGCATAGTCCATAGCTTGCCTCTATACATATCATGCTGAACACCTCTTGTGAAAGGGAATGAACCCGGGTTTTCATTTAACAAATCCGGTGATGGAAGATCATCAGCATGATAAACTTCTTTTATTTCGATGCCTGAATCAGTGTATTTCTTTTTTTTATCACTCATAAAAAAAACGAAACAGATAACAAAGATGGGTCTTTGTTTCTATTGTCTATTTCATTTGCACATCTGTTATTGTTTTTTGGTCAAATGGTACCGATAGTTATCGGGATGCCCGAAAATTTTTATGGCTTATTTCATGATCTTTTTAGCTTCATAATTCAGCGCTTCCAGCACAATGGCATGTAAAGCTCCTTTCTTTTGCGTCATTACAAAATCAAGCAATGCTCTATTCAGATCAAGCCCGGTGGCTTCTTTTGGTAATACGGCAGCTACCTGGTTTATAATAAGCATGTTTTGATCTTTTAAATTTTTCACAGCTTCCCAGGCTACAGGGCTTACATAGATCTGCTGCGATGTATTGTATTCCACTTCCTGCTTAATGCTTTCCAATAAAAGTATCTGCATTGATTTTGCATCCATTCCCGGTTGGTTGGCACGGCTTACCAGGTTAGGGATGGATATTCTTTCTGCCAGCATCACCAATCTTTCATAAGCCTGCAACTGCAAAGGTTTGGTGTTGAAATCATCTTTAGCAGTTTTAGGCTGTTTTTTCAGTTGGTTGACAAGATAGAAGCAATAAAAAGAAATAAGCATTGCGAGCAGGGCCATCAAAAGATTGATCATACTTTGATCCATAGGAAATTTTTTATGCGCAAAAATAAGCAAGCTAAGGTGAGTAGCAAGTAAACTGCTGTTTTTGTTAAATTGTTTGATACAAAGTTCATTGATTAATCTCTCACAAAAGAATGTTTATTTTTGCAGGATGCAAACAACAATAGCAACACCGGTTACATTAACGGCAGGCGCCCTTAAAGAGGTAAAAAGATTAATGTCGGCTGATGGTTTTGATACTGAACAATCATTGCGTTTTGGAGTAAAAGGCGGCGGCTGTTCGGGTATGAGCTATATTTTAGGTTTTGATAAAAAAACAGAAAAGGATAGTGAGTTTTTTATTGAAGGTATTTCCTGTATCATAGACAGATCGCATGAATTGTATTTGGCAGGCATGCAGGTTGACTGGGTGGATGGCTTGAACAATCGTGGCTTTAGTTTTCAAAATCCCAATGCAAGCAAAACCTGCGGGTGCGGAACAAGCTTTGCAGTTTAATTAAATATTACGGGTAAGTAAAATTGACTTTGGTATTCTTAGATGCAGTGAATAAGTAAAAGTCCTTTAAGATGAAGTAATGATGCCACATGCAATGCAGATGAAAGGATTGCGACGCAACGAAGATGCCATGAAAAACTATTGCTGGTATTCAAAATGGCTTACCCAATATTATCTTATTTCCAGGGACAAGGTATTACACCACTTGGTTTTCTGCTTCCTCTTAATATCAATGACAGTTCCCATGTATTTGGTTTTCTTGCGGCCTGGTTGAGTTTTGAAATAGTATAATCATAGCTAACGCCAAACTGAAAATCGTTAAAGGCCAGCCCAACATACGGGATAATAGCATTATCTGACCAATACCAAACACCACCGGTTATTAATGTTTCGGCATTGTTGCCAACATAGTAACCCATTGCAGCGCCAACAGAAAAATAACTTGCCTTTTTCTGATACTGGTAAATTCCATTTGTATTGAAAACGGTTCGTTCATTGATAAACATTTCAAAGTTGGCATGAGCCACTTTGCGCATAGCGAGATATTCATTATCATCTTTAAGGAATGTCTGCCTTGGCCTGTTAAGATGAAAAGCTGCAATGCCTGCATCAAAATTTGTTTTTTCAGTAGTGGCAGTATAAGTAATGCCTGCACTGGCAGAAACATAAGGTTTCATATTTGATAATGCCGTTTCACCCGTAGGCATATTTGTATTAAAACCAAAACCGGTGAATTGTTCTTCAAAGTCAACACGGCTAAAATCCATTCGCCGATGGCCATAAATAGCGCCAAAGCCCATCGCAATTCTTTCTGTATAATGATCTGTTTCTGAAATTTTGATGTTATAAGAAAGATTTAATGAAGCATAAGTGCTTTTCATTACGCCGCTCATCGCATGGTCAAACATCAGCATGCTGCCAATGCCAATAAAATTTTTTTCTGATACATTGGGAATTTTATTTTGCATCACTTTTGTATCAAAGGAAATCGTACCGGTGACATAAGGACTTGCTGGCCCGATCCATTGATCTCTGAAGTTGGAAATAGCTCTCCAGTCTGCATTAATATTAGCTGTCAATGCAGGATTAATATTTAATGGCGAAGAAAAAAATTGCGAAAAACTTGGATCCTGCGCATGCAACGATTGCATCACAATTAGTGAAACAAGAACAAAAATGTTACGCTTCATTGTTTTCATGACTGTAAGTTTTAACGTATTAAAACTGCGTTACCGGCTCGTTTGAAATAGGTTCCGTCTTCACCGATGGCTTCGAGTGTCCAGGTATAAGTATCCATTACCTGCGGCTGTCCTTTGAAGACGCCATCCCATCCCTGCCACAGGATATTTGTTTCATATACCAGTTGACCCCAGCGGTTGAACACACGGAAGTATTTAAGCTCTTTTATTCTCACAGGTATCGGGAACAGTTTATCATTATGACCATCGTTATTTGGTGACCATGCTTTGGGTACAAAAATTTCAGATACATCAAGCGGAATGTCAACCAGCATTTTTACAAGTAAAGTATCTACTGTTTCACAACCTGCTGCCGATGTTATTTGTACCAGGTATTCTGTCTGCCTGTCATAATTAAATGTTGGGTTCTGAATATTTGGATTGTTTAAACCTATGGCAGGTGTCCAGTTGTAGGTATAATCATTGCCAATTGTTCTCGATGTCAGTTGTAATGGAATGTTGGCTGTTGCAGTTACATCAGCATAACGAACTCCTTTGACTTCCGGTTCTAAATCAACAGTTGCAGAAGAACCATTACCAGTATTTGTACAATTGGCATCTGTTACACTGATAATTGTATATGTTGTGCTTGTTGCTGGTGCTACCGTAAACTGGTAAGAAGAAGATGTAATTGAATTAACCGTAGTTGTTGTTGTTCCATTTGAATATACAAGCTGGTACGGAGCTAAACCGGTGAAGTTTACGGTTAATGTTTTATTAGAACCTTCACAGATAGTGCCTGCACCAGATATGGTTGCTGTTGGTAAAGGATTAATAGATACAGTTACAGGTTTTATAATTGAGCAGCCTTCAGCCGTTGTGCCTTTGATATAGAATGTGCCGCTTACACTCACAGCCGATGGGTTATTCAGCGCCGTAGTAGCAGTAGCATTGAGCCAGTATGTATATGTCAGGCCTGGAGTGCTGCCATTGGTGATGGAAGCAGCAGTTATATCTATTGACGCCGGTGCGCAGACTGATGCCGGATTTGTAATAACAAGGCTTGGCAATGGAGTAACCGTAATATTGATAGTAACAGGAACAGCGCATTGCCCTGCATTTGGAGTGAATGTATATGAGCTACTCGTTGTATTGTTAATTACGGCTGGATTCCATGTACCGGTAATTCCGTTATCAGATGTTAATGGTAATTGCGGTGCGTTTGCCGAGTTGCATATGGTTGTTGCGAAAGTAAACACGGGAGTTAATTCTGTGGTTACAAGTAAATGCAATGTTGCAACAGAATCACAACCTGCTGCATTGGTAAGATCAGCGGTGTAATCACCGGCAGCAGTGATGGACTGACCATTCCACGAGTAAGGCAACTGACCGGAACAGATAGTAATAGTTTCTTCACCCGTTACAGCAGGAGCTACAAGTAAGTGCAATGTTGCAATCGAATCACAACCTGCTGCATTGGTAAGATCAGCAGTATAATCACCGGCAGCAGTTATTGACTGACCATTCCATGAGTAAGGCAACTGGCCGGAGCAGATGGTGATAGCTTCTTCACCTGTCAAAGCTGGCGTTACAACTAAATGAAGTGTTGCAACAGAATCACAACCTGCTGCATTGGTAAG
>Ga0187893_10004217_pt1 | contig 27726 bp, 17 predicted proteins | sample MA1701074metaG_FD_139574 | JGI IMG/M metagenome (GOLD analysis project Ga0187893, IMG submission 139574) | White microbial mat communities from a basaltic lava cave in the Kipuka Kanohina Cave System on the Island of Hawaii, USA - MA170107-4 metaG ... | reverse complement strand
GGTCGAGTTTTGTCTCCCTGAGTGGTTGTGGAAGAAGTGGGAGTTGGCTTTTGGCCGCAAAGCAACCGAGGCAATAGCCAGGGCGGCAATGGAACCTAGCGACAATTATATCCGTGTTCCCGCGGGCCGTGAAGCAGAGGCTCAAGAGCTCGGCGCCACGCCAACCGCCTCTCCAGGCTGCTGGAAGCTGCACTCACCTCGCCACGGAGACTTCCGCATCCAGGACATCGGTTCGCAGTCGATTGTCCCGCTTCTCGATTTGCGCCCTCGAATGCAATTCCTGGATTTGTGCGCCGCCCCCGGGAACAAGACCGCGCAGGCGCTGGAATCCGGCGTCGAAGCGTTTGCTTGCGACGTAAGTCTCTTGAGGCTGGCGGCCTTGAAGCGGTTGGCCTGTCACTGCGTTGTGGCCGATGCAACCAGGCCGCTTCCCTTCCATAACCGCTTTGACCGAATTCTTATCGACGCTCCCTGCTCCGGAACCGGGACAATCGGTCGAAACCCCGAGATCCGCTGGCGCGTCTCATCCCGAGACATTGCGCGACAGCAACAACGGCAAATGGCTTTGCTCGTCAATGCCTTGGATTACTTGAAGCCTGAAGGACGGCTGGTCTATTCGACCTGTTCTCTCGAACCGGAAGAAAATGAAAACGTGGTGGAGGCAGTACTCGCAGGGGGTAAGGGATTCCGCTTAGAACAGACAGTCCGGAGAACGCCCGGCGAACACCCCGGAGATGGATTCTTTGCCGCCGTGATATCATCAACTTAGCCCACATTTTCGCGGGTTCCTCATGGTGGAAATCCTACCCTCGCTTCTCTCGGCTGACTTTGCCCGGCTCGACCAGGAAATCGAGTCCGTGGCTCGCGCCGGCGTTTCGATGCTTCACCTCGACGTGATGGACGGTCATTTCGTCCCTAATCTCTCGATCGGCCCCCCCGTCATTCAATCCATCCGCGCTGCAACCAAGCTGAAGTTGGATGTTCATCTCATGATCGAGGATCCTGACAGATACATCGATGCATTTGTCGAATCCGGCGCCGACTCGATCTCGGTTCATCAGGAAGCCTGCCGCCATTTGCACAGAACTCTCCGCACCATCCAGAATGAAGGACTGCAAGCGGGGGTCGTGTTGAATCCCGCCACGCCCGTCGCGGCGCTGGACGAAGTTCTGGAAGTCGTGGACTATGTCCTGCTGATGAGCGTCAATCCCGGATTCGGAGGACAGCAGTTTATCCCGCGGGTGCTCCTCAAGGTCCTGGAGCTCGACCGGCGCCGCCGCGAGCTGGGGCTCGATTTTCCCATCGAGATCGACGGCGGCATCACGCTCAGTAACATCGCCGATATCGCGCGTGCCGGCTGCGACTGGATCGTCGCCGGATCGAGTATTTTCGGCAGCGAAGACCCCGAACAAACCGCCCGCGATATGATGCAGACCGCCCGCGAGGCTACCGCCGTACGGGTATAGGAGAACTAGGATTCATGCATTTCACTAAGCTCACTCAACTCGCTCTTACGCTGGCCGTGATCGCTCTGTTGCTCACCGGCTGTGGTTTCCGCCGCAAGAAGTACGAGAACCCGATTACCAAGGACACCGAACAGCCGGACAAAGTTCTCTACGACAAGGCCATTCGCGATGTCGAGAAGGGGCGATACGAAGTAGCGCGCCTCACGCTGAATACGCTGATGAATACCTACGACACCAGCGAATTTCTGGCCAAGGCGAAACTGGCCATCGCCGACAGTTGGATGCGGGAAGGGGGATCGCACGCCCTGGCGCAGGCGGAAGCTGAATACAAGGACTTTATCCTTTTCTATCCGATGATGGAAGAGTCCGCCGAAGCCCAGGAGAAGGTTTGCAATATTCACGTGAAGCAAATGGAGAAGCCCGATCGGGATCCCAATCATTCGCTCAGGGCCGAAGACGAATGCCGCAATCTATTGCTCCAGTTCCCCAATTCGAAGGCCGCGCCGCGCGTGCAACAAACACTGCGCAATATTCAGGAAGTAATCGGTGACGGGGAGTTCCGCGTCGGTCAGTATTATCACAAGAAGGGAAGCTTCCCCTCCGCCGCAAACCGGCTCGAGACCCTGGTTAACGGGTATCCACTGTATAGTCAATCCGACACGGCGCTATGGCTCACCGCCGACAGCTATGGCAAGCTCGGCCCAAATTTTCGCGACAAAGCCGCGGTTGCCTTGCAGCGAATTGTGAAGGATTATCCGTTGTCGGAGTGGGTGGAGAAAGCCAAACAGCAGCTCAAGGACTGGGAGAAAGAGATTCCGGAGCCCGATCCCGTTGCGGTCGCCCGGATGAAATACGAGCAGGAAAATTACAGGAAACCCGGGCTACTGGCGCCGGCACTGGGTATCTTCACAAAGGGACCGGATACCAGAGCCGCGGCGAAATCCGGCAATCCGGCAATGACAAGCCTCCGGCCGAGTATTCCGGTGAGCGTGCCGAGCGCCGATGCCGCCGCGGGAGGAGCGACGGCGGATGTGACGGTATCGACGGTTGGGCAGAACTCAGCGCTCGACACGCAGAACGATGCACGGTTATCCCGCCAGCCGGGCGCACAGCAGCAAGGCGAGCAGCCGGCCACCCCTCAAGCGGCCGGGGAACAGCAGTCCCAGCAAGGTCAGCCGGTACCTTCAGGTAACCAGAAGGACCAGAAAAAGAGCAAGAAAGAAAAGAAACCCAGAAAGTAATGAGCCGGATCCTGCTGGCGGACGACTCACCCAATGCCCAGCGGATGGGCGAGCGAATCCTCCGGGAGGAGGGATTCGAAGTTGTCTCGGTGACCGACGGCGCAACTGCATTCGTGCGATTGACCGACGTGGACCCTGATGTGATTCTCGCCGATGCCTTTCTTCCCACACGTTCCGGTTTCGATCTGTGCCGTCACGTCAAGACGAGCCCGGAGCTGAGACACATCCACGTGATTCTCACCGCCGGGATGCTCGAGGACTTCAACGAGGACGAGGCACAGGCTTCGGGCGCGGACGGGATCATCCGCAAGCCGTTCGAAGCATCCGTGCTCACGGAGATGATCCAGCGGATGGTGGACTCCTCGCAGTCCACGCGCGGGCTGGTCGAGGAGCACAAGGTCGAGCAACAATCAGCGGTGGAGATTGCCGTTGCCGAGGCAATCGCAGCGGAGCGGTCACGCTTGCGGGAGATCGACCCGGAGCGGGTGCGGGCGGCTATCACGATCGCTTTGGACGCTGCCCTGCCCCAGATGATCGATGAGATCACCGAGCGGGTCTTGATTGCATTGGGCCATTAAAAGTTAAGCTGCCCTGGCCCGATTCCGTGTACTGCCTAGAGTCTGAAATCTTCGCAGCATGCATTGATTCTGCGTGGGGCAGGCCCTTTGGTCCTACTGCTCTCGCAACGCGGTCATGGGCGCTATACCGGCGGCGCGGCGCGCAGGAATGAAACCAGCGGCGAGGCCGACAAGAGCGAGCAAAGCAGTAGCGGAGAGAAGCACAAGCGGGTCATGAGGCTCGAGACCAAACAAGAGCGTTCGGGCGGCCGTCCCTGTAGCCAGTGCTAACACCAGGCCGGCAGCAAGACCACAAACCAGCAGAACTCCGACCTCGCCCAGGATCATTCGCAAGATCGCGTTGCGATTGGCTCCGAGCGCCATGCGGATACCAATCTCGTTCCTGCGGCGGGCGACGAGGTAGGAAACGACTCCATATAAGCCGACAACGGCCAGAACGGCGGCCAGAACGCCGAAAAAGCCAGACAGCGTCGCCATCAGGCGCTCCCTCAGCAATGTCTCCTCGATTTGCGTGGTGAGTACAGCAAAGCGGATGCTGGTTCCGGGACTCGCGGTCGCGACGACCTGCCGAACGGATACCATCAAGGCGCTCGCCGGCCCGCTCGACCGGAGAACATATCGGCGGATCAAACCGGGGTTCATTTCCTGTGAGGAAGAAACAAATGCGATTGGTGGGAATTCCTCGCGCATGCTCGAATACTTAGAGTCCTTCACCAGACCAATGACCTGATACACCGTGTCTGCCTGGCCGGAGCCGCCTGGCGTCGCAAAGGTTTTCCCGACTGGATGCGCGCCGTTCCAGAACCTTCGCGCGAACGCCTCGGTCACGATAGCGACCTTCGGCGACCGAAGCGTATCCTGATCGCCAAAGTCGCGACCGGCCAGAAGCTGCGTTCCCATGACCCGGAAATAGCCCGGGCTAACCTGATTCATGTTGCTGTCGCCGGCGTCTTGCGCTCCGATGAGAATCCGTGTATCCCAAAAAGAACCACTCAAAGGTGGGGCAAAAGCATGCGCGACTCCACTCACACCAGGAATGGTCCTCAACTGCCCTGTTAATTCCCGGTAAAGCGGTTCACGGCGTCCGGGTGGAAGATCAACGTCCCGGAAGAACAGATTCGCGATCAGGATGCCCTCCTTCTCGAAACCAGTTTCGATCCGGACCAGGTTGCGGAAGCTTCCGGTAAACAAGAGTGCGCCGAACAGAAGCGCGAAGGACAGCGCGATCTGCACTACCACGAGCGCGCGCCGGAATGTGAGTCGCTCCCTGGTTCCAGTGACGCCTCGGGCGGCACGAAGTTCCCGCGCAGCTTGCGCCGCCTGCATCGCGGGCGCCGTGCCGAAGAGAACGCACGCGAGCGCCGCAATGGCGGAAGTGAACCCGAGCAAGCGCCAATCCATGGACAGATCCAGATGAATCGGGTCGAGCGCGGTGCTGACCATGGCGACCAGAAAACCGCTGGCCCAGCTCGCCACGACAAGTCCGGAGAATGCGCCGAGCACCGCCAGGAGCAGACTCTCGACAAGAACCTGTCGAACCACTCGGCAGCGAGACGCGCCGAGCGAGAACCGCAGGGCGAAGTCCTGCTTTCGCGCCGCGGCTCGGGCGAGCATCAGGCTCGCCAAGTTCGCCGATGCGATGAGGAGCACCACACCCACGATAGCCAGCAGCGCCCACAAGGAGCTTTCGTAGGTAGTCCGCATGGGTGATACGCCGGAGGCCGCCGTCCGCATCTCAAACTCGAGCGCCAGATACTTCTTGATCCCATCGGGCTGGTAGTTCGTGGGCACGGTCTCGGCCAGTATGGAAGCCCCCAGAGACTTGAGGTGTGCGTTTGCCTGATCTACGGACCAACCGGGCTTCAGCCGTCCCATTACGGCCAGCCAAAAGTGATCGCGCCGATCGAGCCTTGCGGAACAGATCGGGAGCGCCACATCAAAGCGGCGACCCACTTCGACGCCGAAGAACTCCGGCGGTGTCACGCCAATCACTGGGACCTGCTCTGGCCCGACGGAGAGCCTTTGGCCCAGCACGTCTGAGCGGCCTCCGTATTCCCGCTGCCACAGGGAATGACTGATGACGACCCCAAAATATCCGCAGCCGGGACGATCGTCCTCCGGCGTAAACACCCGCCCGAGAAGCGGACGCACACCGAGAACCGGAAAGAAACTGCCGGAAACCCAAAGGCCTTCAACATACCGTACTTCACCTTGGGGCGCCAGATTGAACCTTGTGTCGCCAAACGCGAACATCCCAGAGAACGCCCACTGTTGGTGATTGAGCTGCTGCCAGACCGGATTTGAAACCTGGCGATTGCGGCCTGTATGCCTGCCGGCGCGCCCATCCCCATTCACTCGAATTTCGACGAGTTCTTCCGGCTTCGAGATAGGCAGAGGGCGAACTCGGACCGCATTCAACAACTGAAAAATCGCCGTATTCGCCCCAATACCGAGGGCCAAAGAGAGAATCGCCGCCAGCGCGAAGCCGGGATTCAAACGAAGCTGCCGGAGGCCATGTTTGATGTCGTGCCCAACGGATTCGACCAGATTCAGGCTGTTCATCTCGTAAATCGCCTCTCTAACATTTGTTGTTTTACCGAACTTGCGCCTTGCTGCCTGGCGCGCTTCATCCACAGTCATGCCGCGCGCGACATTGTCATCAGCTTCATGGCGCACATAGGATTCGATCTCTCGCGCCAGATCTTCGTCCCGCCGTTTCCTCCCGAAGTAACGCCGCCAGCTCATTTGAGAACTACTCCTGGCGCAAAGCGGCCAGCGGGTCCAGCCGCGAGGCGCGCCATGCTGGGATGAGACTCGCCAGGATTGCAATTGACGCCAATGTCGCGGCGGACAACGCGAGTGTAACTGGATCGTGAGGCTCAATCCCGAAGAGCAGGGTTCGTGCGCCACGGGCGGCGACAACCGATATCAGCGTACCCAAGCTGATGCCAATCAGGAGCAGTGCAGCCAGTTGACCAAGAACCAACCGTACGACTCTCGGACGGCTCGCTCCTAAAGCGAGGCGGATGCCAATTTCGTTCTGGCGGCGCGCTACAGTGTACGAGATAACGCCATAGAGCCCGATCATGGCGAGGAGCGCCGACAGCCCCCCAAAGAATCCGGAGAGCCATGCCAGAACCCGCTCGCGAACGAGGCGATCGTTCACCATCGTCCGCAACACCTCGAAGTTCATCCGGATCTGGGGATTCCCTTCAGCAATCGCTTGCCTCATTGCGGCAACTACATTGGCTGGGGGCACTGAAGAGCGAGTCACGATCGCGGTCCAAAGTTCCTGGGACGTATGTTGCGAATCCGGCACAAACGCGATCGGCTGGATTTCCTCGCGCAGCGCCGAATACTTGGTATCCTTCACCACGCCAATGATTTCGTACACCGTTTCGGGATAGCCCGGCTCCGCGAGACTTCGCACCGCCTTGCCGATCGGATTCGCTGTTCCAAAGATCCGGCGAACGAAGGTCTGGTTCACCAGCAGGACTTTTGGGGAGGTCGCGGTATCGCGCCCGTTGAAGTCGCGGCCCGCGAGCACGGGAATTTCCATCGTGCTGAAATACCGTGGGCTCACCCAAGTGAACCTGGACCAGCCCTTTCCCTCGCCCTCGAAGCCCGGTACGCGAATTCCCAGCGTCCAACTCGATCCGCTGAGTGGAACGTGTGTCGACGTTGATGCCGACTCAATCCCTGGAATCGAACGGACTTTTTCGAGCAGTTGCTCCTTGAGTGGTTGAATCCGCTCCGCCGGAACACGGAGGGGCGAGAAATCGAGGAACGTGAATACAATGCCTTCCTGCCGAAAGCCGGCGTCGAGGGTGGTGAGTTTCCAGAAGCTGCGCACGAAAAGGAGCGCTCCCACCACAAGCACGAGGGAAACCGTGATCTGCGAAACGATCAGCAGGTGCTGGAAGGAGAAGCGGTTTCGGTCCACTGTAGAGCCGCGACCGCCCGACTTGATCGCCGAGGCGGCATCCGTCCGGGTCGACCGCAGCGCTGGGGCGAGGCCGAACAGGATGCACGTCAGCATGGCAATGGCGGCGGTGAATACCAGCACGCGCCAATCCAGATTGAGGTCGAGCTGGAAAGCTTCCCGTTCCGTGCTCAGGAACCAGACCAGGCTCTTGCTAAGGACACCCGCCAGGCCAGCGCCGATCACCGCTCCTACGCCGGCGAGCAGCAGGCTTTCCGAAAGCCCCTGTGAGATCAAGCGGCCGCGCGACGCGCCGATCGCCAGCCGTACCGCCATTTCCCGCTCTCGAGCCGCCGCCCGAGCCAGAAGGAGGTTGGCCAGGTTTGCACATGCAATCAGCAGGACAAGACCAGTGATTCCCAACAACAACAACAGCGAGGTCTCGTACTCTCTGCGCAACCGGCTGACGCCGCTGCCGGCCGGTTCCGCTGTGAGACGAAACTTGTACCAGGTGTGCATCGATCCCGCGTCGTACCCTGTGGGGGCGACGGCTTCGAACAGACCTGGACTGATCGTTCGCAGGTGTTCGGCCGCGCGGGGAAGAGGCCAGTCCGGCTTCAGCCGTCCTATGACGCCCAACCACCAAAGATCGCGCCGATCGAGCCGCTTCCCGTAGACGCCCAGGGCGCAGGTAGGCGCCGCCATATCGAACCCTTTGCCAACTTCGAGTCCAAAGAACTCCGGCGGTGTGACTCCCGTTACTGTGACGGGTCGGCCATCGATTGTGAGCTTGGCGCCGATGGCCGAATCCTGGCCTCCAAACTCACGCTGCCAAAAGCCGTAGCTGATGACGACCGCGGACATTCCACATCCGGGCCGGTCGTCCGCCTCCATGAACAGGCGGCCACGATAGGGAGTCACACCCAGAGTCGAGAATATTGCTCCGCTAGCCCAAAGGCCGCGAATGCTCCGAGTCTGCGCTGCCTCTCCGAGGCGCGATTCTTCAACACCCCATGCGAAGATTTCCGAAAAAGCCTGCTGATGATCCCGGATCTGCTCCCACAGCGGATAGGTGGCTTCGCCGATCCAACTTGGATTCAGACCCCACCCGCGATTACCGCCGGCGATCTTTACTTCCGCAAGTTCCTGCGGGTTTTTCACAGGCAGGCTGCGCAGCCGTATAGCACTTAGCAACTGGAATACGGCCGTATTGGCGCCGATGCCCAAGGCGAGGGAAAGGATGGCGGTGATCGTGAAGCCCGGATTCCCATGGAGTTGGCGCAGTCCGTACCTGAGGTTCTGCCAAAACGACTCGACGAACTGCAGTGTACTCATTTTGCGAATGGCCTCCTGGGCGTATGTGGTGTTGCCGAACTTGCGCTGCGCGGCGTGGAAAGCCTGGTCCGGATTCATGCCGCGGGCGACGTTCTCATCGATCTCGTGAGTCAGATACGACTCGATCTCGCGCGCAAAGTCTTCCTCGCGCCGCTTCCGTTCAAGGTACCGCCGCCAGCGCATGCCGGGTCACTCCGTCGCTGGACCGAGGACTCGCGTCACAGCTTCCACCAGTGAATCCCACCGGCTTCGCTCGTTAAGGAGGTGTTTTCTCCCATGGGGCGTGATCCGGTAGTACTTCGCCTTTCGGTTGTTTTCGGAGGTTCCCCAAAAAGCGGCGATGAGCCCTTGGTCTTCGAGCCGATGAAGCGCAGGATAGAGTGAGCCGTGCTCCACCTGGAGCACTTCGTCGGATGTTTTCTCGATCACATGAGCGATGGTATGTCCGTGGGCCGGCGCCAGGAGCAGAGTCTTCAGGATCAGCATGTCGAGGGTCCCTTGGAGCATGTCGCCCCGGCTGTCGGGTCTTGTTTTCCGAGCCATTGTCGATTTTGACCGTACCACAAGATATTCTAGTGGTACGCCGATGCTTTATCGACGGTGTCCGCTGAAGGTGGTTAGCATGATGCAGCAGAAAATCTTTGCCTGATAAACCCAGCCAGAGCCCGCCTTATGTGCTCGTAGCAGCCGGTTCTTCCGGCCCGATTGTCCTGGTCGTCCTAATGTGTATGGCTAGTTCTCGAATGCCAGCGCGCTCACGGTCCGTCATACCTAAGAATCCAGGGCCACCTCCCCGCCGCTAATCGCATGGGCCAAGTCCAGTCACCGGATTCGAATACCCGCACTCCGGCAGAGATCATATCAAAGGCTGTTACAATCGGGACGATAGCAACCGCTTGCGCCGGGAGGCAACCGAATGAGCGAGATACAGACAACTGCGTCCGAGACAGGATACCGGGTGGTCAATCGCGTCCTCGATTGGATCACCAACGAACGAATGCAACTGGTGAACATCACCGAGCGCATCAACGAAGTTGTCCGTAAGAGCGGGGTCCGGGACGGAATCGTTCATCTACAGTCGCTTCACACCACAACCTCCGTTTTTCTGAATGAATGGCAGGATGCTCTGCTCGAGGATGTGCGCCGCTTTCTGGAAGAAGTGGTCCAACGCGAGCGCTATTACCGGCACAACGACCCGGCCCACAGCGACTGCGAGCGATTTAACGCCGATTCGCATCTCCGTGGGATGCTGATGGGGCAGTCCCTGAGCCTCCAGGTCCGCAACGCACGCGTTCTGCTGGGCACGTGGCAGAGCATTATCCTCGCCGAGTTCGATGGTCCTCGCAACCGCTCGATTGCCGTCCAGATCCTGGGCATCTGACTCATGCCTCGCTATTTCACGCTGGATCAGGCCAGGCACTATCTACCTCGAGTCGAGGAGTCCATCCGGCAGGTGCTGCACCTCAAGAAGGAGCATGAACGCGCCAGTTCCGAGCTGGATCAGATCGCGCAACGCGTGATGATGATGGGCGGGATGGTGGTTGACCGCGAGCGCCTTCTCGGGTTCCGCGGCAAGTGCGACGCCACCGCGCACCGCCTGAAGGAGCTGCTCGAAGAAATCGGCTCCATCGGTTGCCAGGTGAAAGATCTCGACGTGGGTCTGCTTGATTTCCCGACGCTCTATCATGGGCAAGAGGTTCTACTGTGCTGGCGGCTCGGCGAATCCGACATCGAGTACTGGCATGGACTAGAGGAGGGCTTCCGGGGACGAAAGCCCATCGATCAGGACTTCCTCGACCATCATCAGGGCGAAGCTGTCGATTGAGCCTCACTGAGCTTTTTGTGCCGGCGGTATATCGCATAGGCGACAACGAGCCAGACCACGACCATCGTGATATTCACCACGGCGAAGTTCCCAACGCTGAACCGGAAAATCTCCGCTCCAACGAATACGATCCCAGCTTGCACCATGTCGCCCGCCCGCACGAAGAACGTGTCGGTGGCGGCCTTTGCTTTGTACTTCGCCTCGCGGCTGGTTGGCAGAAACAGAGCGTGACGGACGATATTGTTGAGTGAGTAGTCGGTGGCGTTTTCCAAAATCTTGACCACCCGGATGATACCGAGCACTGGGACAACCGCGAGCAGGCTGTAACCGCCGAGCGCGATGCAAGGCAGAATGAATAGCGCACCACCCACGCCGATCCATCGAAACAAGCGCGACACCAGGAACATCTGGATCAGGAACCCAAGCAAATTCACCCAACTGAAGTAGTCACCGTAATACTGTCCGATGAACTTTCCTTGTTCCTCCTTCGGGAGTTGGCCGGCGAGCTCGGTGACAAAACGCCCGACGATGTATTCTCCAGTCGTATTCACGGTATTTAGCAGGAGAACCAGTAGTGCGATGAGGGTTAAGTACCGGTCCTTGATGAGAAGCTCGAATCCACCCTTGCGATCCAACGGCTGGTTCGCCTCCGCGGACCTTACCCCCTTTGCCCTGCCCGCTTCCCGATAATGCACCACCCAGGTGAGCGCGATACACAATCCCAGCAGAGCGGCGGAGAGGAGCATCATCTGGTAGGGAGTCATGAACTCAAACAACCACTTTGCGGCCAGAGCGCCGAGCCAGGCGCCGAGCGATGCTCCGATCCCAACCACCGGAAAGAGGCGTTTTCCCTCTTCCTCGGTATACAAATCGTTGGCGAATGCCCAGAACTGCGCAACCACGAGCATGTTAAAGATACCGACCCACAGGAAGTAGGCAATCCCGATCCGGATTCCAGCGTTTCCCAGTGCAAAAAATATCACCAGATTGAAAATGAAGAATGCAGTGACGCCTCCCACCAGGCCCAACCGGTTGAACCGTGACGCCACGAGCCCATACACCGGAACGACCACAAGAAACAGCGCTGCCTGGATGGCCGAAGCATAGCTCTTCAGCTCGGCGCCGCCAGGGAGGCCAAGAATCAGTGGCTCTCTGACCGTTTTAAGTATGTAGTAGGTCCCTAACAGCACAAAGACATTCAGCGCTAGCAGCAGTGCACCGGCGCCTTCGCCCCCATGCACGCGGCTGACGAGTCCAAGAAGGCGGTCGAGGATCCCGGGCCTGGGCGGCTCGTGAGTGAGAATCTGCGCGTTGGTCATTCCAGTCCTATGATAACTACGGCGGGCTGGCCGCACTGGATCCACGCCGTTCGGTGTGGAGGCACTTTAGCTCAAACGATTCGTAACGTCGCGATGTCAATTGTCTACCGTATACTAAACACCTGAAACGTACGAATCTTGTGCTCAATGAGCAGCTGCTCGAAGATGCAACCCGCGTCCTCGGACAGAAGACGTACTCCGCGACAGTAAACAAGGCCCTGGAAGAAGCGCTGCGGTTCCGAAGGATTCAGAGTATCCCGGATTTCTTCGGCAATGTCGTTTGGGAAGGAGACCTTTCCGAAATGAGGCAGGATAACCCCAGGAGCGCCGCTGCAACACGGTCCAGAAAGCGAAAGCGCCAATGATTCTCGTGGATACGTCTGTTTGGATCGGGTTGCTCAGACCCGGAACCGCCGGAAGATTGACCGCCAATGATTTCGCCGGATTTCTAACTTGTGGTCCAGTGATCCAGGAGGTCCTTCAGGGTATCCGCGAGCATCCGTCCCTGCCGGGATTTCGCGAGGCCTTCCTCTCTCTCGACCGAATCGGTAATCCCGTTTCGGTCGAAACCTTCTGGCGGCGGCCGATATCTACCGTCTCGGGCGCGCAAAGGGGTTGACGATTCGTTCCTCTGTCGACTGCCTCATTGCCGCTATCGCCATCGAGAATCGCGTACCCGTCTGGCATTAGGACCGTGACTTCGCGGCGATCGCGCGATTCACTTCCCTCAGGTTGTTGCAGCGGTGAGAACCAAACGATCTCCCGACTGGGGAATCGCCACTTCTGCACCGGCCGTGAATCAGAATTCCAGACGCAATCCGAACTGAATTGTCCTTGCTGCCGTGGATGTTCCGGCAATCTGGCCCACTGTGGCTGGAACGCTGATGTTCGCCGCCGGAACACCGAAATTCGCCCGGTTCGGCAGGTTGAAAAATTCAATCCGCAAGGACGAGCTCAGCCGCTCGGTGATCTGTGTGTTCTTGAAGATGGCGGCGTCCCAAACCGCGATGTTGGGACCGAAGAATGCATTGCGAGCCGTGTTTCCAAACTGAAACGGTTGCGGCGCCCGGAAAGCGGCTGGGTTGAACCACCGGTAAATCGAACGGTCCGCCGGAACGACATCGGCCGCACTGCCGGCATAGTCGGCGCGGCTTGCCAACCATCCCTGCTGCGTGGGGGTGAAGGTGACCGAATGCGGAGCGCCCGTACCAAGGGTTGCAATACCCGCCACCTGCCAGCCGCCCACGATCCTGGCCGCGGGGCCGGAGAGACCTGAGAGCCAGCGCCGGCCGCGTCCGAATGGAAGATCGTAGATGTAATTTGCGACGGCATAATGGCGGCGGATGCTGTCCTGATTGCCGCGATCATAACGGAAATTCTGATTGTTTACGGGCGCGGCGCCGAACGTGAGTTCATTGAGGGCACGGCTGAACTGATACTCCACCTGTAGCGTGAAACCGGATGTGTAGCGGCGCACGAGTCCTAACTGAAGTTGGTGCAGGATGCTGTTCCGGCCTGACTCCCAATAGGTGATCGGCCCCCAAGGCTGATAGGGCCGGCGTGGCTGCACCGGGCCCGGAGCCATGGGAGGCTCGTTGATATTGGCGTCGCGCTCCAGGTGCGTCCCCTTATTTCCGAGATAGGATGCCCGCACAGCGGTATTCCGGAGCACCTCGTGCTCGATCGTGAAATTCCATTGCTGCAAATAGGGATTCACACGATTCCGCGCGTTGGCCACGAGTCCGGGATTGCTGGGGATTGTACCGTTGCCGGGGAAAGGGTTGGCCCACGTCAGCGACGGAACGGGACCGACTGCCGGCTCGAAAGTCTCCTGAACGCGGAATGGCGGATTCGTCACACCCTGGCTGAGAAGCAGGTTATAACCTGCGATCGCATTGTAGTAGATGCCGTAGCTGGCGCGAAGAACCAGACGCGCCGATCGGAATGGCCGAAAAGCCAGACCTACCCGCGGAGCGAAATTGTTGCGATCGGGATAGATCCAGTTACCCGTGCCGATGTCCGATTTACTTCCATCTACAATGGGGAGCACTGCCAGCAGACGCGGGTTGGCGTTCGCCAGTCCGCTGACCACCACCACCTGGCGAAGAGAAGGGTCGAAATTCGAGATGTCTCCTTGCGAGTTCTGGAATGGCGTGGCGTACTCATAGCGAACGCCGAGGTTGAGGGTCACACGGCGACTGATGCTCCAGTCGTCCTGGATAAAAGCAAAGTAGCGGTTGTTGACACTCTCGTTGAGGGCGTTGCGCGTATTCCGCGACGTGAAATATGCCGCGCCGAGAAGATAGTCGGCGAACGAGTGCCCGCCATAGCGCCCGTCGAAGCTGAACTGTCCACGGTACGGCGGTGTATTTTGGCGATTCATAGACGAAGGGCGCTGGAACTCGATCGCCGCTTTGATGCTGTGCTTATTGTGAATCCAGGTGACCAGGTTGGTCAGTTCATAGGTTGCCTGGCGATCGCCGGAGCCGGGTTGGTCCAGAAATCCCCGGAAGCCGAGGATCGTCACGGTCGGCAGCCCGCCTAAGCCCTCGGCGGGCTTGATCAGGCCGGGGATGAGAGTGCTTGGATCGAAATCCGAGTTCTGCGGTGTGCGGAACCAGCGGTTATGCTGGAAGCCAAAACGGGCTTCGTTGATGAGATTCGGGCTGAGAATTCGCGTGTAGGAGCCCAGGACATTGTTCGTATTGTTTCCCCATCCACCCCAATTGCCGAATTTATTAGACGCGCTACCCGTTTGATTGAATGGGCCATTCGCGGAGCGAAAATAGCGACCGGTGATACGATCCTTGGAGGTAACACTATAGTCCACTCTGCCGGTGTAGCGGTCGAAGGGCTCGAGTGCGGCGACGTTCGTGGTGAAGTTGTTGCCCAGGCCGCCGGGGTTCGTGGTGGCAAGATTGGGATCGGAGAAAAATCGATCGAGCCCCTTAGCTACTGAGCTGATGCGATCCGCGGGAATCCGGTTGTTTGGGAATGGAACGCCGCTGTTGAATGGATCGCGGATTGCGGCGAGCCCGGTAAAGTCGCCGCTACGCAAGGCAACGGTTGGCATCTGGGTTGTAAGGGTTACGCTTGCAGTCTGTCGAAAGCCCTCAAAGTTTCCAAAGAAAAACAGCTTGTTGCGCCGCATGGGACCGCCGAGCGACCCTCCGTACTCGTTCCGATTGAACGGTGGGCGCGGCAGGCCGGCGCGGTTTGAGAAGAAGTTGTTGGCGGCGGTGACGCGGTTCCGGTTGAAATAGAGCAGACTGCCGTGGAACTCGTTCGTGCCGCCCTTGGTCGCCACGACGATCTGGGCGCCGCCCCTGCCGAACTCAGCCGACGCGCCATTGGCCAACACCTTGAACTCGGCAATCGATTCGAGCGACGGCACAGTCTGCAGGTTCCGCTCGTTGCCGTGGTCGTTGCCGGAAACACCGTCGATCCGCAAGTCCACTGCGCCAAATCCACCACTGCCGGCGATGAGCGGATTCTGACCTGCCGCTTGCACACCCGGTGAAAGGGCTAACAGTCCGTAAAGGTTCTGGCGGCCATTGAGAGGCATCGTGTTTACTTGCCGCCCGTCGACAATGTTGGCGACCGCCGAAGAATCGGTCTGTACCACCGGAATCGCGGCCGTCACTTCCACCTTCGTGCTGATGTCGCCGACATCGAGCGTCACATCCACACGCACAGTTTGGCTGACATAGACGACAGTATCGTTGGTGACGCTGGTCTTGAATCCAGACGCCGAAACCGTGACGCGATAGATGCCTGGATCGAGGTTTGGGACATTATATTCGCCTTCCTGCGACGTCGTCGTGGATGTAGCAGCACCGGTCTTGGTGTTTTCGACTACAACCTTAGCTCCCGAAAGGAAAGAAGCGGTCGGATCTGTGACCCGGCCGACAATGCTGCTGCGGGGTGCTTGGGCCCAAATCCAACCGGACAAGACGACGCACAAGGTCGTTAAAAAGCGGATTGCCCAAGGGAAACGTGGCATGGTTGCACTCTCTTAGTACAAAGGATCGCGTGTTCGATAACGCATTAGTAGTATATACGCTCACGGCCGCGGCTCAGTCAACAGTTACTCCAGCCCGAAGGACTGCCCCCGCTGCGGAATCACCACATCCAAACCGCATGAAACCCGGATCAGCGAGGCCAGCACCTCCGCTTCCGCCAGTTCGCCGTGGACCAGAAAAACTCTTCTGAAGCCGCGAGCCACCGGCTGAATCCATTCAACTAGCCCCTTGCGATCGGCATGGCCACTCAGCTCGTTGATCGTCACCACTTGGGCGCGCAAGCGCATTGGTTCCCCAAAGATCGGAACCTCTTGGTGCTCCTCCACCAGCTTTCGTCCCAGGGTGTGCTCGGCCTGGAACCCCACGATCAGTACGGTGTTGCGAGGATCTCCAATGTTGTTCCTTAAGTGATGCAGGATACGTCCCGCTTCACACATCCCAGACGCCGAGATGATGATCATCGGCCCGTGCAAATCGTTCAACTTTTTTGAGTCGGCGGCCTCGCGGATGTATTTCAACATTCCGAACGAGAGCGGATCCTCGCCTTGCTCGAGGAATCGCGCAGTCTCTTCGTCATAGCACTCCCGGTGCCGGCGGAACACTTCCGTGGCATTGATCGCCAGAGGGCTATCCACAAAGACGGGAATTCTGGGAATCGCATTCCGATCGGACAACTGATGCAGCATCCACACGATCTGTTGGGTACGCCCAACGGCGAAGGCTGGGATGATGACCTTGCCACCGCGCTCGGCCGTGCGGTTGACGACGCCCGCCAGTTTTTCCTCGACGGCCGCTTCTTCCTTATGTAACCGCCCACCGTAGGTGCTCTCCAGAATCAGATAATCGCCTTCGGGACACGGCTCCGGATCGCGAAGGAGAGGCATCCCCTTGCGACCGAGGTCCCCGCTGAACACAAGCCGCACACGGCGTCCATTGTGCCGATGCTCGATGCGCGTTACCGCCGATCCGAGCAAGTGTCCCGCGTCGCTGAACTCGAATCCGAGCGAATCGCTCAAGGCCCGTTCCTCGCGGTAAGGAACTTTGTGGAACGCCTCCATAATCTTTGCCGCGTCCTCGATCCGGTACAACGGATCGATCTCCTTGCCATTCCGCCGGCGCGACTGCCGCTTGTTGACAAATTCCGCGTCTTTCTCCTGGAGGAATGCCGAATCCCGCAGCATCGCGTCGCAGAGGTCGCCGGTGCCCGGCGCGGCGTAGACACTCCCTGAAAAGCCGGCCTTGCCGAGTGTCGGAAGATTGCCGCTATGGTCGATATGTGCGTGCGACAGAACCACGCCGGATATGTTCCGCGCCGGGAATGGAAGATTCCGGTTCCGCTCAAATGCTTCCTGCCTCCGCCCTTGATAAAGGCCGCAATCGAGGAGCCACCGCTGGCCGTCTACGGTCACCTCGTGCATCGAGCCAGTCACCGTGCGAGCAGCCCCCCAGAACGTCAGCTTCATAGGAATCCAGTGTACAGCCTGAATCGTACTATTCTGGGGAGGCGGGGTTGTGCCCGCATACAAACACCGGATGACGAAATTGTTTCTACGTGCCACCCTGTTCGCATCAACCATCGCTCTAATCCAAGCCCAAACTGATTCCCGCACCGCCGAAATCGAGGCGGCCCGCGACCGGAAAGAGTCTCAGCTCTCGCCGGACACGCCCAATACATGGGAGCAGCGGCTCATCTATGTCAAGGACGCCAAGGTCCTCGAGCGCCTGAGTGCCGGGATCGCCGGGGTTCGTCTCAAGATCGGCGGCATGCCTACCGGATCGGGATTCGCGATCGGACCGGACTGGTTTCGCGAAGACTGGGGCCGTGGGGAAATGGTCCTGAACGCGGGCGCACAGGGCTCAACCCGCATGTGGCACAAGGAGTATGCTTCTGTCAAGGCGACGGGCTTTGCGAAGAACAAGCTCTGGTGGGAAGCCGAGGCGCTCCATCACGACTACAACTCGCTCACGTACTACGGACCCGGGCCGGATTCGGAGAAGTCGAACCGGACGAACTACCGGCTCGAGCAAACCACCGTCGATACGATGCTCGGTGGCAGGCCCGTGCCGATGGTTCGGCTCGGAGGCAGCGCCGGGTATCTGAGGGTGAATGTCGGGGCGGGTCAGGATGAACGGTTCGCGTCAAGTGAGAAATCTTTCCCGGCCGTGCCCGGCTTCCTGCGACAAACCGATTTCTTCCGCACCGGCCTGTTCGCCCAACTCGACTACCGCGACAACCCAATCGGGACGCGCGCAGGAGGCAACTATACTCTCCGTTACGATTACTTCCATGACCAGGACTTGAACCTCCACGATTTCCGCCGCCTCGACCTCGAACTCCAGCAATACATCCCTCTCTACAACAAGCGCCGCGTCATCGTCGTTCGCACTCGCGCCATCCAGTCCTTCACCCGGCCCGGCCAAGTGGTTCCCTTCTATCAACAGGCCTCCCTCGGAGGCGGCAACGATCTGCGGGGCTTCCGGCCTTATCGATTTCACGATGACAACATGCTGGCCATGAACGCCGAGTACCGATGGGAGGTATTCTCGGGGCTCGACATGGCGTTGTTCTTCGATGCCGGACGCGTCTCTCCGCGCCGCTGGCAGTTCCAGTTTTCACAACTCGAGACAGCCGCCGGCTTCGGTCTCCGCTTCAACGTGCGCAACGCAACGTTCATGCGAATCGATGCCGGTTTCTCCCACGAAGGTTTTCAGGTGTTCGTTAAGTTCAATGGAATTTTCGGTGACCGGTCGCTTCATAGCTCCCTCGCCCCGCACCTTTTTTAACCATGTCCGGACTTCTCATCCTTCTTTTCGTTTCGTTGGCAGCGATCGCCTCCCCTAAGCGCTTCTACGATGATGATCCTCTCCCCGCCGAGCCCAGCCCTCGGGAGGCCTCCAAAGCGGTCCGCCGCAAGGTCTCCGACTATTACGACTTCTTCCAGCAGACCTTTGCCTCCCCTGGCCAGCGGCAGCCCAAACATGGATCGCCAGTTCCTTCGCAGGCCATCAACACATTGGGCGAGCCAATGGACGGCGCTTGGTATACGCGCCGCCACTACTACACTCCGATGTCCACAGAAGAATTGGTGCGAGGACCCGGGAATACGAACGCGCCCTCGACGGACGGGAAATGGAAAGTGGTGAAAGCAAAATCCGAGGGTGTCACTCCGGGTTTCGAATTCATCGATTCCCAGGGTCGCCGTTACGTACTCAAGTTCGATCCTTTGCAGTTCCCGGAAATCGCGACTGCGCCCGACGTGCTTGTCTCGAAATTCTTCCATGCGCTCGGTTACCACGTTCCGGAAAACTACATCGTACATTTCAATCGCGATCAGCTCGAAGTCGGCCCGGATGTCGAGCTGGTGGACGCCAAGGGCCGGGCGCGCAAAATGACCAGCCGCGACGTCACCGAACTCCTCCTGCAAGTCCCAAGAGACAAGGATCGGCGGTACCGCGGCGGCGCGAGTCTATTTCTCAAAGGCAAGCCTCTCGGACCTTTCAAATATTTTGGTCTCCGCCGTGACGATCCAAACGACATCGTCCGCCACGAACATCGCCGGGATCTGCGTGGGCTCTCCGTCTTCTGCGCCTGGCTCGCTCACGACGACTCGCGCGCCATCAACTCGCTCGATATGCTCGTGGACGTGGGCGGCGTCCCGCACATTCGCCACTACCTTATTGACTTCGGCTCCACGCTCGGGAGCGCCTCGTACGGACCCAACTCCCCCCGCTCCGGCTTTGAGTACGTCTTCGACTGGGGTCCCGCGGCCAAGCAATTCTTTTCGTTCGGGCTGGCAGTTCCTGATTGGGCGAAGGCAACATATCCCGACTGGCGCTCTGCCGGGCGCTTCGAAGGCGACCGGTTCGACGCAGCGGGGTGGGTGGCCGAGTATCCAAATCCGGCCTTTTCCAACCGCCTCCCCGATGACGCCTTCTGGGCCGCCAAACAGGTGATGGCTTTCACCGACGAGCATATCCGCGCCATGGTCAAGACCGGCGAATACTCCGACCAACGCGTCGAACAATATATCGCCGACGTGCTGATCAAGCGCCGTGACAGGATCGGGCGGGCCTTCTTCTCCCAGATCCTCCCGCTCGACCGCTTCGAGGCCCGTGATGGCCGCCTTGTCTTCGCCGATCTCGAAGTGCCTGGACGACGCTCTTATCGATACCAGTGGTCCGCATTCAATAATGAGACCGAGGTGAATACCGCGATTCCATCAGCCACCTCCGCCGCTGTTCCGGCAGGAGAAGGCTACCTCTCCTGCAAGATTCGCCTCGACGACTCCAAGAAAGCAGTCACCGTTTACTTGCGCAGGCAGGCGGATCGAGTAAACATCGTGGGGATTGATCGATCCTGGTGACGGATGGTTGAAGACGTCCTTCTCCGGCCTGCTACGCTAGCCGACCTCCGCTCGGTTTCCTCCCTTCTCCGGGAATCCAATCTGGTCGCGCTCGATGACCATTCCCAGTTCGGTGAGCACTACGTTATTGCCGAAAACTCCGGCGGCTTTCTATTCGGCGTGGCGGGCATTGAGATCCGCGGGAACAATGGGCTCCTGCGGTCCGTCGCAATCGCTCCACATCTGCGCACCAGGGGTCTCGGCACGCGCCTGATCCATGACCGCATTGACTACGCGCGCGCCCGTCGACTCCGCGCTCTTTACCTCCTCACGACCACCGCTCGCGACTACTTCCCGCGGTTTGGTTTCACAGTGATTGGCCGCACCGAAGCGCCGCTGGAAATTGCCGGAACCATCGAGTGGTCCTCCGCATGTCCCGCTTCTTCCACGGCTATGTTTCTCAAGTTGGATTAAGGGCTCACGGAGTTCATATATACTCGTTTGATATCAACACGGAGATTCATGAAGAATCTATTGGCACTGGTCCTCACACTTGCCGCAGTGTGTGTTGCCCCGGCTTCCGCGCAGGTCAACGGCTCCGTAACCGGGGTAGTCAGCGATTCGACGAAAGCGGTGATCGCTTCCGCTCAAGTGTCTCTCACCTTCATCGAAACGGGCGTGGTGAGCCGCACCGTCACCAATGAAGCCGGCGTTTACCGGTTCGCATCGGCGCCGATTGGGCGGTATGAGCTCCGCGTGGCCGCTCCCGGTTTCAAAACATTCGTGCAGCAGCCGATCGTGGTGGAGACGTCGCAGACCGTCCGCTTGGACGCCACGCTGGAGCTCGGCGCCACTCAGGAGAGTGTAACTGTCGTGGGCGACGCCGTCACGCTCGATCGGGAGACCTCGGCGGTCAGCACGCATATCTCACGGGAGATCGTCACGTCGCTGCCGTACCAGCTCACCAATTCGCTGCGAAATCCGTTCGCGTTCGTGAAGCTGACGCCGGGCGCGGTCGGAACCAGCGGCGCTGGTGACGGCACCCAGATCGCCGGCAGCCGTACGTACGGCAACGAGGCCTACATCGACGGGGTGCCGGTTTCCTACAATCCGTGGCAGAATGTCGCCGGTCCCACCGCGCCCGCGCTCGATACGGTGGCGGAGTTCCGCGTGGAAACGGCGTTGGCCCCCGCCGAATACGGGCGCACCGGAGGCGGCGCGGTCCTGATGGCCACACGCTCGGGAACCAATCAACTGCATGGCAGCATTTATTCGCTGTTCCGTAATAATGTGCTGGACTCGCGCCGCTATAACGCCGCCATCGCGGACATCAACCGGCAGGCCGAATTCGGCGGATCCCTCGGTGGCCCGGTATTCATTCCAAAGCTGTATGACGGGCACAACCGGACTTTTTTCTTTACAAATTACACCGGCTTCCGCCGCGCGGGCGCCGCCCAAGGCCAGACCGTAACCATTCCAACCCAGCTCATGCGCGCGGGCGTTTTCACCGAAGGTGTCGAGCAAATCTTCGATCCGCAGACAGCGAACTCCAACGGCGTGCGCCAGCCGTTCGCCGGCAATACCATTCCACGCAGCCGTATGTCGCCGATCGCGCTGAAATTTCAGGAGCTCTATCCGGCGCCGAACGCTCCCGGCGTCGCCAACAACTATCTAGGGGTGGCTCCGAACACGCTGGCCCAGAATACCTTTTTCGTGAAGCTCGACCACAATTTGACGGACCGAAATCGGATGAGCGGTAGCTTTCGCTGGCGAGATGAAGTCACCAACCGTTCCAACGGAATCCTGGCGCCGCTTTCCGATCACGTATTCCAGGGCATCACCACGCATAACGTCGTGCTCGGGATCGACAACGTCATCCGTCCGAATCTGCTGAATCGCCTGCAAGCCGGGTATACCCGGTTCTTCTCGCCGATCCTCGAATCGGGGGACGCGGGCATCTATATACCCGGCGCGTTTGAATCGGGTTTTCCTGGAATCCGCTTCAGTGGGCAAGGCATTACGGGAATGGGCTTCGGCAACGATCGGAGTCCCACCAACAATCTGTTTCACGTGCTCGAATCCGTGGCCTGGACCAAAGGCACACACAACACCAAGTTCGGCGTACGCGGGGATCACTACCAGATGAACCAGGCAGTGCTGGGCTTCCGGGAAGGCGAGTATACCTTCTCGCAGTTCGGCGCCAGCCAGCCTCAAGTTGCCCGCACCGGCAACTCATACGCGAGTTTCCTGCTGGGCGCGGTGAACAACGCAAATCTGGCCTACAGCCAGCCCGTCAGCGACCGGACGAAGGTCCTCGGGATTTTCGCGCAGGACGACTGGAAAGCGACGCGCCGGCTAACCATCAACTACGGCTATCGCTGGGAATTTCAAACGCCGTTTACCGAACAACGGCGAAGATTGAGCCGCATGGATCCGAACGTCCCCAATCCCGGCGCCGACGGGCGCCTCGGAGCGATCGTTTTCGCCGGTAACGGCCCCGGGCGCACTGGGCTTTCGAATTTCATTCAAACCTACTACGGGGCGCACGCGCCGCGGTTAGGGCTGGCTTTTCAGCTCGCCAGGAATACGGTGGTTCGCGCCGGCGCCGGGCTGTTTTATGCCCCACTGGCGTTTCTCGATAACTCCAAAGCCGGTTTCAACGCGTCGATCAACGTTTCTTCCACAGATGGCGGATTGACGCCGGTCTTCCAGCTTGACCAAGGCTGGCCGGCGGGCTTAGTCAAGTATCCGCCATTCATCGATCCGACGCTTTCCAACGGCCAGGCGACAGTCACCACCGAGTTCCGCCCCGGCGGCAGCGGGCGGCTCTCGCGGGCTTCGCAGATCCAATTCAGCATTCAGCAACTGCTGCCCACGCAGACGCTGGTGGAAGCCGCCTACGTCTCCACCTTGTCGCACGGCCTCACGAACAACGCGCTGGTGGCAATCAACCAACTGGATCCGAGCTATCTCGCGCTAGGCTCGCTACTGACACGCAGCATCACCGATCCGCTCGTAGCAGCGGCTGGATACCGGCTGCCCTATCCGAGTTTCCGTGGAACACTGGCGCAGTCGCTGCGAGCGTTCCCCCAGTATCAAGGCATCACCACGCTCGATGCTCCCACCGGTAATTCCACCTATCACGCCCTGTACCTCAAGGCCGAAAAGCGGTACGCGCGGGGTCTCACGTTCCTGGTCTCCTATGCTCTGGCTAAAGCGATCAGCGACGTCACGTTCACCAATGCCGATCTCTCCGCGCCGCAGGATCAGTATAACCGCCGTGCCGAGAAGTCGATTACGGACGTCGATGTTCCCCAGCGCCTTGCAGTAAGTTTCAGTTACGAGCTGCCTTTCGGACACGGCAAGTCCATGCTTCAAAGAGGAGTGCTGGCGCAGATTGCCGGTGGTTGGTCGATAGCGGGGATTCTGAGCTACGAAGCGGGACGGAGTCTCCGCATCACCACTCCGAACAATTTGCCCATATTCAGCGGACACCTGCGGCCAAACCGTGTAGCCGGCGCGCCGATAGGCATCGGACCGAGCCACGGAAGTTTCGAGCCTCTCAATGGGCTCAGCGGGCAACGCGGCGACCTTTACCTGAGCCGGGAGGCGTTTGCCATTCCCGCTCCGTTCACGCTGGGAACGCTGGGAGTGTACCTGCCCGACCTACGCGGCTTCGGATTGCGACAGGAGGATCTGTCGATTGCGCGTCGATTCGTAATCAAGGAGGGGCGGCGGATCGAGTTGCGTGGAGACTTTTTCAACGCATTCAACCGCAAGAATTTCGGCAACCCCATCACGGATCTCAGTAATGCGAACTTCGGCCGGATCACCGGGCAAGGCGCGGCGCGCATCATCCAACTGGGGTTCCGCGCTGAGTTCTGAAGTCGCCCGACTCCGCCGGGTTTCAGAAAAGACCTCTGGCCCGAGATTCAGAGCCGCGAACGAGAGCCGGGTTACCAGGTCAGTCTCAAGCCGGCCTGCATGATGCGCGGTCCGCTGGTCGTGTCTATCTCGCCGGTGCGCACGGCGGCGATATTCGAGCGCGGATTATTCAGATTGGCGTGATTGAAGGCATTGAACATTTCCCACCGTAGCTGGAGTTGACGGCGCTCCGATAGCGGAAACTTTTTGAATAGCGCAAAGTCGAGATTCCAATTGCCCGGTCCTGTGAGCAGATTTCGTCCGGCGTCTCCGTAGCTGCCCGAAGCGGGCAGAACGAACTTGGAAGGATCAAAATAGCCGGCCATGAGCTGGTCTCGCGAACGGTTCGTATCGAGCTTAGGGTCGCCGGTCAGGTTGGGCCTTTGAGTTCCGGTTCCCGTGAGGGCGCGGTCCTGGCCGCTGGTCACGGTGAACGGTCTACCCGCCTGTGCGACGAAGATACCATTGGCTTGCCAACCGCCGGCGATCCATTTCCCAGCACGCTGCTTCGGAGTGGGGATTTCCCACAGGAAAGAGCTGACGAAGCGCTGGCGGGTATCGAAATCGGACAAGGCTTTATCGAGGCGCATGTTCAGGGTGTCCTGGCCATTGAAACCGTCGACATCGAGCGACATGCCATCGATGGACTTGGCGTAGGTGTAGCTTGCCAGCACGGTGAATCCGTGGGAAAAGCGCTTGTTGAGCGTAAGCTGCAGAGCGTGATAGGTGGAGTTGATCACGTTTTCATAACTGATGATGCTCGCGAAGTCCGGGGCGTAGATGCGGCGAGCGTCGGTATTGGCCAGCGTGGCGCCGGTGCGGAAGATGGCGGGATTGAGTTCGCGCCGGATGGGCAACCGGGTCCCTTTGCTTCCGATATAGCCGGCGGTCACCACGTAACCGGGAGCTGCTTCCTGCTGGAGATTGAAATTCCACTGCTGGACATATGGGGCCGCGAAGAACGGATCCACGCTCAGACCAACGGTAACCGGCCGCAGGAACCGGTAAGCCGCCCTCTCTTGCGGCGTTGCTGGTGGAGTGTAAGGAAAGGGATTCACGCGGCCGCCATACAGATTGCTGAAGCTCATCGGCTGGTTGACGGTCACCTGCAATGAATACGGCGGGGAATTTACAAAGTGGCTCACTTCGTGGAACCGAGGGATGTCGTAGAAGATGCCGTAGGCTCCGCGCACGCTGGTTCTCCCTTTTCCAAATGGATTCCAGGCGAAGCCGAAACGCGGCGCAAGGTTGTTGACGTCACTGCCGGTGCCTCCACGGGGCGTGCTAGCGTCACCGGCATAGATTAAGCCGGCCGGCGCCGAGGGAAAAACCTTCGACTGCTGGCCCGCTCGAAACAAGGTGAGCTCATCGACGGCGGAGTAAAACGGGAACTGAGGTTCATAGCGCAAGCCGAAATTCAGGGAGAGCCTCGGGTGGACTTTCCAGTCGTCCTGGAGGTAAAGGGAAAACGTCTGAGCGCGGATCTGGTTGATTCGCACGGAGCCTTGTGTGAAGTTCTGCGGGCGGCCCAGCAGGAAGTCCGCGAAGGCATGGCCGCTGAACTGGCCATTGAAGTTGATCTGCGGGTCCACTTGGTTTGCCGTCACGCGATCGCTCTTGGACCAGCGGTATTCGCCACCGAACTTCAGCAGGTGTGCTCCCAGTGTCCAGGCGACGTTTTCCAGGACCTGGTGAGTCGGCCGATTGATCAGAACAAGGTTGTCCTGATTCAGATTCCAGAATCCGGTAACACCGCCGCGAAAATGCGTGACAAGTCTCTTGCCTAGGGCTTCGAGTCCGCCGCGGTTGGCGTCAGTTCCGAAATCTTTGTAGGTAACGCCGTCACCGGACCCAACCGGCAGAGGTCCGCGATCGATTTGCGACCGGTTCATAGTGTATTGCGAAACCAGCAGCAGAGCGGGTGATGCCGTCCATGTGTGCTGGCCCGTGATGTTCCAGGTGTCGAACGCCACCTCGGAGGTGAGGATGGGAATACCGGCGACGATAAGATCGCCGGCAGCGCTGTTAAATACGCGGCCGCTCAGCCGCTGGCGACTGGTCAGCGCCAGGTCGCCGCGGCCCAGGTATTGATCGCTGTTGGTCGACTCGGGCGGGTTGTAGATGTGGCGGCTTCCCGATGCGTTCGGCAACGGTATCTTGAGCAGGTCCATGAACTTCAGCGAAGCCGGGTCGAAGCGAGCAGCAGGGATGGAGCCGTTGGGAAACGGTTGGTTGTTCAACGGGTCGTTGGGACGGCGCGAGGAATTCAAGAAGTTGCCGGAGCGCTCCTCCGCGGTGGGCACCACGAGACTGGATCGGGTAGCGCCGGTGCGCTCCCGAACGCCCTCATAGGAGCCGAAGAAAAAAGCCCGGTTGCGTACCACGGGGCCGCCAGCGGCTGCTCCGAACTGGTTGCGGCGCAGCTTGCTCTTGGAGAGACCGAAGAAACTTCGGGCATCGAGAGCGTCGTTCCGCAGGAATTCCCACAAGGACCCACGAAATTCATTGGTCCCCGATTTTGTGACGGCGTTGACGACGGCTCCCGAGTTACGTCCGTATTCGGCGCTGAAGTTGTTGGTCAGTACGCTGAACTCTTCGAGCGCATCGGGATTCGGCAGAACCGCGGCGACGTTCTGTTGCGGATCGTTGTTGTCGCCGCCATCCAGCATGTAGTTGGTGGCCGTACCTCTACCGCCATTGACTGCGATGCCGTCATTGCGATTCAGGGTGCTGGCGGCGGGCGCCGTCACCGCACCGGGCACCAGCAACACTAACTGGAGCGGATTCCGGCCATTGAGCGGAAGCTCGGAAATGCGCCTTTCGTCGACAACCTGGCGGATGGTCGCGCTCACGGTATCGACTTGGGAGACCGCTCCCGCTACGGTGACCGATTCGCTGGTCGATCCTACATCGAGAGTTGCGGCCAACTCGCGGCTCTGGTCGGCTTCCAAGCGGAACGATTCGGAAACAAAAGTACGGAAACCATCCCTCGAAATGCGCACGCGGTACTGTCCGACCGGCAGGCGCGGGAAATGGAACCTTCCGGCTGGATCCGATTCGGCGCTCCATTCCAGGCCGGTGAGTTCGTTTTGGGGGGCCACGCGTGCGCGTGGAATAACGGCGCCCGTGGCGTCTTGGACAATACCGACGATCATGCCCGTGGCCTGAGCACTCGAGTCAACGGCGAGTCCAGAAAGGCTGAGGAGGACGACGAGCCAGCGGCCCGCTGCCAGCCAGGTGCGCGGTGGCCGGCGCTGGGAGCGAAGGCCGAGCCACACGCGTGCGGCATCGGGGCGATTCTGGCGTGTGAGCACTTCACGCATGGGATCTCCCTTCTTTGTTCAAGCGCAATTCTATACCAATCAATGTGTGGGCATCGAGCTGAGAGGGGTCGGGAGAACTTTGTCGCTATCGCTTGCCGGACGCGGCAGGCAGCGCACGCCTGACTAAGCCGCGTTAATCGTTCATTGCATCCCGCCGCAGGGCCGGCAGCTTCGATGAGAACGCACACGAAGGTTTAGCTGCAGTCGCTACCGCACCTGTCCCTAAAGCCGGCATCCGCCGGCAGGAGCAGAGAGAACGGGTGAAAACTCGCTTCAAGGAGAAGAGGGGAGTAGGAGAAGCAAGGGTTGGGCCGTGGATTGCACTCGTATCTTTGGAACTGGAGGCCATCATGGCAGGCAAAAAAGCACACAAGCCTAAGAACAGGCAAAGCACGATGGGCAAGCAGGAGCCGAAACTGGCATTTACT
>Ga0187893_10004216_pt1 | contig 27729 bp, 25 predicted proteins | sample MA1701074metaG_FD_139574 | JGI IMG/M metagenome (GOLD analysis project Ga0187893, IMG submission 139574) | White microbial mat communities from a basaltic lava cave in the Kipuka Kanohina Cave System on the Island of Hawaii, USA - MA170107-4 metaG ... | reverse complement strand
CTTTTCAATGTGTTCGACGATGAGTTCCGTGCCAAGGAAATGTGTCACATACGGCCAGCGTTCAGGGTTGTACATTGTGTCGGTCATATCGCGCATGAGCACGACGTTCTTGCCATTTTTACTCATTTGCCGCAGACCGAACGGCCGACCGAGCACGCACATGTTGGTGTGTACACCCATGAGGATCACGTTCTTGATACCGCGATGTTCGAGCAGATTCCAGATCTCGACGCCCGAGTCGCTGATGGCATCGTTATCATCAATCCTTAAAAGATTGATCTGGGCCTTCCAGGGCGATTTCGGATTTCGCCCCATGCCGGCCAGTCTTTGGTGCCACTGCTCGTGCTCGACCGGATCGTCATCCTCCCCGCCGTCCGACTGGTCGATCGGATACTCTCCCTTTTCCTCAGATGGAATCTTTCGACACCACTCGCCAATGTCTTCGGGCAAGTCCTTCGCGCGGGGAGCCTCCTGCACCCTCCTGCGTGCCGGGTGGCCCTTGTAAGAGTCCATGCAACTCGATGGCGCGTGTACGATCAGCACCCCGCGGCTGCGGGCGTTCTCCAGCACTTGGTTCATGCGCGGGGCCACCTCTTCCGCTCGACGTACGGCGTTCAGGCAGTGATGTGCATCCCACATGTCACAAACGATGACGGCCGTTTGACTCGGGTTCCACTGCTCAGTCTTCTCGCGCACGGCGTAGGTGCGATTGGCCGTCTCCTCACGGAGACGCTTATGGATTGTGACTAGCCCTCGACTGCTCGATTCCGCACGAACAAGATCGAACACGATCGTCATCGCGGCAGAACAAGCTGTAGCACAAAGGATTGCTGTTACCAGACGTGATGATGGCAGGTGCCGAGAAACTAAACTCATGTCCGGAGCCTCCTCCGTCGTTGTGCTTCGTTGAGCCAGACAATACGTGAATCGTTCGGGTTCAAACCGGCATCAGATTATCAGTTTCTCAAAAGATTCTTAAGTAGGCTAGCGCTCGCCCGGCTGCGCACGTGCTAACGGCTGCTGGGATCAAAGCTCACGCGGAAAGGGGGAACTTGCGGCCCTTATTTGCCTGGCGCCGGCCGAAAGTAATCACTCCAACCTAGGGGCACTGGAGAACAATGTGTTGGTTCCAAAGCGATTGCCGCAATCACGAATCGCTCCGATCGGCACCGTCGTCAATAAGATTTCCAACAGAATATTCGCAGAGTGATGCGGATTGGGTGAGACGCCAGTCCAGGATGGTGCCATCTCAGGTTCGGCCAGCCCTAACAAATCTCCAGGCCCACCGGACAGTGGTCTGATCCCATGACCTCGGGGCAGATCCATGCGTCCTTGACCCGAGGTTTCAGTTCCTCGGTCACAAAGAAATAGTCGATGCGCCAGCCCGTGTTGCGCTCACGAGCTCGAGTCAGCTGATCCCACCAGGTGTACTGGCCGGTTCGCTGGTTAAACATGCGGAAGGTGTCGACAAAACCCGACGCGACGAGCTTGTCCAGCCAGTCGCGCTCGATTTTCAAGAACCCGGAGATTCTCTCATTCTCTTTCGGTCGGGCGAGATCTATCTCGTGGTGGGCGGTATTGTAATCACCGCATATGACGAGAGACTTCCCCTTCTTTCGCTCCTGTTGCCAGTGATCCAGAATTGCCTCATAAAAGCCAAGCTTATATTCCAGCCTCTCGTGACTTCGTTTGCCGTTGGGGAAGTAAATGTTGTAAAGATCAAAATCGGGGAACGTTGTAACAAGCACGCGGCCTTCACCATCAAATTGAGACGCGCCGAAGCCAAACTGAACTGCCAATGGTTCCTGTCGCGTAAAGGTCGCAACACCGCTGTAGCCTCTTTTCTCGCCCGAGCACCAATAGCTCGAGTAGCCTGTTAGATTTGTGACGTTTTCGTCTAATTGCTCCTTGTGAGCCTTGGTTTCCTGCAAACACACGACGTCAGCCCCATGGTTGCAGAACCACTCCTGGAATCCTTTTTTTTGAACTGCGCGCACGCCGTTAACGTTCCAACTCAGTAGTTTCATGGCTCTCTTTCCCGATTCGCCTAAGCAATGAGTATGAAATGAAAGCAAGAAGCGAAGAGCGTGACGGTACAATACCATATCGGAAATAGCCAAAAGGACTTCCGATAGAAGTTGGTTTCTTCCAAGTAACGAACTCGATGACTGAATTGGACAGAAGGTCGGAATCGAGGACGCTCTTCAGAGGAGATCTATGGACTGGTCATCCCTTGGTTTGGCAGCCGTTGCGTCTTCAACCTCCGGCTTGAATCTGTATGCAACTGTACTCACCCTCGGCCTGATGCAGCGTTACGGTTGGCTGCAACTTCCCGGGGAATGGAGCCCTCTGGGTAACACTTGGGTACTGGCTTTCGCGGCGGGTCTACTTGTTCTCGAGTTCATTGCTGACAAGATACCCTTCCTGGACAGCGCCTGGGACGCCATGCATACGTTAATTCGGATTCCAGCGGGCGCCGTCCTGATGGCTTCGGCCGTTACAGAAGTGGCGCCACCGGTTTACTTGGCCGCCGGGTTGATCGGTGGCAGCCTGGCTCTAACCACCCACAGTGCCAAAGCCACTGCCCGGCTGGCTGCAAACACCTCTCCCGAACCATTTTCAAACGTTCTGCTCAGCACGCTGGAAGATATTGCCACCGTTTTGCTGTTGGGAATCGCCTCCAGCCACCCGATTCTAGCTGGGCTCATACTAGCCGTTGTGCTCGGCGTGTGTGTCGTATTGATCTACACTTTCTTCAGGTTCACGCGAAAGTTCTTCGCCAAGTTGAGTCGATGGTTCGGCAATTCAGCGACCCCAGAATCGCCAGGCTGAGCTTGCCGCGGCTTGTGTAACCGGCGTTTTCTGCAATCCGCTCAGACTGAAAACACGGCAAAAAACTGCGATCGACGGCCCCTCACACCGTCGGGCAATCGCTCCGAGTACCGCTCCCCTTGCCGCTGCCGGCCTTTACTTCAGACACCTTTTTTGCTACTGTTCCGGCCTGATCAGTCAAGGAGATGGACGCATGTCGGGACATTCAAAGTGGCATAGCATCAAGCACAAGAAGGGCGCTGCCGATGCCAAGCGTGGCAAGATTTTTACGAGTATCATCAAAGAAATCACGGTGGCTGCGCGCATTGGAGGTGGTGATCCCGACGGCAACCCGCGGCTCAGAACCATCATCGACAAAGCCAAGAGCGTCAACATGCCCGCTGAGAACATCAAGCGGGCAATCCAGAAAGGCACCGGCGAACTTCCTGGACAGAGCTACGAAGATGCCACTTATGAAGGCTTTGGGCCCAGCGGAGTGGCAGTCGTTGTGGAAGCGGTGACTGATAACAAGAACCGGACAGTTTCCGAGATTCGGCATGTCTTTAGCAAGCACGGCGGGAACATGGGTCAGACGGGCTCGGTGGCTCACCTGTTTAGCAAAAAGGGTCTGATCGTGGTTGAGAAATCAAAGGTAAGCGAAGACACGCTAATGGCTGTGGCTCTCGATGCGGGTGCAGAAGACATGCAAGGCGAGGGTGAAGCGTTTGAGGTTTATGCGGCTCCCAAGGATTTCGATGGAATCGTGAGCGCGCTGAAGGCGAAGCAAATCGAGCCGCTGTCGGCCGAGCTCGCGATGATTCCGATGACGACGGTCAAGCTGGAAGGCAAAGCCGCGCAACAGATGATCCGTTTGATGGAAGCATTGGAGGAGCACGACGACGTTCAAAAGGTCTTCGCAAACTTTGACATCGATGAAGCCGAGATGGAAGCAGCCGCTTCCTGAGCTTATTGATTCCCACTGAGCCGCCCGCCACATAAGGTTTGTGGGGCGGCCTTTTTGTTTTTGAGAGTCGACAGAGTTTTCAAGACGGATCATTCGAGCCAGTTTCCGGGGTGAATCTCCATGCGAATTCTCGGCATCGATTGTGGGTCGCAGATTACGGGATTTGGCATCATCGATAGCAACGAGCAGCGCCACCATCTGGTCGTTTCGGGCGCGATCCGCTTGCATCCCCGGAAGTGCTTCAGCGAAAAGCTCCTCGATATTCATCGGGAAATAGAACAGTTGATCACTACTTACGAACCACAGATTGTCGCCGTGGAGGATCAGTTTTACCTTTCTAACTTCAAAAGTGTCTTGAAATTGGGACAAGTGAAAGGGGCGGTGATTCTGACGGCCGCCCGAGCCGGTATCCCGATTGTTGAATATAGCCCGCTCGAGATTAAGAGTGCCGTAACAGGCTACGGGCGAGCTGAGAAAAGCCAAGTCCAGACAATGGTTGAGAAGCTGCTCCAACTGGCGGCCCCGCCTGAGCCGCTTGACGCGTCTGACGCGCTTGCATTGGCAATCTGCCATGTTCACACAGCGGCCACTCAAATCAGAATGCAGAAAGCAGCTTTGGCCGCTCTGACAAGCCGGAACGGCAGGGCTTCATGGTAAGAACTTGTGTGTTTAGAACGTTTATTGTCTTCGTGTTGGGCCATTTTCTCCTTGGCACAGGCCTGCCGCAGACGGAGTCAGGCCCGTGGTTCTTCTGGAGAAAAGATAACTCGCGCGGCCTGCTCGAATCTTACGGCGTTGAGCTGAACGGACGGGGTACGGGTCAGTTCTTCTTCAAGAAACGCAACGAAGAAGAAATCCAGCTATCGGTCAAACTGAGGATCTCAGCAATTGAAACTTTGCTATCTCTCTTCCAAAAGGCGGATTTCCTGAATGAAGCCAAGGAGTTTGTCAGTCAGAAGAAAGTGGCAGACATGGGATCAAAAACCGTCCGATACAATACGGGATTGAAGCAGCGCGAAGTGGTTTATAACTACACCGAGGATCGCAACCTCCAGGAGATCGCAAATTTCTTCGAAAATCTTTGCCAGCAGGAACGCGCACTGTTTGAGATGGACTTGGCCTTGAAGTACGACCGGCTTGGTATCCCTAAGAAACTAGATGAGTTGGGAAACAACTTGACTGCGAAGCGCATTATCGCCCCTGAGCGCTTCGAGCCTGTTCTCGAAAAGATCTACGCCGACCAAACGCTCATGCATCTGGCGAGAAAGGAAGCCAAAAAGCTTCTCGTCCGAATCGAAAAAATGAAGACGTTCTCGAATTGAGGCCTCTTCAACTTCGGGGCCCGGCCGCTTTCCTTGACAACCCTTCCAAAAGGTCTACCATCTTGAATAGTAGGTCGCAATTTCAATAGGTTGGCCATGGAGGTTCCATGCGCACCAAATTGATTTTTCTATTGCTCGTCTCCACGGTCGTAACTTCAGCCCATTTTTTGGCTGCAGAAGCCCCTGCGGCCAGGATTCTCCGCGTCAGTTTGGTTGAAGGCGACGTCACGTACCAGCGCACTGACCTCGAGCGTTGGGTTGATTTGAGCATCAACACACCGGTTCTGGAGGGCGACAAGATCTGGGTTGGGCGGGGAGGCAGAGCCGAGGTTGAATTTGAGAACGGCAGTTTCGCGCGCTTATCACAAAACACAATCATAGAATTCTCTCGCCTGGCTGAAATCAGCAGCCATGATGGAGTTGAAGTTCGCCTCGTTCAGGGGCTCGCTAGCTTTCAAGTGCGACCAGAACAGACTTTCTCGGTCCAAACCCCGCTGTTTTCGGCGCGGTTGAAAGATGCCGCGTCTTTTCGAGTTGATGTAGAGACCGATGGTTCCGGCCGGTTGGTCGTCTTTGATGGCAAAGTAGAGGTCTCAGGCCAGAGGTCACGTCTCTTCGTCGCCAACGGCGAATTGGTTCGATTTTTGAGCCAGGATGCCGACCGCTATTATCTCGAAACAAACTATGTCAAAGACGATTGGGATCGTTGGAGTGACGAGCGCCAGGACTACGTAACTCAGATCACACAGGAGCGGTTTCACTATGGAGACCGCGGTTGGGCGACTGCTGATTTGTACAATTACGGATCCTGGTACGACGCCCCGACCTACGGAAGAATCTGGAGGCCTTCCACCGTCGCGTCAGACTGGGTTCCCTTTCGATCGGGGCGATGGGTCTGGTATTCGTCCTTTGGGTGGACATGGGTGTCCTATGAACCTTGGGGTTGGATTCCCTACCACTACGGACGTTGGGCAAACGTGCATGGATACGGTTGGAGCTGGGTGCCGGGGCCTCGTTACGTTTCCTGGTGCCCTGGAGCTGTGAACTGGGTGCAAGGAACGCAGTGGGTGGGATGGGTGCCGCTGGCTCCGCATGAACCATGGTACGCCTACGGTCGCGGCGGCGTGAATGTTTTCGTGTCAAAGAATTTCAGGCATCGCGGCTCAGTGACTTATTTGCCGCACGATAGTTTTGCCAACGGTACCCCCGCACGGAACTTTCGTTCCCCGCGCGCCCCCTACACCGATGGAAGGATCATCGCCGGACAACCTCGCATCACTCCGACTCCAGCGAGTCGGATGCCATTGGCCGGAAATCCGGCCTCTCGCGTTTTCACCAATGAAGATTTGGAAGCACGACGCAAGCTGCGAGAGCGAATTCTCACTGCCGGAAGGGAGTCGGAACCTCAGGCTCCGTCTCGCGATATGGGGTTGCGCCAGGAAAGGAGTCGAATGAATACTGGAGCCGTCACAGGCTTCACAAATACCCAGCCTGCGACGTCAGCTCCTGTCCTGCGGTCGATTCCAGGAAGCTCTACGTCGGGCCAAACGGCGCCCACGCGCTCTTACGACAACTGGAATAACAACGGCAGCACTGCGCGCTCGCAGCAGCGCCAGCGCATCTATCGGCTGGATTCCCCTGAGCCGGGCTCCGCCGACCGCTCCGCACACCGACAGTCGCCCTCCACCTGGGCACGTCCGTCGGCGCCAGTGCCCCACCCATCGCTCGATTCCACACCCGTTCCTTTTCCCAACTCGCAGGATCGATCCTCGCGCCAACGGGTTTATGAAGTGTATCGTGGGCGAACGGACTCCGGCAGGAGCGATCGCTACCCCTCTCAGCCTGTCCCGGGTGAGTTTCCATCGATACGCCACAATCGGCACCCACAGCCAACACCTCCCCCGGCTTTGAGCCACCCCGCAGGGCCACCGGCTTCCTACAACGGGCCGGCCGTACGACCAGTGGGGCCACCGCCGAGCTATCAGGGACCCTCTTTCACACGAGAATCAAGATCTCAATCGGGCAATTCGCATTCTGGAGCGGCTGCCCAGGAGAGCAGGGCCACAGCGAGAGGAAGGACGGGCAGGTAGTTGGCGGGGTAGAGACTCGGGGTCTATCCGGTATCTCAGCGAGGATTGGCTGGGTCGACTCCTGTTTGTCAGCTAAGAACGGTTCGCTGCAGCAGCCAATACCCACCCATCAGCGTTACTAACAAAGAACAAGCCGGTACACAGCGCATTACAAAGAACGGCTGGGACCTTAGCTTCCAGATCAGGGGCAGGACCAGAAGCATAATAGCCATCTGTCCCAACTCGACGCCCAGATTGAAAGACACCAGAGGCACGGCCACCCCCACGCCCGCTGCGCCCAAGCCTAACTCCCGCAATATCGAGGCAAAGCCAAAGCCGTGCACGAGTCCGAAGGCAAACGTTAACAGCCAGCGCCAGCGCAGATCGCGCTCTAAGAGATTTTCCAGCCCGACATAGACAATGGACACCGCGATAAGCGGCTCAACGATCGAGGATGGGATCCGGACGACATCCAATGCAGCCAGTGCCAGAGTGATTGAATGAGCCAGCGTGAATGAAGTAATAATTTTCGCGGTATTCCAGAAAGCTCCTCCCGCCAGCAGCAAAGCCAAAAGAAAAACAACATGGTCGTATCCAGTGATGATGTGTTCAACGCCGAGCACCAGGAACTGGCGAAACGAGCCAAGCTTGGCTTCAGAAAAACTGAATCGAGCGAGATCTGTCTGAAAAGTGTCGCTCTTGCCGTCGAGAATTCGTTCAGCCAATGTCTCTCCGGCCTTGCTCCGGACGACCAGAAACTGGCGGTGCCCAGGGGTGAGTCTCGCAAGAAGCGTCGACCGCACTGTAAGCCGCGATCCGGACGACTTTGGAAAGCGGAGGCGAAACTGGATCGTGTTATTGGGTTCAGGCTCTACCGCAACGTCGCTGGCCTGAAGCGCGCGGTCGTCTAGTGTGATGTCAAGCGCTGTCAGGGCGAGCGCTTCCAGTCCGCGCCTGGGGGAATTTGGATCGGGAGTACGATTGCCAGCGCCGCCTTCAGTCGCAACCAAGGCTTCGACCTCGCTATGAGCAAAGGTCATTTGCACGCCCAGGTGTTCGTCTTCAAGTCGAAACTCAGCGATGCTCAGCCCAATTTCGTGAGCGTGCACTTGAACTGCGAAAAGAAAAAACGCAATCACTAGCCAGCCAATCGAATTGAGGGGGCGAGATTTCTCAAGTAAAGCGCTTCTGCGCTGCAATTTCGGCAGGTTCGCTCCAGGCTTAACCCCATCCCTGCGTAGTGGGGGCGCAGCCGTGACCGACCCTGGCTCAACGCACATGCCGTCCTCCGTCCACTCGAATGCATTCGCCCGTGATAAAGTCGGTTTCAATCAGACTCACAACCGCTTTGGCAATTTCCATCTCTCCGCCCCACCGGCCCAAAGGTGTCGCCTTTCGAACTTCCTGATCCTCTTCTGCAGTCAGATCCGGAGGGGCAAGAATCGGACCGGGAGCAATCGCATTCACCAGAATCTGGTCCGCCGCCAGCTCAAGTGCCAGGCTCTCCGTAAGGCCAACCACGCCCGCTTTGGAAACGTAGTACGGCACGAAGCCCTTGTACCGAGGCCTGCCGCTAGCGGCGATCCAATCGGCAAAGTTGATGATTCTCCCGCCTCCGTTTGCCTTCATGCTCGGCACCACCGCCTGAGCACAGAGAAAGGCGCTCTTAAGGTTTACATTCAGGTTGGAGTCCCAATCTTGCTCGGTGGTTTCTGACAACGGTTTCGAACGGTAAATCGATGCCATGTTGACCAGAACGTCAACCCTGCCCAACTCGCTGATAACTTGCTGCGCGAAACTCTTGACGTCTGCCGCGCTTGAAACGTCCGCCCGTATCACCAGGGCCTTGCGGCCGAGTGAACGGACCTGCGCCGCGGCTTCCTCAGCTTCTTCACGGGATCGGTTGTAACCCAGGGCCACATGGGCGCCTCTGCGCGCCAACTCCACGGCCACAACACCTCCAATACGCCGGGTGCCGGTAATAAGAGCTACCTTGTCTTTAATATCCATGCAGACTCCGTCCAAACAGCTCGCAAGGTGTTGGGTGGCTTCGTGTCAATTGGGATTCGCAACGACCTGAGCGGCCACACTAACCAATTACGTTGGTCCCGATGAAATTGGATGTTGGCTTCTTTATGATTTAAGTTCGATCCAAGGGGTGGGAGCTCGGACCCTCTCTCTGGCTCAACGATAGTGACACGCAGAAATCAATGCACCACGATGCCGGCATAGCCAACAACTTCCTTCCGGTTGCCGCTTACATCTCCCGACGTTGCGTACTTGATCAGCTCCGCCCTTCTGGAGCTCAATGGCTGGATCCCGTGCATCATCGCAACAACCGGACCGTAGCCGCACATCGATATTGATTCGGACTTCACGGTGTCGTAGAGCCCCTTTGGCTCCAGGGCCAGAATGCGCTCAATGGCCTTCTGATCTTTCATTCGTGTCGTCTCATCCGACTCGTAGTGGTTCATGTCGCTGCTGGCCACAACCAGAACCTCTTCCTTCAATTCTCTCACGGCCGTTTCAATTCCCTTCCCCAGTCGTTCCAGCGACGCATAACCGCTGGTCCCAATCGCTATCGGAACGAATTGAACATCACTCCTCAGGTGGAGAAGGAAAGGAAGTTGCACCTCAAGCGAATGTTCCAGCTGATGCGCCGCAGCGTCCTCCGTCAGCAGATGGCAGTGGTGCAAGAGGCTTTTCGCCAGAACTTTGTCGACTGGTACTTGTCCCAACGGCGTTTCCCAAGCGCCGTCGCTCATGATGGAAAGCGCAGGACCCAAGCCGGTGTGGTTCGGACACATCACAATGACCCTGGACGGCATCATCAGCCGCGAATAAACGGCGCCGGCGACGTGTCCAGAATACATGTAGCCGGCATGAGGAACGATCACGCCGCGCGCCCTGGTGTCCGCCCGCACCTCGCCCAGATAATCCGCAAGGGCCGCTTGCAGGGCTTCTTTGTCGGCAGGATAGAACCTTCCGGCAACGGCCGGCTTCCGCAACATGAATCCCTCCACGAAACGGTCTCCCGTTGAAGCAGGATCGATCGGAATTGGCAGGAGCCTGGAAGGGCCCTGGTTAGCTTTTGCTAGAGCCCGTGTGGGTGCGATCTTCGCAGACACACCCATCGCGCGATGGTGAGTTTGCGATTAGACTGAAACTAGCCCTTCGGCGCCTGGTATCCTTCCTTGGCACGCGCCACCACGTTTTTGACGACAGTGCCGCTTTCGTCCACGATTTCGACTTTGATTTTGCGGAATTTCCCGTCCCTGTTCGGATTGGTCGATTGATAACCCATGCTGTACTGGTTTCTCAGCTCGATACCCACCTGCTGTAGAATGTTGGGATATTCACCAACGAACCGCGGAAACCAGGCTTTGCCGCCGGTCCGCCGGGAAAAAGTATTTAATTGATTGTCTGCCTGCAGATAGGTTAACCGATCTTCGGGAGCCAGATAGCCCCGGGCGTCGAGGAGTTCGCGAGCCAGCTGCATCATGCCAATGCAGTAGATGACGGCGTTTGTATTGTTCACGCGTTTCAGCATGGTATCGAAAGTAATCTTGCTGAAAGTGTCTATTCCGGTTCCGATCAGAAGAACTGCCTTCTTCCCATCCACCTCTTCCAGACGGTCCAGAGTGTCTTTGAGGGCGTCAAACAAATTGGTTTCGCTGAAGGCAGGGATTCGCATGCGATTCAGCCCAGCGTAGAGCTCCCGCTTGTCTTGTGTGAAATCTGACAAGATTTCAGGACGCAAGTCATATGCCACCAGGGCTGCCCAGTCGTCCGGCCTGAGCAATTCGATGAAGCCCGCGGTCGGGGTAATGACGTCGTCGAACCACCACGCCAGAGTGCGGGCAAATTCAACAACCATCACGATCGTGATCGGCGCTGAAGTGGGACTGAAGTTGGTTACCTTTTGCTCGACCTTGTCCTCGAGGACTCGAAAATTTTTCTGGGTCAAGTTTGGAATAAAGTTTCCCCGTTTGTCGGTGACAACTACATCCAGGTTGACGAGCTCAATGTCCACTGACAGCGTGAAATTTTCCTCACGCTTGTCGCCGGAGGGCTTCTTTGGCGAAATCCGCTTTTTCTTGGGCGGAGCCGATTTTTTTGGACCGATCACTGTATCACTCTCGGTCTGCTTCGGCCCTACGGCGTCTGGCTTCTTCTCCGGAGCGTTCTCCTCCTGCAACGGCCTGGCAGCAAACCAGCCTCCCGTTCCAACGAGCAGCCCCAGGGATAGAAGAAAAACAAGCAACGCGCACCAGCCAAACTGAAAAACCTTCCTCATAGGCCCTCCCTTTACCAAGCTTCACATCAGACTTCGTTCAATCCGGTCAGCCGCTGACTCCTGAACTAGAATATCAGGACGATCAACGTGCGGTCGCGATTGCCACAGTCAACCGTCTCTGGAGTCGAAATGGCTCATCAACCCCGTATAGCGAATGTTCAGTCGCCCAGGCTGAAACGTACGTCGCCGATATCCCGCAGAGCGTCTTTCATATAGACCTTGATCTTCTCAACAAGACGCTTTTCCGAGATGCGAATCGCCTCTCGCGTGACGCCATACTTGTCCGCGATCGCCTGCAACGTCAACGGTTCTTCTGCTATCAGCCGCTGCTGCAGAATGATCTGCTCCTTTTCTGAAAGACCGCTCGCAAACTCGCTCAATTTGGAATCGATAAATTCCTTTAACTGACCGGAGGCAAGTCGTTCGTCAATGAGTTCTTCCGTCGAGGCCAGATAGTCCAGATAACTCGAATCGGAATCATCCGCGACCTTCTGATCGAGCGACAGATCAAAAGATTGGATGCTCTTTTCCACTGCAATGACATCTTCTTCGCTAACATCCAAAGCCTGAGCTATAAGCTGAGGGCTGGCCGCAATTCCCTGTGCCTCCAACTTGCGCTTCTCCTTCCGAAGATTCATTAAGATCTTCCGCCGATCGTTGGTCGTACCCACCCGGACAATACGAAAATTGTCCAAAATGAACTTGATGATATAGGCCTTGATCCACCAAGTTGCGTAGGTAGAAAGCCGTGTGCCGCGATCGGGATCAAACTTTCGTACGGCCTGCAACAAACCGACATTCCCCTCCTGAATCAAATCCATCAAATTTGAATAAACCTTGTTATATAGGAATGCCACCTTCACAACGAGCTTCAGGTTTGAAGTGACAAGCTTGCGAGCGGCATCTCGGTCTTGATGATCCCGCAAAAGACGCGCTAATCGTTGTTCCTCATCCTGGCTTAGCGGCTCATACTTGCTGATTTCCAGCAGGTAGTGCCTCAGCGGATCATAACGGATCAGCTTCAGGCGGTCGGCTGCATTGGCCTCGATCTCCTCCACCAGCCCATCTTCGTCCTTAGGGACAAGCTGCGAGAACAGAGAGGACTCGTCTTCAATCACTTCCTGATCGAGTTCGTCTTCGACCTGCGGCGTTATGGCTTCGGTTTCATCCATGCTAATTCAATCGGAACGGCTGGCTATACTTCTGCGATCATGAGGCGCTGCGCCAGGACACGCTCTTTTAATCTAGCAGAGGAGTTCCTAATCTCAAACAGGATAAAGGATTGGCGGCACAGGCTTCGCAGGCAAGATTGTGCGTGTGCGGGAAATCGATGCCGATAACTTCAACGAACCCCGCAAGGGGGCTGCTGCTCGACTGGTTTCACCGGTCTAGATCCACTATATTTGTAGGCAGTCTGCAGCTCGTCTGCTTGAATCCGGATTCCTTGTAGCGCACCGAACTGTCTGATAAACTTATTTCGGGTTTAGGAGTTTGCGCCTTGACAACTCTGGGCAGCCATCTTATTTATTTCGCCGTAGCTTGATGTCGTGCAGGTTCGAGGAGCGAACTAACAACAATGAAGAATACCTTAAAGACGTTTATTCTCCTGGCCGGACTGACCGGGTTGCTACTGGCATTCGGAAGCGCTCTTGGGGGCCGGAGTGGCCTCATGATTGCGCTGGTATTTGCCGGACTCATGAACTTTGTTGGCTATTGGTTTAGCGACAAGATTGCGCTTTCCATGAGTGGCGCGAAACCCGTTTCAGAGAGTGAAGCGCCGGATTTGTATCGCATGGTGCGTGAGCTGTGCCAACGGGCGGAGTTGCCCATGCCCCGGCTGTATGTGATACCGAGCGCTACTCCCAACGCATTTGCCACCGGTCGAAATCCCCAGCACTCTGCGGTGGCTGTCACCTCAGGCATTGTGAGTATCTTATCGCGCGACGAACTGGAAGGCGTCGTCGCCCACGAGCTGGCCCACATCAAGAACCGGGATATTCTCATCAGCTCAGTGGCTGCGATGGTCGCCGGCGCCATAAGCCAGTTGGCACACATGGCGCAGTGGGCAATGATTTTTGGCGGCATGAGCCGCGATCGGGACGACGAGCACGGCGGCGGAGGCTTGTTGGGCGGCCTGGCAATGATGATTGTCGGCCCCATAGCCGCAATGCTGATCCAGATGGCGATTTCCCGCAGCCGGGAGTATCAGGCTGACGCGACCGGCGCGCAAATCTGCGGCAGGCCACTGTCCTTGGCCAATGCGCTGCTCAAGCTGGAAAACGGCAATCGTCGTCTTCCAATGGAGGTCAACCCCGCACAAGCCCAGATGTATATCGTCAACCCGCTGACCGCTGGAGGTTTCGCAAAGTTGTTCAGCACCCATCCTCCAATGGCGGAACGAGTCAAGCGGTTGCAGGATCTTGCCTATCACAGAGCCTGATCGCAGCTTCAGGCACAAACAGAAAGGGCACCGGCTTCGGTGCCCTTTTTCTTTGGTGACAGAACTTCAGAATCCGGTTATGTGCTCTGGGATGGCAACCGGCTTGAACCCGCTGTGAGATCCTAGTGCACGCTGCGCTGCATCACCCGGTCGTATTCTTTCTGAATTGTCCGGCAGTGGTCTTCTTCTTCGGCCGCAAACTTCAGGAAAATTGCCTTCCCGCGCGTGTCGTTAAACCTCTCCGCATAGTCGCGGAAGAAGCGGTGCGACTCGATTTCCATTTGCATGGCAAGCTTTAGAGCCTGTTCCTCGTCGAGATCGCCTTCCAGTCGCTGCCTGATTTCCTCGCGCGTTGGAAAAATCTTCTTCAGAGCCTCGTAGTCAAAGTGCAAAAACACCGGAGCCTTGAGAATGTTCTTGTCCTTCTTCAGCAGCTCGATCCATTCATATTCCAAATCGTGTAGGTGCTTCTTTTCCTCCTCCGCAATGCGCAAGAAGGTCGCTTTGCCAGAAAGATCAGAAATTTGTTCGGCAGCAGCCAGGTAAAAATTGACGCCGCTGCGTTCCGCTTCCATGGCGATTTTGAGCGCGTCACGCGCGAACACTGCATCGGAATCAAACACATCCTGCGGCGAAGGCCGCTGGTTCTGGCAGTCCGGGCAAACCCCAAACATCTGCATCTGATGACGAACGGTTTGAAACTGATACCTGGCGACAATCATTTCCTGCAGCCGTTCCAGTTCGGGGCTGAGGAACTCGATGGTGCGGTTGCAGTCCACACAAACGATGTGATGGTGATGAGGCCTGTTATAGATATGCTCGAAGCGGGTTCGGCCGTCTTGAAAATCAGTTTCACGAGCCAAACCACAGTCCGTGAGCGCCTTGAGCGTCCGGAATACTGTAGTAAAGCCGACGCTTGCATCCTTCTGCTTCACCAATTGGTGGAGCTCTTCGATGGTCAGATGCCCGTTGGTGCGCAGAAAGCTTTCAACGATTACCTCCCGCTGGCGGGTCATCTTCAAACTGTTCCGCTTCAGATAATCCGAGAACAGCACTAACTGTTCGGCTACTTCCTGGTCTGTATTCAAGGGGAACTCCCGAATGCCGACGATTCCGGAAGACTGAGGATCAATGGCCCGTCATCCGTAATCGCCACACTGTGTTCAAAGTGCGCCGAACACTTTTTGTCCTTTGTGACAACCGTCCAGCCGTCCTTGAGCACTACCACCTTGTCCGCACCCTGGTTCACCATCGGCTCGATCGCCAGCACCAATCCGGGTTTGAGCTGAATACCTCTTCCATTCGCGACATAGTTCAGGACGACCGGTTCCTCATGCAGGCTTCGTCCAACGCCATGTCCGGAGAACTCTTTGACCAGCGAGAATCCCTGAACTTCGGCATGCGTTTGAATGGCTGCTGAAATGTCAGCCAGATGATTTCCCGGCACAGCCTGCTGAATCCCGAGCATCAGACACTCCTGAGTAGTCTTCAGCAGAAATTCAAGATCCACCGAAACCTTGCCAATCGGAACTGTGATCGCCGCGTCACCATAATAGTCGCGATAACAGATCCCGTAATCGATACTGAGAATGTCCCCTTCTCTCAGCGCCCGCTTCGAAGGAATTCCGTGAACAACTTCTTCGTTGATCGAAGTGCAAAGCGTCGCTGGGAAACCATGGTAACCCTTAAAAGCCGGGCGACCTCCAAACTTGTGGGTCATATCCTCAGCGACGCGATCCAGTTCCAGCGTTGTGATGCCGGGCTGGCACATCGACTTTAACTTCTTCAGCACTTCATGAACCAGAAGGTTGCAGTCGCGTAGAATCTCAATTTCACGCCGTGATTTCAGATGAATCAACGAACTTCCCTCCGCTCAATGGCAATGGTTCGAGCTGCCTCGCCTGTTCGCAGCTTGCAGTTTGAAAGGAGAATGATCGCAGGACTTGCTCTGGACAACGATCGAAACTGCGTGAACCATCAATCGGACGGCCCTCGGAACACCTGCGGTGATGATTGACGAAAGCTCCAATGTTGTCAAGGTCGTTTCTGGAGCGCTGTTTCTGGAGTAGGCGTGGCCCGCGCGCGGATGCCGCTCAATCTTTCCCTTCCTTGACATCGGATTTCTGCGGTTGTAACTTCACTGGACTTTGTCAGCCGAATGACCTCTCAATTGGAGTCTTAATGAATAAAGCGTCCTGTCGAAATCAGCCCGAAAACGGGGCTGTCGAGACCCTGAGCAAGGCCTTAAGGGCGGCCCATCAACTCGTGATCTATCGCGGCATCTTGTCTGACCCGACCGTATCCTCGATGGTTGAGTTGCTCGATCGCCTGACCCGAAACACCAAGCACACTAGGAAGACCCGGCTCCGTTTAACCGAGTCCTACGCCAGGCTTTTCTCACGTCTGGCAGAAAGGACCGCCACCAGGGTCTCTTACGGATTAGGTACCCCGTGGCAGGATCATCTGCTCGACTTGATTCTCACCGATGAGAATCTATTTTCCTCCCAGGCACAGCACATAAGACGTGACGCTCTTGGGAACTCGCTGGTGCGACAGGTTGAAATGGATCTGAGCCGTCTGCAAAGGCTCTACCACGTGGACTCAGACGCAGTTGTGTCCATGCTGCGAAAATCGGATCCCGGAGGAGCGTGGTTGGGATGGGACGAATTCGGCAGCGCTCCCGCAGATCGCGCGAATCGCCCGGAGCGCAAACAAACCGCTCAGTTGTTGCATGACGCTGCTGAGTGGAGCCAGCTGATGCCCGAATTGGCTCGGTGCTACTTCAAAACCGGTGCCGGCCCGTTCTCACAGCATCGGGCTTTCCAATGGATGCACTCAGTCCCAGTCGGAGCGGTGCGCCCGATTGCTGAGCCTGACCCGATCCGGCTGGACGAACTGGTGGGATTCGAGAGTCAAAAAGAGACGCTCATCCGCAATACGTCGCATTTCCTGGCGGGCCATCCGGCCAACAATGTGTTTGTGTACGGCGATCGCGGCACCGGGAAATCCTCCGCAATCAAAGCTTTACTGAATCACTTCTCCGAAGAGCCTTTGCGGATGATTGAAGTATCTCGCGATGATTTAAGCGATCTTCCTCAGGTGATGGCCCTGGTTCGGCACCGCCGGGAGCGATTCATCTTTTTCATCGATGATCTTTCTTTCGAGGAAGGTGAAACCCAATACAAGACGCTGAAAGCGGTGCTGGAAGGGAGTCTGGAAGCTCGCCCGAATAATGTATTGATCTACGCCAGCTCTAACCGCCGCCACTTGATTCAGGAATATTTCTCCGATCGGGACCACCCGGGTAGCGACGAAGTGCGACGGCAGGATACGCTGCAAGAAAAGGTTTCGCTGGCCGACCGCTTCGGCATTCAGCTCGTTTTCGTCACACCAAGTCAGAAGGAGTATTTAGCCATTGTCGGGGCACTGGCGAAGCGAAGACAATTGCCGATAGGACAGGAAGATCTGGAGAGAAAAGCCCTTCAGTGGGTTCAGCTTCACAACGCCCGGTCTGGAAGGACTGCCCGACAATTCATCGACGACCTGACGGCCGAACTGAAAACTCAGGCAATCCAAGAAGGCGCGTTCTCCGTCTGAGCGCTGGGTCCTACATGCGCAAAGCGAATTTCTTCGAGAGATAGTACTTCGTCACGTACTCCGCCACCATCCGGTCCGTGTTGTACTGTGGGATAAGCGTCTGCATGGCGCGTCGGATTTTTTCGATCCAACCCAGCGGAATTCCCTGCTCATTCCGGTCAAAAAACAGTGGGATGACTGCATGAGTCAATGTTTCATAGAGCGATTCGGCATCGGCAGCATCCTGTGCATCCGGATCCTCGAGAGACTCATCTCCCCCGATCGGCCAGCCGTTCGTTCCATCAAAGCCCTCCCGCCACCATCCGTCCAGCACGCTTAAATTGAGCCCTCCATGGACACTTACTTTCTGGCCGCTAGTGCCGCTGGCTTCCAACGGCCGGCGAGGAGTGTTCAGCCAGACATCAGCCCCGGAAATGAGATAGCGCGCCACGTGAATGTCGTAATTCTCAATGAAGATCACCTTACCGAAGAACTCGTTGCGCCGGGTGATCTCGTGAATGCGCTGGATGAACTCCTTGCCCCGGTCGTCGCGAGGGTGCGCCTTGCCGGCAAACACGAGCTGAACCGGGTATTTTGGGTCGTTGAAGATCGCAATCGCCCGAGCCAGATCTGAAAAAATCAGCGGGGCTCTTTTGTAGGTGGCGAAACGGCGTGCAAACCCGATGGTGAGTGCATCGGGAGAGAGAATCTTTTCGAAGACCCTGGCGCCCTCGCCGATGCGCGTGAACTGACCGCGCAGCCTCTTACGGGCGAATTCAACCAGTTCGCGCCTCAGCCAGTAGCGCAAAGCCCAGATCTCCTCATCCGATATCAGGTCGCGGTCAGAAATGATCTTCCAAAGATCAGGATACATGAGACGCGTCTCCCAATCCGGGCCTAAATGCGTCTTCCAAAAGCGTCGAGTGGGACGAGTCATCCAACCGCGCACGTGAATACCGTTGGTGATGTGGCCAATCTGCGCCACAGGCGTTGTCTTTTGCAGGTGCAACCGCCGCCACATTTCACGGCTTACCTCACCGTGCAGCTCACTCACCCCGTTGGCAGCTCTCGACATCTTCAACGCCAGCACCGTCATGCAGAAGGTCTCATCATGATCGTCGGGATCTACCCGGCCATAGCTGAGAAACTGCCGGGCATCGAGATCCAAGCCTTCACGAAACCGCCCAAGAACATACTCCATGTGCTCCGGAGAGAAACGATCGTGTCCAGCCGGAACCGGAGTATGCGTTGTAAACACACAGTGGTCCCGCACCCACTCTTCGGCCGCTTTGAGATCGGATCCTTTCGCCAGCTGTTCACGGAGCAGTTCGAAGGTGAGGAAAGCGGAATGGCCTTCATTCATATGAAACACGGCCGGAGTGATGTTGAGCGCGCGGAGCAGACGCACCCCTCCAATTCCCATAATGATTTCTTGAGCAATCCGGGTTGCAGTGTCGCCTCCGTAAACGCGGCTGGTCAAGTTGCGGTAATGGTCCTCATTCTCCATGAGTTCGGTGTCCAGCAGATACATCACGGTCGCGCCAACGTTCAGGCGCCAAGCCTGAAACTTAACCTGCGCATGTTGCAGTTCCACCGATAAAATCAGCGGATTCCCGTTCGCCTGCAAAACCAAATCGACCGGCAGGTCATTTCTGTCGAGCAACGGATAATGTTCTTCCTGCCAACCATGAGGAGCGATTTGCTGCTGAAAATATCCCTGGCGGTAAAACAAGCTGATTGCAATAAGCGGAACCCCCAAGTCGCTCGCGGACTTGGTGTGGTCACCTGCCAATACACCGAGTCCGCCTGAATAGATGGGCAGACTCTCATGGATGGCAAACTCGGCACTGAAATAAGCCACCGGACTCTTCAGGAAGGGTGCCGCGTGCGCCGAGCACCAGGTTCGTTCACGCGTCAAATACTCCCGAAATTCGAGGAGCACATCGGAAACGCGCGCTGAGAATGCTCGTTCCATCAGCCGTGCCGTCAATTCACTGTAGGAGAGGGAGTTCAAGACGGCAACGGCATTGTGGTTGGAAGCGGTCCACGTGAGCGGTGACAGGTCGGCGAAAACTTCCTGGGCTTCGGGATTCCAAGTCCACCAAAGATTCCGGCTCAACTGGCGGAGTTCCTCGGTCATGGCATCGGGACTTTTGATATGGGTCAGATACTGAATCTTTTCCTCAGTACGCAATGTTCAAGTCTCCAGTTTTGGAATGGGCACACGCCGTCAGAGAAGCAACGTTGCCATAAGGGTCATCCGCTAGCGAAAAAATCGGGGTTGAGACCAAACAAGCCACTCAGAAGCGGGATAGTATGCAAAAAAAAAAACGAAAGTGCTACCAGTTTAGCCAGGTCACACAAGAACGAAGCCAAGCGACCGGCAGCCACCCAGCAGAGTCACATGCCGAGTGATGTCCAGAAACCGGCTGTTGTGAGACTCTGCACTACAACATTGGAGAAGATTCTTCTCATCTTTGATACGCCTGGTCAAGAATAGTACAACTCAAAGATACATCGCATTCAAGGGTCGGAACTCCTTCTTCGCGGACATCTCCAAGTCACACAGCGAGTTGCCGATGGTGCCGCTCTGAAAGGCATTTTCAAACATCACAATAGTTTGAGAGTTGCGTTCTGGCACCGCAGTTGCAAAAATGTTGGTATTGATGAGGAGACCAATGGCTAGTCGTAAGCTTCTGGGCAACATCGCTGTCACCTGCTTCATCATTGTTCAACTGGCAGACTGGTTGGCAACGTATGAGGGTCTGATCTTGTTCGGCACTGAGATTGAAGCAAATCCGCTCCTGCGTTTTCTGATGGAGCGTTACGACATCGTCTTTGCACTGACATCGGCTAAGGTGGCAGCCACCGTTGCTGGTTCCTTCCTTCATCTCTTCAATCGCCACCTGGAAGTGGCCAGCCTGACTGTCATCTATACTTTGTTTGCGCTGGTCCCCTGGTCGAACACACTAAATCTGCAGAGCTCTTTCTGAGACCGCCGAAGCCGACACGTCAGACCGGATAATCCGATTGTGGTGTTCCCCTGAGCAAATCCCTCCTGCTTTTGTTCCCCAAGCTGTATAATCCAGCAAAAATCTGGAGGGACCAATGTCTAGAATTTTCACAGGTTGGACACGGCGTTATTTTTTGCAAGGTGCCGGACTCACTTCTCTGGTGGGCGGTCTCGGACTGCGTCCGCTGTCGGCTGCCGCAAATGACCGGGCCATAGCAAGAAGCGCACGCAAAGGGCGGCGTAAGATCTATGAAGAGCTTGGCTTGCGCCCCTTTATTAACGCCGCCGGCACCTATACAACGTTGAGCGCCTGCGTAATGCCTGGTGAGGTCGTTGCGGCAATGGAAGAAGCTTCGCGGCAGCACATCTCCATTCCAGAGCTGCATGAGGCTGCCGGAAAACACATCGCCACACTGATCGGATCTGAAGGCGCGCTGGTCACTTCAGGATGTGCAGGCGCGCTGACGCTGGCGACAGCGGCCTGCGTTTGCGGTTCAGACGAAGAGAAGATTCGCCGTGTTCCCGATACGAACGGCATGAAGAATGAAGTGATCTTTCAAAAGTCCCATCGATTCGGTTACGACCACGCCATCCGGAATGTGGGTGTAAAGATCGTGGAGGTCGAGACGGCCCAGGAACTCGACCGAGCCGTTACTGATAGGACGGCGATGCTGTTCTTCTTGAACTCTGCAGATCCCCAAGGCCAGATCAAACGTCAGGAGTTTGCCGAGATAGCGCGCAAGAAGGGAGTTCCGAGCTTGATTGATGCCGCAGCGGATGTTCCCCCTGCCGAGAATCTCAGCGCCTACATCAAGATGGGCTATGACTTGGTGGCGTTTAGCGGTGGAAAAGGGTTGCGCGGACCGCAGTGCTCTGGCCTTCTCCTGGGGCGCAAAGATTTGATTCACGCTGCTTATTTGAATGGTTCACCCCACTCCGATTCGGTCGGACGCGGCGGCAAGGTGGGCAAGGAAGAAATTGTCGGTCTCATGACCGCGGTCGAGCTGTTTGTTAAGCAAGACCATCGGGCAGTATGGAAAGATTGGGAGGCTCAGGTTAGCGCCATCGGCAAAGCAGTTTCAGGTATCCAAGGGGTTGAAACTGAACAGTTTCTGCCGGTGATCGCCAACCAAGTGCCTCATCTGGCGATCAAATGGGACCCCAAAGCGATCGCCATGACTCGCGATGAGGTGGCGAAGGCACTGCGCGAAGGGGAGCCTAGAATTGAAGTGAGACCGAGCCCTGGAAATGAGCCCCGCCTTGAAGTCGCCGTTTGGATGTTACAACCCAAGGAATATCTGGCTGTTGGAAAACGCTGTGCCGAAGTGTTGAAAGCGGCGGCGAAGAAAGCCTGATTTTACCCATTCGGAGAGACTCCACTGGCGTCCTGTCGTCTCCTGCCGAAACACAGTGATTGAGCCAACGTTGCCTTGCGTTTTCGCCCCACTTTCGCTAAATTCACTTCCGATCTGGGTTTGTCCCAGACCAGGAGGCTTTGATCAGGAATGCCTATTTATGAGTATCGTTGCGAGAAGTGCGACAGCCATTTTGAGGTAATTCAGAAGTTTTCGGACAAACCCCTGAAGTTTTGCTCGAACTGCAAGGGGCGCCTGACCAAACTGATCTCCCAGACTTCCTTCCAACTGAAAGGGTCGGGCTGGTATGTTACTGACTACGCAAAATCTGGCAAGGCACCCGCGAAGTCCGACGAAAGCTCAAAGCCTGCGGCAGAATCCTCTGCGAAAGATTCTACTACTAAGAGCGAAACCTCCACAAAAGAGTCCGTCAAGAAGGAAAAGTAGCCTGACAGCCTGAAAGTTGTGCCCTCGTCCTGGGAGGGGGACACGGCCAGGGGCCTCTGTCCTCTCCCTGCCTTCAGCGCTTCCGACGAAATCAGCGCCCGGTATCCGGTCTTGAAGAAGCGTACTAGTCACGCTGTTGGCAGTACCAGTCAATGGTTTTCTTGAGCCCGTCCTCAAGGCTTGTCTTCGCTTTAAAGCCGAATTCCTTCTCCGCGCGTTTAGCGTTCAGTGAGCGACGCGGCTGGCCATCGGGCTTGGTGGGATCGAAACGAATTGCCCCTCGAAACCCGGTCAGACTCGCAATGAGGTGAACCAAGTCCTTGATCAGAATCTCTCGTCCCACTCCCAGATTCACAGGCTCGCTCTGGTTGTAATGTTCAGCGGCGAGCAAGATTCCCTCCGCTGCGTCCGCAACGTAGAGGAACTCACGGCTAACCTCTCCAGTTCCCCAGACTTCGATCTCCGAATCGCCACGCTGCTTCGCCTCCAGGCATTTACGAATCAACGCTGGAATGACGTGCGAGGTTTCCAGGTCGAAATTGTCTCCCGGCCCGTAGAGGTTAACCGGAAGAAGGAAAATTGAATTGAAGCCATATTCCTGTCGATATGCCTGAGATTGCACAAGCATCATTTTCTTCGCCAGCCCATAAGGGGCGTTGGTCTCCTCAGGATACCCGTTCCACAGATCCTCTTCGCTAAAGGGCACGGGCGTGAACTTCGGATAGGCGCAGATGGTGCCGATCGCCACAAACTTGGAGACACTGTACTGCCGTGACATCTCGATGAGCTGAACGCCCATGATCAGATTCTTGTAGAAGAACTCACCCGGATGAACGCGATTCGCCCCGATGCCTCCGACGACGGCGGCGAGATGCACAACCAGGTCCGGCTTGGTCCGTTCCAGGAGGCTTCGAATCGACGCTTCCTGAGTGAGATCAAATTCGCGGCTCCTGGGAACAACAATTCTCCGGCAGCCTAACGATTTGAGCCTGCGAACGACTTCGGCTCCGAGAAAGCCTGCCCCACCGGTCACAACAATCGACTTGTCCTCGAAGAAGCGATTCATGGCAGCGGAGTGTAGCACGTCGCACGTGCGCGTTGAAAACAGTCGGTAGATGAAAACATGCTCAGACGGCGCGAATCGGGAGTCACAACGACCCTCACCAGGACACAGCTCGGAGTTTTGCGTCTAAGCGACATAACCCGTACCCGATGAACAATGAGACCGCTCGTGCACTCGAATCTGACTTCCTTCCAGGGAAATCGTGCCTGTGGCGCTTGAGGAATCCCGGATCCATCCCTCAAGTTGATCGCATCATGCCGTTTAAGGTTATTCTTGATATCGCCTTAGGAGTAGTGTTGCGTTGGTGCCGCCGAATCCAAAAGAGTTGGAAAGAACGTAATTCAATTCGGTGCGGCAGGCAGTGTTGGGAGTGTAATTTAGATCGCAGTCCGGATCAGGAGTTTCGTAGTTAATGGTCGGTGGAATAGTCTGATGGTGCAGGGCCAGGGCCGAAATGCCTCCTTCCAAGCCTCCGGCCGCGCCCAAGAGATGTCCGGTCATCGACTTGGTGGAACTGACAGCCAACTTGTAAGCGTGGTCGCCAAATGCTCTCTTGATGGCCAGGGTTTCGAACTTGTCGTTGAAAGGCGTCGAAGTCCCATGGGCGTTGATGTAGTCAACCTCCTGTGGTTGTATTCCTGCATCCATGATGGCATTGCTCATCACCCGGAAAGCACCGTCACCGTCCTCTGAAGGCTGCGTGATGTGGAACGCGTCACCAGACATGCCATAACCCACCATCTCCGCAAAAATGGTCGCTCCACGCCAACGGGCCATCTCCAATTCTTCCAAAACCAAAACACCGGCACCTTCTCCGATCACAAAACCGTTCCGGTCCTTATCGAACGGTCTCGAAGCTCGTTCGGGTTCGTCATTTCTCGCCGAGAGCGCCAGCATTCTGGCGAAACCCCCAACACTCATGGGCGTGATCGCTGCCTCAGAACCGCCGCAAATCATGGCGTCGGCTTCGCCCCGGGCAATAATCCTAAACGAGTCGCCGATCGCATGCGACCCAGAGGAGCATGCCGTGCAAGTCGACGTGTTCGGGCCTTTGGCGCCGAATCGAATAGAAACCTGTCCAGCCGCCAAATTGACGATGGAAGAAGGAATAAAGAAAGGAGAGATGCGACGCGGCCCTCCCCGAATCAGCTCGGTGTGTTCACGCTCAATGGTCGAGAACCCTCCGATGCCCGACCCAATGTGGACTCCTACCCGCGTTGCAATCGCCGGAGTGACCTTCAACCTCGACGAGTCCATCGCAAACTGGGACGCGGCCACCGCAAACTGGATAAAGGGATCCATTTTCTTGATCTCTTTCTTGTCAATCCAAGTTTGCGGATCAAAGTCTTTTACCTCACCCGCTATCTTTACCGTAAAATCGGCCGTGTCAAAATGCGTGATAGGCCCAATGCCGCTCCTTCCTGCGAGCAAACCATCCCACGTGGCTTCTGTGCCGATACCCAAGGCCGAAACCAATCCGATTCCTGTGACGGCAACTCTTCTCTTCAAATAGACCTCCTGCGATCGCTGACCTCGCGCTCGCCGTCATGCCCGATACCTTGGAACTGCTCAGCTCGACTAGTTAAGGAGCAATCCATTGTCGATCACCCCTCAGCGAGGGTGCCGAGGAAAGACCCGGTACCCGAGCAAAACTCCACGATTAGGCCTTCGCATGGCTTTGGATGTAAGAGATCGCATCCTTGACGGTTTGAATCTTCTCTGCATCTTCATCGGGAATCTCAATGCTGAATCCTTCCTCAAACGCCATGACCAGTTCCACGGTATCGAGGGAATCAGCACCCAAATCATCCACAAAGGACGCGGTAGGCGTCACCTCCGCCTCATCGACGCCCAACTGCTCGACAATAATCTGCTTCACCTTCTCATCAACTGAAGCCATCCTGTTATCCCTCCTGTAAGGCGCGTGATTGAACGCCCGGTGTCAAAATATAACAAAACGAATTTTCAGGCAAAAAACTCGGCGATGCCCCTTGCTCACATGTACATTCCGCCGTTGACATGCAACACCTGTCCCGTGATATAGCCGGCCTCGTCGGAGGCTAGAAACTTCACGCCATAGGCAATCTCGCGATCCGTTCCCATCCGCCCCATGGGAATCCTTTCCAGCAGCTTCGCCTTGACCGCCTCCCCAAGCACCTCGGTCATCGCAGTCGCGACAAAGCCGGGCGCGATGGCGTTCACAGTGACGTTTCTAGAGGCCACCTCCTGGGCCACCGATCGCGTAAAGCCCTCGATTCCAGCCTTCGAAGCCACGTAGTTCGCCTGCCCCGCATTGCCCGTCTGGCCAACAATGGACGAAATATTGATGATCCTGCCGTAGCGCTGGCGCAGCATAACCTTGATGCCTTCCTGGGTGCAAAGAAAGACTCCCTTTAAGTTGGTGTTGAGCACCGAATCCCATTCCTCGACCTTCATCCGCAATAACAATCCGTCCTTCGTCACACCGGCGTTATTCACCAGAATGTCGAGTTTTCCAAGTTGTTTGACACATTCGGCAAACGCCGCCTTGACCTGTGCCGGATCGGTAACGTCAACCGGAAGCGAAACAGCGCGCCGCCCTGTCGTCTGGAGCTCCTGTACGACGGCGTTCAGTTTCTCAAGGTTCCGGCCGCCAATCGCAACATCGGCGCCCGCCTCCGCCAGCACCAGCGCGCACGCCCGCCCGATGCCCTGAGAACCTCCCGTCACCATCGCCACTCTGTCTTTCAATAGCATCTTTGGGAACCTTCAACCCAACGATTTGGCGGTCTCCAGCGTCTGCGCCAAACTCTGAGGATCCTCGACGTTGGCCGTCTTGACCGTGCGGTCGATCTGGCGTATCAGGCCGCACAAGACCTTGCCGGGTCCCAGCTCAACGAAGAGCTGCACCCCTTCGCTGATCAGCTTCTGAATCGATTCTGTCCACCGCACGGGCGAGCAAACCTGCCGCGACAGCGAATCGGCAATGATCTCGCTTGAGCGGATCTCGGCTGCATCGACGTTGTTGACCAACGGATAGTCTGGATTCTGAAACGATATCTGTCCCAAATCCTCCGCCAGCTTCCGCTGGGCCGGCTCCATGAGAGCACAGTGAAAAGGTGCGCTGACGGGGAGTTGCACCGCCTTCCTGGCACCGCGGCTTTTCGCCAACTGCAATGCCCGCGCAACCGCAGCCGCCGTTCCGGCAATGACGATCTGTGAGGGAGAATTGAGATTTGCCGGAGACAGGACATCCCCTTCAGCCGCTTCTCGGCAGAGATCCTCCACCTGATCCAAGTTCATACCCAAAATCGCCGCCATCCCTCCCTGCCCCACCGGCACCGACTCCTGCATATAGGTTCCACGCCGTCGCACGATGCGCAGCGCGTCGGCAAGGCTTAGAGCATTTGCGGCGACAAGCGCCGAGTACTCACCAAGACTATGGCCCGCCACAAAAGCAGGCCTGACTCCGGAATCCGACAACACGCGGCAGGCAGCTGCTGAAACAGCGAGAACGGCCGGCTGGGTGTTTTCGGTCAGCTTCAATTGCTCGTCGGGACCCTGGAAGCACAGCTGGCTGAGCGAAAACCCCAAAACCGCGTCGGCCTCAGCGAACACTGCTTGCACGGATTCAAAGGAGTCGTGCAGCGCCTTCCCCATCCCTGCGGCTTGCGAACCTTGTCCCGGGAAAACGAAAGCAATCTGACCCATTCAGTTGATCATGACATTTGCCGAGGCGTTGCGCTGCATGAAGCTCAGCGCCTTGATTTCGTCCTCGATTCTCTGATTCACACGGTTAGCACAGCACTCGTGTGCCACCCGAATTGCGTTCTTGATCGCCTTGGCGGGCGACCGGCCATGGCAGATAATCACGATGCCACGGACTCCCAGCAATGGTGCTCCGCCGTACTCCGAGTAGTCGACCCGCGTCTTGAAATTCTTGAAAGCCTTCCGGGAAAGCAGCGCACCAATTTGCGAGCTGAGATGAGTCGACAGATCCTTCTTGAGCATCGAGCTGAACATTTCTGTCAAGCCCTCGCTCAGTTTGAGCGCCACGTTGCCAATGAATCCGTCGCAGACGACCACATCCACATCTCCCTTGAACACATCACGCCCTTCCACATTGCCGACGAAGTTTAACGGCGCCGCTTTCAAGATCTGGAACACTTCCTTGGTGAGTTCGTTCCCCTTGCTCTCTTCCTCTCCGATGGAAAGCAGGCCAACTCTGGGCCGGAGATTCCCGAGAGCCGAGCGGGAAAATATCTCTCCCATGATGGCGAACTGTGCCAGGTGGCCTGGTTTGCAATCGACGTTCGCGCCGACATCGATGAGTACCACGGGGCGGCTCCTCGCCGTCGGCATGACGGCGGCCAAAGCAGGTCGGTCTACGGTG
>Ga0187893_10004215_pt1 | contig 27730 bp, 17 predicted proteins | sample MA1701074metaG_FD_139574 | JGI IMG/M metagenome (GOLD analysis project Ga0187893, IMG submission 139574) | White microbial mat communities from a basaltic lava cave in the Kipuka Kanohina Cave System on the Island of Hawaii, USA - MA170107-4 metaG ... | reverse complement strand
GGATTTCAACCCCTGCCTGCTCCCGGGGCTCCACTTTTTCTAACGAGGCCCTGCCTCAGACCGGCCGGAGCCGTCGGCCTACACCACAACATGCTCGACGGTCTGAGGCAGGGCCTCGTTAGAATAGGGGGTCATGAACCTCACCAATGCCACGGCACTGGTAACGGGCGGCAGCTCCGGCATCGGGCAGGGAATCGCGGAGGCGCTGATCGCTGCCGGCGCGAAGGTTGCCATCACCGGGCGCAACAGGGAGAAGCTGGACGCCGCTGCAAAGGCGCAGGGCGCCGTCGCCATCCACGCCGACGTTTCGAAGGAAGCCGACGTCCGCCGCACCATGCAGGAGATCCTCGCGAAGCTGGAGCACCTGGACATCCTCGTCAACAACGCCGGTCTCGGCACCTTCAAGCCGCTGCTCGAGATGGACCTGGCCGGCTTCGAGCGGACCCTCGCCACCAACGTCACCGGCGCGATGCTGATGGCGCGCGAGGCGGCCAGGCACTTTGCCGAGCGCAAGAAGGGCAACATCGTCAATATCGGCTCCACCGCGTCCCATCGCGGTGCTCCCAACGGCACGGCCTACTACGCGTCCAAGTTCGCCCTGCGTGGCATGACCGAATGCTGGCGCGCGGAGCTGCGCAAGCACAACATCCGCGTGATGCTGGTAAACCCCAGCGAAGTCATGACCAACTTCGGCGCAGCGGCCGGTTTCGAGCAGAAGGTCAACGATAGCAAGCTCCGAGCCTCGGAAATCGCTCACGCCGTCCGCGCGATGCTCGAAATGGACGACCGCGGCTTCACCACCGAACTGACGGTCTTCGCCACCAACCCCGTCGACTGACGTGGACATCCGGATCGACACGACGAGCCGGCGCAGTGCGGCGCAACGGTGCCAGCGTCACGCCCATTCTCCACAGTCCCGCAACCTTCATGAGCGCACTCCAGGCTCGATCGCACGATTGCGAAGGCTCATCCTGCGAACTTGTATCCGAGACCATGGACGGTGAGGATGTACTGCGGGTGCCGGGGATTGTCTTCCAGTTTCTGCCGCAGCCACGCCACGTGCACGTCCACGGTTCGCGTCGTCGGCATGGCGTTGTACCCCCACACCTCGTTCAGGAGCTCGTCGCGCGACAGCGCCGCGCCGCGATGCTCGACGAAGTAGCGCAACAACTTGAACTCGCGCGCCGACAGCTCCACCAGGGTTCCGGCTTTGGTGATCTCGGCGCGCCGGAAATCGACCGTGACGTCGCCGAATCGAAAACCCTCCGCGGCCGGCGGCCGTGGCGGGCCGCCGCGCCGCAGCAGCGCTTCGATTCGCGCCAGGAGCTCGGCCATCTCGAACGGCTTGACGAGGTAGTCGTCGGCACCGAGCTTCAGGCCGACCACCCGGTCGTGGACCTGTCCGCGAGCGGTCAGCATGAGGATCGGCGTTTCGATCCCGCGCTGGCGGACCGTGCGACAGATGTCGAAGCCGTTGCCTCCGGGCAGCATGACGTCCAGCAGGATGGCGTCGAATCGTCGGGCGCTCGCCGCCTCGACGGCCGTCGCCGCGTCACTCGCGCTCTCGACGGCATAGCCCTCTGCCGTCAGCCGGTCGGTGAGCGTCATGACCAGGCCGGGCTCATCCTCGACCAGAAGCAGACGGGGCACGGCTACTCGTTATCAGGAATGAGCTGTCCGCGCTTCGCCGGGTAGCGTCGCCCGCGCGCCGGCGTCGGCTGCGGGGAGGGAGATCGAAAAGACGCTGCCACCGCCCGGGCGCGTGGAAACGCCAACCTCACCGCCGTGCGCCCGCACGATCTGCCGTACGAGCGCCAGGCCGAGGCCGCTGCCGTGGATTTGTCGCGAAACCGCATCGGCGCCCCGATAGAACGGCTCGAAAATACGAGGGATCTCCTCGCTCGGAATCCCTGGCCCGTGATCCTCGACGGTAATGCAGACTTCCTGACGCCGTCCCCTGGTGGTCCGCTCGGCACGAATGCCCACCCATGCGTCCGGCCCGCCGTACTTGATCGCATTGGCGACCAGGTTCTGCAGTGCTGACCGCAGCGCATTCTCGTCGCCAACGACAGTTGGCAGGTCGTGTTCGATCGTGCGCTGCACGTTCACGGGCCCGAACAGCGGAATCGAGGCTGCGACCGCCGACTCGATGAGGTCCGCCGGCGCCAGCGGCACACGCGCGCCGAGCCCGAGGCCCGAGGCAATGCCGGCGTACTGCAGGACGCGCTCGACCATTTCCCCCAGCCGCCGCGATTCGGCCTCAATCAGCTTGCCGTACTGCTTCACGCGGTCGCCGGAGCCGATCACACCCTGTGTCAGGTTCTCGGCCGCCGATCGGATCACGGCGATCGGCGTGCGCAGTTCGTGCGAGACACCGGCGACGAACTCCATCTGCTGTTGCGCCAGGCGCTGCGCTCTCCGCGACGAGGCGCTCAGCAGCGCCACGCTGGCCGTGAGCATCAACAGGACGCCAAAACTGATCCCCAGGTTTCGGCGCCGGATACCCGAGACAGCCGCCTCGAGCGAGCCGCTCTCGTGCTGAACGAACAGTGCCCACCGCCCCGAGTCCGGGTTGAATCGCGGCGTGCCAGACTCCGCGTCCGGTCCGCCGCGTTCTCGGCCGGGGTTGCGGCGGGTGTTGAGGCGGCCACCATTCGGGCTTCCGCGCTGGAAGCCGAACGGGTCGCGGAACGCGCCATACAACGGTTCCGCCTCGGCAGCGTGTGCGACGTCGGTGGGCGCTTCCGGATCGGAGCGGTAGATGACCGTCGCGAGATCGGATGCGTCGATCACGGCCACGCGGTAGCGGTCGCCCGGAGTGTTCCTGAAGTGTCGTTCGGTCAGGCCAGGGAGCAACTGGCTCCGCACGTACTCCAGGTCCAGCTGCACCACGGTCAACCCGAACACCCTCGCCACGGTGGGGAGCAGCTGGTCTGCGCGCCGCGATGTGCCGTTGAGGAGCGGGACCACCAGCAGCGAATCGTCTTCCGGGAGCGACGAGCGTGCGAGAGGCTGTCCTGTCGTGAACGCGACCAGCGCCTGCTCGAAATGGGGCAGCCAGGCGACCAACGTATCCGGCCACCCGACCGCGTCGAAGCTCATCGTCGCACGGTTCCAGCGGCGCAGACGCAGCGTACTGGCGTCGGCATCGACGAGATAGACGTTGCCGACCAGGCCGGGATGATCCGCCGAGTCCGCCCACGTCTCATAGCGGTCGGCGTACCGATACCACGCGCCCTCCTGAGCCGTCGTCGCGTCCACGCGGAGACCGATGACCGCCCGGACAATCTCGCCGTCGAACGATTCACGAAACTGAAATGCGGCCACGCGCAAGGTGCGCTGCATGCGCTCCCGCTCGGCATCACTGAGTTGGCCAACCCATCGGTATTGCAGTACGGCGAGCGCTGGCAACAGAATGAGCAGCGCCGATGTCAGCAGGGTCAGGGTGGAGGGGAATTTCATCCTCACGCCGCCGAGTCTAGCATGCAGAAAACGGCTGTAAAGCACTCAGGGTCCATCTTTTACATCCTTAACAAACTCTTTGCCCGCGCTTAACAACAGCTCCCCCGAAAGGGCAGGACAATGCGACCGATGACGCTTCATCACTCCGGTTGGGCGCCCCTCCTGGTGCTGGCGCTGAGTACGTCCGCCGACGTGTCCGCGCAGGACGCCGCCAGAGGAGCAGCGCTGATTGCGGCGGCCCGCCAGGCGATTGGAGGCGAGAGCCGACTGGCAGGCGTCAGAACGCTTCACGTCACCGGTACGTTCCGGCGGGTGATCGGCGCCAACGACACCGAGGGGGACTTCGAGGTTTTCCTCGAGCTGCCGGACAAGTACTTGCGAAGCGAGAAGACGGGCACGCCGGGTCAGCCCTCCACCGAAGCGATCGAAGCGCTTGTCGGGACCGAGCCACGGGACGTGGTACGCGGCGGGGGTGGCCGCGGCGGTCGCGGAGGCGCCCGCATCGGTGGGGGCGGGGGCGACGACCCTTCGGCTGCCGGTGACGGACCCGCCGGCGGTGACGGACCGCCACCGGGCGACGATGGCGACAGGGTGGCCGGCGGCGGCGGCGACGCAGGCCAGTCCCCGGAGGCCAATACGGCAGGACCCGGACGAGGTCGTGGCGGCGCGGGCGCCGATCCGGAGACGCTACGTCGCGCGCGGCAGGGCGACGTTGCCCGCCTCATCACGATGTGGTTGCTGACCCCCCCCGTCCCGATGAGCTGGATTGGCATCGCGGAGTCGCCCGACGGCAAGGCCAATGTGCTCGAAGCCAGATTCGCTGACGGTCCATCGACACGCCTGTTTCTCGACAGCGTGTCTCACATGCCGCTGATGCTGCAGTGGCAGGGAGCCGCGGCACCGCTCCAGGCCGGCGGTGGCCGTCGTGGCGGTGGCAGGCAGCCGGCGGAGCCGATCACATTCGACATGCGGTTGTCCGATTACCGCGTGGTCAACGGCATCAAGCTGCCGTACCTCGTCACGCGGGGCACCAACGGGCAGACCATCGAACGGTGGACCATCAGGAATTATCGAGTCAATCCTTCCTTCCGGGCAGAGACATTCGCACCATGAAGAACACGGTTCTTACGTTGGCGGCGCTCCTGGTGGTTGCCCCGCTGTTCGCGCAGACCCCCGCGCAGTCATCGCAGCTCCGGCTCACCGTCGTCGATCAGACGATGGCGGGTGTGCCCGGCGCCACTGTACGCGTGACGTGGCCCGACGGCAAGGAGTCCACCTCAGAGACGAACAATCGCGGTCAGATCACCGTGCAGGGGCTGCCGGTGGGCACCGTCCGACTGCACGTCGAGTTCCCGGGCTTCGAGCCATTCGAGTCGCCACTGACGCTGCGCGGCGGCACCAACGACGCGACGGTGACCCTCCTCATCGAAGGTTTCAAGGAGGAGCTCGTCGTCGCCGATACCAGCGCCGTCGACGACCGCAGCGGTAACTCGCTCACGACGACGCTCGAGGAGCAGGACATCGCCGAGCTGCCAGACGATGCGCAGGAGCTCGCGCAGGTGCTGGAGCAAATGACGGGCGGCGCCGGCGCGGTCTTCCAGGTCGACGGCTTCCGCGGCGGTACGCTGCCGCCCCGGGACCAGATCCGGCAGATTCGTTTCCGGGTCAATTCGTTTTCGGCCGACAACCACGAGGCGGGGCGCGTGCAGATCCAGATCATCACGCGGCCGAACGTGACGCAGTGGAGCGGCAACGCGAACTTCGGCCTGCGCAGCGACGTGCTGAACGCGCGGAACGCCTTCGCGCGCGAGCAGACTCCGGAGCTCTACCGTCGCTTTTCCGCCGGCATGCAGGGCCCGATCGTCAGTGGCCGCACGTCGCTGCGTTTGCGTGTCGACGGGAACCGCTCGTTCGACTCGGGCACGATCGTGGCCCAGTTGGAGGATCGATCGACGTTGGCCGCCCAGTTCCGGCGTCCGATCGATGCGACCAACTTCACGGCGGGCATCGAGCACGCCCTCACCGACGACCAGACGCTCCGACTCGAGTATCGACGCGAGCAGGACTCACGTCAGAACCAGGGCGTCGGTGATTTCAACCTGGCTGAACGGGCATCCAGCCGCAGCGCGACCGAACACCGGGTGCGGGCGTCGGTCCAGAGCCTGTTCGGCGGCCGGATCCTCAGCCAGTCCCGCGTCCAGTTCACGGTGGACGAGAGCCAAGCCGAATCGTTGTCGAGCGCGCCGACGATCAGGGTGATCGACGCATTCACTCGCGGCGGCGCGGGGGTGGCCAGCCGGAACACCACGAAGACACTCCAGTTCGCCAACGACACCGACTTCACGCGCGGGCTGCACGTGATGCGCGCAGGCGTCCTGTTCGACGTGGCGAACTTCCGCGAGTTCGACGCCCGCAATGCGGCGGGCACGTTCACCTTCAGCAGCCTCGACGATTTCATCGCGGGCCTGCCGGACACGTTCACCCAGCGCCTCGGAACGGCCGAGACCTCGTTCCCGTACTACCAGCTCGGGCTCTATTGGCAGGACGATATCCGGCTCAACCGGACGCTCTCGATCAGTCTTGGCGCCCGCCAGGAAATGCAGGCGTACGTCGACGACCGTCTCAACGTGATGCCGCGCCTCGGGTTTACGTGGAACCCGGGCGGGTCGCGCACCGCGATCCGCGGCGGGTACGGTCTTTTCCACGACTGGTACGACGCCAGCCTCCACGACCAGACCATCCGGGTCGACGGCGCGTTGCAGCAGGACCTGCTGATTCTCAATCCCGGGTATCCGGATCCCACTGGAGGGGTGGCGGCAGCAGTGCTGCCGGGCGGCCGGGTGCAGGCGGCTCCAGATCTCAAGGTGCCGTACCTGCATCAAGCCTCGATTGGCGTGGAGCGTCCGATTGGGCAGTTCCTCACGCTGCAGACGTCGTATCAGTGGCAGCGCGGGCGCAACCAGTTGCGCTCGATCAACGTCAACGCCCCGAACGAGTTCGGCGTGCGGCCGGAGCCCAACGTCGGCACGGTCACGCAGATCGAGTCGACGGGCCGCATGAACGCCGACCGGCTGACGTTCAATGCGAGGTACCGAGTCCCGGAGCGGAATCTCCTGTTCGCCCTTGGCTACACACTGTCGGACGTGAAGAACGACGCGAACAACGCGACCTCGCTCCCCGCAAACAGCCTGGACCCGGACGCCGACTGGGGACCCTCGTCGCAGGACGTCCGCCATCGTCTGTTCACGATGGTGAACTACACGTTCCCGCTCGGCATACGCGCCAACATCATGAATCTGTATTCGTCCGCCCCGCCGTACACGATCACCACCGGCAGCGACGATAACCGGGACGGCGTGAGCAACGACCGGCCGGCTGGTGTCGGGCGGAACACCGAGCGCGGCGCGTCGCGAGTGGAAACCAACCTGCGAATCACCCGGACCTTCGGCTTCGGCGGGCCGCGCACCGTCGATGGTGGCGGTGGCCCTCCGCAGGGGCAGGGTGGCTTTGGCGGGGGCGGTCGCGGCGGCCCGGGTGGCGGTGGACCCGGGGGCGGCAGGGGCGCTCGCGATGGCGGTGCCGGCGGCGAGGCGAACAATCAACGTTTCAACGTGGAGTTCTATACGCAGGCGTTCAACCTGCTCAACCACGTGAATTACGGCACCTTCAGCGGCAACCTCAGGTCGCCTTTCTTCGGGCGGCCCACGTCGGCCGGCGCGGCGCGGCGCGTCGAGGTCGGGATGAACATCCGCTTCTGATCCGACAGCGGCATCGGCACTCGTCCACAGGGTCGCCGGGCGCCCGCTGGTGCTTTTCGACGTTGCCTAGTCGTAGAATTCCAAGGCGATGACTGGGCCCGACAGCTTCGGCGAGTTCGAGGCGACCAGCCTGTTCTGCCCGACGTGCCGCCGCGCAACGCCCACGCGGCGGAAGCTCCTGCTCGTTCTGCCGAGCGGAAACAAGTACGACTACGTGTGCGCCGAATGCGGGACGGCAGTGGGCGCCAAGACCGACAACGACCCGTCCGAGTTCTACCGGGCGGCGCCGCCGCCACGTGTGCCAAATCGCCGCCGCCGCTCGTAGTCCTCGCGGACAGGAGGCGAGCAATACTCGCCTAAAACAGACGAGATGGAAACTGGAAATCCAAGTCAGCCGGAGGCGGGAGCCGTTTCACCCTCAACCACTGAGGAACCAACAAGATGCTGCACCCGCGCTACGCTACGACCCGGGAGGTCGCAGCTTCGAGCCCTGCCGGGGCCCAGACTCGCGGTACGCGGTGACCGCGAGGGGCTCCCCGCATGGTCCTTGTGTTTTCCGCGCCTCGGGGATAATGTACGGATAGCGCTTTCCTGAGTCCTGGCCTTCCGCGCCATCTCCCGTTCACCGGTCAGCCCTCATCAAAGCCCTTGAAAGGTGGGCTTGCATGTCTACGCATCGTGCACGTTTGTATGTGGCTGCGTCTTGGATGTTGCTCGCCCTGCTGGTGTTTCTTGCTTTCGGCGTGTGGTCGATTGGGAGTGTGGTGGTGCTGGCGGTGATTGGTCTGCTGCCGCCGATCATAATGTTGGCCCTGTGGAAGGAGCCATCGCCCACGATTTCCGAAGTGATCCGGGCCACAGAGGAGCGGCGATGAACGTTCCCGCTTCCGTCGTGGTGCTCCGATCCATATCGGCGTGACGAGCCATCCGAGGACGAGCCGAGGCTTGGTCCCGCACCAGCGAATTGTGCTACCGGCAAAGAAGAAAGCTCGATAACAAGAGAGGACCTGCTATGGCTACGATGAACGGCACGATCAAACGCATTACCGAAAAAGGGTTTGGCTTCATTGCTACGGCTGAAGGCACGGAGTACTTCTTCCATCAGTCGGCCTGTACCCGCACGCCGTTCGACGAGCTGCGGGAAGGTCAGACGGTGTCGTTTACCGTGGGGCAGGGTCCGAAGGGTCCCCGTGCCGAGAACGTCAGCCCGCAGTAACTCACCACGCAGGCCGGCGCCGGCTTACTGGTTCTGGAGCGCTTAGCGGACGAGGAAACGGTTCGCGTCAGCGCCTACGATGAACCGTCCTGACGCACGGCGCTGCCCGATATCGCGTGCAGGCCGAGCGCAGAGACGGCGCCAAGCTCGATCGCCAACTCGTGTTCTCCCCCGTCGTCCTTCAACGGGATTGCGAGTGGATCAACGGGAGCGCCGTCGAGTGTCACTGAGCTGACTCCGCTGCATCGGCGCTCGGGATTCGATACGGTGAAGCGATACCGCGTCCCACCGATCCTCCATCCGACCGAGTATTCCTCCCACATGGCGGGGATACATGGATTCACGCTCAGTGTCGAACCCTTCCGGCGGATGCCGAGGAGCTCCTGAATGGCCGCCTGATACATCCATCCGGCCGAGCCCGTGTACCACGTCCAACCACCCCGGCCGACGTGCATCGGGTGCGCATAGATGTCAGCGGCCACGACGTACGGCTCGACGAGGTACCGTTGGACGTCGCCGCGGCTCCGCATGTGGTTGATCGGGTTGATCAGGTGGAACAGTTCCATCGCCTCGTCGCCCTGGCCGAGCCGTGCGAGCGCGATGATCGTCCAGACGGCGGCGTGGGTGTATTGCCCGCCGTTCTCGCGCACACCCGGCAGATACCCTTTGATGTAACCCGGGTCGTGCGGCATCCGATCGAACGGTGGCGTAAGCAGCAGCACGATCTGTGCGTCGCGGCGCACCAGATGGGCCCGCACGGCATTCATCGCGTGCTCGGCACGGCGGGGCTGCCCGGTGCCAGAGAGCACGGCCCACGACTGCGTGAGCGAATCGAGCTTGCACTCCTCGTTCTGCACCGAGCCGAGCGGCGTGCCGTCGTCGAAGTACGCGCGCCGATACCAGTCGCCGTCCCAGGCCAGTTCCAACATGCCGGTCAGCCAGCGCGCCTCGTCCCGGTAGAGCTGCGCAAGGTCGCTTCGACCGCGACCATCGCAGATCGGCGCGAACTCGGTCATCACGGTGACGAGAAACCAGCCAAGCCAGACGCTTTCCCCCTGGCCGGCGTGTCCGACGCGATTCATCCCATCGTTCCAGTCTCCCGAGCCGATGAGCGGAAGGCCGTGGGCACCGTACTTCATGGCGTGCCCAATAGCGCGCACCGCGTGTTCGAACAGCGACGCCGTCTCCGAAGACGCATGCGGCTGCATGTACATCTCCGCGTGACCGGGGTCGAGCTGGGGCCCCTCGAGAAAGGGAATCACTTCGTCCAAGACCGGTTCATCGCCGGTCTGCGAAACGTACCGCGCGACCGCATATGGAAGCCAGAGCAGGTCGTCCGAACACCGTGTGCGCGTGCCGCGTCCGCTGGGCGGGTGCCACCAGTGCTGAACATCGCCTTCGACGAACTGCCGCGAGGCGGCGTGCAGAAGGTGCGCACGGCAGAGATCCGGCCTCGCGTATATCAGTGCCAGCACATCCTGGAGTTGGTCGCGGAAGCCGAACGCCCCACCTGGTTGGTAGGGGCCGCTGCGCGCCCAGAGACGGCAGCCCATCGTCTGATAGAGCAGCCAGCGATTCACTATCAGATCGAACGAATCGTCGGGAGTGCGGACTTGCACCGTATGGAGCATGTCGTCCCACATGCGTTCGGCCGTGGCGATCGTCTCCTGGGCCTGTGCCAGAGAGGAATAGCGGGACGCAAGCTCGAGGGCGTGCGTCCGATTCCGCCCCTGCCCGAGAGCAAATGCCACGCTGCGGGATTCGCCAGGTTCGATCTCCAGCATGATCTGCAGCGCGCCGCACGCATCGAGTCCTGCGCCGGTGCGACCGGCAAGATGCTCGCGAAAGAGGGCGGCCGGCGCGCTCAGCGTGCGGCTGCGTCCGATGAATTCGGTGCGGTCACCCGTATGAGATCGCGGCGTGGCTGTGGCGCGCCAGAACGCCATAGCGTCGGCGGCCTCGGTGTTGTACGCGTTGCGCGCCAGTAGAACTTGATCTTCGTCATCCATTTCCGTCACGACAAAACGTCGATGGCCTGTACGCGGCGGCCCAAGACACCACTCGACGTATCCAAACACACTGATGCGGCGCGTCACCTCCGTGGTGTTGGTCAGCGTCAGCGCCGACACCTTCACGGGATCGTCCGGCGCCACGCATACCGCGAGTTCCTGCTGTATCCCGGCAACCGCGCGCAGATAGCGTGTGACCCCCGCTGTGTGACGGACGACCCATCGGCCACCATCGGCCTGCCGTGGGAGCGGAGCCGGTGTGGCGCCCCATGCGGCTCCGGTCTCTTCATCCCGCACGTACATTGCTTCACCCGTCGGGTCGGTCACTGGATCGTTCGCGAAAGGCGTGAGCCTGTTCTCGCGACTGTTTCCCGCCCAGGTGAAGGCCGATCCGGAGCTGCTCACGATGGTGCCGAACGTGGAGTTGGCCAGCACGTTTGACCACGGCAGCGGCGTCTCCCGCTCGCCCTCCAGCACCACGACATATTCGCGTCCGTCGCGCGTGAAACCACCGAGTCCGTTCTCCATGATGAGCGGCGGCAGGGTCACCGGCGCGGATGCGGGCTCCGGCGTCGGAATCTCCCCTGAACGCGGGACGTCATGCCCGGCGTACAGCCACGGTGCCGGCCGCTCGAGTTGCGACACCAGGTCCCCCAGGTCCCCCGACAGGACGACGCTCGCTGCGGCGGAGAGAAGGTGTCGATCCGGCGTGGACATTCCGTCGGCGCGCAGCAAGAACATCCCGCCAGGCTTTCCGAGTCGTCCGGCCCAGAGGGGTTCCTGCACGATTCCGGACAGCGCGTTGTGTATCTCGTCGAGATAATCGGCCGAATGCTCGTTCAGAATGACGATGTCGGCCTGCAATCCCTTGACGCGCCAGTATTCCTGCGCGTTGAGGAGCTGCCGCGCCAGCGGCACCGACTCGGTCTCTGCGATGCGAAGGAGGACGATCGGCAGGTCGCCCGAGATGCCATAGCGCCACAGGCTCTCTTGCCCCAGCGTGTTGCTCGCGAGAGCGGCCGGACTGGCGCATGACCGGTCCGAACCAAAGACACGCGAGGCGAGGCGGTCGAACAGGATCGCCTGCTCGTCGGTCAGCCCGAGCTGCTGGAGGGTGATATGTACGTGCGTGAACGCCATCGAGAATGCGCGTGCGGCCGCACTCCCGTCCCGATACTTTCGTGCGAGGGCGAGGGCCATGGTCCGGTCGGACGCGACGCCGGTCGCAAACGTCACGCGCACGGACGCGCCGGACGCGAGTCGGATGCGCTCGCGCAGTGCGCCGATCGGATCGAGCACAGCGCCGGTGGTGCCCGACAACGCTCGCCCGTCGAGGACGATCGGGTTAGCCGGCGAGCGTCCGCGGCCGATGAAGCGCGCACGGTCCGTTTCCCATTCGACCGCGCCGCCGAGGCGAGGACCGTCGACACCCAGGACGTGAAAGCCGATCTTCGGCGCTTCATCGGCCGCGCGGGGCCGGCGGCTGAACAGGAGGCCGGCGCTCTGCGGATCGAACTCCGTTTCGACGAAGAGCTTCCCGAAGCCGGGGTGTGCCAGGTCGTCTTCCGGACGAGCCAGAACGATTTCGGCGTAGCTGGTGACTTCGATTTCGCGGGTCTGGGCGCCGTGGTTGCTGATGGTCAGGCGCCGTACCTCCACGTCGTCCTCCGACGAGACGGTGATCTCGAGCTGGGTCTCGATGTCCGTGTCACGGCGCCGGAACGTGATCTTGTCGAGATCGAAGGTCGCGTCGAATCGGTCGGGTTCGTGGCAGACGGGCAAGTGCGTGGCCGACCAGACCCGGTTCGACCAGGGATCGCGCAGGTAGATGTAATGGGCACCCGCGTCAGAGGTGGGGTCGACGCGCCACCGCGTCACGGCCGTATCGCGCCACAGACTGAACCCACCGCCGGCGTTGGAGACCGCGGTCGTGTAGCGTCCGTTCGAGAGAAAGTGCGTGTGCACGCTGTTTGTGTGCGGCGATCGGAAGCGTCTCGATGCGAACACAGGGAGCGACGGCGGCGCCGTCGTGCTCTCGGCCGGCCGCGGCTCGGCGAGGATGGCCTCACGGGGGACGCGTTCCTGCAGCAGCAATTCCGTCGCTTGGACTCGGGGATCCGCGTGGAAGCGCGAGACGAACGCGTCCTGGCAGACCACGTTGGCGAGTGCGACGAGCGACATCCCCTGGTGGTGAGCGAAGTAGGCGCGCACGATGACCGGCAGCGCGGAGCCGTCCGTCGGCTCGTCGAGGCCGCGGCGGCGCGGGTTGTAATCGATGGCCTCGTAAAAGCCGAACGGTCCCTCGAGGCCGAAAGCCGCAAGTCGCTCGAAGTTTTCGGCTGCGGCCGCAGGCGTGACGAGGCTGGCCAGCGCCGTCGCGTACGGGGCGACGACGAGATCGGTGGCGAGGCCACGCTTCAGCCCGAGCCCAGGGACGCCGAACGCGCGGTATTGAAAGTTCCCTTCGCGATCCGAAAACGCGTATGCGGATTCCGAGATGCCCCACGGGACGTTGCGCTGGCGGCCGTACTCAATCTGGCGACGGACGCTCGCGCGACAGCTCTGATCGAGGAGCGTGCCGGGGAAATTGCGCATCAGGAGCAGCGGCATCAAATACTCGAACATCGTGCCGCCCCAGGACATCAGCGTGGCGCGCCCGTCCACGTTCGTGACGAGACGTCCGAGGTAGAACCAGTGGTGTTGCGGGACGTCGCCCTTTGCGATGGCCACGAAACTGGCCAGCCGCGCCTCCGACGCCAGCAGATCGTAGAAGGCGCCGTCCAGGCGTCCCGGCCCTTCGGCGTCGGCGAGCCGGTATCCGACGGAAAAAATGCGGCGCCGCCGGTCGTACAGGAAGTCGAATCGCATCGAGTCCGCGAGCGCGAACAATCGGCTCGCCACGCTCCGTAACGACTGAGGCGGGACCGCCGGCTCCGTGCTCAACTCCTGAACCGCCTGACGTACCGCGCGGAACCAATAGCCGATGTCGCCCACCGCATCGCGCGGCTCACGCTCGTCGAGGTGCGAGGCCGCGATCACGAGCTGGGGCGCCAGCGTGTGGATGCTCGCGATCGCGTCTTCGGGCTCCACGCCGCGCGCGGCGGCGGCGATGCCGCGGGCGAGCCGATTGATCACGGCGGTGGCCTGTCGAGCATCGGACCCGCCGGTCGCTGACGAAGACGCGGACGCCAGCAGATCTGCCGTGTCGGCCAAGCCGGAGAGCCGCTGCGCAAGCGTCTGAGGATGCTCTTCGAGCTGCAGGACTCCTCGAGCGAACGCGATCATCGCACCTGCGAGGTTGCCGCTGTCGACTGTTGAGACGTAACGCGGATACAGTGGCGCGAGCGTCGCCGTATCGTACCAGTTGAAAAAATGTCCCTGGTAACGCTCGAGACTCTCGAGCGTCTGCAGTGTGGCATTCACGCGGCTGACGAGCACGTGCGTGGACAGGTACCCGAGGTCGTGGGCGGCCATCGTCGACAGCAGGCTCATGCCGATGTTGGTCGGCGACGTCCGCCGCGCCACGTCCGGTACGCGATCCTCCTGGTAGTTATCGGGCGCCAACCACCCGTCCGCTTCGGTGACGAACGTATCGAAGTAGCGCCAGGTCTTGCGGGCGGTTCGCCGTAGCAACGCGCGCTCGCGATCGCTGAGCGGGCGGACTCGTTCGCCCACCGGCACACTGAGCCAGTACGCGATGACCGGGGCGACTGTCCAGAGTAGGAGAAACAGTGCGGCGGCCGGAAGCGCGTCCGGTTGCCGCGCGAGGGTCGCGACGGCCGCGGCCGCGGCGAGAATCGGGCTGGCCGCCATTTCTGCGGCGAATCGCTGCACCCCCTGCCCGCCGGCTCCCGCAGCCTTCGCTGCGGTCGCTGCCGCCGTTTCCCATTCCAACAGCCGTCGCTTGGTGATCCCCACGCGCACGAGCGTGACGCCGATCGCGTGCGCGGTATCAACCGCGTGAAAGGCGAGAAAGGTCACACTGAGGAAGATCTGCGCCAGCGCGGTGGCAGCGTCGCGGCGCAAATTGCGCAGAAAAACGGGGATTGATTGTGCGCGGGCGGGGCCTACCAGCAGGCGCCCGACAACTGGAAGGAGCTGCGATGCCGCGACCCCGATCACCGTCATGTTCCAGAACCATGGAGACCCCGGTAGCACCATCCACCCGGCGGCGAGCAGCGCGAGCAACGTCGGCGCGACGAGACTCCGCCGAAGGTTGTCCAGGATCTTCCACCGGCCGATGATCGGCAGGCTGTTTCGCTTGAGGCCATGTCGCGACGGCACGAACGGGAACAGCCACCGGAGGATCTGCCAGTCGCCGCGGATCCATCGGTGCTGGCGCCGGGCGTGGGACAGCACGCTCAACGGGTACTCGTCCACCAGCTCCACATCGGACACGAGCCCGACTCGCGCGTGGAGACCCTCGAACAGGTCGTGGGACAGCAGCGCGTTTTCGGGGACCGATCCCTCGAGCGCTGTGGTGAACGCGTCGACGTCGTACAGTCCTTTGCCGGTGAAGATGCCTTCGGCGAACAGATCCTGGTAGGTGTCGGAAACCGCCGTCGAGTAGGGATCGACGCCGGTCTGTCCCGAATACAGCCGCGCAAAGAGCGACCCGGCGGCGCTCATGAAGGCGACGCTGATGCGCGGCTGCAGGATCCCGTACCCTTCGGTGACGCGACCGGCCGTTGGGTTGAAGGTCGGGCGGTTGAGAGGGTGGGTGATGATGCCAATCAACTCACGCGCGACGCCGCGCGGAAGCCGCGTGTCGCTGTCGAGCGTGATGCAGTACTTGACGGACGGCAGCACCTCCAGATTGCCGACGGTGACCGCAAAGCTCGTATCGGTGGCGCCGCGCAGCAGGCGGTTGAACTCCTCGATCTTCCCGCGCTTGCGCTCCCATCCCATCCAGAGCCCCTCGCGCCCGTTCCACTGGCGCAGACGGTGAAAGAGGAAGAACCGGTCCGCGCCCCCATCCGCGTACCTGGCGTTGAGAGCCGTGATGCCCGCGCAGGCGGCATCGAGAATGGCCGCGTCGTCAGGCTGGGTTTCGGTCGGCGCGTCCAGGAAGTCGCTCAGGATGGCGAAATGGATGTGAGGATCGAGATTGCCGAGCGCCTGCACCTCGAGGTGCGCAATCAGGTGACGGGCCCGCTCGACGCTGTCCAGGATCGTCGGCACGATCACCATCGTCCTGGCCGACGCGGGCACCACGTCGAGCTCGAGCCGCGGGAGCCGCCGCGGCGGGATCAGGTAGCTGATCATCCGCTGGAGCAGTTGGATGGTGAGCTCGCTGGCCGGCACGGCCGCCAGCAGCGCAACGAACGCGAGGGCCGCGCCCCGCCAGCCGTACGACCACGCGTAGTTGACCGCGATCGCGACCAGCACAGCCGTGCCGGCCGCGATGGTCCCGAGGTAGCCCGGGGTGGCACAGGCGAAGAAGATCCGCCGCACGCGGTGTTGGATATCGGGCCGCCACGCGACGCTGCGCTCGAACTGCCGCCGTCCGGCGCCAACCAGGTGGTAACCGACGTGAGCGGCGCGCGCCTCTGGCGCCCGTACGTGGATCTGCCGAGCACGCTCGACGCTCTTCAGGGCGAGCAGCAGCTGTCCTTCGCCAGTGGGGACGGCCAGTTCCTCGACGGCGTGGCGATACCGGTCGCGGCTGCGGAAGTCCATCCGGCCGTACATGCCCGCCGGGTCGCGCTGAAGTACCTGCTCGACGAGGCTCACGCTTTCGAAGAACTCGCTCCAGTCGAACGTTGAAATCAGACGAAGGCTGCTGATCAAGTTCGCCATGCCCGCTTGTTCGGCTGCCTGATGCTGTCCTTCCGCTCGAATCGCGTCCTCGATCGTCTGCCCGCGCGCCGCTAGCGCCCGTTCGAGCTGCTGGTGCAGCCCCGCCGCCAGCGCCCCCAGGGCGCGCGTCCGCTGAAGCAGCCGCGTGACAAACGCATGGTGGACATCCGTCGCCCATTCAGTCGACCAGACCGATGAGGCTTCGATTGCCGCGGCCAGACGATCGGCCAACGATCGATGGACACGCGTAGCGGCAAGCACGTCGCCTCTGGCGCGCAGATGGTCGAGCAGCGCGAGTTTCAGCACGCTCGGCCAGGCCCAGAGCTCGCCCATGGTGAGCGGCGTGACCGACTGGAAGGCGCTGATGAACCGCTGGAGTCGCTGCGCGTCGAGGCGGCCGGCACTGGACCCGATCAGCTCGAGCGCCAGGGCGTAAATGCGGGGCAGACCGGCGAACTCGTCGGCGGCCACACGGGGGAGACGTTCAAAAAAGGAGGGTGGCAGATCGTGTTTGATGTCGCGTGCGGCCGCCGAGATGATGTGGAAGTTGTCCAGCAGCCACTCGGCTGCTGGGGACATCGCCTCCTGCCGAGCATCTTCAGCGAGCGTGGTATAGATGTCCCGCAGGGCTCGCATGTGCCGCTTGAGCTGCCGCAGGTGCGCGCGGCCGTTGCCGCGGCGTCGCGGCGCTACCGAAAGCAGCGCCGCCAGACGTCGGGCATGCTCTTCGAGCATCTCGATGCTGAGCAGTTCCTCTCCAGCGCCCAGGGCGCGCGGGACCGCGAATACACTTTGCCGCATACCTCAGCCGTTAAGCCACCTCACGCACCTCTTGGTGCGCGCGGCGCATACGCATCGTACATCGGCGTGCACGCGCCCGTGCGCAGCCGCGACGAGCCAGCTCACCTATTGACCACTCGATATTGCGTCACGTCCTGATGTTCGTCAGCTCGACCGGCGATCCCGACGTCGTGTCGCCGACGGCCACGAGCTCGTGGCGATGAACGGTGGTCGAGGGCCTTCGGGACGCTACAGTCCCTGACGGTGTTCGACGTAGCTGCCGTGCGCAGCAGGAGATGATGGCGCACGTGCGGCTTTGATGGAGCGGTCGCGGTAATAACTGCGGATGCCGACGGCATCGAGCGCCGCTCGCCGCTGAACGATCAGGTTGGCGCCCTGCCGTCGGTCCGGGCCCAACCTGTGCCTCAACAAGGTCGGCACACCACGTTTACGTCTGGGCGCTTTCGGTGAGTTTGAGGCAGTTCCGGCCGGCCTCTTTCGCCCGGTACAACGCGGCGTCGGCTGCGTCCAGGACCAACTCGGGCGTGGAATGCCGCTTCGATCGCTCGGCCAGACCGATGCTGATGGTGATGTTCACCTTCGCGGCGCTCCCCGGTCCTGCGCCGCGCGCCGATCGCGTCCGTGCAGGCCTGTCAGCCCCGCGCAGGACAAACCCCTCGTCGGCGATCGAACTCCGAAGCGACTCCAGGAACTCTGTGGCTTCTGTCGCCGACCGGCCGCGGAAGACAATGAGGAACTCCTCGCCGCCGTAGCGGAATGCCCGACCGCCGCCGCCGACCTGCGACAGCTTCGACGCCACCTTCCGGAGCACCTCGTCGCCTGCGTCGTGGCCGTACGTATCGTTGAACCGCTTGAAGTGGTCCACGTCGCACATGGCGATCGCGTAGGTGCCTCCTAACTGCACCATGACGTTGTTGAAGGCCCTCCGGCCAGGAAGCCCGGTGAGCTCGTCACGGTAGGCAATGTCGTACCCATGCTCCAGGACAGCAAAGACGAGCACGAGGCCCGCGGTGCCGGAGTAGAAGAAGAGCGCCTCGTGATCCGGGCGCGCGAGATCGAGCTGGTTGAAGCCCACGAACATCACCACGAGCGCCCACAGGAGCCCCTGCTCGACTTTCGTGTGCCGACGAACGAACAGCGTCAGGAGCGTGACCGCTCCAATCGCGAACGACAACCTGGCCATCCACGGCAGTCCCGTCTCCGCCGTGAATGCGTCTCTCCATCGGAGGGCTGACTCGCTGAGACCGGTACCCTTGGCGATCGAGAACACGCCCAGCACCTGGACACAGACGATTCCCGTCTTTAGGAGGCCGTTGAACGTCATGACTCCGCGCTCCCTCAACAGAGCATAGAGGCTGAAGTTCAGGGGAAGCAGAAACATCGCCGCGAACGGCTTGGCGTTGGTATCGAGCCCCGCGGGCTCGAATGCCAGAACCGTGAGCGCGATGGCGGCGGCGCTGCAGAAGAGTTGCGACTGGTCGTAATACCAGCTCAGAAGCACGGCCGCCACGAGCGCGCCGGCACAGAAGTACACCGCGTAGGGCGCCGCGGCGCTTCGCACGGCTTCGTCCCACTGAACGGCCCAGGCTACGAGAAGCAGCACGCCCCCTGGCGAGAGCTGGCCGGGCAGGAGCCGAATTCTCGTGACGAGCGATGCCATCTGGCGTCTCGTCCCTGCGGCGCCTCGTCGCTAAATCGACCGCCGTCGGAAGAGCATGACGACGGCGACCGCCCATCCGGCGACCGCAAACCACAGCGCCGGCTGCTTGGCGAGCGGAGGAGCCGAGGTCACAACCGGCAGCGGCAGCAGCGGCTCGGGGGGTGTGACCGTGGTGGCGGCGGCGGGCGACTCGATGGCGGCCGGCGGCAGGGTCTTGAGCTTCAGCAGTTCCGTTCGAACCGCTGTCAGTTCGTTCTCGAGCTGACGGACCAGGAGGCCGCCGACCGCGCCCATCGCGAGCGCACGCGCGTTCTCCGCGATCTGTGCGGCCGTGCGGGAGAACTGGACGACCGTCTGATCTGCCGGATTCTTCTTGTACGTGACTTCCGCCCGTTCCAGGAAGGCGATGGCCTGCGCCAGAGCCACGCGGCTGTACTCTTCCTCTTTCAAGCGCGTGTTCTTCTCGCCCTTGGCACCGCCGGCCAGGACGCCCGACTTCGACGCCAGTTCCACCGCCTTGCGCGCCTGAAGCAGCGGATTGGGAATACCATCGACTATGCCACCGGGCGCGGCGTTGTATGCCGGATAGTACGTGAAGAAGAACAGGTCGCCCTTGATCGGCAACGGCATCTGTTCGCCTGACACGGCTTGCCTCACGCTGTACAAGACGACCTGCGTGCTCGGCGCGACCACCGCGTAATGCGGTTCGGCAGTGACCATCAGCCAGAACGTCTGGTACGGTGTGGTCACGTTCACAGGAACCGGCCGATCGTCCTTAAAGGTAATCTCGCCGAGATTGGACGCCTTGCCATCGACGGAGACCGCCCAGAGGACATAGGTCAGAAAGTCCTTGCCGAGGCTCTGTGCGGCCCTCAGGCCTTTGATTCCCCCGCGGTTGATGTCCAGTTCGACGAAACCGGGGCGGCTGCCGATCTTGAGGGCGATCCGCGCATCCGGGGCCAGCCGTGTGCCCCGCATGTGCACTTCCGCGGAGCCGGCCAGGTGACGGTAACTGAGAATCTGACCGTCGGACTCGCCAACGTCCACGATTCTCAGCGAGGCGGCCTGCTCCGCAGGTGCCGGCTCTAGCGCACCGGGGACCGCTGCAAAGGTCAGGACCAGGGTGATGAGCTGGCTGGGTCGGTACCCACCGTACAACGTCAAGATGACTGCTCCTTCCTCTGGAATACTTATCGGCAGGTCGAGGCCGTTGCAGCGATGGCGTCACGACCGGGCTGTAGGCCGCCCGATCACCGAGGGGCGCGCGTTACTTCGGCTCCACGAGGGTCGCCTCAACGGAAGGGAGCTGAGGGACCAGCACGGTCGCGCGGCCGTGGCGCCGCACGGCCCGTGAAGCTGGGCTGCGAGTGGGTATGCCAACCGTGTCTATTTGCTCAGGCGAACGATCTCGTTCTGCAACTGCTGGAACGCCACGCGAACATCGTCGGCGCCCTCCGCAAAGTAATATTTCCCCTCGAGCTGCACGGCGTTGAAGTCGGGCGATCGCTCATCGTTCGCGACTCGCATCAGAATCTCCTCCGGCTTCTCCGGTATCGTCCCGAGGCGGTAGCGCACCAGTTCCCCCATGCCGATCGTATAGATGCGGATCCGGTAATCGCCGTCATCGTCGCTCCGGGCGGCGTCGGCGATGATCTCGACCAGATTCCTGGCGGCGTTGTTGATGTTGAAGACCTGCGCGGGATACCGTCCGGTGGGCACATCACGATCCCGTAAGCCTCGAATCGCCGATTGCGGCGTGCCGTTGACTTTCAGCGCCGCCGTCTGCAATGGAAACGAGGTCGGAATCCCGACGCTGCGCCGATGCGTATGCGCGCTTAGCGCCGGCAGCAGACGTGCCGACGCGTGCGTAGACCTGCTGTCCCACGGGACCGTGAGGCTCAACGACGGCCCGGTGGCGCCCGTTTCGGTATCGTACAGGCCGGCGATCGTCGGGCTGTCCCACGTCTGCCTGTCAGGGTCAGGCAAATTCTTGGGGAAGTCGTACGTGCGGAGTCCCTTTGCGCTGCCCGGCGACACGTCATAGAAGCCCGGGACGCTGTTCGAGGCGCCGTCCGTGAACAGGACGAGGACTCGGAGCGTGGACTGCGAGCCTCCTGGAACGGTCCGTATTTCATCCCATCCGCGGTACAAGCCTTCGACCATCGCGGTGCTGCCGCCGGGAAGCGCGTCGGGAATGGCCGCCACGGTGCCAGATCGGTCGAATCCCCGGCTGGACGGCATCGGCATCACCACTCGGCCACCGTTGCCATAGAACACGAGCGCGATGCGATCGTGCGCGGGGTCGAACGCTGCGACGAATTCGCGTGCCGCGTCCCTGACCGCACCCCAGCGCGATCCGATCGAACTGGAGACGTCAAGGACCAGAGACAGATCGACCATCCGCCGGCGGGCCTCTCCGAGCGACCTGATCGTCGCCAGCTCGGAGCCGCCTAGCCGCATGAACGACGTCGGCAGGTCGACGGATCCGGTGACGGTGACGATGTTTTCGGCAAGCGCTTCGTCGGTCTCCACCTCGAAGGTCATCGTCGGTGTGCCGAGGGTGCCGAGATGTCCCGCGGGGAAGTTCGCGTCGAACACGCGCCTCGCCTCGCGCGCCGGGTCGCCGCTGTTCAGCATCCGCGCGCCGGCGAGCGCCGCGCCGTCCACGGCTTTGGTCATCTGGGTCTTGACGACGTATCCGCGGCCGCCGTCTGCGGCAAGACCTGCGACGAGCAGCAGCGCCGCCAGGGCGAAGGTCGTATAGATCAGCGCCACGCCGTCTTCGCCGGTGAACCACTTCGATTGCTTCCTCATAGCTACCGCCTCGCAGTTCGGAACACGAGATCCGCTCGGGTCGTTAGAAGTACGCGATCGAGTACAACGTTGACGGCGCGGTCACGCCGAAGCCCGCCAGAGGAGTGATCAGTTCGTGCGTCGTGTATACCTCTGTCACGTAAATCAGCCCACCTCTGGGACCGATCAGCGACGCCGGCACACTTGTCACCTGCAGGCCCGTCGCGTTGTCGGCGTCGATCGCTTCGTAGTCGGGCGCTCCGCCGAACGACCCTCCGCCGACCGTCCTCAACTTGCTAGCGGCGGACAACGGGCCGTACTCATGCCGCCGATAGAGAAAGATGCGATCGTAGTTGCCGGTGCTAGGCGTTGCGCCTTTCTTGAGCACCGAAAAGATCACTCTCGAGTGTGCCGTCAAGTCCACGGGACGCACGCTCATCGTTCTCAGGGCCGCGACCGCATCGTCGATCGTGGTGCTGCGAGAAATCAGGTTCGAGCCCTCACGCGTCAGCTTCGTCACCGCATGCTGATCGAGCAGCAGATAGCCCATCTCCGCCACACCCAAGCCGAGTAAGAGAAGAACCGGCATCGCGAGGGTGAATTCGACGAGGGACTGACCGGTGCGATCCCAGAGCGACGATCGACGTGTGCGCTTCTTCATTCGAACCGCTCTTCGTTCTTCATGGCCGATTCGACCCGTAGGTCGATCGCGGCATCTCTGAAGAACGGGGTGAACACCAGGATGTGATGACTGTACGTAACGGTGAGTTTCTCGATGTCGCCCGGTCCGCCCATGCCGTCGACCCACGCCCCGCCCACGAGATGACTGAACCGAAAGTCATCGTCCTCGATGGTGAGGGCGGGCGCCGCGCGTCTCATGACGGTTTTGATCGATTCTTCGCGCGACAGTCCGTCCATCGCTTGTCCTGTAACGGCATAGCGGACGGCCTGACTGACGCCACTCTCCAGCGCGAGGTTCGAATAGAACAGCCAACCGAAGTCGACGATGCCAAACGTCACGAACAACAGGAGTGGCGTGATGATGGCGGATTCCAGCAGCGCCTGTCCTGCGGAGTCGCCAAGTCGTCGACTGAGACGAGGTCGGTCATGCCGCGCCATAGTCGTTTTGCCAGGGCCGTGTCGTGCATGGCGGCGGCCAAGTTGGTACCCGCCGCGGGAGCGTGTCGATTCAATCAGTTGCGGGAGATGACGCGTGGACCGCCGATTCCCCTTGTTACAATCGACGCCCGCGCGACGCGCGATTGGTAATCGCGTGCAGGCGCCTTCGCCAACGCGCAATCACGTGCATCATGTGCGCCCCGTGTGCCAGAGGCGCACGCGACTTCCCGCTCCGTTGCTCTCGTCGGATCTGTAAGGCGTGTGTGACGAAGTAAAACACAGTCCCTCTCTGCACCATGAAATGCGGCCAGTTCTGGTTGGAACGCACTTTGTTAGCCATGAGAACCATGAGCTGGGCAAGACGAATCCACGTCGGTTTGCAGGCGGGCTTTAGCCTGGTCGAGATGTTGATCGTGGTGGCGCTGGTCTCCATCCTCGGGTCGATGGCTGTCTTTCAGATTGGAAGCGTGCGTCCCAGCTTGAAGGCCGACGGCGCGATGCGCGTCGTCATGGGGGAACTCGTCGCAGCGCGCGAGTCGGCTATCGCGCAGCGGCGGCTGATGCAGATTACGTTCGTTGGAACAAGCGTGATTCGGATCACCCGCGTTGAGGTACCGACCGGCACCACCGTTCTGCGGAATGTGGTGTTCGAGGGAAACGTTCATTACGGATTGGTGGCCGGTGTCCCTGATACGCCGGACGCGTTCGGCAACGCCGAGGCCACCGATTTCGGCACCGCCGTCTCGATCATGTTCGGCACCGATGGGGCGTTGATCGACAGCACGGGAACGCCCGTGAACGGCACGGTCTTCATGAACATCCCGGAGACGCCGCAGTCGTTCCGGGCGGTGACGGTGTTGGGTTCCACGGGGCGTGTCCGCGCGTTCAGGTGGAACGGCAGCCGCTGGCAAGGGGTGTAAGGGCATGCAGATCGAAGTGAAATCGGAATCCGGGATGACGCTCATCGAGGCGTTGGTCGCCATGCTGGTACTGACGGTGGGCGCTGCGGGGATGGCGACGGTGTTTGCCTACAGCTTACGGGCCGCGTCGACGGGGCCCAACGAGCTCATCGCGATGCACAAGGCCGCGGAGGCCATTGAAGGCGTCTTCAGCGCGCGCGATTCCCACTCCCTCACGTGGGACCAGTTGCGCAACGTCAGCGACGGGGGAATCTTCCTGGATGATGCCACTGATCTGTATCTGGCTGGCGACGACGGCGTGGTGAACTCGCAGGACGATCCCTTGACCGTCGAAAGCTTCGAGCTCCCTGGCCCCGATGAGTACTTCGGCACCGGGGATGACGTGACGCAGGCGCTCACTGGCTTCACGCGGCAAATCAGCATCGTGGATGTGACCGCCGACCTGCGACTAATCACCGTCACCATCAAGTTTCCGTTCGGCACCACGACGCGCACCCAAGAATTGAGTGCGCTCATTTCGAGGTACGCGTGATGACACGGGACGCTGCTAAGCGCAGGCACGGTTCGGAAGCCGGGTTCACGATCGCCGAGTTGCTGATTGCGTCGCTGATTACCCTCATGGTGGTGGGGGTGGCGTTCACGACGTTCGACAACGCCCTCGCCCTCAATGAGGCGTCGCTCGAGCTGGCCGACGCGAATCAGAACCTGCGCGCAGGCATCAACCAGCTCGTGCGCGATCTGCTCCAAGCGGGGCGCAACGTTCCAATCGGGGGCATCGCCATACCGTCGGGGGCGGGCGCGGTGGATATTCAACGCCCCAGCCCTCCGGGCCTGTCGTACACCTTCGACAATACGACCGACACAACCTTGAAGACCATTACGACCGGGGCGGGTCTGGGCCCAAACATCGCGGGCCTCGCCACCGACATGATTACGATCCTCATGGACGATCCGTACCTGGGTCCGCTGGAATCGGTGCAGCCTTCGGGCACGCCCGGGAGCGACCCGGAGCTCGCCGCCGACGGTTCGTATATCGACATCGGGTCTCAGACGGCGTGGCTGGCCGGCGACGCGCTGAACGGCATTCCTCCCATCACGCCAGGCGATCTGCTGTATTTCTCGACGAACGGGGGGACGGCGCTTCAGGCCGTCACCAGTGTCACGGCGTCGAGGATCACCTTCGGGGCAGGCGATCCCTTCAATTTGAACCAGCCCGGTGCCGCCGCCGGGTCCATCACGCAGATCCTCGGGGCTCCAATGACGGTCCGGCGGGTGCTGATGGTCACGTACTACGTGTATGAGGACACCCCCGGCGTACCGAGGCTGTTTCGAGTCCTGAATCAATTCCCCCCGACAGCGCTGGCTGGCGTCGTCGAAGACCTGGACCTGACATACGACCTCGTCGACGGCGTGAACAATCCGACGGAAATTGAGGATCTGCCGTACTCGGCATTCGGCGTCACCTTCACGTCCAGCCAGATTCGAAAGGTCAACGTGCACGTCGGTGTGAGATCGGAGCGCGCCTCCTCGCGAACGGGCGAGTACCTTCGTGCTCACGTCTCCAGTGTGGTCAGTCTCCGGAATCTTGCGTACGTCGACAGATACCAGTGAGCATGATTATGAATATTCGCAGTCTCCCCTTCTTTGCTCGATCCGGCAACGAGCGTGGCATTGCGCTGATCATGACGATGCTGGTGATGATGTTGATGTCAGCGCTGCTGATTGCGCTCACCACCGCCGTCACGAGCGATCAACGATATCGGACGATCGATCAGGACCGAGTGCGTGCGTTCACCGGCGCGCTGTCCGGTGTCGAGAAGTTGAACGCGGATCTGACGAACCTGTTCTTCGAAGATGTGGCCCCGACGGACGCCGAGATTGCGGCGCTCGGGGACCCCGATCGGGAGCCGGACATCCCCGAAGTGGCCTTTGTCAACGCCAGCGGTGCAGACGCGTATGGTGTCTTTCTGGTGCCGCCGCCGCCCGGAAGCCCCACGCACACTACCGTCACGACGGGACCGTACGCCGGCCTGTACGCGCTGAAGAAGACCTACGACCTCGACGCCAGCACCCGCACGACACGGGGCGGCGAGGCTCACGTCAGACGCCGCGTCGAGACCGTCGCGATTCCGGTGTTTCAATTCGGGATGTTCTCGGAGATGGACCTCAGCTTCCATGCCGGGCCGAACTTCAATTTCGGGGGCCGCGTCCACAGTAATGCCAATCTCTTTCTGGCACACGGCAGTGCCGCAACGCTCACGCTTCCGGAAAAAGTCACGGCGGTGCAGGAAGTGATTCGGCAGACGCTCGTGAACGGCGTGGCAATCGGTACCAGCGGCCATACCGGCACCGTCCGAGTCGCGACTGCGCCTGGCGCGTTCCGTAATCTGGCCGCCACCGAAGGGAGCGTGACGGGCGGCGCTGGAAGCGCCGAGAACGCCTCGTGGCCGACGATCTCGCTGAGCACGTACAACGGCTACATCCGCGACGGCACGACCGGGGCCACGAGGCTCCAATTGCCACTCATCGGCGCCGGCGGCTCGAACCCGGATCTGGTGCTCAGACCGCCGGTCAACGAGGACGTCAGCAACCCGACGCTACTCGCGGAGCGGTACTTCACGAAGACGAGCCTTCGGATCCTGCTGTCCGACATCGCCGCCGACATCACCAATCTGCCAGGCGTCACCGCAACCGCTCCAGTGCAGCTCGACGGCGACTGGAGGACGACGCCGCCAGCCGGGTACGGACCCGTCGACGCCACGCATCCGCCCGTCGCCAGGGTGGCGAGCCTCGTGACGATGACGACGACCGCGGCCTCTGTCACGGCTGGTAACAACCGGAACATCCCGGTTACCGCAGCACTGCCAGCGTATTTTCAGATCCCCGCGTTGACCATCACCGACGGGGCGAGCGTCTACAACGTGACGTGCACGACCAAGACCGGTACGCAGTTCAGTGGCTGCACGCCCGCGCCCGGGGCCGCGATTGCCGCGGGCGCCACGGTGTCGGCGGGGGTCGCCGGCGCCGACCCAGTCGATGGCAACGTGCCCGTGCCGCCGACGACCATGACGGCGGCGTCCGCCGCGGGAGCAACCGCCTTCAACGTCGTCAGCACGCTGGCCTTCGCGCCAAACACGTTCTGGGTCAACAACACGAACACGCTCGTTACCTGTACCGGGTACGACACCACGCCGCGGTTTACCGGGTGCAACGTGCCGGTGGCAATCGCGGCGTCGGCACAGCTCACCACCAACGCGCGGTCGAATGCCGCGACCGGCACGATTGGCGGCTTCATCAAGATCGAGCTGCAGCGTGCGGACGGCACCTGGATCGACGTCACGCTGGAGATACTGAACTTCGGGATCGCCGGGCCGAACCTCAATGCGGCCTCGACCACGCTGGCCGTGCCCTATAACCCCACCGGGGTGAACGGGAAGGCTTGCGGAGATCCGAATCCGGACGCCATCATCCGCCTGCAGCGCCTGCGGGACAATGGCGAGACACCGACTGGCAACGGCACGTGCAGCTACGCCGCCAGCCGGCGGTCGACCGATTACTGGCCCAACGTGCTCTTCGATTCGCGCGAAGCGCTTCAGCGTGACGTCAGTCCCGGCAACACGAACCCCATTCTGGGCGGCGTGATCCACTACATCACGCTGGATGCGGCCAATCTCATGGAGTGGTTTACGGGCGCTGGTGTCTACGCCGGCGGCAGCGGGCCGACCGCCATTACCGACAATGGCTTTTCCGTGTACTTCTCGGACCGCCGGAACAATCGAAACGCCGCGAGCGCGGAAACGGGCGAGTACGGCTTCGAGGACATCGTCAACCCCGGGAGCGGCACGGGCGTGCCCAACGGTGCGCTCGACACCGGCGAGGACGTGAATGGCAGTGGGGCACTCGACGCCTACGGTCAGTTTCCGAGCTACAACGGTACGTCCAACAGCGTCCCGCCGGGTGCCATCGCACCGCTCAACGCCGCCGCGCTACCGACAACCGGCCTGAGCGCGGGCGAAGCGAGGGTCAACCGGGCGATCCTCTTCCGGCGCGCCCTCAAGCTGACCAATGGCAGCAACCTGGCGGCCATCACGTCCAGTGGACTGACCATCTCGTCGGAGAATCCCGTGTACGTCCAGGGCGATTGGAACGCGCCCGGAACCTTCAGCGGTGCCCACATCTCGACGTCGATCGTC
>Ga0187893_10004214_pt1 | contig 27730 bp, 18 predicted proteins | sample MA1701074metaG_FD_139574 | JGI IMG/M metagenome (GOLD analysis project Ga0187893, IMG submission 139574) | White microbial mat communities from a basaltic lava cave in the Kipuka Kanohina Cave System on the Island of Hawaii, USA - MA170107-4 metaG ... | reverse complement strand
TTGGCTTTGAAAGCCCCACTGTATTGTTTGCGTTTTCGTTTCATCGATCTGCTCTCTCTCACATCGAGCAGACCTCGAAAAGACAAGCTTAACTACTGGTCCGAAATTTGGGGTCCACCGCTCGGCAACGGAATTGCGAAAAACCCTGTTGAATCTATGAAGTGGGCTAGAAAAGGAGCAAGTCAGGGTCTTGCTTTCGCGCAATTACTCCTTGGGATCGGATACGGAGAAGGAACTGGCGTGCCAAAAAACGACATTGAGGCATATAAGTGGGTCACCTTAGCGGCAGCACAGAACTGGAAAGGCCAAACTCGCGAGCCACTTGTACAGGCCTTGAGCCTTCTTGAATCAAGGATGTCGCGGGCTGAAATAGTCGAAGCACAACAACTGGCAGCTGTATTCACACCGCGGAAGGAGGCTCAGGCTAAGACAAGTAGTACCGGACTCTTTGATGACATCATTGAAGAACAATTGATACAACCCAAAGCCAGCGGAACTGGATTCTTGATCTCGGAAGACGGGTTTCTTATCACAAACGAGCATGTAATCCGAAACGTCGCGCGGATTCGTGTTGTTACGGTTGCAGGCATGATTTCCGCCAAAGTCGTGAAGGTGGATGCGGCCAATGACCTGGCGTTGCTCAAGGCGGAGGGGCGGTTCGCGGCGTTGCGGGTGGCGGCCAGTCGCGGGGTGAAGCTGGGCGGCACGGTGGTCACGGTGGGGTTTCCCAACATCGGCTTGCAAGGGTTCGCGCCCAAGCTGGCCAAGGGCGAGATCGCATCGCTGTCCGGCGCGCAGGATGACGCTCGGTATTTCCAGATCAGCGTGCCGGTGCAGCCGGGCAATTCGGGCGGGGCGCTGGTGGACGAACGGGGCAACGTAGTGGGCGTGGTGTCGGCCAAGTTGAGCGCGCGGGCGGCGTTGTCCGCGACCGGCGCGCTGCCGGAGAACGTGAATTACGCGGTGAAGAGCAGTTTCCTGCTGGGCTTCCTGGAGTCCGTGCCGGATGTGTCGGCGAAGCTGAAGGAGCCTCAGACGAAGGAGCGGAAGTTTGAGGACGTGGTGAAGTCAGCGGAGCAGGCGGCGGTGTTGGTGCTCGTGTATTGATGGTAGGGCGTGTCTCTCCGAGCGCACCGACTCAGACCTCCCAAACGACGCGCGTGGAGTGACACGCGCTACCTGTTTGGCCGCGAAAGAATCTGGAGAAGATTCGACTCCTCACCCCGCCCTCTCCTCGATCGAGGAGGAGAGGGAGAAGGTCGGCGGGCGCGCGTTCTTTGCGGCCCTCTTTATCGAGACACGGTGAGGCGGAAGAACCGTTTCGCACTGGGCGCTCCCCGGTGGGATACCTCCCAATTCTCCAGTCCTTCCTGATCCGTGCCCACTCTTTGCTGAACCATCGAGTCGCTCGACCAGTTCGTCAGATCATCGGAGACTTCAACGCGGTACGTGACGTCGGTTGCGGTAGCGGGCCGGCGATAGGAGAGAATGCCATTCCCGTTTTCGATGCGGAGCGGCGTCAGGAAACGAGGAGCCGGCTCAAACGGCGGCAGGCCGAGGGCATATTTCATCAGGTTGGGGACGCCGTCCTGAGCAGGAGAAGCATCGGGGCCGCTGATGGCCGCGTTGGCCAGTTCCGCGGGAGTGAACTGTTCCATCTGCCATAGCTCAAACCCGATTCTTCCGACGCCAGCATAGTTCGTTACAATGCCCGGCACGTCGGCGACCGCGTCGAGTGTGTACGGGTAAGGCGGCGCCGCCCCGGCGAAGGGCGCATTGAACGTGAAGTTCGAGTGACCGAACTGGCGGAATTGCACGTTCACACCCGGTAGATTAACGATGGTGCTGTTGACCACTTTGACCGTCCCGGTTGGCCCGCCGTTTTCTTCCACGGTCGGCCGGCTGCCGGACCGCGGATGCAGGAAGAAGACGTTTTCGACGAGCGTGGCAGCCTCGGCCGTAGATTGGATGCCGCGCCCACCAAGGTTGTTGCAGTAAAGGTTGAAGACATGCGCGTTGCCGAAACGCATCCGCGGCATGCGCTCATCGACGCGGTCGTACCAGTTGTGATGGAAGGTGACGTTGAGATGGCCGCGGTCGATTTCGTCGGCATTGTCACTGGCCCCGACGAGATTGCCCTTTTTCTGGAGGCGAAAGACGTTCCACGAAACGGTGACGAAGTCAGAGCCGCCTTTGATGTCCACCATGCCATCGTACACCTGCTCGAAATCACAATGGTCCACCCAGATATGATGGCTGCCAGACTCAATGCTGATGTAATCCCACCCGTACGTGTCGTAGTTGCCGGACGGGTCGAGCACCCACAGGTCGCGGAAGCGCAGGTTGCGGATGATGATGTTGTGCTTGCCGTTCGGGCCCTTGCCGATGCGCAACGAGCCGCGCCGGATGGCCGCGCCGTTCTTCGAGTAAATCGTCTTGTTGGAGTTCACCAGGATTTCGCCGGTCGGATAGTTCGCGGGGAAGCCCTGGCTGGCGTTGGCAAGCGGCGAGAGGTCGATGTCGTTCATGATCTCGACCCGCAGCGTGACGTTTGTCTGAAGATACCGGACCAAGTCGTTGAGCGTCGAAACTTGAACAGGTGCGCCGCCTGAGCCTCCGGTCGTTCCGTTCTGCCCCATACCCTCCAATGTAGCGAAGCCAGTAAGACGGTAGTCTGGCGCAGCAACGGCGCTCAGGCCGATCAGAGAAATCCAGCAGACAATCGCACAAACAGGCCCAACCGGCGAGGCTTCACAACGGCGAGGAATCATCGTGCGAAATGCTATCAGAAAACGCCGAATTGTCAGGCGTCTTGATTTGCTTGTCATATATTTTTGCGCGAAATCAAAGCTGACATTCCTCCTGAAATCGGCTATTACTTCGCCCGAATATCCCAAGTCATATGAAGCTTTTGCCTTACATTCTTCCTGTCCTCTTCCTCGTCCTTACAATGGGTTCGGTTCCTTCAGCGTCAGGGGCCGTTCTGGTCGAGGATTCCTGGGCGGACGGCACTCGCGACGACACCAACCTGCCGGAAGAGTCAGCGTGGTTTGCCAACAACGCCGCGGGCAGTCCCACGCTTTCCGCTACCACTGGCTCTCTGACGGGCAACGTGCTGATGTTTGAGACCAATACCAGCTCCCGTCTTTGGATCACTCATTTCACACCTCCCGGCAGCCCGGTGACGCTGGCGCCCGGCGAAACGCTGAAGGTGACGCTCGTTTTCCGGGCGAACAATGTCACCACGTCATCCACCACGTCGCGCGGGTTGCGTATTGGGTTGTTCAATTTCAGCGAGCCGGGCGCGGCGCGTGTCAGTGGAGACGGCTTTTCGACCGGCGCCGGCGGCGGTGCGCCGGGTGCGAACGTCACGGGCTACATTCTGAACATGAATTTTGCGCAGACATTCACCACTGCTCCGCTGCAAATCATGAAACGCACTGACACATTCAACATCAACCTGATGGGCGCCAGCGCGGTCTTTACGGCGCTCGGCAACAACGGCGGAGGGGCCGCCAATGAGCCTGGCTTCAGCAATGGGGCCGAGTACACCCTGGAATTCTTGGCGAGGCGACTGGAGGGGGCTACGCAGATCACGACGAGATTCTCCAATGCGGCGGGATGGAGCATCTCGCACACGATCACTGACGCCACCAACCCTACTTTTAGCTTCGATGGCTTCGCCCTTCGACCCAACTCTGTCCCGGACACGGCGGATTCGTTCACCTTCACTCGCTTCAAGGCCGAGGTGATCCCCTATGAGCTTCGCATCAGTTCGGTGCGAGTCGATCTGATTGATGGGGTCGTCGTGACATGGGATTCGCTGCCCGGCAGGAACTACGAGATTGAGTCGCGTTCTGGTTTCGCAGACGACACGCCTTGGGCGCCTCTCGGGACCGCCACGGCCACGGAGTCCTCCACGTCGTTCACCGATTTTCTCGGGCTATTTGAAACCAGGCGCTTCTACCGCGTCACTGAACTGCCACAGCCGTAGCCGGAACGAGATAAATAGCTCTCGCGCCGCTCAATAGGAAGCCGGATAAATGGCCCGTGAGCGTGCGTCTGGAAATGCTGCAAGTTGCGCGACTGGGGCCGAAGGTTCTCGGCGAATCCGCAGACCTGGTTTGTGATTTCCTTCTCCGCCAGCAGAACGAGGACGGCGGGTTCAAAGATCGTTCCGGGCGAAGTGATCTTTATTACACCGTGTTCGGCACCGAGGGTTTGCTGGCGTTGCAGGCACCGCTCCCGGTGGCAAAGCTGGAAGACTATCTCCAGCCATTCGGCGCCGGAAAAGAATTGGACTTCGTCCACTTATGTTGCCTGGCCCGCTGCCACGCCGCGCTCAATTCCAAAGAGCCGCCGAACCAGCGGGCTGAGTGGGCCGCCGAAGTATCTTGCCGGCTTGAAGGGTTTCGGAGCGCCGACGGCGGCTACAATATTTCTCCGGCAAGCCCCTGTGGCACGGCGTACGCCGGTTTTCTTGCCCTGGCCGCCTGGCAGGACTTGCGGATGCCTGTGCCAGAGCCACTGCGGCTGGTGCAATGCTTGAAGTTTCTCGAAACGCCTGATGGCGGCTGGGCCAACGAACGCGGAGTGAAACTCGGCGCCACCAATTCCACTGCTGCCGCCGTTACGTTGCTGCGTCAATTGTCCATGCCCATTGCGCCCTCAGTTGGAGACTGGCTGCTGGCGCGCAGCCATGCAGACGGCGGATTCCTGGCGGCGCCCAATTCGCCACTGCCCGACTTGCTTTCCACCGCGACGGCGCTGCACGCTCTGGCGGGATTGGAGCGGGACTTTGCGCCGCTCAAGGAGCGCTGTCTTGACTTCATCGACACGCTCTGGACGAACGAAGGGGGCTTTCACGGGCACTGGGGCGACGACGCGCTCGACTGCGAGTACACTTATTACGGATTGCTCGCGCTTGGGCATTTGAGTTTTTGAGTGATGGCGGGTTGGCACAAAGATTTGAAATTTCCTCCGACTCACGGTACAAAAAAAGATTCGGGCGCAGACGCCAAGGAGGTGGGGGTTGGGGAACCCCGCTGAAGAAACGTTCTGCCACCCGAATCAAATTCCAATGAACACCACACCGCCGGACGATCTGTGTCCGACTGAGGCGATAATGCCTCAGTCAATCGAGTGCTGCCATACGTAACGATACGGATTCCCTCGAAGAATTCTTACGCAGCCCATCAGCCGCGCAGTGATGGACACTTAAGCGGCTCACTTCAAAACATCTCGGAACATCGCCTTCTTCAAGGCCACCGAAGTCCGGTCACCTTGCCGAAGGGTAGCGGCAGTGGATTTAGGCGGGACCTTAATTCGCAAGTCGGCGTCGAGGAATTGCACCATCGCTTTTGCGAAGTATGGAAGATCAACCGGCGTCCGACTGGACACCAGGTTGCCGTCCATTACCACTGGCTCATCCACCCAGATGGCGCCTGCGTTCTCCAAATCGTCCTTGATGCCGCGCGAGCCGGTGGCCTTTCGTCCTCTGAGAATCCTGGCGGAGATTGGAATCCAGCCGCCGTGGCAGATGAAGGCCACCAGTTTGCCCTGTTCGAAGAATTCGCGCGTGAGCGAAAGCACTTTGGCGTCGCGCCTCAATTTGTCGGGCATGAAGCCGCCGGGAATCAGCAGCCCGACAAACTCCGCGCTTCGCGTTTCCTCCAGCGTCAAATCCGCTTTCGCCGGATAGCCATGTTTGCCGGAGTATGTTTTGATTTCCGGCGCCGCGAAACGCACAGCGCAACCCGCTTCTTCGAGCCGCAGTTTCGGATACCAAAGTTCAAGGTCTTCGTAGAGGTCATCCACGAACGCGAGCACGGCGTTTTGCATGGCGGCATTCAAGCAGAAGCGCCGGCGGCGAACAGGCGAAAATGTCGGAGCACCAGCCGGCGAAGAGAGCCGATCCTGCATCGCCTTTTCACTTTTCCGCAGCGTTCCCTGACGGCATCCTCCCGCGCATGAGTTTGCTGCCCTTTGGACAATTGCCCGCGTTTGCACCGCGCCGGTTCATTCCCGCCGACGCCAACCTCGGTGAGTGGAACCATATCTCTCCACTCTTTGATCACCTCGAAACACGCGCGCCCGAGTGCAAGTCCACTGCCGAACTCGAGCGCTGGCTGATCGACTGGGGGGAGTTGGACGCCGCCGTCGATGAGGAATCTTCGCGCCGTTACATCGCGATGACCTGCCACACCCGCGACGCAGAGGCCAAGAAGGCGTATCTCGATTTCGTCGAGCATGTCGAACCGCAACTCAAGCCGCGCCAGTTCAAGCTCTCGGAAATCTTCCTCGCTCATCCTCTGCGCAACAAGCTTCCGAAGCAACGCTACGAGGTCTTTGACCGTGATACGAAGCTGGAGGTCGAATTGTTCCGCCCGGAGAGCGTGCCGCTCGAAACCGAGGAAACCAAACTCGGCCAGCAATACCAGGAACTCGCCGGATCGCTGACGGTGAAGTTCCGCGACGAGGAAAAGACTCTGCCCCAGATGGCGAGATTCCTTGAAGAACCGGAACGCACTTTGCGACAGGAAGCCTGGGAACTGGTCGCGGACCGGCGTTTGCAGGAAGCGGAGAAGTTTGAGGACATCTTCGATCAGATGGTCAAACTGCGCGCGCAAATTGCCGCCAATGCGGGATTTCCCAATTACCGGGAATATGCCTTCCGGGACCGTAAGCGCTTTGATTACTCGCCTGCCGATTGTCTCGAATTCCATGCCGCCATTGAGACAGAAATCGTGCCGGTGCTGCGCGAACTACAGGAGACACGTCGCCGGCAGCTTCAGCTTTCAGTCCTTCGCCCGTGGGACATGGAGGTCGATCCGCTCAATCGCCCTCCGTTGAAACCATTCACCGATGTGGGCCAGATGGTGGGCCGCACGCAGAACATCTTCAACCGACTGGACATTACGTTGGCCGGTGGCTTCCAGCAGATGCAGGACCTGCGCCTGCTCGATCTCGACAATCGCAAGGGCAAGGCGCCCGGCGGCTACCAGTCCACGCTTAACGAGGTCCGGCTGCCATTCATCTTCATGAACGCCGTCGGCGTACAGCGCGACGTGGAAACGATGTTGCACGAGGCCGGACACGCTTTTCACGCGCTGGCCACGCGGCAGGAGCCAATCTATTCCTACCGCCATGCGCCGATTGAGTTTTGCGAGGTCGCTTCGATGAGCATGGAACTGCTCGGCAACGAATACCTGGAGGAATTCTACACCTCACCCGAAGCGAACCGCGCTCGCCGCACGCACCTCGAAGGCATCGTGAAATTTTTCCCGTGGATGGCGACCGTCGATGCCTTCCAGCATTGGATTTACACTCATCCCGGCCACACGCGGACCGAGCGCAGCGCGGCCTGGCTGGCATTGATGGATCGCTTCGGCGGTCTCGTGGATTGGACCGGATACGAAAAGACGCGGGCCAATCTCTGGCACCGCCAACTGCACATCTTTCTCCACCCGTTTTACTACGTCGAATACGGCATCGCGCAACTGGGCGCGCTGCAAGTGTGGGCCAATTCGAAGCGTGACAAAGCTGGCGCCCTGCGGGCCTACCAGCAGGCACTGGCGCTTGGCGGTTCCCAGCCGCTCCCGGAATTATTTCAGGCGGCAGGCTGCCGGTTGGAATTCAACGCGAAAGCCATTCAGCCGCTGATCGGTTTGGTGCGGGATCAATTGACCAAATTGAACTGAAGCGCCCGATGCGAGCTAGAAGTTATCTCCACCCCGGATGAGGGTCACAATGGCCTTCTTCATTTTCTCCAACGCCTGGGCGCGATGACTGATTTTGTTCTTCACGTCTTCACCCAGTTCGGCAAAGGACTGCTGGTAGCCGTTTGGAACAAACAACGGATCGTAGCCGAACCCGCCCTGCCCTTTCGGCTCGAAAGCGATGCGGCCTTCACACGTGCCCTCGAAGATATGGCCGGCAGGCGTTGGCTGCGGCGGTTTGATCTGAATAAGCGACAGGACGCAGCGAAACCGCGCGGTGCGCTTCTCCGACGGCACCTCCTGAAGCAGCCGCAGCAACTTGGCGTTGTTGTCCGCATCGGAGGAATTCCCGACGACAGCAGCGCTGCGATCATCCAGCGCCGCGAAACGCGCCGAGTGGACTCCAGGAGCTCCGCCCAGCGCATCGACTTCCAATCCCGAATCATCCGCCAGCGCCGAGCCGCTCGCGCCCGGCACGCGGTAGTCCAGCCCGTCCAATCCTTGAAACCACTTCGCCAACTCGCGCGCTTTCTTGGCCGCGTTCTTCGCGAAGGTCGGCTGGTCTTCAACGACCCTGGGCGCTTCACGAAAATCAAGCAGGCTCAAGTAGCGAAACCGGTCGCCCAGGATGGCGCGGACCTCCTGCACCTTGTGCTCGTTCCGCGTGGCGATGATGAGCGTCGTCATGCACGGCACGATACAGGGCGCCGGAAAAACGAAAAGCGCCAAGCGTTGCCGGATGGCGCTCCCACGGAAGAACAGACAGCCGCATGGCCGTGCGGACGGTCTGTCGGTGGATCGTTACTTAGGGCTGCCGGAACACCCGATAGGCGCGGTTGGACCGCGCTCCGGATTCGGGATCGGCAAAGGTCATCACGTTGGTGTTCGCGATGTTGGTGACCAGCGGAACAAACGGGATTGGTGAACCGTCGGCCGCCGAGCCTTCCACGACATATCTCAGGCCGGGATCGGCGGTGAAATTGAATTGAAACCCGCCGCCTCCCATCGCCGGCGAAAGCAATTGGATGGGTGAGGGCGCGATGATCCTCACGTTGACCGGCGCGGAAGTGCTGGTCAGGCTGGTATTGTCGGTGACGAGCGCGCTGATGGGATAGTTGCCCGCCGGCAGATTGTTGACCGTGGCGCTGTAGGGGCTTTCGGTGTCCAGATTGATGGTGACATTCACGGGCCGAATGAATCGGACCGACGCGATACGCCCATACAAATCCCTGGCATCAGCCGAGACGGTAAAGGTCGTTCCCGTCACAAACGTACTGCCGTCGGCCGGACTGGTAATCTGCACCGACGGCCGCAAGTTCGGCCCAAGCACTTCAACGCTGCCCGTCATGAAGAAGGCCCGGTGAGGAATACAATGGTATGGAAAAGCTCCAACTGCGTTGAACGTGACTGAGCAGGAATCCGGAAAACTCCCGCTGCCGCAAAACGGCTCCACTGTCCCGCTGCCGGTGACTGTATGGAAAAAGGCCAGACCGTTGAACGTCACCGTGTCGCCGACCGTCACGGACAGCACCTTTGGACTGAAAGTAGTACCCACGACTTCCACCGTACGATTACTGTTCACGAGCACATTGACCACCGCCGAAGTGGACGAACCGCCCAGGTTGTCCGTGGCACGGGCCGTCAATTGGTACCATCCGCCCGCGAGGCTGTTGGCGTCGAAGCTGTAGGGCGCAATCGTGTCGCTTCCCAGCAAGTTGGCCCCAGCGAAAAACTGAACGTTGGTCACCGCGCCATCCAAATCGGGATCGGTCGCCTCCGCTGTGAGGGTGAAGCTGGCGGGGGCGGTGAAACGCGAGAGATTCGTCGGCGAAGTGAGGGAAACGGTCGGCGGGATGTTGAAGACTGCCACCGTCACCAGGCCGGTCTGTGTGGGATTGGCGGCGTTGGGCTGCGGCTGAGTGATGACGTGCCGCACGCAGATGTAAGGGTAGGCGCCGAGATTCGAAAACGTCACCGTGGTCCTCAGCACAGGGTTGGAGAGTAGAATTCCGGCCCAGTAAGGAGGGCTATTGCTGATCCATGTGTTGCCGGAGCGGGTCGCATGCGTCACGTCATGACCAGTCGTCGAAACATTGGTCCAGAGAATGGTGTCTCCGGGGGCAATCACAATATTGCTCGGAGCGAATGTGAAACTCTGACCAATGCCGCCGCGCACTTCCACCCGGTTGGTAGTTGCCGCCATCGCGACAACTATGCCTTGCAGAATAACAAGAATGCCCAACAGTCCAGTCCATGCCTTCTGATACTTCTTCATAATCCAGTTGTTTGGGTTGCGCTGAATGTGCTTCCGTTCGCCCTGCCGCGCAAGCCATCCGCTCACGGGCGCCAGTCGGGAACCGTGTCGCTCCGTGAGAGGCACCGCAGCACCTTCTTGTTCCCGGAAAAAACAAGTGTGTTCGAGATCGCCTGCGGGAGCACAGCCTTATGACACAGGCCGGAGGACGCGGGTTACGGGGGAAAACGGGCCGCCGGAGGCGGCAACTCCCGCTCGATTTCGGCCAGCCTGTAGCCGAAACCCGGCCCGTCCAGCGTCGAAAGGTCCACGGCACCCTCGCGCCGCCGGTACAGCCCCGGATGCACCGCCGCCTCCGCGCGAGAAGCCTCGGGATAAAACTGCATCCCGTTCGTCTCCACGCCCATGATGGTGCCGGTGTGGGCCGCGAGCAGGACGTGCGGGATCTGCGCCAGCATGGGATTGCTCAGGTCCTGGACCATCAACGTCATCCCGTGCGCCTTTGCCCAGCACGCGCTGAGAAGAGCGCCGGTCTGGGTCTTGCAAGTCTTGAGCGCCACGCCCGTCCAGCCCAGTTCACGGCCCAGCCTCACCTGCCGCCAATCGTGCGCGCTTTCATCGAGGAAGAGCGGCTTGCGGGCGGAGACACTGCGAACGTCGGTGCGATACTGCTCCAGTTCGTAGGGAAAGGGTTGCTCCACGTAGAGGATCATTCCGTAAAGGCGCGGATGCTCGTCGCGCAGACGGTCGAGCATCTCGTTCACGTAGGCCGGTTCGTTGACGGTACAGTTGAAGTCCGCCGTGAGCCATTCCACGCCTTTGGTCACGGCAATGTCGCCCACTCTCACCAGCCGTTGGTAATCCCAGGCTGCATCGTTGCCGCGCAGTTTCACTTTAAGACACTTGAGGCCATCGCGCTCGATCCAGTCGCGAAGCAGAACAGGGTAACCATCCTTTGGTTCAGCGCCGGTGAGTTCCTCGGACTCCAACAAATCCAGACCGCCGATCAAATGCCAGGCGCGAAGCTGCTTGGCCGGCTTCGTCAGGAGAAACTGGGCCGGGTATTTCCCCGCGAAGGACACGGCCGCCCCGTCCGCCGATGAAAGGAACGCGCCGAGGTCGCGATTCATGAAGTCCGCCGTGTACGTTTCGTAAACCGGGCGCTGGTGCAATTGCCCGTAGGCGTCGTGCAACGCCAGATCGAACACGGAGCAGCAAACGAGCGCCGCCAGCCAGGGCATTGGCTCGCCGCTGATCCCCGCGTTAAACCCCTTGAGCAACTTCGACAATGCATGCTCCTGGAAATCATGGCCGATCTCCATCGGATGCCCGCGGCTCATGAACCCTGCCCATTCCCGCGCCAGAAGCTTGCAGAATTCCTTGAGCGCGGCGTGGCGAGATTCATACGCCAGCTTGCTGGGCCAAACCCATTGCACGCTCAACGGCGTCTCGCCCCATCCGACTGCTGTGCGGCCGCGCTCGTCTGCCACCGTGAGACAGGCGCGGGCGCAAGTGACGGAGGTTACGGTTTCCGGGCCAAATTTCAGCGGGATCCGCGCTTGAATCGGCAGAAAGTAAAGCGTCACACCGATGACGCGGATGTCAGCAGTCCTGGGCATATGCGGCGTGACGATACATAACAGCCACTGGAGCCGGCAACCTTTCTGGTTCCAACGAGCGACCAGGCTTGGTCCATCACCAGACCTTACGTTTTCCCTTTCCTGAGTTCCCGCCTTCCCGCTTAAATTCCCGCGCATGATTATCGCCCGCTCTCCTTTGCGCATCAGCCTCGGCGGCGGCGGCACGGACCTGCCGTCGTACTACGAACGCTTCGGTGGTTTTCTCGTGACGGCGGCCATCGACAAATACGTGTATATCACGCTGCACGAAACTTTCGTGCCCGATCTCATCATCAAGTACTCGAAGCTCGAACGCGTCTCGAAGGTGGACGATATCGAGCATCCGATCATCCGCGAGGCGCTCAAGCTGGTGGGCCTCAACGCCGCGTATTTCGAACTGGCGAGCATGGCGGATATTCCGGCCGGCACCGGTCTCGGCAGTTCCGGCAGCTTCACCACCGCGTTACTCAAGGCGCTCCACGCTTACAAGAAGAACCTTGTCCCCAACCCCGACATCGCCGCACAGGCCTGTGACATCGAGATCAACCGGCTCAAAGAACCCGTCGGCAAGCAGGACCAATACATCGCCGCGCTCGGAGGCATCACTTGTTTTCACTTTCACAAGGACGGACGCGTGGAAGCCACTCCCGCAAAAATCTCCGACGAGACGCGCGACAATCTCGAAGACAATCTCTTGATGTTTTTTACCGGCTACAGCCGCAGCGCGAGCACGATTCTCAAGGACCAGCACGAGAAATCAAAGCAGGACGACAAGGCAATGCTGGAGAACCTGCACCACACCAAGGAAATCGGTTACGTCAGCCAGCGGGCGCTCGAGTCCGGCGACCTCCGCGAATTCGCACGCCTGATGGATGAACATTGGCAGCGCAAAAAAGCCCGCAGCGGCGGCATGACTAACCCGAAGATCAACGAGTGGTATGACCTCGCCATGTCCAGTGGAGCGCTCGGGGGCAAACTGATCGGCGCCGGCGGCGGCGGCTTTCTGATGTTCTACGCGGAAGAAGACAAATCGAAGCTGCGACACGCCATGCGCCAGGCCGGATTGAAAGAAGTCCGGTTTCGCTTCGACTTCGAGGGGACGAAGCTCGTCATTTCGTGAACGTGTCCACCCGTCATGCCTGAACCGTTTCCGCTGCCCGTCGCCATTCTGGCCGGCGGCCTCGCCACGCGCCTGCGCCCGATCACCGAGCGCATTCCGAAGGTGCTGATACCCGTCGCGGGCAAACCGTTCCTCACGCATCAACTCGCCTTGCTTCGCAAACAGGGCATCACTCGCGCCGTGCTGTGTGTCGGCCATCTTGGAGAAATGGTGCAGCGCGAGTACGGCGACGGCTCTGCGCACGGAGTGAAATTGGATTACTCCTTCGACGGCCCCGTGCTGCTCGGCACCGGCGGCGCACTCAAACGCGCCCTGCCGCCGCTCGGGGAAAAATTCTTCGTCCTCTACGGGGACTCCTATCTGCCCGGCGATTTCCGGCCCATCGCGGAATTCTTCGAGCGCAGCCGCAAGCTGGGTTTGATGAGTGTTTATCGAAACGAAGGCCGTTACGACACGAGCAACGTGGTCTTCGGGGACGGCGAGATCAAAATCTACGACAAAAAAAAACAGCTGCCGGAGATGCGCCACATCGATTACGGCTTGAGTCTGTTCAGAGCGTCGGCGTTCGACCAATGGCCGGCTGACAAACCATTTGACCTCGCCGAGGTGATGCAGCGTCTGGTCGCACAAAAGCAACTCGCAGGCTTCGAGGTAAGTGAGCGTTTCTACGAAATCGGCTCGCACGCTGGTCTGGCCGAGTTGGAATTACTGCTCGGCGGGAAGCCGTCTGCCTGACATCCTACTTTCCCTTTTGCTCCCGCCGGTTCCTTGCTACGTTTTCGAACCATGACGTTGGACTTTGTGAAGATGAACGGGGCCGGGAATGATTTCATTCTCATCGATAACCGCTCCGGTAAGATCAAGCTGACCACCGATCAGGTTGTCCGACTGTGCAATCGCCAGCGCGGCGTCGGCGCCGATGGCCTCTTCCTGCTCGTGCCAAACACTTCGGGCAAGGCCGAGTGGTCCTGGGAATTCTACAACAGTGACGGCTCCACGGCAGACATGTGCGGCAATGGCGCGCGTTGCTTTGCGCGTTTCGTCCAAACCGTGGCCGGGGCGAAGGAGCAAACCAGCTTCGAAACCGGCGCGGGTGTCATCAGCGCAACGTTTCATGACGCGCGAGTGACCGTAAACCTCACCGCTCCGACGGAGCTTCGCCTCGGCGAAGTCATTCCCGCTGGCGGCGCAAAGCTCATCATGCATTCGCTGAACACCGGTGTTCCTCACGCGGTTCTTTTTGTGCCGGACGCCGACAAGGCAATGGTCCAACAACTCGGCGCGGAGATCCGTTACCACGAACACTTCAAGCCACGGGGCACCAACGTGAACTTCGCGCAAGTGCTGGGCCCGAATCATATCCGCGTCCGCACCTACGAACGCGGTGTGGAAGGCGAGACACTTGCCTGCGGCACGGGCGTTACGGCTTCGGCGCTGATTTCTTCGCGCGTTCACAAGTTCACGTCGCCGGTCAAAGTGCAGGTCCAGGGCGGCGACACGCTGGAGGTGAGTTGGACCGATACAGACCAAGGCTTCACCGATGTGAAACTGAACGGCCCGGCAGATTTCGTGTTCAAGGGGACAATCGAAGTCTGAAGACACGAGACACGAATTTCACGAATCCTCACGAATTTCAGCTCTACAGAACTGCGCATATGCGCGCTCGCATTCGTGGCAATCCGTGAAATTCGTGTCTGAAAAATCCTCTGGCCAAAGCCCGTTGATTCCCTGATTTTACCCGCCCTGTGCAAACGCCGCTCCCATTTGCCGGAACGTACACGGCCATCATCACGCCCTTCAGAAAGGGCGGCAAACTCGACGATGCAGCACTGGAAGCCCTCGTTCGGACTCAGGTGAAAGGCGGCGTGGACGGCATCGTGCCTGTCGGCACGACCGGCGAATCACCCACGCTGGATTACGAGGAACACGTCGCCGTCATCAAACGCTCCATTGAATTCGCCGGAGGCAGGATCAAGGTGCTCGCCGGAACTGGCGGCAATTCCACGAGCGAAGCCATTTACCTGACCAAGATGGCGAAGAAGGCCGGCGCGGACAGTTCACTGCAAGTCGCGCCTTACTACAACAAGCCAACGCAGGAAGGACTGTTCCAGCATTTCAAGGCCGTCGCCGCCGCCACGGACCTGCCGCTGGTGCTCTACAGCATCCCGGGGCGTTGCGGCATTGAGATCGCCATCGACACCGTCAAACGCCTCGCCGACGCCTGCCCAACCGTCGTGGGCATCAAGGAAGCCGGCGGCAATGCTGACCGCGTCAGCCAGCTTCGCGCGGCGCTCGGCGAACGCTTCACCATCCTCAGCGGCGATGATTCGCTCACCCTGCCCTTCATGTCGGTCGGTGCGCACGGCGTCATCAGCGTCGCCAGCAACGTCATCCCGAAGGAAGTTTCGCAGATGGTCAAAGCCTTCGCCTTGGGCAAACTCGACGCGGCGCTCAAGCTGCACACGAAGTTTTATCCGATGTTCAAGGACCTCTTCATCGAGACGAACCCCATTCCGGTGAAGGCCGCGCTGGCGATGCTTGGCCTCTGCGAAGAGGAATACCGGCTGCCGCTGGTGCCCATGAGCGCGAAAAATCGGGACGTGCTCAAAGCGACGCTGAAGGCGTGTGGAGTGTTGAAATGACAAAAACCAAAGTCATCATCAACGGGAGCAAAGGCCGGATGGGCCAGGCGCTCATCGATTGCGCCAAGCGCATCCCGGCAATCCAAGTCGTCGGCCAGATCGATCTGGGCGACGAGCTTCGCCCCATCATCGAAGGGTGCGACGTCGTGATCGACTTCAGCTATCACAGCGTCACTGCTCCCACCGCCGCTGTTTGCGCGAAATATGGCAAGCCGATCGTCATCGGCACTACTGGGCACACCGAAGCCGAGCGATCGCAAATCAACACCTGCAAAACGCACATCCCGATGGTCTGGGCCTCGAACTACTCAACCGGAGTGAACACTCTCTTCTGGCTGACGCGCAAGGCGGCGGAGATTCTTGGCCCTGGCTTCGACCTCGAAGTCGTGGAGATGCATCATCGACACAAACAGGATGCGCCGAGCGGCACCGCCACCACCTTGCTCGAAATTCTGGCCGGGGTGCGCAAGCTGCAACTCAAAGACGCACTGCGCCATGGGCGCAAAGGCATCACCGGCGAGCGCACCAACGCCGAGATCGGCATCCATGCCCTGCGCGGCGGCGACGTCGTGGGTGACCACACGGTCATTTTCGCCAACGACGGCGAGCGCGTGGAACTGACCCACAAAGCCAGCAGCCGTGACACCTTCGCCAATGGCGCGCTGCGCGCCGCCCAATGGGTGGTCGGAAAGAATCCGGGCATCTATGACATGCAAGACGTGCTGGGATTGAAGTGAAGTCTGCAGTCCGAAGTCCCAAGTCCGAAGTCCTGATTGCGCTCGGTTCAAACCTGGGCGATTCCGCCATGGCACTGCGCGAAGCGATGACCCGTCTCAGCGCGCTTTCATTCTCCGGTTTTCGGAGATCTTCCCTCTGGCAATCCACTCCCGTCGATTGCCCGCCCGACTCGCCGCCGTTTATCAACGCGGTCGTCGCATTTGAGCCGGCCGCGAACGAAACACCCGAATCGCTGCTCGCCAAACTACAAGTGCTGGAAAATGAATTCGGCCGCAGCCCGAAGCAGGTTCCAAACGAACCACGCCCGCTCGACCTCGACCTGATTGCGTTCGGCTCCAAAGTCCGCTCCACACCACAACTCACCCTGCCGCATCCGCGCGCACATCTTCGCCGCTTCGTGCTGGAGCCGTTGAACGAAATCGCATCCGACTTCGTGCTGCCCGGCCAGACCAAATCCATCCGCCAGCTTCTCGTCGAACTGCAAACCGACGAAGTCGTGCAGCGCATTTCCTGACGCCGCCAACGTGCTGCCGGCATCTTGCCAGCAGCACGTTGGGTAACGGCCATGTTACGTTGTTCTCTCTTCCACTGGGGTTTGCTATTGTCACGGCCCGTTGAAAGCAAAGAAACAGGTAGCTGGCACTCCAGCTTCCGCGAGCCGCCAGCGCTGGTTTCGCCTCATTGCGGTCGCACTGCCGCTGGCCGGCCTGCTCGCGCTTGAACTGGTCTTGCGTGTCGTGGGCTACGGCTATCCAACGAGTTTCTTCCTCAAGACCACGGCCAACGGCCAGCCGATGTTCGTTGAGAACCAGCAATTCTCGAGGCGCTACTTTCCGCCGGGCCTGGAGCGCACGCCGCAACCGGTGATGTTTCCCACCGTCAAGCCGCCGAATACCATCCGCATCTTCGTGCTCGGCGAGTCGGCGGCGATGGGCGATCCGGAACCTGCGTATGGATTTCCGCGTATCCTCGAAGTGTTGCTGCGCGACGCGATGCCCGGCAAGAAGATCGAAGTCATCAACGCCGCCGTCACCGCCATCAACTCGCACGTCGTCCGCGAAATCGCGAAGGACTGCGCCGACAAGCAGGGGGATTACTGGATCATCTACATGGGCAACAACGAAGTCGTCGGCCCGTTCGGAGCCGGCACGGTCTTCGGCCAACAGGTGCCGAACCTGGCCTTCATCCGCGCGAACATCGCGCTCAAGTCCACGCGACTCGGCCAATTATTCGACGCCTTGCTCGGCAAACTCACGCGCCATGCCAGCACACCGGCGGCCTGGGAAGGCATGGAGATGTTTCTCAAGCAGCAGGTGGCTCAGGACGACCCGCGCCTGGGCCGGGTCTATGCACACTTCGAGGTGAACTTGCGCGACATCCTCCGGCTCGGCGGAAAGTCCGGCGCGAAGGTAATTGTCAGCAGCGTGGCGAGCAATCTCAAGGACTGCGCGCCGTTTGCGTCGCTGCACCGGCCGGGGTTCGCCGATGCGCAAAGAGCCGAGTGGGAACGCCATTACGAGTCGGGCATTACGCACGAGCGCGCGACTAACTACACGGCGGCGATGGCTTCCTATCAGGCGGCGGCAACGTTGGACGACAGGTATGCCGAGTTGCACTTTCGGATGGGACGATGTCTCTGGTTGAACAAAAACTTTCCCGAAGCAAGGCGCAGCTTCGAGAAAGCGCAGGATCTGGACGGGCTGCGATTTCGAGCCGATGAGAGGATCAAAGGATCCGTTGCCTACGTGCTATCCGACTTTCACGAGCGGGGCGTGGCGTACGTCGGATCGGATGATTTGCCCGGTAACATTGGCGACGGCGAGATTCCCGGAGATGAACTGTTCTATGAACATGTTCACTTCAACTTTACTGGCAATTATCTCCTCGCACGCGCCTTCACGAGACAGATTCTCGGAGGTGCGATGCCCTCCGAAGACGAGTGCGCGCGCCGCCTCGCATTCACCGACTTCGACCGCTACCGCGTGCTCGACGAAGTCCGACAGCGGCTCGAACAGCCGCCCTTCAGCAGTCAGCTTGGTCATGCCGAGCGCGACCAACGCATCCGCGAGCAACTGAAGCGGCTGGATAAGTCGTCGTTCACCAACGCCATTGCCGTTTATGAACAGGCCATCGCCCGCTCGCCTGACGACTGGATGTTGCGCGAGAACTTCGCCACGCTTCTCCAGGACTTCGGCCAACCGCGCGAGGCAGAAGTCCAATGGCGCAAAGCCGTGGAGTTGCTCCCCCATTCAGAGCAGGCCTGGTTCGGACTCGCCAATCTCCTCGATTCCGATGGCCGCGCTGCTGAAGCTGTGACTGCCTTCCGCGAAGCCCTGCGGCGTCGCCCGAATTCCGTCGAGGCGCACAACGGCCTCGGCCTCGCGCTCGCCAGCCTGGGCCGCTTTGCTGAGGCCATCTCCGAGTACGAACGCGCCCTGCGCCTTCGGCCGGGCTTCGCCGAGGCGCGCGTGAACCTTGGCCTGGCGTTCGCCCAGCAGGGCAATCATGAAGCCGCGGCCGCGCAGTACCAGGAAGTCCTGCGGCAGCAGTCGAACAACGTCCCGGCCCGCATCAATCTGGGGAAACTCTTCGCCGTGCAGGGCCGGCACGTCGAAGCCGCCGCTCACTACCGGGAAGTGCTCCGCCTCAAGCCCGACAACGCCGTCGCCCACTACAACCTCGGCAATGCCTTGAACGCGCTCGGACGCGCTGACGAAGCCACCGCGCAATTCGCCGAGGCCGTGCGCTGCAATCCTTCATTCCCAGAGGCGCGCTACAACCTCGCGCTCAACCTGACGAAACAGAACCGCAACGCGGAGGTCATCGATCACCTGACCGAGGTCGTGCGGCAGAAGCCGCAGTTCGCGGAGGCGCACTTCAATCTGGGGGTGGCGCTGGCCAGGGCGCAGCGCTTCACGGAAGCCGTGGCACAATTTCGCGAAACACTCCGAATCGACCCCCGCAACGCCACCGCGCGTAAATTCATGGAGCAGGCGCAAGCGCGTGGGCAAGAGAACCGCTAGGCCGCATTTCTCACCCGAGCTCGGCTAGCAGACAGGACCTACAGACACATAACTAGAATAGCCTGTCCGACAAGCCGCGCTTCCAGCTCTTCATGGATGGTTTGTTGATGGCGATCTCGGATGGCCGGCCAGAGAACAGCGCGAACTTCTTTGCCGGTTGGTCCGATGCGCCCCCTTTGGCCTGGCCGAACAAAGTGCTCGAGCCTACGATCGCGCTTGCCTTGCGGCTGTCGTTCAACCACAGTCACACCATCCGGACCCACAAGGATCGAGGGACGAATTGCGTGATTCACGAAAATCTAAAAGGACCCCAAAAACATATGTCACACTCCAAGTTTAAGTCCGCCAAACTCACGTTGTTGGCCCTTTCGTGTTTCTCCCTCATTTCCCGAGCTGAAACATTCAGCGATAGCGGTTTCGCACCGCCGAATTGGGCAGTGACGCGCATCGGCGACGGTACGATTACTCGAACAAGCACGGCCACCGGAGGCAATCCAAGCTTCCATCTCCAGGTCAGCCACCAAGGTGCGTCCGGTGTTCAATACGGCTTTCACTACCGGCTCTTGTTCGCTTATCGGCCTTGGATCTCGGGGCCGGTGACTTCAATCAGTTGGTCCATGGATGAGATCGCCATTCAGAATTTTAACGGCATTGGCTTGGGCGTGCTCCCCGCTCTCAGCCAAGGCGGGAACCATTACTTCCCGAATCGCGCTTTTTTCGTGAACAGCGATTTCAATTGGACCACGTTCAGCCTCACAGGCCTCACCGCCTCCGACTTTCGCACCGTTGGCAATCCCAACGCACACCCGGACTTCTCCGCGTCAGGCCAGTTGTTTCAGCCGGGTTTTGTGACGGTGGCCGACAATGGCACGGATATCGGCTCGTGGATCGGCGGGTTTGATAACTGGGTCTTCGATGTTAATCCCATACCTGAACCGGGCGCTCTTTCGCTTCTCGGTTTGGGTCTCCTGGGGTTGTGCTGGTGTGCACTTCGCCGCCGGTCGATTTCCAGTCACTCACATCCCCAGTAAACTCCGCCATCAAACAAACCCGGTGGTGGTTTTTTCACCGAGGGCCGCCAATCGATGAACTCTGCGCGGTCTGCGCCAGGACTTCCTGGCAAGTCCGCGCTTGGTTTCTCATGAGAAACCATTTTCATCTCGATTCTCGTTTTTCAATTCTCAATTTCCCTAACGCCAAATCGGCTTGCGCCCGGTTTGATGGACACCAGGGAGGCGGATAGTTCCACCACGTCCGTGAACGGTCCACTGGTGCATTAGCACCTCCGATTCTTCTGAGCGGAGAAATTCGTTTATCTGTTAGCTCACCGGAGGAAAATATCCTGAGAGAACTGTTGCAGCCGCAGGCCGAGTCTGTAAATCATAGCGAAATTTAGTTTTGAAGATTTGGCCGTGTCCTGATGACATCACGGCCCCAAACAGATGAGCACTAGCAGCAGCTTGCAGCAGAGCAGCAAACGCACCGTACGGACCCGACCCCCTGGCCCACAAGGACTTTACGATCCCCAATTCGAGCATGACGCCTGCGGAGTCGGTTTCGTGGCCAACGTCAGGGGTCGCAAGTCGCACACCATTATCCAGCAGGCGTTGCAGGTTCTGTTGAATCTGGACCACCGTGGCGCTTGTGGCTGCGAAGCCAATACCGGCGACGGCGCGGGTCTCTTGATGCAGATGCCGCACGAGTTCCTGAAGATCGTGTCCAAGGAGGCGGATGTCGCGCTGCCAGGCTTCGCCGAATATGGCGTCGGCATGGTCTTTCTTCCACCGGATGCCGCGGAACGCCGTGAGTGTGAAAAGACATTTGAACAAATCGTCGCTGAGGAAGGACAGACGGTGTTGGGTTGGCGCACCATCCCGACGAACAATGCGCCACTTGGCGAAACGGCCAAGGCCAGCGAGCCGTTCATGCGCCAGGTTTTCATCGGACGCAATTCGAAGCTCGCCGATGACATGGCCTTCGAGCGCAAGCTCTACGTCATCCGCAAGCGCGCCACCAACTTCATCCGTTTCTCGGGCAAGGTGCCGGGCGGCCAGTTCTTCTACGTCTCCAGCCTGTCCTACAAGACAATGATCTACAAAGGCATGTTGATGCCCGCGCAGATCGATGTGTATTACCCGGACCTCAAGCATCCGGCCATGGAGACGGCATTGGCCCTGATCCATTCGCGTTTCTCGACGAACACGTTTCCAAGCTGGGAGCGCTCGCATCCCTATCGCTACATGGCGCACAACGGAGAGATCAACACGCTTCGCGGCAACATCAACTGGATGCGCGCGCGCCAGGCCATGATGGAATCGGATCTTTTCGGTGACGACCTTAAGAAGCTTTTTCCCATCATCAACACCGACGGCTCCGATTCGGCGATGTTCGACAACTGCCTCGAACTGCTCGTGCTCGCCGGTCGTTCGCTTCCGCACGCGATGATGATGATGATTCCCGAGCCGTGGGCCAACCACGAGTCGATGAGCGACGAGAAGAAGGCGTTCTACGAGTTTCATTCCTGCCTGATGGAGCCATGGGATGGTCCTGCGTCCATTGCGTTCACGGATGGGAAGAAGATTGGCGCGTCGCTCGACCGCAACGGCCTGCGCCCTTCGCGTTACTACGTCACGAAGGACGACTTGGTCATCATGGCCTCGGAAGCGGGCGTGCTCGAAGTTCCGCCGGAGAACGTGCTCTACAAGGGCCGCCTCCAGCCAGGCCGCATGTTCTTCATCGACACCGAGGAAGGCCGCATCGTCGCCGACGAGGAGATTAAGAACAAGATGGCGACCGAGCATCCTTACCGGCAGTGGCTCGATCAACACATGATCGAACTCGGCAAGCTGCCCGACCCGCCGCACCTGCCCGAGCCGAGCCATGATACGGTGCTGCAGCGCCAGCAGGCGTTCGGTTACACATTCGAAGATTTACGCCTGCTCATGGCTCCGATGGCGCGCGATGGCGTGGAGGCCATTGGCTCGATGGGCACCGACACGCCGCTGGCCGTGCTCTCGGACAAGCCGCAAAACCTGTTCAACTATTTCAAACAACTCTTCGCGCAGGTCACCAACCCGCCGATTGATTGCATCCGCGAGGAAATCGTCACCTCTGCCGAAACAACCATTGGCTCCGAGAAAAACCTTCTCAAGGCCCAGCCCGAAAGCTGCCACCTCATCGAACTCAAGTCACCCATCCTGACCAACGAGGAGCTGGCCAAGCTCCGGCATATCGACACTCCCGGCTACAAGTCGATCACCCTGCCCATTCTCTATAAGGTCGCGGAGGGAGCGAAAAGCCTGGAGCAGGCGATGGAAAGCCTGTTCACCACCGCCGACAAGGCCATCGCGGACGGCATCAACATTCTGATTCTTTCGGATCGCGGGATTGATCATGGCAATGCCGCTATTCCCTCGCTTCTCGCCGTATCCGGCTTGCACCACCATCTCATCCGCAACGGCACGCGCACGCGTGTCGGTCTGGTGCTTGAATCAGGCGAACCGCGTGAAGTGCATCACTTTTCGCTCGTCATCGGCTACGGCTGCGGCGCGGTGAATCCCTACCTCGCCTTCGAGACACTCGACGACATGATCCACGAAGGCATGTTGAAGAACATCGATCACAAGACCGCGTGCAAGAATTACGTCAAAGCGGCGGTCAAAGGCGTTGTGAAAGTCATCTCGAAGATGGGCATTAGCACCATCCAAAGCTATCGCGGCGCGCAAATCTTCGAGGCCGTCGGCCTGCACCATACGGTCGTGGACAAGTATTTCACCTGGACCGCCAGCCGCATCGATGGCGCCACGCTCGACGTGATTGCCAAAGAAACAGAACTGCGCCACCGCCATGCCTTCCCGGATCGCCAGGTTAACGGGCACACGCTCGACGTAGGCGGGCAGTATCAGTGGCGCGCGGATGGGGAGTTGCACCTCTTCAGCCCGCAGACGGTCCACAAGCTCCAGCACGCCGTTCGCACCGCGAATTACAACATCTTCAAGGAATACTCGAAGCTGATCGACGATCAGCTCAAGAAGTTCTACACGCTGCGCGGGCTTCTCGACTTCAAGCCTGCCACGCCGGTGCCTCTCGATGAAGTCGAGCCAGTGGAATCCATCCTCAAGCGCTTCAAGTCCGGCGCGATGAGCTACGGCTCGATCAGCAAGGAAGCGCACGAAGCGCTCGCCATCGCGATGAACCGTATCGGCGGCAAGAGTAACACGGGCGAGGGCGGCGAAGACCCGGAACGCTATAAACTCGAACCGAACGGCGACTCCAAGAACAGCGCCATCAAGCAAGTCGCCAGTGGCCGCTTCGGCGTGACGAGCCTCTACCTCGTCCACGCGCGCGAGTTGCAAATCAAGATGGCCCAGGGCGCCAAGCCCGGCGAAGGCGGCCAGCTTCCCGGCCAGAAAGTTTATCCATGGATCGCGAAGACCCGCCACTCGACGCCCGGCGTCGGCCTCGTTTCGCCGCCGCCGCACCATGACATCTACTCGATCGAGGACCTCGCGGAACTAATCCACGATCTGAAGAACTCGAACCATCACGCGCGGATCAGCGTGAAGCTCGTGGCCGAAGTTGGCGTCGGCACCATTGCTGCCGGCGTCGCCAAGGCGCACGCGGACGTGGTGTTGATCAGCGGCTATGACGGTGGCACGGGCGCTTCCCCACAGACTTCGATCAAACACGCCGGCATCCCGTGGGAACTCGGCCTGGCGGAAACTCACCAGACGCTCGTCTTGAACAACCTTCGCTCGCGCATCGCGGTCGAAACCGACGGCCAGTTGAAGACCGGCCGTGACGTGGTCATCGCCGCCCTGCTGGGCGCGGAGGAATTCGGTTTTGCCACGGCACCGCTGGTTTCGCTCGGGTGCATCATGATGCGCGTCTGCCATCTCGACACGTGCCCGGTCGGCGTGGCCACGCAACGCCCCAGCCTCCGCAAGAATTTCACGGGGGATCCCGCCGATGTGGTCAACTTCATGAAGTTCATCGCGCAGGAAGTCCGCGAATGGATGGCGCAACTCGGCTTCCGCACGATCAACGAGATGGTCGGCCGCACGGATCGGCTCGAAGCCCGCCAGGCCGTCGAGCACTGGAAGGCGCGCGGGCTGGACTTCAGCAAGATTCTCTTCCAGCCGGATGCCGGTCCCGAGGTCGGTCGCTTCTGTCAGATCCCGCAGGACCATGGTCTCGACAGGTCACTGGACAACACGGTCCTGATGGATCTCTGCAAGCCCGCGTTGCAGAAGAAGGAAAAAGTCTCGGCCGCGCTTCCGATCAAGAACGTCAACCGCGTCGTTGGCACCATCGTCGGCAGCGAATTGACGCGGCGCCACGGCGCCGAGGGGTTGCCCGAAGACACCATTCAGCTTCACTTCAAAGGTTCGGCAGGCCAGAGCTTCGGCGCATTCCTGCCCCGGGGAATGACCTTCACGCTCGAAGGCGACGCGAACGATTACTTTGGCAAAGGTCTGTCAGGCGGCAAAATCATTCTCTACCCACCTGACCGGTCGTCGTTCGTGCCGGAAGAAAACATGATTACCGGCAACGTCGCACTTTACGGCGCGACGAGCGGCGAGGTTTACATTCGCGGCATGGCGGGCGAGCGATTCGGCGTGCGTAACTCGGGCGTGAGCGCAGTAGTGGAAGCCATCGGCGATCACGGCTGCGAGTACATGACCGGTGGCAAAGTAGTCATCCTCGGCCCGACCGGACGCAACTTCGCCGCCGGCATGAGCGGCGGCATCGCCTATATTCTCGATGAGAAAGGCGACTTCAAGACTCGCTGCAACTTACAATCTGTCAGCGTTGAATCCTTCCAGGACAGCGAAGAAGCCGAGAGCATTCGCCAAATGATTCAGCGTCACGCCGAATACACCAAGAGCCAGCGCGCTGGGAGGATTCTCGCGCTCTGGGAAAAGTATTCCGGCATGTTTGTGAAGGTGTTTCCCAAGGACTACAAGCGCATGCTCGCCTGCATTGCCGAGGCTCATGCACGGGGCTTGGCTGGCGACGAGGCAATCATGGCCGCCTTCGAGGCAAACGCCAAGGATGTGGCACGCATCGGCGGTGGTTGATTCCCCGGCAGGACTCTGTTATTTCATCCGCCGCGCTCTGACGATTTGAGGAACCGAAATGGGTAAACCGACTGGATTCATCGATTATCTCCGCGAACTGCCCGTGGACCGCAAGGCCCACGAACGTATCCGCGACTGGAACGAATTCCATGAGCACATGGAAGTGCAGAAGCTTCAGGAGCAGGGCGCGCGCTGCATGGATTGCGGTGTTCCTTTCTGTCACACGGGCACACTTCTCAGCGGGATGGCCAGTGGCTGCCCGATCAATAACCTGATTCCGGAGTGGAACGACCTTATCTATCGCGGCCTTTGGAAGGAAGCGCTCGAACGACTCCACAAGACGAACAACTTCCCCGACTTTACCGGGCGCGTCTGCCCTGCTCCGTGCGAAGGCTCCTGTGTGCTCGGCATCAATGCCCCGCCCGTTACGATCAAGAACATCGAGTGCAGCATCATCGACAAGGGCTGGGAGGAAGGCTGGGTCAAGCCCGAGCCGCCGTCGAAGCGCACGGGGAGGAAGGTCGCGGTCGTCGGCTCCGGTCCCGCCGGTCTTTGCGCCGCGCAACAACTCAACAAGGCCGGCCATCTCGTGACTGTTTTCGAACGCGCGGATCGCCCCGGCGGTTTGCTCATGTACGGCATCCCGAACATGAAGCTCGACAAGGAAAAAGTCGTGCTGCGCCGCATCAAGCAGATGGAAGACGAGGGCATCGTCTTCCAGTGCAACGCCGAAGTCGGCAAGGATATCACCTCGCAGCAGTTGATGAGCGACTTCGACGCCATCGTGCTCTGCACCGGTGCGACCAAGCCGCGCGACCTGCCTGTCGAAGGTCGGAACCTTAAAGGGGTCCATTTCGCCATGGACTTCCTTCACGCCAACACCAAGTCGCTCCTTGACCAGAAGAAGAACGGCAGCTTCATCACAGCGGCGGGCAAGGACGTCATCGTCATCGGCGGTGGCGACACCGGCACCGACTGCGTCGGCACGGCGATGCGGCACGGCTGCAAAAGCCTGACTCAGGTCGAGATTCTCCCAAAGCCGCCAATAGACCGTGCAAAGGACAATCCCTGGCCCGAATGGCCGAAGGTTTACAAGCTCGACTACGGCCAGGAGGAAGCGGCGGCCCTATTCGGCGCCGACCCGCGCGTCTATCTGACGACCGCGAAGAAATTCGAGAGCGACGAGAATGGAAATGTGAAGGCTGCCCACCTCGTGGAAATTCAATGGGAGAAAACCGAGAAGGGCCAGTTCGTGCCAAAGGATGTGCCCGGCACCGAACGCATAGTGCCCGCGCAGCTCGTCCTTCTGGCCATGGGCTTCCTCGGCCCAGAGCAACCGCTGCTTGAATCACTCGGCGTCGAGCGCGACCCGCGTTCGAACGTGAAGGCCGACCACGGCCAATACCAGACGAGCATTCCGAAAGTCTTCGCCGCCGGCGATTGCCGCCGCGGCCAGAGCCTCGTCGTCTGGGCCTTCAACGAAGGCCGCGGCGCCGCCCGCGAGTGCGACCGCTTCCTGATGGGGCATACCGACCTGCCCTGATTCAAGCCGGTCAAAACAATTCGCCTCCAGACTTCCAGGAAGTCTGGAGGCGTTTCGTTATGAAACCGCACCTGGATCAGGTGCGTGCCATTTCCATCTCAATCCCTCTCGATCTCGAAGATGGTCGTGGTGCCGCTGATTTCGTGAGCCACTACCAGCAACGGCTTATAGTTTGGACTGTCGTTGGGATGAATGAACACAAGGCCCTCAGGACCGAGGTCTTTCGCCGCTGCGAAATCGAACGGGTTGGCGAAGTTCCGATTGTTCACGTATTCGAGAAACTCCGGCGCGTGTGGATTGGAGATGTCATATACCGCGACGCCGCCGATGCGCTCGAAGCCGATGAACGCCAGCGTGCGCCCAAAGATTCTGCCAATCGCCAACCCCTCCGGCTCCGGCCCTTTCGAGGAGCTGCGTGAATCGCGACTGTTAGACGTGTTGCTCGCGTTGAAATTTGCCGGGAGAAGGGCGGCAGTCATTTGCTCAAATTCATCGCCACTGTCAAAAACGAGGTCTCCGGTAACGGTGCGAATCGAGAACGAACGGCCGCCCAGCGAGAAGAGCACGTCCACGTCGCCATCATTGTCGGGATCAGTATTGGCCCGAGTGATGGTAAGTCGCCCCAATTGATTGGTCTGTTTGAGATCCGCGGCGTTCGGAAAGACCGTCGGATCCAGCGTCAGCGCACCAACGCGCACCTCTTCGCTGAAACCCGGCCAGACGCGGGTATCTCCTTCGTTGGCCATGACCAGGAACGTCTGTCCACCGACCCGGTACGACGCGATGGAGTCCGGCATGTAAACGCCCCACACGGGCCAGTTGGCGATGTTGTTGGCTCCGTCTTGATCGCTCGCGTCGAGACCGTTGCCAGGCAGGCTGTGATTCTTGAAGCCGAGGCCATCCAATCGGGTGACCTTGCCACTGCGAATATCAACCGTCGCAATGGCGTTGTTCTCCTGCAACGTCACCCAGGCGGTCTTTGAATCCGCCGAA
>Ga0187893_10004213_pt1 | contig 27735 bp, 52 predicted proteins | sample MA1701074metaG_FD_139574 | JGI IMG/M metagenome (GOLD analysis project Ga0187893, IMG submission 139574) | White microbial mat communities from a basaltic lava cave in the Kipuka Kanohina Cave System on the Island of Hawaii, USA - MA170107-4 metaG ... | reverse complement strand
TTACCCGAATGACCCTACCCTGCCTTGAACAGATCAAGTCACAGCTGATTGACTGATATGGCTGAGACGTCCACGTCCTTCAACTCCTGTCTCTTCCTGGGTCGTCATGCCATGAAAGCAGAGTGGCGACCAGGCTTCAACCTGGTTGGAGGAAAGCCTGTCGTCAAGCTGTTCGCGGTCTGCTCTCGCTGCAAGGTCGCAGATGAGACCGGGAATCAGCTCGCCAAGCCAGTGTATGAACAGATCGCGAAGTCCCCAGAAGGTCTTGCGCTGAAGGCTGCGTTCGAGAACACCATCCCTATACCAATCCCCATACCAATAGATGCCCGACGTGCGCGACCTCGCAACGCCTGAGGAAAACCCATGACAGTTCGAGAAGTTCTCAAACGACTGCGAGCGCTGTAATGGCTGACAGCTTCCCGATGATCGTTCGATGCGTTGATGCCATGTGGAGAAACATGACACCCGACATGGCGGCAAGCTACCGTAGATCCATAGCTGATCACATTACCAACATCCTGCTTCGTGAGATCGGTCAGAATGCTACGCTGGAAAGCAGGAGGGTCGAATCTAATGCAGAAACCAGGAAGAAGAAAGGGATCGGGCAACCCGAACTGGACCAAGGGAATGGGGAAGCTCGGCGGTCGAGTGAAGGGGACCCCGAACAAGTCGACCCAACGTATTCGGGAGATCGCTCGAGGGTTCCTGGAGGATGTGCAAGTCAGCAAGAACAGATTAACGCGCTTGCGCAATGGCACTGAGCATCCCCAGGTTGTGACCCTGCTGCATCACTACGCCTACGGCAAGCCTCCAGACAAGCTCATCATCGAACCGGGTGGGTCAGGCGTGACCAGCATTCCCCTACCGATCCTGGCGAAGCTGCTGACCGACCAGGAGATCGAGGTCCTGGCGGGTATTGCCAGAAAGACCAAGGCCGTCATGGCGGGTGCGGTCATCAAAGAGCTGCCAGACGGAACGCAGGTTCTTGATGGCGTGGCGAGCTGACTGCGCATGCGGGGGTCAGTCCTTCGAGGCGACCTTGCCATTCAGTAAGGAAGCCGCAACTCAATATGGTCTCTGGATGGCAAGTCACAAGGGGCAGAACTGCTCGAGGACAACGCCAGCTGAAGCAGCCCTGGTCCGGTCGACCATAGAAGACCTCGACGACATGGTCAATCGTTCAGGGAAGTCGAGGTCAGTCAACATCTATCAGCAAGGTAGCAACACCTGGAAGTGCGGATGCGGTTACCAACTGCACCAGAACCTCCCGCATGGGTGGATATGTATGGGGTGCGCGTGCTCGGTCGGCAACGAGAAGCTTAGGCTACCGCACGAAGCAGCGCTGGACCAGGCACTTGCTGACCGTCTTGAGCGATACTTACATCATGGGACCTGACCAGGAATTTCTCAGTGCCATGGACGCCATGGGCGCCGAAATCTGTACCATCTGCGGGTGTAACCCAGGCACAGCATGCGGCAAGTGTCGGAACGGAAACTGCGAACGCTGCAATGCCAAGCGCACCGAGCAGTATTACACCCAGCAGAAGCTCGAGAAGGTCTTGCTCTCTCTGGCGGAGACATTGGCGCCGAAGAGTTCACTCGCCTGGCTTGCGCAAATTCTCAGGGAGGCTGATCTAATTGGGCAAACGAAGACCGCGGACACTGAGCCTGCCTTCGTCGAATCACCTACACCGAGACGCGCTAGGAGCCGAGCTGATGCGTGACCGTCTGGTCGAGTTACGCAATCTCATCAATAACTTTGACTTCATTTACTATTCCATGCCCAGCCAGATCACAATTTCCGATGCTGAGTATGACCAGCTCTGCGCTGAGCTGCGCGACCTGGAGAGAGAAACCCAGTGTCTGAAGGGTTGACCCCCGCTGTTATCGAGCGCCTCCGGGAATTCATTCGGGAAGGCGGATCACTGACCTGGCGTTCGCAGATCAAGCAAATGACAGAATACGGCGTGCCGATGGACTATATCGTGACTGGTATGGACTATATCGTGACTGGTTCAGAAGAAGTTACTCTGACCACGACAGCAGATAAGCTCGCGCGCCTGCTCGGTATCGAGACAGCGTTGCTTGAACAGGTCATCATTGAAGTCGATGTCAAGCGCGCCCGACCAAGGAGCGACGCATGAACGGCGGTGACCACAACGAACACAAGTGGGTCATCCTCGCACAGTCAGACCAGGTCATCGTACGATATAGACTTCATGACCGTGAACACGTCTTGCTTCAGGTCGTACCGATCGCCGTCGCTGGTATGGTGGCAGGTATCCTCCTGGACAAGGAGCAGCTCAACCTCATGACTATGTCGCTGCAATTGGAGGAGAAGCCATGACTCTCTGGTTCCTCGTCTTCTTCGGCTTCGTTGAAGCCTGGGAGTGGTACCGTGACCAGCATTGATCTAAGGACCCTGTCTTCCAGCGACACGACCAGTATTGAGATGTTCGGATCTTGGGAAGGCGAGCACTACATTGTCGGTGCCAAGCTTGGGAAGCTTCGATGTATGGTTCGGTTCACACCTCAGAAGCTAGACCCGCTTGAGTTCCCTGACGTCCACTGGGAAGCGCAGGAGGCGCGCATTCGGTCTGCCTTCGTGAAACCGGAGAAGTATCTCAACAAAGGTTGGGTGCGTGCAGTGTGAAGACCATCGCTATCGGTGCCGCCGTGAAGCTCTGCGAGTGGCCGGATGGATGCTCTAAATCCGTCATGAAGTGGCTGATCACGAAGGTCCTGATGGTACGGACCTGCGAAGACCATAGCGATCGATACAAAGAATGGGAGGCGCATGCGACCGCTAGCACCCGAGCACGTAATGCTGCGAAGTCTCAAGCCCGATCCCGACGAGCGCATTGAGCTTTGTCCTCGTTGTCGGTCTGGCTTGCTGTATCGACCCCAGGTCGGAGTTGTCCAGTGCGCGATGCATGGCTGTGCTGACAAGCCGGACGACAAGGGAATCATCTATGTTCGGGAAGACGTCGCTGAGCGCGAGCGTCTGGAGATAGCGCAGAAGCTTGCTGAGGCGGTGAAGGAAGCTTATCGTCTCAACGAACTGATCAATACCAGGTGTATTGATCCATGGCAACGCGGCGCGGGCCGGCGTTCAGCCGGGTCTCCAAAACCCAGCACGCGAGGTTCGACTCCTCGGCGCCGCGCCATTACTGACAAAGATGAGAAGTGGTTGTCATGACCAGCGACCTACGAGTTTGAGGTGAAGCCATGACCACTCCACTCCAGCGGGGATATGCCGACACCAACGACGTCAACTTCGTTCGCAAGCTGTCACAGGCCATGCAACAGACGGGAGGTGACTACGCCAAGGCCATCGAGCTGGTCAAGGGGAGCGGAATCGTCGCGACCGTTAGCAAGGACAAGGCGCAGGAGATCAAGCAGTTCCTTGATGTCATCAGCAAAGACTTCGAGACGCTGGTCTCGCGTGTCGACAATCTTGAGAAGGAGTTTGCGGAAACCACGCGCAAGATGGATGAGCTGATCGGTTCTTTCAATGCGCTGCGTCTGAAACTACTACCAATCGAGTTGCTCGGGGGAGCATAGCTATGATCTGTCCCAAGTGCGGGGATGTCATCATGCAAGCGATTGCCTACGACGAAGATAACAACCGAAGTACCGGCTCACGCACGGCTTGCCTCGGGTGCGAAACCGCAGCGGAGATCCATGAGTGCCAAATCTGCAAGGGACCATGCCAGGGGCATTGACCCGCGTCTATGTGACCGTCGGCAACGTTGCGCTCAACAAGGCGCAAGGCTACGATCGTCCAGTATTCTGCGTCGACAAGCGACCCCACGGTGGGGAGACGCACGACGCCAGGTCTGTTGAGATCTTCGGACCGTCGCGTCTGGTCTACGACTCTCGTAAGCCCTTCGGATATTCGGCATGGCTGGAAACCGAAGCAGAGGTTTCGTGGACGCAGTAACGTATCAGTTCGCTGTTTTCTCCCTCCATCGCGCACTTGTGCTGTCCCTCCTGACTGAAGACCATGGCAAGACTATCTACGAGCTTGCCAAGGATACGCGCTTGCCCAATCGCCGACTTCGTCGGATGCTGGGAGAGCTACATCGGACGGGTCAAGTGCGACGAGTCTGAGAGCGTAACACAGCCGGTCTATGGTTCAGGGGGAGGTCGACGAATGGCGCGTCGTCAAACCGTTAGCCTTGAGGAAATGCCTCTCGAGCTGGTCGACGAGGAGCAGACAGACACACTCAAGGCGACCAAACACCTTCGCGAATACGTGGCGCAGGCTTGGCAGGTCGTTGAGCCCAACGCGCTATTCACCCCTGGCTGGCACATTGATGCTATCTGCGAGCACCTCGTAGCCATCACGCGCCGGCAGATCCGCGACCTCATCATCAGCGTTCCTCCGCGTCATGGCAAGTCTCGTACAGCCTCAGTCATGTGGCCGACCTGGAGTTGGATCGAGAAGCCGGGTCTGAAGTGGTTGACGTCGTCCTATGCACAGTCGCTCTCGACCAGAGACAGCGTCGACAGCCGCCACCTCATCCAGTCGCCGTGGTACCAAGCTCGATGGGGTCAGTGCTTCCAGCTCATTGGAGACCAGAACGAGAAGACACGGTACGAGAACGACAATGCGGGCTATCGTCTGGCGACGTCGGTTGAGGGCTCCAACACCGGTGAGGGTGGAGATGTCATCGTTTGCGACGATCCGCACAACGTCCTCGAGGCGCATTCGGAGGTCACACGGAAAGCGACCTGCAAGTGGTGGGACGAGGTCATGTCAACACGGCGCAACGATCCGAAGAAGTCGGCACGGGTCATCATCATGCAGCGAGTTCATGAACAGGACCTTGCCGGACACCTCGAAGCCAAGGACGCAGGCTATGAGACACTAGTCTTGCCGACGGAATACTCTGCTTCACGAATAGTCTTACCCTCCCGCATTGGTTGGCGTGACCCTCGAAGCCTCGAGGGCGAGCTGCTATGGCCAGACAGGTTCGGCCCCGAGCAGGTTGCCCAAGCAAGAATCGACCTGGGTTCTTACGGTTTCGCAGCGCAGCATCAGCAGACTCCGGCACCGGCCGAGGGAGGTATCCTGAAGAGGGGTTGGTGGAAATACTTCCGGGAACTACCAGACCTGTCGCGTGCTGATGACATTATTCTCAGTTTGGACTGTGCCTTCAAGGGGTTGGCTGACTCGGACTATGTCGCGATGGGAGGGTGGGCTCGGTTCGGTGCGAGCTGCTACCTGTTCGATCAGATCCGCGAGCGTCTCGACTTCCCCGCGACTATCCAGGCCATCAGGTCCTTCGTTGCCAGATGGCCGATGATCCGGGAGAAGCTGGTCGAGGACAAAGCCAACGGTCCAGCGGTCGTCTCTTCACTGGAGCATGAGATCCCCGGTTTGATTGCTGTGAATCCTGAAGGCGGGAAGATCGCGCGTGCCTATGCTGTCTCTCACATGGTCGAAGCCGGCAACGTCTTCCTGCCTGATCCAGCGATTGCGCCATGGGTGGAGAATTTCATTCGGGAGTGCGCGTCGTTCCCGTCTGGTTATGACGACCAAGTTGACCAGTGCACCCAGGCGTTGCGGCGTCTCCACGATCAAATGTCTAGGCCCCCGAGCGAGGGTCATGTCGTGGGTCTTGTCCAGCGGTCTGCCAGGCATCAGCAGCCTCATCTTCTCAGCAGCAAGATACTTCGCGACCCCAGGGTAGACCACGAACCACCTCGTCGCTTCGATTGATATACCAATGCATGAAAGGAGGAAAACCATGACGACCACGGGAGGCGGGCTGACAATCCCCGCATGGATGCGGTCCGGTGTCGATTGTCTATTTCGATTCACGAAGCGGGACGCCTGGAAGTATTGCGCGCTGGACTCGGTCGGTGACGGTTTGGCTGTCGTCCGGTCCGAGGAAGGGACGGAGAGCGTTCGCTTCTACCATATCGAGTGGGTCAATCTCAAACCCTTCGAATGCGTCTGTGAGATGACACCTGACGGATATCCGGTGTCGGAACTTCTGCTGCACAGCGATCGCTGTCCCAAGCAGCGCAAGCAAGCGCTCGACAACGAGCGCCAGAACAAGGTCACATATGTGGTCAAGGATATTTGCGATCGCTACCCAGAGGTCGACCCGGACTTCGTGTATGACGTTCTGCTCCGTCGCGGTGTCTTCAAGTGGCTAGCTGTTCGGCGAGACCTGATCAAGCTGAAGCTGGAGTGGCAAGGTCAGGTCAGGACCATTCAGCTCGCCCTGCGCGCTTTCAAGCTCATGGACCGGATGAAGGAAGAGCACGCGACGAACTTCAAGGAGCGTCGGCTGATGCACAAGCTGCGAGGTCGGCTGTCGCGCCTCGAAGAATGCCGCAAGCAGCTCAAGGACCTCTGTCACAGCTCGCGTCGCCAGGCTCCCGACCACGACTTCGAGGCGCAGCGATGGCTCAAGCGACAGTTCATCTCAGCACGCGCCGGTCACGGCAAAGGGAGGGTAAAGTGACTTTCTACGGCCTGTTCTAGTGATAAGATAAGTAGGGAGGAAGGACATGACACCAGCCGCGGCAGTGCTGCATCTGCTGGAGCGGGGAGCTGACCTGCGTCCCTTGCGCGATGGCAAAATCTCAATCAAGTCTGAATCGGGGACGATGACCGAAGAGTTGCGCAAGCTTCTTAAGGACAACAAACCTCTTATCCGGGAGCTGCTTGCGCAGCGCGCGCTCTACCAGGCAGCTCTCTTCAAGCTGTTCTGGGAGATGGCATCGAACTCCCGGACCTGCAAGAAGGTTCAGAAAGCGACTTACCAGGACCACCTCTGGTATGTCGATTGCCTTGGTCCTGCGCTGGCCAAGCATGTCTATTGCGCAACGGTTCGAGACTTCAGTGACCAGACGGGTGTCTGTATGTGGTGTCTGGAAGGTCGCGAGCATGAAGACGGGGGAGACCCAGCATGACGGCAAGAGAGTTAGTTCTGGGGTGGATGGATAGCAATGGCATCACAGCCGGTTGCGCACTGAATGACCAGATACTACCGATCGAGGTAGATGACTTGGTCAAGCGTCTTGAGGCGTGGCCATTCGATGCGCTGATCGAATCGACCAGGCTCAAGCTGGAGGCTGCGAAGATCGAGGCAGCCAAGATTCCTGAGATGACGATGGACCTGCTTTCCCTCGAACGCACTCGACGCCTGCTGCTCGAGGCGGAAGTCAGAGCAGCGACGATATGATCGGCGCCGGATCAGATATTACGCTCAGACCGACACGCAAGCAGAGCAAAGAGACAGTCGCCGGTCTGATCGAGGATCGTCGGCGAGCCTTTGCAGCGCTGAATGAGACTCCTAGAACTCTTAACGAAGTGGCATCGAAGGCTGGTGTACCAGCTTCGAGATTGGCGCGTCTGCTACGAGACCTCGTTCGGGTGCCAGCGTATGGCGTTCGGTACCATCCTCCACCAATGAAGAACCAGAAAGGACGGTGGTCTAGGTCATGATCACAGATCAGGACATTCACAATGCGCTGGCTGCGCAGGGTGCTTGCCGGTCTAACCGAGAGGTGCGGGCTGTTCGATTACTGTTGAACGGACTCAATTCAGGCAACGTTTTTCAACAGGACGACTTCACGCTGCATTCTGGCAGCAAGTCATTCTGGAAGCTGAATTGCGATGCCTTCATCGATCAGGACTGGGCTACGTTGGCTCGCATCATCGGCAGACGCCTCGCCTTCCAAGCTGTTGAGGGAGTACCCCGCGGAGGCCTTCGGCTGGCAGAGCAGCTTGAGCGCTACCGCCGATCTGAAGGCGGTTTGCTTATCGTCGATGATGTCTTGACGACCGGCGCCAGCATGGAACAACAGCGCGCTGGCCGGGAAGCCAAAGGGATTGTTGTGTTTGCACGTGGTCAGGTACCTGCCTGGGTCACTCCGATGTGGTCTCTACACGGTTTCTTCGCCTAGACGGTGATATAACCAGGCATGGGTATCGACAGCCTGCATCCGATCATTGAGATCAACGGCCAGGACGTTCTCCTCTGCGCTGTCAAACACCCCGACCGCCGTCTCATGGCAGCGCCTCGAGTAACCTTTGATCGGGAGTGGGATGTCTTCAAGATCACATGTAGCGAATGCGGCGAACACCTCCCAGCAATGTACGAGGAGAGGTAGAGCCTTATGGATAGGGTCGTCAAAATCTGGATCGAGAAGACGAAGGAGCAGGAGCTTTTTGCACCAGACATGCTCGAGACCATTGTGAAGGCTCTGAAGGCTGGTCAGCAAGCCGGCGTCCAGCTCTCTCATCCCCGAGCCAAGCGACTGGCAGCGAAGGCGCTGCGCTGCGCCATGCGCAAACGCGGTATTGACTCCATTGCGATCAGAGGAAAGAGGGGAACTGCGAAGCTGTTCATCTGGGTTCCCTCAACGACCAGACCGGCAGCCCGAGGACCTCGGAAGACGGCAGCGCATCGGACTTCTGGAGAGCTGCGAGATCATATTGCAGAGCTCGCCAATCAGTGGGTCGAAAGTAGTCGCGAGCTTCAAGAAGGACATTGATCATGCGACTGAAAGAGATCGTCATCGCGGTTGTGGTAATCACCACGTTCATCATAGGAGGGTATATCTGCCAGGCAGTCTCGACGACCAAGTCGAACCTGGCACCAGCGCTTCAGCTCTGTAGGGGGAACGAAGTATGTCGGTGAAGCGACGTCGTGTGAAGAGATCTCATCGGGGTGTAGCTCAGTCTGGCAGAGCGCCCGCTTTGGGAGCGGGAGGTCGCAGGTCCGAATCCTGTCACCCCGACCACATCTCAGTTCGTTATGGGAACAGCACCTGGGAAGGTCGGTGCCAGGCTTGTGGAACTGACACCCCGATCATGAGGATCATTGAGCTGGGTCCAAAACAGCTCATCAATGCAGGTCCGGCTGTGTATCGGTTGTGCCAAGAGGCTTAAGAGCTTACTGTGATGATCCCATTCGCAGAGCCAGTCTTTCCTATCGGACCCGATGCCATGGCCATGGCCTACCGCGCCTTCGATCACTGGCTCAAGCACGAGCACACCTCCTGTCAGCATGACAGCGTCCTCGACTGCGTCGAAGAGTACGGACGAGTCAATCACCTGTGAGCGGTGCGGTCACGTCATGACCGGCCGCCATTGTAAGATCGTCTGTCCCAACTGCGGCTATATGAGAGACTGCTCGGACCCATGATATAACTTAGGGAGGGGAGCCATCATGAGAAAGGTTCTCGGGCTTGTAGGGATCGGATTGCTCGGGCTCGCCATCGTGCTCGCATTGGGTCAGGGTATTCATTTCTTCCTCTACAAAGTTTTCTCTCCGAAGTACGAGCAGGTCAGGCACGACACCTTCAAGCAGTCGCAGGCCTACAACGACGGTATGATCCAGGAACTCCAGGCCATGCGTCTTGACTACGTCAAAGCCTCACCGGCGCACAAGGAGGCGCTGACTAGCATCATGCTACATCGAACGGCGCATTACGATCTCGACCGTCTGCCGCCGGACCTGCGCGCCTTCGTTGCCGACCTGCGCAACGTTCGGGTTCTGTCCGACCCGGACGAGTACGAGGCGAAGCCGGCGAAATCAAGATAAGCACACAATCTGAGGAGGGAAGCCATGATGAAGCGATGGTTGTGCATCGGAGTCCTGTTTCTGGTGCTGGCTGGTTGCACGGAATATCAACCTACCAGTGACCAGACACAGCAACGACAGCAGGAACGCGCGCTGTCTGAAGGCTCCTCCAAAGTCGGCATGCCCGCAATCAAGAATTTCCGTGAGCGCAAGCTGCTCAAAGACATTCTCGAGATGCGAGACCAGACAGGCTTGACCACCTATACCTACACCTTCGCTGAACTGTCGGGAAGGTTGGTTTTCTTGTGCGACTCGATCGGGTACCCGATTCCCTACTCGACCCAGTTCACCAACCCCCAGAAGATCGAGGACTATCGTGCCAATGTCGGCTATGCGATCCTACCGCAGGCCGATCCGAACGGATTGTTCTCGCCAGGTACAGCTGAGGGAAGCTGGGTCATGTGCAAAGATCCAAATGGCAAGGACGTCCGACCGGTCTATTCCGAGCCTCGTCTGGTCACGTCACAGTTCAAGCTCCAGTGACTGATATCTACCGCAGTTGGCTTAAGCTGATCGAGGCCAAGCGTTACCTCGAGGCGGCTCGGCTAGCTGCGGTAGAGCGTCCCGATCTATTCAACCACGTCAAGACCCTCGATGAGATCCGGAGGCTAGCGTCATGAAGCGGAGCTGGGTCGAGCCTGTCATCGAAGAGACCATTCGTGAGTTCGGATCCCTGCGGCGGATCAATTCACAGGTTCTCGCGGCGCGAATAGAAGTCGTGGCACGCCTACGCTGTCAGGTAGCGATTCGGCATGACCGTCGCAGGTCGGTGGTGTTCGCGACCTTTATTGGTGCAGGTGTGGGGGTCGTCTCGGGAATCATGACATGGTTAGTGCTGTAGACCTGACTCAGCTCGGCAAGCACTTCATTGGTTTGTGGTGCTTCCGCGCGTATAGCAAGCCTCGGACCTATGCCGTTACTCTCAATATCCGGGGATGCTATTATGATACTGACCCTCAAGTGACTCCTGTCGAGGCTGTTCGGGTAGCACAGCGGGTGCTCTGGCGAGCAACGGTATTGACCAGAGCCAAGCGAGGACGACATGGACGACTCACCGATCGTCGCCAGGTCCTACTGCCCCGGGTGCGAACCCGACGCTGACCCATTCACTGAAATCCTCGAGGTGCGTTACTGCGAATCTCACGCACCAGCTAGATCCGGATCGGATGATATAAGAGTTGGGGAGGGGAACTACATGTCCGGTGGTGCTGAGGCCGGAGGCGAGACGAACCGAAGGTGGTGCGAAGCTATTCATGGACCAGCCCGCAAGAGACGAAGGAGGAAACGATGAAGCGTATGCTCGGAGCCATTGCATCGCTCATGCGCATCAAGGACGACCGCAAGCCAATGCTGTCCTTGTCTCAACTCTTCGGCAAGAAGAAGGAAGATAACCGAGACCAGTCCTGGCTCGATCGCGGTACGACACTAACTCGGTACCGTCGGCTTCGTCGGTCGCGCCTGGCGATGCAGAAGCGTTCGCGCCGTATCAACGGACACCGACGAATCGCGCAGCTATGAGATCCATTGCGCTCGCCATTGCTGCCGCTGCCTTCGTGTGGTCAGGTGTATACCTGATCATCCACGACTGGCAGTGGACGGGATTCGGAGCAATCTGTTTCGCGGTGTTCTTCGTCTTTCAAATCGACGACGATGACGACGATGACTGACAGCCTGATCCAGAGCAAGGCCGAGCAGGACGGGAAGACGAGCTGCGCATGCTCTGGCATTTCGAAGCAACAACTCTAACCGGAGAACAGGCGCCACGTCGTGGCGCGCTTGCTCGAGCTGGGTGAGAAAGGTAGCGGACTAAACCGACCTACGGCATAATAACCCCGTTCCTGAAGGAGGCCGCCATGCGACGGTCAATTTTCGACACGAGCGAGGAGGCCGGTAGCACGGGCTGCTGCCCGTTTCCCCAGGAGTCCAGCCACCAACACAATCGACCCTGCCGTTGCCGAAAAGGGAGACGCCATCGGTGAAGGCAAAAGTCAACAAGGGTGGTCGGGTCCAGTGGAGCCAGACGCCGGGCTTCACCGAGTGGTTCAAGAAGCACGCGCCGGATCTAACTGATCGTGAGCTGTGTGACGAGCTGAACAAACGCTATAAGACTGACCTGAAGCGCTCGGCCATTCATTCCATGCGCGCTTCGTACGGTGTCTTCCAGACAGCCGAGACCAGGCAGCGCGCCTACGAGCACCGATCCACTGCTATGATCTCGGGAGCAAATGTCGAGTCGCGGACCAAGGCTATGGAGAGGGTCATCGCGGCAAAGCGCCTCCGCGAGCTGGAACGCCATAGTACCCTCTATGACATCCTGGGTGAGAGAATTCTCAAAGCCATTGAACACCTCGAACCGCCCGCACCGGCGAAATCCGTCCAGGTTGCCTCGACTCGTCCGCTAGACAACGAGGAAGCCGTGCTGCTGATCAGCGACGTTCAGATGGGTACGAAGATCGACCTACGCGACTCGGGAGGACTTGGAGCCTTCAACGCGCGCATCCTTCAGCGCGAGGTCACCTACCTGCAAGAAACGGTGACATCAATTCTGACCCGATACCATCCCAACGTCCGCAAGCTGCACATCTTCTACATTGGTGACATGGTCGAGGGCGAGACCATCTTCCCCGGTCAGCTTCGGTCGATCGACATGAACCTAGTCCAGCAAGTCCTGTTCGGATGGGACGCCTTCGCGCAGTTCACAGCACACTTCGCTGGCTTTCTCGAGCAGGTCGATTGTTGGGGAGTCATTGGCAATCACGGACGGCTTGGCAAGAAAGGAGAGCACAGTCCTCTCTCCAATTTTGATTACCTGCTCTATAAGATGATGGCAGACCGACACAAGACGATCCCAAATATCCGTTGGACTATCCCTGAGACATGGTGGGCGGTCGCCGATGTCCTGGGTTGGAAGTGGCTCCTGGTCCATGGCGATGACGCCGGTCAGGGCTGGGCTGGTATTCCCTTCTACGCTTTCATTCGTCACAAGCAGCGCTATCGCGAGCTGCTTCGCGCGCTCAAGAACCAGTTCTCCGACTTCGATTACATGGCAGCAGGGCACATCAGTCAGATAGCCCACTTCAATGAGATATGGATCAACGGGTCCTGGCCGGGTGGTACGGAGTTTAGTCTCAAGCGCCTCCAGCTCGGCGACCTTCCGGCGCAGTGGCTTATCGGGGTACATGAGAAGTATGGAACGACCTGGGCACGACCTATCAAGCTGCGACCTCCCGGAGGCTTCAAGGTGGGTTAGAATGGTTGACGTGGTCGGTTCAGCCCTTCTCGAGGCGTGCAAAGAGTCAGGCTCAGTTCGCGTCTGGCGAGACGGCAATCTGTGGCATGCGACCGTCCTTTTCCAATCACCTGATGGTGAGCGAGCATTCGCGCTGCATGGCGTCGAAGTTATGGCAGAAGATGACTTCGAGACAGCCATCTCCAACGCATTGACTTACGCAGTGAGCAAGCTGCGCAAGGTCAGACTGACCGAAGCACGACGAGGGCGCCATGGCTGATGTCAGCTCTCCGAAAGTCTCGATGCCGGTTGCATGGGGGATCCTTCTACCTGACCCCATCGTCGCGACAACCAAGCAACGGCCTGTCGTGACCAACACCACGAGGAAGAGATGACCACAACTCCTGTCGTCGAAGGCTGGACGAAGACGCTTGAGTATGAGCTGCGCGGCGACGGAGCGCCCGTCGCCATCACTGGTCAGACTGTTGAATTGCTGCTCACTGACAAGGATAGTCAGACCGTCAGCACGACAGGTAAGGTGGTCAATCAGGACGACGGCTCGTCAGCAAACAAGGGCTTCGTCGGATATAACCCAGCATCGGGGGATTTGTTAGCGGTCAAATCTCCGTATTCGATGCGCTGGAAGCTGACCGACCTGGCTGGCAAGATCGCCTTCTGGCCGTCCGGACCAAACCGCGACGTTCTCACCGTCAGCTCTGCGTGAGCTACGGTCGGTGCATCAAAACCGAGCACGCCGGTGCCAAGAATGGCGGAGGCTACTGGGGTCCTCGTATCGATGCCAAGAAGCGCAGTCGCAAGGCTCGCAGACAAAACGACAAGAGGGAGGTTAACCATGATCGAGAAGGCGTCCGACCACAAGCTGAAGGGTCCTTTGGATCTCAGTAACGAGCTTTGGCGGTCGTACGAATGGATTGCAGACGATGCTGGACACTTGCGAGTGCATACCGTTCAGACACCCATGAAGCTATGGTACCGCGAGGGTAGTACCACACACCGCGTACAGGACGATATGGGGATCGTGCACTGCGTTCCAGCACCGGGAGTTATGGGTTGCGTCCTTCGTTGGAAAGGGAAGAAAGACAGCGATCCTGTGCAGTTCTGAGACGAGAGAGGAAAGAGCTGTGGTAACCTTAAGGCCGATCGTTTTTGATATCGATGGAGTTCTTGCTGACTTCGTTTGCGGCTTCATCCGCCTTGCCGAAGGCATCCTAAAACACCAGGTCAAGCAAAAGACACACGACACATGCTGGAATGACTTCGGATTGACGGACAGTGAGATTGATCTGGTTTGGGTCGAGGTCAAGAAGCAGGAACGTCTTTTCTGGCGTTACCTCCCAGCGCTGGCAAACACCAAAGACTTCGCAGAGCTGCGGTGTTTGAACGACCAAAGGGAAATCTACTTCGTGACGAACCGAGTGGGGGAGAAGGCAAAGCTTCAGACAGAACAATGGCTCGCATCCTACGGCATACCGAAACCCACCGTCATTCTCAGCAACAAGAAGGTCGACATCGCCAACGCCGTAGGCGCGTCTCACATCATTGAAGACAAGCTAGAAAATGTCCTCAACGGCGCCTGTTATGGCATCAAATGCTATCTCATCGATCGACCATACAACCAGACCGACCTTCCAATTCCCCGCGTGAAGACGCTCTCGCAGTTCTTCGAAGCTGTTCGGGAGGGTCGGTAATGCTTCGAAGGTCCGTTGGTGTGTCATGCTGATCGGCTTGCACGGTATTATCGAATCAGGCAAGGACGCAGTTGCAAGTCACCTTAGTAGCAAATACGGCTTCAGAGTCTTGCGTTTCGCTGGAGCGTTGAAGCTGGAAGTTGCGACCCGACTTCGTGCGACGTGCAAGGAAATCACTATAGCTGATGAATTGGCTGGTAGTCTTCCGAATCTACCAATAGCGCTTCAGCTCCCTCAATCTCAACCGAACATAGAAGAATGGTGGGACCGAAGGCTGGATTACGTCATGAACGTCGAGCGCTCACCCATTATGCGCCGACTGCTCCAGGAGTACGGGACCGAGGTCCGACGTCGTGATGACACTGACTATTGGATCAAGCAATGGTCGAACGACTACGCTCAGCTCATGAAGCAATCCTTCAATGTCGTTGTGTCTGACACGCGCTTCATCAACGAAGCCTTCACTATCCGTCGGTTCAATGGTAAGCTGGTTAAGATTCTGCGGCAGAACCAAACCGCGAAGTATAATGACCATGCATCCGAGCACGGTCTTGATGCGTGGGAGTCGTGGGACCGTGTTTTAATGAACGACGGTTCGCTTGACGACCTGTTCAAGCTGGTCGACCATATGATGGGAGGATGGCATGGCGCGCCGCCGTAAGACCGAGAAGGCTGCCGACCACACGCGCGGCATGCTCGCCTATGTCGTCAAGCAAGGCGGGACCAATCAGCTTCGCTCCAATCAGATCAGAGACCCATTCGCATCGTTCTATACGCAGGGTCTTGCCCTCGAACCACCTCTTGCTCCTGAGCGTCTTCTCCAGCTCCTGGAAGAGAACAGCATTCATGCGGCAGCCATCATGACCAAAGCTGACGATGCCGCTGGCCGCGGTTATGACTTCGTCGCACCTGAAAATGTCAACCAGGCACCAACACCTCGCGAACCTGACCAGGTCTTTGAGCCAATCGCAGTCCCCTCCAATGGTAATGGCTCAGCTATGTTCGAACCGATCCAACAGCGCCGCAAGTATGGCGCTCTGCGCGCTCGCATTCGCAAGGAAGACGGCGTCCAGGTCGCCGGTCAGGTCGACCAACTTGACCCGACATTGCCGGCGCGTCTCAAGGAACAGCTCGAGGATCTGACACCGGACTATACCTTCAGCGAGATGCTGACGCAGGCTGCAACGGAATTGGAGAGCATTGGTTGGTCCTCGTGGGAAGTCGTGCGCAACCCCGACGGGACAATCGGAGCGATGTATCCTCTCCCAGCGCATACGCTGCGAGCAACCATTGACGATGAGGTCTGGCTCCAGGTCCGTGCTGGTAGAATTCGATACTTCAAAGTATTCGGTAGCCAGAAGCGCATACACTCTGTGAACGGTAAGGAATACGGACCTCTTGAAGTCCCGCAAGACCCAGCTCACATTGCGACCGAACTCATTCTGTTCAAGACCTATTCACCCCGTTCCCAGTGGTACGGCATCCCGCGCTGGGTGTCGGCTATTCCGACCATTGCCGAGCTGACGGCTATCCGGGAGTTCAACGTCTCATGGTTCTCATCGGGCGGGCAGACTGACCGTTCAATTCACGTCAATGCAGCAGAAGCCTCAGCGGCTCAGCGCATTGCTGAAGAGATCAGACAGCAGCTCGAAGCCAATCGAGGACTGGGTCACACGACACTAGTCACGTCTGGATCGCCTGACGTCACTGTGAATGTAGTTCAGCTAACGCAGCAGCTCCGGGACGGCCACTTCCGCTTCCGCAGGACGGACCTCATCAAGGAAGTTCTAATCGTTCATAACGTTCCTCCCTACCGTGTCGGATGGGCGGAACTGGGATCGCTCGGTGGATCAGCAGCAAAGGAAATGCTCGAGGCATACCAGATCGGATCGGTCAAGCCACTACAACGGGTCATCGAGGATCGCGTCAAGATGACTTTGTTCAACCCCGACAAGGGAGGCATCGATACTGGGGGCTACCAGTTCAAGCTTGCGGAGATCGACCTGACGCAGATGGAGCAGGACCTCGATCGCGCTTCCCGCGGTGTGTCTGGTGGATTCGTTACCCCAAACCAAGCTCGAGAGATGGTCGGCGAGGATAAAGTCAACGACCGACCGGAACTTGACGTCTATTACTTCAACGGCCAACGATTGCGGGGAGGAGTCGAGCAGCTCGGCGCGCTCATTCGGGCTGGCTTCGACCCAGCCGAGTCGCTTGCTGCGGTGGGGTTACCACCGATCAAGCATCTGGGTATCCCACCAATCACCGTTCAGCCTTTGGAAGGCGGTGGTCTACCCGGTTTCGGCGCTGCCGCGGCTGTTGACCCCCGTCAGCAGATGCTCGAAGACCTGGTCGAGGCGCTACGAACAGGCCTCGAAGACCCCTTGCCGGCTGAAGAGCTGGTCAAGCGAGCGACTGAACCTATCGTGACCAGTGTCGGCAAGCTCGCCGAAGCTGTGGCAAGTCAGGAACCGCCTGTTGTGCATGTTCATATTCCCGAAGCCAAGAAGGCAACGATGGTTCGGGAGGTCGTACGAGACGACCAGGGGCGCATCATCCAAACCGTCGACACCGAAGTACCACAGGAGTAAAACAGCCATGGCTCAGCATGTCGTCGTCGAGAAGAGGACGCCAGGAGGAACCGAGGGACCGCTTCCAGGCGGCAAGGGTCCGGTGAAGACCGGTGTTGCGACGCCGGCAGCCGAGCAGTTTCCTGAATCCAGCATGCCGCGCACCAAGACACTGCCTCCTGAGGTCGAGCCGTCACAGACATACGAAGAGCCCGACAAGGCACCAAAGTCAGTCTGGGATCTCAAAAGAGATCGTTTCCTTGACAGTCTGCTCAGCAAGGACGCGGGGGAGGCAACCAAGATCGAGCGCCTGGATTTCTCGAAGCAGCAAGCACCGTTGGTCGTCCAGACGCTTATCTTCCCGAAGGATCGCTTCACGCGCGAGGAAGCCGTCGCATGGGCGCAGCGTAACGATCGTAAGTCTGACTCGGTCGACGAGACTGAGGACTCTTTCCGGTTGCGACAGATGGACCCAGACCGCTGTGCGCAGGGTAGTGAGAGGACCTTCGATATTCCGGGTGGAGACGGTGTCAAGGCGGTCGGCTGTCACGAGCGGGAGTAAAACCAAATGGCCAGGCTGGCAAAGGCCGTAGAGCGTCAGGTCCTCAAACTGCTCTTGAGCCAGCCTTTGGTTGTGCGTTTGACGCATGCTGGTCAGGAGGTCAAGGGCTTCGGCTATCGACCCCATGTCGTCGAATCAAGCGTTTGGCAGATCATCGATGACATAGCGACCTGCGGTCGTCTGTCCTGGCGTTTCGATGGTCCGTTGGGTTCGGTCAGCGGCTATTCAGTCGAACAGAAGGACGGGACTGTCCTCTGGTCAGAACCTTTCAAGTCCAGCAAGCCAGTCGACATCCAGAATCAAGGAGACATCCTCAGCTTCGAACCTGCTGTGAGAATTGAGGGAGCAGTCTGATGCCGGGTATCCCGATCGGGGTCCGCATTGCATACGAGGACGGTTCGGTGGTACGTCTGGATCCGAAAACTCTAGGCGCATGGGAATTATCCCGCGCTACAGGAATTCAGTGCGTGACCGTCTATTTCGACGCAACCTATAAGATTTGGCAGCAAGACGGCTACGATGAGCAGGGTAAGGCGATCAACCAGCGACTGGAGACCGAGAACTACATTCACATGTTCCACGGGACTCGCGGAGGTGAGATCGAACTCGGCACGGGAGCTGTCACTCAGCGCGAAGGGGCTCCCTGCGATTACTACTGGCTCGATCTGGCGAGAGGCAAGATCGGCGCGGGCATACTGACGGACGTCCCGGAAGGTCTCAGGGCCGGTCTCATCAAGACCGTCACATTGCTGCCTGACGACTCCTACTACACGATCATGAACGCGGCGCACCAGGAGCGGAAATGGACATAGTCTAATGGCGCTTCAGTTCAAGCAAGGTACGTTCACGGCACCAGCGTCGCCAGGAGTAGTCACGGTTACACCTGGCTTCCAAGCCAAAGTCATTATTGTGTTCGGAGGTACTTTAACGGCTGGAGGAATCGGCGTTGATTCTCCTCTCTTCTTTGGTATGGCTAGTTCTACATCGGTTAGCGAGCAACATTGTATGAGCAGCAACAACGACGACAATGTGGCAACGACCGATAACGTTACCGCACTTAGCTCCTCCGCTATTTTATTTGTGAATACCCCTGTCTTTAATTATCCAAGTTCCTTAATGCTCGTCGCTAGTATCTCCGCAATAGGATCGACCACATTCGATGTGGATTTCAGTACCACGACGTCTGGAGTCATCATTCATTATATCGCTTTAGGCGGTGCTGACTTAACCGATGCAAAAGTTATGAGCTTTCCATTTCCAATTGTGACAGGCAATTTTGACGTGGTGGGTGCTGGGTTTACGCCCGACGCTGCCATTTTTTTGGGGGGTACTCTTGGCGGTGGTGGAGTCCTTACCTCTAATGTGCGCTGGGGTGTTGGCGCAGCAAAAAGTTCCTCCGTAAGATGGGCGACAAGTATTAATGCTGTTGATGGTGCAACTATGACCGGCACCATGAACTTTATTAGGCGCCAGAGGACCGACAGATGTCTGACATGTCTGACCGACGACACCACTCTTTTGTTTGACGCTGACTTTGTCAATTTCACCTCAGACGGTTGTACCCTTAACGCGTTGACATCTCCTGGCTCCACAAAGGAATGCCAAGTCCTATTCCTTAAAGGCGGTCAATACGCAGTAGGTGCGTCCGCCGCTTGCACTACCAGTAACTGCAATCAAGACGTCAGTGTAGGTTTTACGCCGGTAGGAATTGTTCTAGTCGCCACAGGCCAAATAGCTAATACCAACGTTAGAGATCTAGACTGCAACCTTCACTTTGGCGGTGGCGACGGAACCAACGAAGGAACAAGTGGCATATCTGGTGACGACGCAGCCCTGAACACACGATGCGACCAAACGACCGTAACGACCAAAGCTATCCGCCTCCTTACCGCTGCCAATCCAGCTACTGTGGATGGCGAAGCCGACCACAGTTTGACGGCTGTTGCTAACTCATTTCGCCTGACATGGACCAATCCTCCGGCAGCGGCATCTCAAATCTGTTATGTCGCGTTTGGTGATGCCGTTGCGGCAGGACAGCCAACACACCGCCGTTGGGAGGGAGTTCCCCACATGGCACTCAAGGGCCTGAGTCGACAAGGTATAAGGGCTGCGTAATGGCCGCATCGTCCGGCGACGCCCATCCATATCCGATTTACAATGCGCGCTATAGGGTCGTGTTCCCGATCCTTGATGCAGACGGCGATCTCGTGACCGGGGCAGCCAGTCTGGATTCTGAATTAAGTCAAAATCAGGGCGCCTTTGCTGATGCAACGAACGAGGCGACTGAGCTAGCAACATCGAGCGGAATGTACTACCTGGACTTGATTGCAGGCGAACTTGATACGAAGTCGACGGCGATCATTGTCAAGACATCGACATCCGGCGCCAAGACAACGCCGATGGTGCTGTATCCAAAGCGTCTTCCGGCACTTCGCACTGGTACCGCTCAAGCAGGCGCTGCTACAACGATCACACTGAACTCAGAAGCTTCAGCCATTGACGACTTCTACAATGGTCTGATCGTCAATATCACCAACAATTCACCTGCCAATGCGCAGGGGCAGGCGCGTGTTATTACTGATTATGTTGGCTCGACGAAAGTAGCAACGGTCGAAGCTGCGTGGGGAACAAATCCTTCCAGCGCTTCGACATTTGAAATACTGGTTCCGGAGGGGCAGGACATAAAAGGGTGGGCCGGAGCCGCGGTGCTTGATCCAAATACCGGGGGTGAACCTCGGGTGCGGGTCAATTCGATGGCGGACGACACTGTTACGGCAGCAACAATTGCAACAGACGCCATTGGTTCGTCTGAGTTCTCCCAGGCCGCCGCGGACAAAGTGTGGTCTTCTGCGACACGTACTCTGACAGCGTTCAGCACTTCGTTAGCCGTATCCGTGTGGGATGTTCTTGAGTCTGCAATCTCTGTGGCATCCAGTATTGGTGTGAAAGTCAAGCGGCTAACATTTAATGGATCAGATGAAGTTGCTGCTGCTATTAACAACGCAGCGGCGTTAGCTCAAGCAGCTGCTGACAAGATCATTCAGGCTGCAAGTGGGACTGCGGACTCTGGCTCGACAACGACCATTGTCGATGCGGAACGAACCGAAGCGGACACAGACTACTGGAAAGATAGTTGGGTATTGATCACGTCTGGCTTAGTAGCAGGGCAGATCAGAAAGATCACAGCGTTCAATCCGTCAACGGATACTTTGACCGTAGATCCTGCATTCACACAGGCGATCGGAACTAATACGTATTTGATTCTAAGAACGGCAGGAGTGCCGGCAGCGGGTGCTGGAGCAACAGATTGGACGTCGGGAGAACGAGAACAGATTCGACATCGGCTTGGGATCGATGGCACGATGACTGCACCCGCAGTCACATCTCACCCTTCTCTGGGGACTCTGGCGAACGGAACGGCTGACAGCGGCTCGACGACGACGCTTGTTGATGCTGCCAGAACTGAAGCCGACACGGATTACTGGAAAGGCACGTGGCTGCTGTTCGTCAGCGGCTCATTGGCTGGGCAGGTCCGGCTGATCACCGCGTTCAATGCTGGGACAGATACGATCACGTTTGCTCCGGCAACAACACAAGCAGTCGGGACGCATGAGTACGAAATCATCCCGGCTGGAGCCGTGGACGTTCGGCTATGGAATGGTAGCGCTCCGAACGGGCTGATCAGCGGCAGGGTCGACGTTGATCTCCAGCGTTGGTTGAGCACGACACCGAACGCGCTCATCTCAGGACGTCTGGACGTTGACCTTCAGCGGTGGCTGAGTGCAACACCAAATACCCTGATCTCAGGACGAGTCGATGCCAATGCTCAGGTCGTAGGAGATAAGACGGGGTACAGTCTGACGACGGCTGAGGAAGACGCGATTGTAGATAAGGTATGGGATGAACTACGGAGCGGTCATGTAGTAGCGGGTAGCTTTGGGGAGGCGATCAGGAACTTAATCGAATCGGCTGTGGTGCGAAGAAATACCGCCGCTGCCGGTGCTGCCGGCTCGATTACATTGGACGCAGGAGCGAGTGCATCGGATGACTTCTACAACGATCAAGTAGTGGTGTTGGTGGGCGGCACTGGGGCTGGCCAAGCGAGGTTGGTCAGCGATTATGTGGGTTCGACGCAGTTAGCATCGGTGACACCGAACTGGATAACGAATCCAGATGGAACGACGATCTTCGCGCTACTGCCAAAGGGAAGAGTGGATCTGGCGTTGTGGCTCGGCGTAGCGGTGAACGCTTTGATCTCTGGACGGGTTGATGCCAATGCCCAGGTTGTAGGCGATAAGACCGGTTACAGTCTGGTCGCCAACGCAGTCGACGCGGCGCAGTTCACTCAGGCCGCTGCCGATAAAGTCTGGACGAGCACAACTCGGACTCTAACAGCGTTCTCGACGGGGCTGGCGGTGGCTGTGTGGGATGTACTAGAGTCGAATATCACAACAGCCAGCTCGATCGGAGTGAAAGTCAAGCGACTGACGTTCAACGGCGCCGACGAAGTAGCGGCTGCGATCAACAACGCGGCTGCGTTCGCACAGACGGCAGCAGACAAAGTGTGGACCTCAGCGACCAGAACCCTCACATCTCTAGGTGGTTCTCTGGTCCAAGAAATCTGGGACCGCGCGACGTCTCTGCTCACGACGGCGGGCAGCATCGGCAAGTTGATCGTTGACAATCTGAATGCGACGATCAGTTCGGTCAAGGCTCAGACCGATCAGCTAGCCTTCACCTCTGGTCGAGTCCACTCTGACATGAAAGCTGTGGATGGTTCGACGACGGAAGCGACGCAGCTCAAGCGCGCGTTGCAGGTCGAGTTCGCAGGTAGCGTGACGGGTTCAGCGACAGTCAACGGATTCGCAGACTCGACGCTGACCCAGGCTGACACCGACTTCTGGACCAAGCGTTTTGTGATCTTCTTGACGGGAAGCCAGAAGTATCAAGCTCGGGAAATCACTGCCTTTACTCCAGCGACCGACCTGATCACCGTCACGCCGGCATTCACGACAGCGCCAGCGGTCAGTGATCAATACATCATCGTCTAAGCCATGCCGACTCGCCTAGCTCCGCACGGAACACCATTCGGCGCTCCGGCTGGCGAAGTTACCATCCAAAGTGCCTCAACATCTATTCCTTTCGAGGCGCTTGCCACAATTCGAACTGGTACGTTGGTTCCCTTCGAGTCCGCGTCACAAGCACCTGTCCAAGCACCTTCGAAGGGTGGTCGGCCACTGCCAGGTCTGCTCAGGCCGGGTCGGCGCCGAAGGTTCGCCACGACGGTCAATCTTGGCCGTGTGGTCTGGCTGGTACCAGCGCTCGAGGCCTTGGCTGTCGAACCAATCTACGAACCGGCGCAGTGGGTACCTATCCCCGTCAGACCGGCGCCAGTTCGCAAGAAGGTCGAGAAGCCTCGACCCGTCAAGTATTACATCAAAAAGCAGACGGCGGTGGTGGCATGCGCATTCACTGGAGAAGCTCGAGGTCTGACTGCTGAGTTCTTCCCTGTTGCTGGCGCTGGTGTTCTGACTGGTCTGCGCTTCTGCAAGGGTATGGCTGGCGAGCCTATCGTCATTTCCGGTGCGTCGATGGTCAACAAGCTTGATGATGATGAGCTGCTGTTGCTCATGCGATGACACGTAGGAAATACCTTCGCGAAGTCCTGCTGCGAGTGCTTGATAAGTATGTCGTCTTCGTACCGATCGGTATTCCCGAAGACGACAAACCCGAGCAGCTCTACCTTCGCAAGGTCGCTGCGTCTCGAGCGCTCTGGCAACGCTACGTCAGAGGCCTTGTCGCACAGCGTTTCCGCGACGAGCGCTCAGCTGTTCTCGAGGCCATCAGCAAGGCAGACGAGCCGGAAGAGGTGGGGTCGCGTCTGGACCGGACCCTCCGGTCTGAACGGGAGAAGTGGGCAGACACGCTAACCAAGTCCTACGTGGAAGTTGGACGAGCTTTCGGACCGAAGACGCTCGCTGGTTTCCGGCGTGCTGGCTTCGTGCGTAAGGGACCTCAGGACCCCTGGAATGACGCCGTCAAGCGTTACTTGCGCCAATTTGGAGCTCAGAAGGTTGTAGACATCAGTGAGACGACACGCAAGAAGCTACGTGCTATTCTCGCACGAGGTGTTCATGAAGGAGATACGGTTAGAGAGATCGCCAACAGCATTGAGCAGCTCTACCTCGAGGAATTGATTCCAAACAGGTCTATGGTCATCGCGCGTACGGAGGTGCTTGCCGCGTCAAGCCTGGTTAACCAGGAGGCGGCGCGTGAAGTCGGAGAGGAGATGGATAAGTTCTGGTTGTCTGTTCTCGATGGTAGGGAGCGAGAAACGCATCGGGAAGCGCACCGTCAGCGTCGCGCATTGGATGAGGATTACGAAGTCGGAGGCGAAAAGCTAGCGTACCCGGGTGACCCGAAGGGGAGAGCCGAGAACATCATTCAGTGTCGCTGTACCGAAATCTACGAACCTCGAGGTAGACAGCGCGTGCTTGTCAAACCGGCTGGTAATGTCGAAGTCGAGCTGCCCAGAGCTGACCGGGTCGTCGAGGCGCCGACACCTCGCCCACCAAGTGGAGTAATATAGAGACCAAAGTTCCCGGCAAAGTGAGGAATATAGCTCATGTTCGTTCTCAAGCAAGTCAACAGCACCGGCGTCATGGTTGCGCTCATGCTACCTCCGGACGCAGCGGCGAAGCTGGCTCTGCCAGAGGGCGAACCACCTGAGGCGTTGCACATCACGCTCGCCTACATGGGCAAGGTCGATGCCTTCACACCCGATGCTTTGGAACTTATCAAGAAGGTCGTCACGAACTTCGTCGAGCAGTCGGCGCCTGTTAGTGGGGTCGTCTCAGGTGTCGGCGTCTTCAGTCAGAACGAAACCGATCGCGTGGTCTATGCCTCGTTCGACTCGCCAGGTCTGGGGGAGTTCCGTCACAACCTCGTCTCAGCCTTGCATTCGGCTGACCTACCTGTCTCGCACGAGCACAGCTTCACTCCCCATATCACCCTCGCCTATACGACTCGAGACGAACTCAATGCTGTACCGGACATCCCCCAGTTTCCAATTATTTTCCAATCAGTTACCTGCGTCAAGGGTCCAGACCGCGAGGACTATCCCCTCGCAGGGACGTCACGGTTCATGCAGCAGACAGTGAGGCTAGCGAAGCGCATTGTTCGGCGCGGGGACAAGTGGTGTGTGACGACCCAGGACGGCTCCCGCACCCTCGGCTGTCACGATACCAAGGAAGACGCTATTCGCCAGCTTGCGGCTGTCGAGGTCAACAAACGTCTCTCGCCGAAGAAGCAGAAGGAGTATGACGAGGAAACCGAGCGCATTCGCCAGAGCAAGAAGACCCCCGAGGCTATGGCGAAGCACAAGTTCGCGGCTGCTCAGTTCACTCATCCCAATATGCACCCTCGCTGCAAGATCTGCGGTGGTGAGGAGTCGATGTCTGGCTTCTGCAATGCACCGGAGCTGGACGAGCAGGTCAACGTCGAATTCTCCAAGTATCCAATCGACGGACCGATGTCCTTCGACGAACGTTTACGTCTGGCGCGCCAGGTCCTCAAGGCAACGCTGACATCGACCGACGTGCCAGCCAAGCCGCCACAGCAAGGCTGTCTGCCTCGAGACCCCCAGTGTCCAGACCGCTCCGGGAGGACTGCCATGGCTGCTCCCATCGACAAGGACTGGTTCGAGAAGTTCCACGACATCCTACCGCTGTCCGGTCAGCCTCTGGCCTTCGTCCTTCAGGCGCGCTTCAAGGGGCTCAAACCTGAGCAGATGAGCCAGTCCTTGTCGGATCTGGTCGAGGCAAAGTCGGAGATGTCCTTCGTCCTACGCTTCGCGTCGGACCGCATTGGTGGTTACTGGGGTTTCGAGGTGGAAGGCAATGCGCAGGCAGAGGCATGGCCTGCGACCGCGCCAGGAACGCTCAAGGCCATCGGTCCGATGAACTGGATGACAGCCAGCGACATTCCCGTATTCAAGACGGGTGACCGCTTCATCAAGGTCGATTCGGGAACGTACCAGCTCGTTGCCGCTGCTGCTGACGCTGTCGAGCTTCAGTTGAGCAGTCCTCTCATGTCCGGTAGGTACTTCTGGCGCCGGATCGGTGACGGCTGGCTGCTCGAGAAGGTCGGCGAAGACGCGCCGTCTCTGACGTCGGGAGACTTCGGCGACCTGGTCGCCAAGTCTGTCGAGGCCGGCTTCGAGCATATTGTCTGGCCGAAGAACATTGTGAAGATCAAGGAAGGCCACGAGGTCGTCTCGGTCGCTGAGGCCTCCGCGCAGCTCTCGCGTTACAAGGTCATCAAGGCAGCCGGTGAGCAGCGCTATACGCTGGGAGTCGCATATCCAGCGGCCGAGCTAGACCTGCACAAGGACTTCATGGACGCTGAGGACCTTGAGCGCACGGCGTGGGACGCCATGCGTCGCGGTGTCAAGATCGGTCTGATGCATCGCGCAGGGACCGGAGGCGCTGGTCAGGCGGTCGAGTCCTACATCTACCGAGGACCAGACTGGAAGGTTGATGATCAGATCGTGCGCTCCGGTGATTGGTTGCTCGGTGTCGTATGGGACGAGAATGCCTGGTCTGCCATCAAGTCAGGTCAGCTCAAGGGCTTCAGCTTGCAAGGGTGGGCGCGCAAGATCAAGAATGCAGCGGGTGAGGTCGTCATTGTAGGAGACTCATGACGGTCATAGAGATCAAGTGCCCGCGTTCTCGCTGTCAGCAACTTGTTCGTATTGAGCCCCAAGAGCCAGAAGCGCGCTGTCCTGGCTGCGGCAAGCTTCTGTTCAAGGTCTCAGAAGAAAAAGAGGTTGAAAAGTAAATAGCGCAGGTTTATAGTTTGAACAGCTCGAACGCCTCCGAGCGTCAGTGGGACAACCCAAGAGATGCTCAGGGAGGCGTTCATGCAGATCAAAGACCTCACGATTGATCGAGTCGACGCAGTCGACGCCCCTGCCACGGGACGACCATTTCTCCTGCTCAAGTCGGGTGACCCCGCAGAGGTCGCGAAGAACTTCGAAGATCTCTCCGGCATGGTCGCCGCGGCGCTGAAAGCGCTCCAGGAAGACAAAGTCTCCCTTCCGGCAAAGTCTGCCACGGCGCTGAACGGTGTGTCGAAGCTGCTCAACGGCGCGGACTTGTTTCAGCCGAAGGCTATGCATCCGGGGGAAGAGTGTCCTCCGGGTCAGCACATGGTCAACGGTCAGTGCGTTGCCAAAGAGCCCGCGGCCATGGCCAAGGAAGCCCCGACGGGTGACCAGTTCAAGGTCGACAACACCGGGGTGGTCACCCCCGCCACCGAGAAGCTGATGTACGAGACGGTGAAGAGCTTGCCTGAAGCCGTCGCCAAGTCGCTCGCGCCGCAGTTCGACGCGCTGACCGCGGTGCTGACCAAGCTCACCGAGCTGGCGACGCCGGCGAAGGCAGGTGACAAGCCACTGAAGTCGAACCAGGTCGGCGGGCAGGACCAGATCGTCAAGGCCGCGCCGAAGAAGATGGGTGAGGGATTGTTCGCGAACGTGCTGTTCGGGCAGACGGCGCAGTCGGGTCGGTAACCGGGACCCAGAATTAGCCCGGCGATCCCGGGCATACCGATCGAAGGAGGGATACGGACATGTTGCTCAACTGGCTCGAAAAAGCCACCTTCACCTCGTCCGATCTGTCGGGAGGTTCGAACGGTGGTCTGCTCTCGCCGGATCAGCTTCGGCAGTTCCTGCGGATCGCCATCGACGAATCGATTCTTTTGAAGGAGTCGAACAACGTCACCAGCAACGCAACGAAGTTCGAGGTGCCTCGCCTGACCTTCGCGGCTCGCATCATGCGCGCCGGGTCCGTCGTGGTCCAGGGTGTTCGCCTGGTCGACGCCGAGCGCGTGAAGCCGACTACGGGTCTGGTCACGCTGTCGACCGTGCTGCTCAAGGGTGAGGTGCCGATCTCCGATGAGGTCTTCGAAGACCAGGTTGAGATGGAAGGTCTGGCTGACACCATCATGACCATGATCGCGGAAGCGGTCGGTCGTGACGTCGAGGAGTTCGTCA
>Ga0187893_10004212_pt1 | contig 27743 bp, 20 predicted proteins | sample MA1701074metaG_FD_139574 | JGI IMG/M metagenome (GOLD analysis project Ga0187893, IMG submission 139574) | White microbial mat communities from a basaltic lava cave in the Kipuka Kanohina Cave System on the Island of Hawaii, USA - MA170107-4 metaG ... | reverse complement strand
GAAGGCGACTTCGTGCTCTTCGGCCCCGGCGTCCCGCACTCCTTCCGCTCGCCCGAGGAATCCTTGGTCCTGACCGTCCGCTGGCCGTCGCGTTCCGTTTGACTTCGCTCGCCTTCGGCTCGCCGGACTTGCCGATGTGCGCGAGCACGCGTAGAAGGACGGCCCGCCAGATCGAGATGCGCGGGAACTGGGTGCGCGCGCCGCGCATGATGTCCTCGAGCTCGCGGGAACGGCCCTGCTCGATGCGCAGCAAGCTGATCTGGCCGGCAAAGTTGCGCGCCGAGTCCTGCGAGCGCGCGCGTTGGCCCAGGTCGCGCGCCTGCTGCGCCAGAGGCTCGACCTCGCCGAGCCGCCCCTCGAACAGCGCGCGCATCGCGCGATAGAGCGGCGCGTACCAGGAGAAGAACGAAGGCACCGCGAGCGACTCGACCCGGTGCGAGAGCGTCTCGATCTCGCGGTCGACGTCCTCGAGCTGGCCGCACTCGAGATGGCTCGCGATGTACGGCGCGGAGACCAGGAAGCGCGCGGACGGATCGCCGAGCTCGTCCGCGAGCGACGCGAGCTCGGTCATGCGCGCGGCGCGCTCGGCCGCGCGCAGTCTCGACCAGGTGCCGATCGTGGCGTAGTAGCCGACGAAGATCCGGGTCTCGGGATCCGCGTCGCGCCCGAGCTCCAGCGCCTCCTGCGCGAGCGCGACGCGCCGCTCGATCGTGCCCGGCGCGAAGAACAGCTCGTTCGAGAGCCGCGCGAGCACGCGCGCGCGCAGCGCGCCGGGCCGGCCGCGCGTGCGCGACTCCGCCTCCTCGAGCAGCGCGACGATGCGCTCGAACGGCCCGCCGGACTCCGGTCCGCGCACGAACAGGAGCAGCGCGGCGCGCGCGAAGGCGTCATCGTCGCCGAGCTCGCGCGCGAGGCTCGCCGCCTGCGTGGCTGATTCCGCCGCGGGCCAGAGCGCGTTGGCGCGCGCGCGCGCGTCGCCGAGCGCGAGCAGGAGCCGCAGCTCCTCGCGCGGATCGCGGCCGCGCTCCATGCGCAGCGCCTCGAGCGCGTTGGCGAGCGATTGCGCGCTCTCGTCGTACGCACAGCGCCGCAGGGCGATGCGGGCCGCGCGCTCGGACCACTCGACCGCGGGCGCGCTCGGGCCGCCCGCCCGCGCGAGCGCGAGGTGGTGGCCCGCGAGCTCCGAGGCGACCGCATCCGGCGCGACGCTGCGTTCGAGCGCCTCCGCGACACGCGCGTGGTTGCGCGCGCGCTCGGCGCGCGAGAGCGAGCCCAGCACGATCTCGCGCGCGAGCGGGTGCGAGAAGCGCGACGCGCGCGAGCCCGGCTCGGGCGAGACGAGCACGCCCAACCGCTCGAGCTCGTCGACCCGCGCGGAGGCGTCCTGCAGCGTGATCCCGAGCGCCGCGCACGGCAGGCCGAGCTCGAACTCGGCGCCGATCACCGCCGCCACCCCGAGCAGCTCGCGCGCGGGCTCGCCGGCGCGGCTCACCTTGGCGTCGAGCAACGCGCGCAGCGTCGCCGGCGCGTCCGCTCCGATCGACGCGGACGGGAGCGACGCCAGCCCGCGCGCGCGAACGTGGCGCACGAGCTCCTTCGTGAACAGCGGATTGCCCGCGCCGGCCGACCAGACGTAGTCGCACAGGTCGGGCGGCGCGTTCTCGCCCCACGACTGGCGCACCAGCGCATCGGTGTCGGGCCGGTCCAGGCGCTCGAGCGGCAGCGTGGCGACGTGCGGCAGCCGCTCGAGCAGCCCGACGCAGCCGCGCAGGACCTCGCTCGCGGCGAGCTCTTCGTCGCGCAGGGCGACGACCAGCAGCACGCGCGCGGCGACGATCTCGCGCGCGAGCAGCTCGAGCACGCGTAGCGAGTCCGCGTCCGCCCACTGGATGTCGTCCAGCGCGATCAGCACCGGCCGCTTGCTGGAGACCCGGCCGAGCGCGGCGGCGAGCCCGTCGACGGTCTCGAACACGCCCGCGCCCGCGTGCAGCTCGGGCGCCGCCGACGCGCCGCGCGCGTCCGGTGCTGCGCCGGCGGACACGCGCTCGCGCAGCCGGTCGATGCGCGCGCGCAGGCGCGGCTCGAGAGCCGGCCGCGCCGCGAGCAGCGCGCGCGCGACGCGGATCCAGGGCCAGAGCGCGACTGGCCGGATTCCGGCACGCACCAGGCGGTGCAGACGAGCGCGCCCTCGTGCGCCGCGTGTGCCGCGAGCTCGTCGGCGAGGCGCGTCTTGCCGATGCCCGCCTCGCCGCGCAGGATGCGCACGCGCCCCTCGCCCGCTCGCGCCGCGTCGAGATCGCGCATGAGCGCGCCGACCGCTTCGGCGCGCCCGATCAGCCCCGTGGCGCGCGGGCCCGGAGCGCGGCGCGACTGCGCGAGGTCGGTCGCGCGCAGCCGGTAGCCGCGCCGCGGCACGGTCTCGAGATAGCGGTCGCGGCGCACGCGATCCGAGAGCAGCTCGCGCGCCAGGCTGATCGCGCGCGCGAGCGAGCCCGCGGTCACCTTCTCCTTCGGCCAGAGCTCGCGCAGCAGCTCGTCGCCCGGCACCACGCGCTCGCGGTTTCTCGCCAGGTAGAACAGGAGCGCGAGGATCTTCGGCTGCACGCGCACTCGATCGCCGCGCTGGCGCAGCTCCCAGAGATCCTCGTCGAGCTCCCACTCACCGTCGGCGCCGAGCCCGTAGACCATGGCCCCCCGTCCTTCGCCGTCAGGACCAATGTCTCGCCGCTGCCGCGATCGCGCAAGCGCGCGGCCTGCACGATTCCGTGTACGATCGGCTGGCAACACCGGACGGAGGCAGAGACGGGCGATGAAGCTCGGCATCGGCATCGGCTACTCGGGCGCGCAGCTGCGCATCCCCGTCGAGCGCATCCAGGCCGCGGAGCGGCTCGGTTACGACTCGGTGTGGACCGCGGAGGCCTACGGCTCGGACGCGATCTCGCCGCTCGCGTACCTGGCCGCGAAGACGTCGCGCATCCGGCTCGGTACGGGGATCATCCAGCTCGCCGCGCGCACGCCCGCCGCGACCGCGATGGCCGCGGCGACGGTGGACCAGCTCGCGGGCGGCAATCGCTTCATCTGCGGGCTCGGCGTCTCGGGGCCGCAGATCGTCGAGGGCTGGTACGGCCAGCCGTGGGGCAAGCCGAACACGCGCATCCGCGACTACGTCGCGATCCTGCGCAAGGTGTTCGAGCGCAAGGCGCCGGTCTCGCACGCGGGCAAGGAGATCGCGCTGCCCTACACCGGGCCGGGCGCGATGGGCATCGGCAAGCCGCTGATGTCGATCCTGCACCCCAACCCGAAGATCCCGATCTGGCTCGGCACCGGCACCGAGACGAACGTGAAGATGACGGCGGAGATCGCCGACGGCTGGCTGCCGCTCGGGCTCGTGCCCGGAAACTGGAAGCTCTACCAGGGCTGGATCGAGGCGGGCTTCGCGCGCGCCGGCAACGGCAAGTCGTGGAAGGATTTCGAGATCCAGGCCTCGACCAGCGTGATCATCACCGACGACGTGCGCGGCGCGCTCGCGCGCATCAAGCCGAACATCGCGCTGTACGTCGGCGGGATGGGCCACAAGAACATCAACTTCCACAACCAGATGATGGTGCGGCGCGGCTACCCCGAGGCAGCCGCGCGCATCCAGGAGTTGTACCTCGCCGGCCGCAAGAGCGAAGCCGCCGACGCCGTGCCCGACGAGTTCGTCGACGACGGGGCGCTCGTCGGTCCGCCCGCGCGCATCCGCGAGCGCTACAAGGAGTGGACGCAGATCCCGATCACCGGCCTCACCATCAACGGCGAAGCGCCGGGCACGCTCGAGCTGATGGCGGACGTCGCAGGACTGCGCGCGCCGGCCTAACGCCCGAACACCTGCTTCAGGATGTCGGTCGCGCGCGCGCTCGGGTTCGTGCGGATCGTCTTCTCCTCCTCACCGACGACGGTGAACAGGCCGTCGAGCGTCTCGTCGGTGACGTAGCGATTCAGGTCGAGCTTGGGCGCGGACCCGAACGGCACCGCCGACGTGTAGCTGCCGACGAGCTGGTCGTAGAGCTTGGTGACGCCGACGCTCTTCATGGCCTGTGCGACGATCGGCTCGAAGCGCGCGCGCAGCGGCTCGGTCGTGGTCTTCTCGAAGTACTGGGTCGCCGCGGTATCGCCGCCCGACAGGATCCCCCGCGCGTCCTGGAAGCCCATCTGCTGGATCGCGTCGACGAAGACGGGCGTCGCCTCACCCGCTGCCTTCTCGGCGGCGCGGTTCATCGCGACTTCGAGCTCGTCCACTTGCGCGCCCATCCCTATGCCGCGCATCGCCGTCGCGACCGCGGACAGCTTGCCCGGCAGACCGATCCGAATCTCCGGGTTGTCGAGAAAGCCGTTTGCCTTCGAGGTGCTCTGCACTGCGCGCTCGGTCGCGACGCGCAGCGCTTCCTTCAGCCCCGACGCCGTGGTCGACTCCGACAGCGGCGCGGCGCCGAGCACGACCAGTCCCGCCAGCGAGACGGCAAGGGTCTTCATTCCCGGTATTCTACGCCCGATGAAGCCCCCCACGCGCGAAGACGTGCGACGTCTGCTCGCTCCACGGCGCAACAAGATCCTGCTCGCGCTGCTCGGGCTCGTGCTGGTCGTGCGCGTCGCGCTGCCCTACGTGCTGCGGCCGATCATCGTGTCGCAGGCGGACCATGCGCTGGTCGGGCGGATCGAGCTCGCGGACCTCGATCTCTCGCTCTTGCGCGGCGGCGTTCAGCTCGAGGGCCTGTCGGTGCACGTCGACGAGCGGCCGTCGACCGAGCCCGCGTTGTTCGAGGCGAAGCGGCTGTGGACGCAGATCAGCTGGCTTGCGCTCCTGACCAAGACGATCGAGGTCGAGGAGTTCGAGCTCGAGGGCTTCACCGTGCGGCTCGACCGGATCGCGGACGGACTGGTGCTGCCCAAGCCGGTGCCGAGCGATGCGGAGCCTGCGCCGGAACCCGAGTCCGACGAGCCGCTCGGCTGGTCGTTCGCCGCCGATGGGATCGCGCTGCGCGACGGCCAGATCCACTTCAGCGACTACACGGTGGGGGACGAGCCGCAGCGCTTCGACCTGGCGGTGAGGGATCTCGCCGCGCGCCAGCTCGAGCTGCGCCTCGACCCGTCGGGCGCGGAGCCCGGTCACATCGTGATCCAGGCGAACGTCGGCCAGGGCTCGGTCGGGCTCGACGCGCAGGTCACGCAGCACGCGGCCGGCCCGGGCGCGGTCTCGAAGATCTCGCTCGCGAACCTGCCGATCGACAAGGTGCGCGTGTACCTGACGATGTTCGGCTGGAGCGATCTCGCCGGCACGCTCGACGCGGACATCGAGCACACCTTCGAGCCCGGCGGAGCGCACCAGGTGCGCGGCGTCGCGTCGCTCTCGGAGGTGGCCGTGCGCGTGCCGAGGCTCGAGCGCACGGCGCTCGGCTTCGAGAAGCTGAAGGTCGCGCTCGACGTGGTCGACCTGGTGAAGCAGGACGCGGCCGTCGCGGAGGTGCAGCTCGTCGGCGCGCGCGTGGTGGTGGACGCGAAGTCGAAGGACACGCCGCTGCCGGCGCTCGCGCCGCGCGAGACGCTGCCGCCCGTTGCGGCGGAGCCGGCGTCCACGGAGCCCGCGTCCACCGAGCCCGAGCCGGTGCCGGAGCCAGAGTCGGCCGCGCCCGCCGAGCCCGAGCCCGAGGCCGAGCCCTGGACGTGGAGCGTGAAGGCGGCGCGCGTGGAGCGCGCGGTGGTCGAGCTCGAGGGCGGCTCGGAGCCGCTGCCGATCGGCGTCGACGCCGAGGTGAGTTCGATCTCGAGCGCGCAGGGCAGCCGCTGGCCCGTGGCGCTGAAGGTGACCGAGGGAGCGGGCTCGCTCGGGCTCGACGGCGAGCTCTCGATCGAGCCGGTCGCGTTCGACGGCAAGCTCGCGATCTCGGAGCTCGCGCTCGCGCCGTTGCTCTCGCGCGTCGAGGCGCCGGGCGTCGGGCTGGTGCGGCAGGGGACGCTGCGTTCCGATCTCGCGCTCGCGCTCGGCAGCGACCTGCGCGTCTCCGGCACGCTCGGCGTGGCAGGACTCGACGTCGGCGACGAGGCGACCGCGAAGGAGTTCGGCGTCGCCTGGAAGGACTTCGAGCTCGCGATCGGCGCGCTCACCGTGCCGGGCGTGATGGGCGGCGGCGATCCGGCGGCGCCGGCCGCGATCGGCGTGAAGCTCGATCGCGTGTTGCTCGTCGAGCCGGCGTTCAAGATCACGCGGATCGCGGACGGCGTCGTGCTGCCCGAGCTCGGAGCCGAGACGTCCGCGGCCGCGGCGGAGGTCGAGGCCGCCGAAGCCGCGCTCGAGCCCGCCGCTCCCGCGGCCGAGATCGCGGTCGAGGTCGCCAGCGCGCGCATCGAGAAGGCGCGCGCGCAGATCGCCGATCGCAGAGTGCAGCCGTACTTCAGCTCGCGCATCGAGCGGCTCGACTTGAACGCGAGCGGCATCCGCTGGCCCGGGCCGCGGGTCGCCAAGCTCGCGCTCGAAATGACGGGGCTCTCCGGCGCGAAGCTCGACGTGAACGGCTCGATCGTGCCCGGCAATTCCGACCTGAAGGCGAAGCTCGTGAAGCTCCTGCTCGCGCAGTTCAACCCGTACGTGACCCCGACCGGCTACGGCCTCGCGGGCGGCGAGCTCTCGCTCGAGTCGACCGCGAAGGTCGGCAAGGAGGACTACTCCTCGTCGACCGAGCTGCTCGTGTCGGAGCTCGAGGTCGGCGGCTCGGAGGGCGAGGCGCTGTTCCAGCAGAACTTCGGCATCCCGCTCTCCGTTGCGCTCGGCCTGTTGAAGGACCTCGACGGAAACATCACGCTCGGGGTGCCGCTCGACGGCGACCGCGGCGGCGCGCGCGTCGGGCTCGGCAGCATCGTCGGCCAGGCGCTGCGCAAGGCGCTCATGGGCGCGCTCGCCTCGCCGCTGAAGCTGCTCGGCGCGGTCACGGCCGACGGCAAGGTGAAGGCCGCGCCCGAGCCGATCCCGTTCGTGCCGGGCGACGTCGTGCTCACCGCCGAGGGCGCGGAGCAGGTGCACCGGATCGCGGGCCTCTTGTCCGCGACGCCCGGCATCTCGCTGACACTGACCGGTGGCATCTCCGAATCCGACCTGCGTGTGCTGCGCGAGCGCTCGCTCTTCGCGGAGCTCGACGCCACCTCCGGCGTGCGCGCGCTCGGCCAGATCGGCGCGATCGCCACGCGCCGCGCCGCGCGGCTCTTCCTGGAGCAGAAGCTCGCGGGCCACCAGCCCGAGCCGCTCGAGCCCGACGACGCCGCCTGGCTCGAGCAGCACGTCGCGCAGCAGAAGCTCGACCCCGCCGCACTCACCACGCTCGCGAACACCCGCGCCGCCGCCGTCGCGGCCGCGCTCTCCGGCGATCACGGCGTCGCCGAGGCGCGCCTCACGATCGGCACGCCCGCGACCGAACCCGCCGCCGCGGAGCCCGGCGTGCTGATCGGGCTCGGCGCCGCGCCGAAGGCCGCGCCCGAGCCGGCTCCCGTGTCCGCTCCGGACACCTGAGGGCGCCGTGAGCAACGCCGACGCGGATTGGATCCGATCGGTCTTCGAACGACTCGTCGGCAGCGGCGCAGATATTCTGACCCGGATCACGTTCGAGAGCGGCAATATCTTCGTCCTCAACTATCTCTCGGAGTGGGAGGAGGACGACGTTCCAGAGGCCGAACGCGATCGCGTCGGTGCGTGGGCCGGCGCGATCGTCGGGTCCGAGAATCTCAGCGACTGGCACGCGAAGCTCTTCCGCGCCGGCTCGGGGATCGTCTTCGCCGGAAGCGAGATCGTTCGGATCGAGGACGAGCTGACCCGAGAGGTTCTGTTCTCCCGAGCGGAGCCCCGCTAGCGAGCGGCCTGGTCGCGAGCCCGTCCGCGAGTCGAGGCGCCGGCGCGCGGCGGCGGGCGGCTCGACGAGCAGGGCCGCAGGCTTTGCTGCGGGGACCCGCGAGGAGAACGCCCGCCGCCGCGCGCCGGCCGAGCGCCTCACCCCCCGCCGATCTTCGGCAGGAAGTGGATCTCGCTCTCCGGCCGCAGGCGCTCGAACAGCGCCTCGCCGTGCGGGATGATCTCGCCGTCGATCGCGATCGCGTTGGCCTCGCCGATCTGCGCGGCGAAGCCGGGGAACTTCGCGTCGAGCGCGGCGAGCAGCTCGCGCACGTCGTTCGCTTCGAGCTCGAGCGACTCGGCGCCGCCGACCTGGCGGCGCAGACCCGACGAGAAGAACACGCGCGCCACGGCGCTGCCTAGGCCGAGCGGTCGATGGCCTCGAGCAGGCGCGGCGGCGAGATCGGGAGCTCGGCGAGCTTCACGCGCGCGGCGCGCTGCACGGCGTTGGTGACCGCGGCGAGCGGCGGCACGATCGGCGTCTCGCCGACGCCGCGCACGCCGTGCGGGTGCATCGGGTTCGGCACCTCGACGATCACGGTGTCGATCATCGGCAGGTCGCTCGCGACCGGCATGCGGTAGTCGAGGAAGCCCGCGTTCTCCATCACGCCGCTCTTGTCGAAGATGTACTCCTCGTTCAGCGCCCAGCCGATGCCCTGCGCGACGCCGCCCTGGTACTGGCCCTCGACGTAGCTCGGATGGATGGCCTTGCCCGCGTCCTGCACCGCGGTGTAGCGCAGCACCTTCACGGCGCCGGTCTCGCGGTCGACCTCGACGTCGCACAGATGGGTCGCGAAGCCGGGGCCGGCGCCGCGCGCGGTGAGCGCCGCGCGGCCGACGATCGGGCCGCCGGTGTTCGCGGCCTTCGCGGCGAGCTGCGCGAGCGAGAGCGGCTCGTGGCCGTTCTTCTCCTCGGCGAGCAGCACGGCGCGCCCGTCCTCCCAGCCGACCGCGTCGAGCTCGACGCTCCAGATCTGCGCGGCGCGCGCGCGCAACTGGCGCACCACGTCGCGCGCGGCCTCGATCACGGCCATGCCGGTCGCGAACGTGACGCGGCTGCCGCCGGTCACGTCCGTGTAGCCGATCGCCTCGGTGTCGGCGACGACCGGGCGCACGCTCTCGACCGGGATGCCGAGCTCCTCGGCGGCCATCAGCGCCATCGACGCGCGCGAGCCGCCGATGTCGGGATTGCCGGTCACGACCACGGCCGAGCCGTCCTCGTTGATCGAGACGTTCGCCGACGACGACATGCCCGCGTTGAACCAGAAGCCGCAGGCCACGCCGCGCCCCTGGTTCGGGCCGAGCGGCGCCTTGTAGTGCGGGTGGCTCTTCGCCGCGCGCAGCGTCTCGACGAAGCCGATCGCGCGGTACTTCGGGCCGTAGGTCGCCTGCACGCCCTCGTGCACCGCGTTCTCGAGCCGCAGGTCGATCGGATCGAGCCCGAGCTGCTCGGCCAGCTCGTCGAGCACGGTCTCGACCGCGAGCGCGGCCATCGGCGCGCCCGGCGCGCGATAGGCCGTGACCTTGGGCTTGTTCACGACCACGTCCCAGCCCTCGATGCGCACGTTCGCGAGCTTGTAGGGCGCGAACACCGTCATCATCGCGGCGGTGACGGGTGAGCCCTTGAACGCGCCCGCCTCGTACACGAGCACCGCCTCGCCGGCGGTGAGCTTGCCGTCGCGCGTCGCGCCGAGCTTCACGCGCACGTGCGTGCCCGAGGTCGGGCCCGAGGCGCGGAACACCTCTTCGCGCGACATCACGAGCTTGACCGGGCGGCCGGCCTTGCGCGACAGCAGGATCGCGAGCGGCTCGCCGTAGATCGTGGTCTTGCCGCCGAACCCGCCGCCGATCTCGGTCGGGATCACCTTGATCATGTCGGTCGACACGCCGAGCACCTTGGCGCTGTAGGCGCGCACCTGGAACGCGCCCTGCGTGCAGCACCACACCACCGCGCGGCCGTCCTGGCCGGTGCGCGCGAGCACCGCGTGCGGCTCGATGTAGCCCTGGTGGACCATCGGCGTGCGGAACTCGCGCTCGACCACGACGTCGGCGTCGGCGAAGCCCTTGGCGACGTCGCCGCGTCCCATCTCGCGCCGCGACGCGACGTTCGACGGGCCCTTGGGCAGCGGCTCGTGGCCCGTGGCGCGCGCGTTCTCGTGCAGGATGGGGGCGTCCTTGGCGAGCGCCTCGTCGAGCGAGAGCACGGGCTTCAAGACTTCGTAGTCGACGGCGATCCGCTTGCACGCCTCTTCGGCGATGCGCGCGGTCGTGGCCGCGACCGCGGCCACGGCGTGGCCGTGGTAGAGCGCCTTGTCGCGCGCGATCACGTTCATGGCGAGATCGGCCATGTCTCCCGCGCCCTCGCCGCCCTCCGCGGCCTCGGAGGCGACGTTCGGGAAGTCGCGGCCCGTGATCACGGCCTTCACGCCGTCGAGCGCGAGCGCGGCCGTCACGTCGATCTTGCGGATGCGCGCGTGCGCGTGCGGGCTGCGCAGCACCTTGCCCCACAGCATGCCCGGCAGCGCGTAGTCCGCGCCGAACTGCGCGCGGCCTGTCACCTTGTCGAGGCCGTCGTGGCGGATCGGGCGCGTGCCGATGTACTTCCACTTCTTGTCGCTCGGAGTCCGTCCGTCGTTGCCGCTCATCGCGCTCCTCCTCGCAGGTCCGCCGCCGCGTCGAGCACGGCGTGGATGATCTTGTCGTAGCCGGTGCAGCGGCACAGGTTGCCCGCCAGCCAGTAGCGCGTCTCCTCCTCGCTGGGATCGGGATTGCGCTCGAGCAATGCCTTGGCCGCGATGATGAAGCCCGGCGTGCAGATGCCGCACTGCAGCGCCGCGTGCTCCAGGAACTTCTTCTGCAGCACGTGGATCTGGTCGCCCTTCGCCACGCCCTCGATGGTCTCGATCGCGCGGCCCTCGACCTCGGGCGCGAGCACCAGGCAGGCGCACACGAGCCGGCCGTCGAGCATGACCGAGCACGCGCCGCAGTCGCCGGTCGCGCAGCCTTCCTTGGTGCCCGTCAGCTGCAGCTCGTCGCGCAGGATCTCGAGCAGGCTGCGCTCGGGCGTGCACAGGAACTCGGTCGCCTCGCCGTTCACGCGGGTGTGGACATGGATCTTCATGCTCGCGCTCCTCTCGCGCGCTCGAAGGCGGCGGCGGCGGCGCGCTTGGTCAGCACGCCGGAAACCTTGCGGCGGTACTCGACCGTGCCGCGCTTGTCGTCGATCGGGCGGGCGGCGGCGCTGGCCGCGGCCGCGGCGCGCGCGAGCGCCTCGTCTTCGCCGCGCGAGCCGACCAGGGCCGCGGCCGCGGCGGGCACGAGGATCGCGGTCGGCGCCACCGCGCCGAGCGCGACACGTGCCTGTGTACAGACGCCGCCCGCGTCGAGCGCGACCGAGACGCCCGCGCCCACCACCGCGATGTCCATCTCGGTGCGGGGGATGAAGCGCAGGTAGGCGTCGGAGCTGCGCGGCGCGGGCAGCGGGAGCTCGAACCCGACCAGCAGCTCGCCCGCCGCCAGCACGCTCTTGCCCGGCGCGGTCGCGAAGCTCTCGACCGGCACGCGCCGCTCGCCCTGCGGGCCCGCGATCACGCACACCGCGCCGAGCGCGATCAGCGCGGGCACGGTGTCGGCCGCGGGCGAGGCGTTGCACAGGTTCCCGCCCACCGACGCGCGGCCCTGGATCTGCGTCGAGCCGATCAGGTCGGTCGCCTCGGCCAGGCCCGGAAACAGCCGCGCGACGTCGCGGTTCTCGACCACGAGCGCGGCCGGCACCGCCGCGCCGAGCCAGAGCGACTTCGCGTCGAGCCGGATCGAGGCGAGCTCGGGGATGCGCTTCACGTCGACGAACAGGCGCGGCTCGCCGCGGCCCGTGCGCATCTGCACGATCAGGTCGGTGCCGCCGGCGAGCGCGCGCGCGCCGGGCTCGGCGAGCAGGCGCGCCGCCTGCGCGATCGTGGTCGGCGCCTCGTAGCGGGTCTCTTCCATCAGCGGATCGCCACCGGGTTGATGACCGCCTGCACCGCGCCCGCGAACTTCGGCTGGCCGAGCACGAACAGGAACTCGTAGCCCTTGTCCGCGGCGAGCGGGCCCACGTTCATGTTCTCGAGCAGGTGCACGCCGTTCTTGGCGATCAGGATCTGGTGCACCGGGAAGGCCTCGCTCTCGACCTCGAACGGGAGCACTTCGACCCCCCACTGGTCCGCGCCCACCGCGACCACGCCGAGCGACGCGAGGTGGGTCGCGCCCTCCTTGCCGAGCCCCGGCTCCTTGTCGAGGAACGCCTTCTTGTCCTTGGACTTCTCCAGCTGCGCGAGCCAGCCGGTGTGCAGCAGCACCACGTCGCCCTTGCGGATCGGCGTGCCCTGCTTCGCCGCGGCGGCCTCGATGTCGGCCTTGCTGATCGCGTAGCCGGGCGCGAGCGGCTTGCCCTTCAGCGCGACGATGTCGAGCAGCACGCCGCGCGTGACGATCGGCGGGATCTTGTCGGTCGAGAGCTTCAGCAGCCCGTGCGGGCGCAGGATGTCGGCCTCCTTGTTCCCGTTGTAATAGACGAAGTCGATGCCCAGGTGGCCGAGCCCGTCGAGCTGGCTGCCGATGCCCATCCAGGTGGCGAGGAAGTCGTCCGTGCCGCTCGCTTTGTTCGAGCCCAGCGGCTCGCCGATGATGCTGGCCTCGGTGAAGATCTGGTAGTTGCGCGTGCCGTAGGCCGGCGTGTCCGGCCCGGTCGTGACGCCGAGCGAGTAGGTCTTGCCGGTCTTCACCAGCTTCGCGGCCTCGACCACGATCGCGGGCGACAGGTTGTTCACCGCGCCGAGCGTGTCGTCCTTGCCGTACTTCGACGGGTACCAGGCCTCGTCGGCGACGGCGCCGACCGCGAAGGTCGAGAGAACGAAGGCGAGAAGCACTGCGCGCATTGGGATCCCCCTATCCTCTGACGTCGTGCGATGTCGGTCCGGACCGCAGCATGCCACAATGCGCAAATGAACGAGACCGACACCCAGACGCTGGCCGACCGCTTCTTCGCCGCGATCCCGAAGGGCGACCTCGAGACCGTGCGCGCGATCTACGCGCCCGACGCGCGCATCTGGCACAACAACGACCAGCAGACGCAGGACGTCGAGCAGAACCTGGCCGTGCTCGGCTGGGTGACGAAGAACATCTCGGGGCTGCGCTACGAGGACGTGCGCCGGCAGGTCACGCCGTCCGGCTTCGTGCAGCAGCACGTGCTGCGCGGCAGCGCGCCCAACGGGACGCCGCTCGAGATCCCGGCCTGCATCCTGTGCACGGTCGTGAACGGGCGGATCACGCGCCTCGACGAGTACCTGGACTCCGCGCAGATCGCGCCGCTCCTGGCCCGCTAGCCGCGAGCGCCCGCGCGACTTTCGCGAGCAGCGCGGCCCGCTCCTTCGCCGTGCTCACGCGGAAGCGCTCGAACTCGGCGCCGGCGAGCTTCACGTCCGCGAACAGGCCCGCGGGATCCTCGTGGAAGTGGAGGAACGCAGAACTCTTGCGGTAGAAGGTGCCGCGGCTCTTCTCCTTCAGCCCCTCGTGGCGGCGCAACGCGACGAGCAGCTCTTCGAGCTCGTCGAGTGCCAGCGCGCTTGCGTGCTTCATCGACCGGATTCTAGGCGGCGAAGCCCGCGCCGATCCACGCGAAAGACGGGCGGCGTTGCCGTTTTGTGACACCAATCCGTTGACGCCCGTCACTCTACCTGCGAAGTATCGATCGCCCCTCCGGGCTTCCCCACACCCCTCACGACAGGCGGATCTCGAGCCGCTCATGCGTCATTCTGCTCGCGGGACATCGCTGCTGCTGTCCGCGTGCGCGGCCGTATTTCTGGCCGCGGCGCAGCCCGCGCTGGCGAGCATCAGCGACGACTTCGGCGACGGCGACGACACCACGCCGCCCTGGTCTCACTTCGCCCCGACCGCGGGCGCGACCTTCGATGCGTCGTCGCTCTCGTACCAGATCGCGCTGGCCGCGACCGCGAACCCGCTCGATCCCGCGCGCGCGGCGAGCCTGCGCGAGGACGCGAGCTTCGGCGACACCGTCGTGGCCGCCGATCTGGTGGACTTCGACGGCGTCGCGGACCACCGCTACGGGCTGATCGCGCGCGGCACGTCGACCGGCGCGCCGGCGTTCGACGGCTACGCGCTGGTGGTCTCGGCATCGGGCGCGCTCGAGCTGCTGCAGATCGAGGCCCAGGTCGCGACCACGCTCGCCTCGACACCGGTCGTGCTCGGCCCGGGCGCCGACTACCGACTGGTGCTCGAGATCCGAGGCACCGGGCCCGCGCGGCTCCGGGGCGCGCTGTACGCGGCCGGCGATCTCGCCGACCCGATCGCGACCCTCTCCTATTCCGACTCCGTCGCGCCGATCCGCGCGGCGGGCTTCACGGGCGTCTGGGTCCAGGACGCCGGCGCGCTGCAGGACGAGCCGCTCGCCGCGGGCTTCGATGCGTTCTTCGCCGGGAATCCGAGCGAAGACACGGACGGCGATGGGCTCGCGGACGGCGTGGAATTCGACGTCGGCACCGACCCGAGCGACCCCGACAGCGACGACGACGGCCTGCTCGACGGCGACGAGATCGGCACCGGCGTGTTCGACGCCCAGATCGTGATCTCGAGCGCGGCCGACGGCGCGCGCGGGATGTTCGCGGCGGACGTGGACGGCGACGGCGACGTGGACGTGCTGTCCGCGTCGTTCCTCGACGACACGATCGCGTGGTACGAGAACGACGGCACACCGGCCGCGGGCGCGTGGACCGAGCACGTGATCTCGACCGCCGCCGACGGCGCGCGCGGGGTGTCCGCGATCGACGTGGACGGCGACGGCGACTTGGACGTGCTCTCGGCCTCGTCCGTGGACGGCAAGCTCGCCTGGTACGAGAACGACGGCACACCCGCTTCGGGCCCGTGGACCGAGCACCTGATCTCGAACGCCGCCCCGAACGCGCGGAGCGTGGTGGCTGCGGACATCGACGGCGACGGTGACCCGGACGTGCTCTCGACCTCGCTGGTCGTCGGCGACGCGTTCGCCTGGTACGAGAACGACGGCACGCCGGCCGTCGACCCATGGACCAAGCACGTGATCACGACCGGCTCGGCCGCGGCCGTGTTCGCCGACGTGGACGGCGACGGCGACAGCGACCCGCTCTCCGCCTCGTACTTCAACTTCGTCGCCTGGTACGAGAACGACGGCACGCCCGCGACCGGCGCCCTGCCCACGCGCGAGATCACGCCGAACTCCGCGAACGCGCACTGGGTCGCGGCCGCCGACGTCGACGGCGACGGGGACCTCGACGTGTTCTCGCAGTCCTCGACCGACTTCGCCGCCTGGTACGAGAACGACGGCACCCCGGCGACCGGCCACTGGACCGTGCGCGCGATCTCGACCGGCAGCGACACCGTCACCTCGGCCTTCCCGGCGGATGTGGACGGCGACGGCGACGTCGACCTGCTCGCCACGCTGGAGGACGCCAACGAGGTCGTCTGGTACGAGAACGACGGCACGCCCGCGACGGGCGCCTGGCCCGAGCTCGCGATCTCGACGGCCGTGAACGTGCCGCTGGCGGTCGCCGGCGCGGACCTGGACGGCGACGGCGACCTCGACGCGCTGTCCGCCTCGTTCTTCGACGACCGGATCGCCTGGTACCCGCAGCGCAACGCCGCCGATCCGCTCGATCCCGACACGGACGACGACGGCCTGCTCGACGGCTTCGAGGTCGCGAACGGTTTCGATCCGCTCGTCGCCGGCGAAGAGGCGCAGGACCCCGACGCGGACGGGCTCACCAACCTCGAGGAGCAGGCCGCGGGCACGAACCCGAACCTCGCCGACACCGACGGCGACGGCCTCGGCGACGGCGACGAGCTGAACGTTCACGGCACGAGCCCGATCCTCGCCGACACCGACGGCGACGGCCTGCTCGACGGGTTCGAAGTCGCGAACGGCTTCGACCCGCTGGTCGCCGGCGAAGAGGCGCAGGACCCCGACGCCGACGGGCTCACCAACCTGCAGGAGCAGACCGCGGGCACGAACCCGAACCTCGCGGACACCGACGGCGACGGCCTGCTCGACGGGTTCGAGGTCGCGAACGGCTTCGATCCCCTGGCCGGCGGCCAGCAGGACGCGGACCCCGACGCGGACGGCCTCACCAACCTCGAGGAGCAGGCCGCGGGCACCAACCCGAATCTCGCCGACACGGACGGCGACGGCCTCGGCGACGGCGCCGAGCTGAACACCCACGGCACGAGCCCGATCCTGGCCGACACCGACGGCGACGGCTTGCTCGACGGCTTCGAGCTGGCGAACGGCTTCGATCCCCTGGTCGCCGGCGAGCAGGCGCAGGACCCCGACGCGGACGGCCTCACCAACCTCGAGGAGCAGACCGCCGGCACGAACCCGAACCTCGCCGACACGGACGGCGACGGCCTGCTCGACGGCTTCGAGGTCGCGAACGGCTTCGATCCCCTGGTCGCCGGCGAGGAGGCGCAGGACCCCGACGCGGACGGCCTCACCAATCTGCAGGAGCAGGCCGCCGGCACCGACCCGAACCTGTTCGACACCGACGCGGACGGGCTCGGGGACGGCGACGAGCTGAACCTGTACGGGACCGATCCGCTGCTCGCCGACACGGACGGCGACGGCGCGCTGGACGGCGGCGACAACTGCCGGCTGACGGCCAACCCGACGCAGAGCGACGCCGGCGGCGTGGCGGGCGCGGGGCCGGACGGCATCGGCGACGCCTGCCAGTGCGGCGACGTCGACGACGACGGGCTGGTCGACCTGGCCGACGTCGGCGCGTTCCGCGACAGCCTGGCGGATCCCGGCCTTCCGCTGACACCCGCGGGTGTCGCGAAGTGCTCGGTGATCGACGGCCCCGGCCCGTGCGAGATCGTCGATGTGGTCGTCATCCAGCGCGCGCTCGAGACCCCGGCGCTCGCGCCCGGGATCGCGCAGGTCTGCGCCGCGGCGGGAGGCGACTGAGCGGCGGCCGACCCGTTATGCTGGGGCGATGATCAAGCTGTACGGGATCCGGCAATCGCGGGCTGTCCGCTCGCTGTGGGCGCTCGAGGAGCTGGGCGTGCCCTACGAGCACGTGCCGGTCAACTTCACGACCGACGCGAAGCAGCCCGAGTTCCTGGCGATCAACCCGAACGGCCGGATCCCCGCGCTGGTCGACGGCGACGTGACGCTGTTCGAGTCGATGGCGATCAACCTGTATCTCGCCCGGAAGTACGACACGAAGGGCCTGTATCCGAAGGACTCGGCGGACGAGGCGCGCGCGATCCAGTGGAGCTTCTGGTGCATGACCGAGACGGAGCAGGCGCTGCTGCAGGTGCTGATGAACCGCGTGTTCCTGCCCGAGCCGCAGCGCGACGCGGCGGCCGCGAAGGCGGCCGAGGAGAGTCTCGCCAAGCCGCTGCGCGTGCTGGACGGGGCGCTCGCGGGCCGCGCCTGGCTGCTCGGCGAGGCGTTCACGATCGCGGACCTGAACGTCGCCTCGGTGCTCGCCTGGGCGCTGTTCGGCAAGGTCGACCTGGCGCGCACGCCGAACGTCGCGCGCTGGCTCGGCGAGTGCTCGCGGCGGCCGTCGTTCGTGAAGGCCCAGCGGGGCTGAGCCCGGGCCGGATCCGAAGCATGCGACCGCTGCCGTTGCTCCTCGTGCTGCTCGCCACCACCTCCTGCGCCGTCCTGGGCAAGGTCGGAAGGGGAGTCACCTCGCTCTATCCCGGACAGGGCCAGGTCACCCAGGAGGAGCTGCGCTCGAACCTGATCGAGTTCTCGAGCTCGTTCACGGTCCAGGTCACCGAGGCCGCGGACCGGATCTCGGTCCAGACGACCCAGCCGCGGGTCCGGCGGCTCTCGCTGCTCTGGAAGATCCGCATGCCGCCGCTCGCGCAGCTGGCCGCGAGCGACGCCAACCCGCGCACCGGCTACGTGGAGATGCTCACGGTGGCCGTCGCGCAGCGGCAGTACTTCGAGGCGCCCGATGCCGGGGCGAATCTGTTCGGCCCGCAGCAGTCGATCGCGGTCGAGGCGGCGCACGCGATCGAGAAGGGCGCGCTCGCGCTCGGCGCCTCGTTCCTGCCGCCCGACAAGCTCGACGAGCTGCACGACGACATCGGCGAGCTCGCGCGCCAGCACCCGATCCGCGGCGAGTTCCTGCGCGAGAGCATCGCCACCGGGCTGAGCAAGGCCGAGACCAGCGGGGTGTTCGACGACATCATCAGCATCCCGATGGCGCCGTTCAAGGCGATCGCGGGCGTCGAGTCGGGCGCGCAGGCGATCCACCAGTTCAACGCCACCGCCGCGCAGTTCACCGAGATCGTCGACCAGCTGCCGCAGCGCCTGCGCTGGCAGATGGAGCTCCTGTCCTACGACCTGCAGGAGCAGGGCGGCGTGCTCGAGCAGTCGCTCAAGTCGTTCGACATGATGGCGCAGAGCGCGGACCGGCTCTCGCTGGTCGCGGAGCAGGCGCCCGAGGACATGCGCCAGACGATCGTCTCGATCTCGCACGAGCTCGAGCAGCGCAGCGCCACGCTCAAGGCGCTGCTCGAGGACTACCGCGCGGCGATCGAGAGCACCGGCACCACGGTCGACAAGCTCGCGCCGCTGGTGGACGGCATCGCGCGCACCTCGGAGCAGCTGAACCAGGCCGGCGCCGCCTGGAACGACGTGATGACCCAGGTGAACGCGCCGAGCCCCCCGCCTCCGCCCGGCTCGCCGCCGCCGCGCCCGTTCGACATCCTCGACTACGAGAAGACCGCGGTCGCGTTCCGCGGCACAGCCGAGGAGCTGCGCGCGGTGCTGGCCGAGGCGAAGGCGATCGAGGACGGCCCAGTCGCGGTGCTCGCCGACCGGCTGCTGCGCAACGGCCTGATCCTGATCGGCGCGTTCTTCGCGGCGCTCCTCGTCTATCGCTTGATCGCCTCGCGCATCGTCCCGTCACGGTAGACTGGGCCCGGCCCCCCCGGCCACGAGGTCCGCGCCATGGCCGAGCCGATCCGGTTCGAAGACCGCATGAGCGACAGCGACGCGCTGATGTGGAACATCGAGAAGGACCCGCTGCTGCGCTCCACGACCGCGGTGGTGTGGCTGCTCGACCGCGAGCCCGAGCGCGCGCGCTTCGAGGAGAAGATCGAGCGCGCGACGCGCACCATCCCGCGCCTGCGCCAGCACGTGGTCTCCAATCCCGCCTCGATCGCGCCGCCGCGCTGGGAGGCCGATCCCGGGTTCGACCTGCGCTACCACGTGCGCTGGCTGCGCGCTCCCCAACCGCGGGACATCGGCCCGCGGTCCGATGTCGGCGGCGAGCTGCGCGACGTGCTCGACTTCACCGCGCCGGTGGTGATGGCCGGCTTCGACCGCGCGCGCCCGCTCTGGGAGCTGTACGTGCTCTCCGACATGGCGCAGGGCCGCTCGGCGATGGTGATGAAGCTGCACCACTCGCTCTCGGACGGCGTGGGGCTCGTGCGCATGACCGAGGCCATGGTCGAGCGCAAGCGCGAGCCGGGCCGCGATCCCGGTCCGATGCCGCCGCTGGCCGAGACCACGCCGATGACGCAGAGCGAGCGCTTCGTCGACGCGCTCGGCCACGAGTGGCGCCGCCAGCTCGGCCGCATGCAGCGCTCGACGCGCGCCGCGCGCGCGAATCTGGCTGGGCTGCTGCGCGATCCCGGCGCGCTCGTGCGCGAGACCGCGGAGTCCGCGGCCTCGATCGGGCGCATGTTGAAGCCGGTCTCGGAGCCGCTCTCGCCGCTGCTGCGCGGGCGCTCGCTCAGCCTGCGGCTCGACACGCTGGAGCTTCCCACCGAGAAGCTGCGCGCGGCCGCGAAGCTGGTCGACGGGAAGCTCAACGACGCGTTCGTCGCCGGCGTGGCCGGTGGGCTCCGGCTCTACCACGAGGCGCACGGCGCGCCGGTCGAGAGCCTGCGCATGACCATGCCGATCAACGTGCGCGAGGGCGAGAACGCGAAGGTCGCGGGCAACCAGTTCGCGCCCGCGCGCTTCCCGGTGCCGGTCGGGATCGCCGACCCGCGCGAGCGCATGGCGGCGATCCGCACGCTCGTGTCCGAGCAGCGCGCCGAGCCGGCGCTGGGCATGATCGCGGACGTGTCCGGCGTGCTGAACCGGCTGCCGGCTTCGATCACGACGTCGCTGTTCGGCTCGATGCTGAAGGGCGTCGACTTCGTGACCAGCAACGTGCCCGGCCCGCGCTTCGAGGTGTACCTGTCCGGCGCGAAGCTCGAGTCGGTGTTCGGCTTCGGGCCGCTCTCGGGCGCGGCGCTGAACATAACCCTGTTCAGCTACAGCGACCGCTCCCACCTGGGCGTCGCGAGCGATCCCGCGTCGGTGCCCGATCCGGACTTCCTGGTCGCCTGCATGCGGCGCGGCTTCGACGAGGTGCTGGCGGGGGTCTAGTTGGACGGCTGCGGGCAGCCCGCGTCGTCGCTGGTTCCGGCCGCGTCGCCCGAGCCGAGCGGCACGTCGGGCGATGCGCCCGCGCGCGCGGCGCTCCGCACCACGAAGCTGCCGGAGCCGGCGCCGGTGCGTGCGGCGCACGGGCTGCGCAGCAGGCCCGCGGTGTCGGCGTAGTCCGCCGGCAGCGCGTCGAGCTGCTCGTTCAGGTTCACCTCGGGCGACTCGATCTCGACCGTGCCGTCGATGCCGGTCTCGGACGAGGCGTCGATCACGCTCGAATGGTCGCTCACCAGCTGCCCCGCGACGATGCGGATGTTCCCGCCCGTGCCGGCGCCCGCGCGCGCGATGATCCGGCTCTCGTTCAGCACCATGTTCTCCGGATCGACGTCGATGTCGCCGCCGACCCCGCCGCGCACGCTGGTGGTGACCTCGCTGCGATAGAGCGAGATCAGCTTGGTCGCGCGCAGGCTGATCTCGCCGCCGTCCGAGAGTGACGACTCGGTGGTGATCGCGCCGCGGTCGAGCGCGAGCTGCCGGCCGGCGTCGACCTCGATCCGGCCCGCGTTGCCCGCGCCCTGCGCGATCGCGCTGATCACGCCGCCGTTGAAGATTCCAATGGCGGTCGTTGCATTGATCGCGATGTTCCCGCCCGTGCCGCTCTTCGCGGACGCGCTGATCGAGCCGCCGTCGAGCGTGAGCGTGTTCGTGTCGATGGCGATGCTGCCGCCGTCGCCCGAGCCCTCGGCCGCGGTGCTGATCGCGGCGCCGTCGCGCACCACGAGCGAGGGCGTGCGCAGCGCGATGTCGCCCGCCCGCGCCGTGCTCTCGGGCAGCGTGTCGGTCGCGCCCTGCGCGATCGCGGTGATGCCCGAGAAGTCGAGGGCGCTCGTGCGGCCCGAGAGCAGCGCGGACTCCGAGGCCTCGATCTCGATCGTGCCTCCGGCCGCGGGCTCCGGCGAGAAGCTGCGCGTGGAGGAGTCGATGCGCGCGCCCTCGATGAGCGAGAGCGTCGCGACGTCGACGTCGATCCGGCCGCCGAGGCCGGAGCCGCGCGTCTCGCTCACCAGCACGCCGCCATCCTCCATTTCGAGCGCGTCAGCGCGTATGGCGATGTTCCCGCCGGCGCCCGCGACCTTGGTGCTGGAGAAGATCCCCGAAGGCGAGCCGGTGAGATCGCGGCCCGCGATGAACACGCGATCGGTCGCGTCGATGTCGACGCTCCCGGCGTCGCCGAGTAGGAGGCTCGTGGTCGAGATGCGCGCGCCGCCGAGCAGGCTGACGTTTCGCGCGCGGATCCTTACGTCGCCGCCGTCGCCATCGAGCGCGACGTCGCCGCCGAGACCGGTCACGCCCGAGCCAGCCGAGAGCCCGCTCACCTGGGTGCTCCCGCCGCTCAGCGTGAGATCGCCGGACAGCTCGATCGCGATGTCGCCGCCGCGCCCCGAGCCGCCGGTCAGGCTGCGCAGCTCGGCGTTCGCGACCTCGAGCGAGCCGGCGAAGACGTGGATGTCGCCAGCGCCCGGGAACTGCGGGAAGCCCTCGGGGGTGACGCCGCTCGAGGACAACACCGCGTTCCGGTCGACGCTCACCGCGCGCCCGGTCCAGGGGCCGGTGACGCGGAGCTCCTCGATCCCGCCCGAGTAGAGGCTGACTTCGACCGGCCCGAAGCCGTCGGCCGCCACGCCGACCAGATCGATCCGTCCGTTCGGCACGCGCAGCGTTCCCGGCTGCCCGTTCTCGCCGGCGTGGATCGAGATGTCGCCGCCGACCAGCGAGAAGCGCTCGAAGGGTCGGGAGGTCAGCGCGCGGCCCGTGAAGTCGACCTCGATGCCGCCGGTCTCCCCGCCGAGGAAGCCGAACGCCTCCGGCGCCGCCACGCTCAGGCTGCCCGCGGCCGGGTTCGCCGCGGAGTAGAGCGTGCCGTCGGCCAGCCGGATGAAGCTGCCCGTCGAGGCGTGGAAGGCGCCCGGGATCGAGAGCTGGGCGCCCGCGCCGAATACGACGCCGTTCGGGTTCACCAGCCAGAGATCCGCGCCCGCGATCGTCGAGCCGAGCCGCCCGTCGATCCGGCTCGGGTCGCCGCCCGTCACGCGCGCGAGCACGTTGCGCACCGAGGCGGGCCCGGTGAACACGGCGGTCTCCGGCGACTCGAGCGAGAACTCGGCGAAGCTGAAGAACAAGTTGCTGTCGCGCAGCGCGCCGTACTCGGGGCTGATCAGGTAGTCGACCGGGAGCGAGCCGATCGTGCCCCCGGCCACCGGGCCCGAGAGGGCGCCGGGCAGGCTGCCGTCGGTCACGACCTCCGCCTCCGCCGGGCCCGCCAGGACCCCGGCCAGCGCGAGCACGGCCCACTTCCCCGCGTTCTTCACCGGTGCATTCTATGCACCGGGCAGTGCAAAATCCCACAGCGGACGGTGTAGGGGCTCGCAGAGAATGAGAGCCATGGAGAAGCTGGTCCGACTCGCGGTCATCGCGCTCTTCGTTCTGTCGGTGGTGGTGCTGTCGTCGGCCATGCGCGCCCACGCCGCGGTGCCGACGTACACGTTCGTACGGATCTGGGACTACAACGGCGCCCTCTTCGATGAGACCAACCCGAACGTCCCCGACTTCCCGGAGACGACCGAGATCGTGCTGGCCGAGAATGGCGACATCGCCGTGTCGGAAGGAGAGTGGGGCAACGACTCGCTCTACACGGTGAAGCGAGGCATCAAGCGCGTCATCGCGAGCTCCGGCTTCGGCGTGGGACAGGTCGTGGAGTTCAGGCCGCGCGAGATGAACGACGACGGCACGGTCCTGTCCTGGGTCCAGTTCGACTTCGAGGATCCGCGCTTCTCCGGGATCCTGCTCTCGAACAAGGCGCTGATCGCCTCGCAGCTAAGCACCGCGTCCGGCTTCATCGTCGCCGATCCGGTGATGAACGCTTCGGGCACCGTGCTGTACGTCCACAACGACGGCGCGAACCAGAACCTGAAGCGCTGGGTGAACGGGGTCACCACGACCATCGCGACCTGCGACACGCTCTTGCACCCGCAGATCAACGACGGCGGGACGATCGCGTTCGAGTGCTTTCCCACCTTCTCCGACAGCGTGATCCACCGCGGAACCGCGGCGCCGTTCCCGGTGTTCGTGAACGCCTCGAGCTTCACGCCGGCGAACCCCGGCACGAATCAGCCGTACGGGATCACGCCGACGGGCGACGTCGGCTTCCAGCACTTCGGCGGCAGCCCGCAGGGCACGTTCGTGAAGGGCGCCGCTGCACCGGTGTCCGCCGGCGACCTGCAGTGCGACGTGCGGGCCTTCACCGCGCAGGGACTGTTCCTTTGCGACCAGGGCACCTCGATCCGGGTGCGCTCGGTCGCCGCGAATCCGGTCTCGTCGCACACCTTGATCTCGAACGGCTCCGCGCTCGCCGGCTCGACGATCTACACACTCGGCTTCGGCGAGCCCGACATGAACGACCGCGGTCAGATCGCGTTCGCAGCGCGGCTGGACGACGGCACGGCCGGCATCTTCCTCGCGACACCGACCAGCTGCGATTCCGACAGCGACGGCTGGTGCAACGAGCAGGACAACTGCCCGGCGCTCGCGAACGGCGACCAGCGCGACACGGACGGGGACGGGGTCGGTGACCGCTGCGACAACTGCCCCTACCACCCGAACGTCGATCAGCTCGACTCGAACTCCGACGGCCGCGGCGACGTGTGCGGCGCATGCGGGCTCGGACCGAACGCGCCGATCTGCGGCACGCACAACGCACCTGCGGGTACGAACACCTTCACGGTCGCGAACATCCCATTCGCCCCGTTCCCCACCCGGCCGATGCTCTATGCGCAGGCGTACTCGAACACCCCGGGGCTCCTTGTCGAAGCCTCGATCAACGCGGACGAGTGCACCGGCGGCACGAAGCACCCGTTCCAGTTCGGCTTCAACGACGTGAACGACGGCATGGGCTTTCTCGAGGCGCGTGTGTTCGACGTGTACGTCGAGCAGGCCGATCGCGTGGGTGCGCTGTGCCCGGTGCACTTCACGAAGTCCGGCCCCGCAGGCTCGTTCTCGTACCGGATCGAGGCGGCGACCGAGACCCCGGTCGGCGGGCAGACCTCGTACCAGAGCGTAGGCACACCGGTGGGCGGAACCGCCTCGACCCCGGACGCGATCCCGTTCCTCGAGGAGTCGCAGAACCATCGCTTCCTGTACGCAGGCACGGGCGGCACGAACTTCGGCACCTGCCAGTTCAACCCGAACCCGCCGGTCCAGGACTTCCCCGCGGTGACCTACTCCGCCGCGCCCGGGCCGGGCTGGGACTGCTGCACGTTCCAGTTCGACGGCGTGGACGGCGTGCCGTCGTCGCCCGGGCAGCTCGTCTTCAATGTGAACGGCGCGTCGCCGCCGGTGCCCGACCCCGACAACGACGGCTTCCTATCGCCGTGCGACTCGTGCGACTTCAAGGCGAACGTCGATCAGGCGGACGGCGGCGGCGTGAACACCACGACCCCGAACGGGATCGGCGACGCGTGCCAGTGCGGGAACCTCGTGGCGCCCGGCATCGTGAACGCCGCCGACGTGAGCGCACTGCGCGCTCACCTGGTCCGGAACCCGTTGCTCACGGCGACGCAGCTCACGTTCTGCAGCGTGATCGGCGGCCCTACGGACTGCACGATCCGGACGCTCGTCGCGCTGCGGCGCGCGATCGCGAGCCTGCCTCCGGGCGTCCAGCAGACCTGCACCGCGGCCCTACCGTAGCGGGGGCGCGTCCGGCTTCGCGAAGCGCGCGACGAAGCGCAGGATCTCGTCCGCCGCCTCGATCACCTCGGTGTGCGGGCCGATGATGCGCTCGGGCAGGATCGAGCCGTGGCCCGGCCAGCCGTGGCCGGGGCCGATGAGTTGCCAGTGCGCGACGTCGTAGCCGGAGCTGCAGGGCGCGAACGACAGCAACACCGCGGAGTGTCCATCCACCTTTCGCTCGTCGAGCGATTGGCCGGCGCCGCTGCAGCCGTCGCGCTCGCGCCAGCGCGCGAGCCCGGCCTCGACCGCGCGGTGCGCGACGCGCACGTTGGTGAGCGGGAAGGGCGGCCCGAGCCCGCCCGCGTAGAGCGCGCGCGGATCGTCGACGCTGTGCACGTGCAGCAGCGCGACCGGCGCGGCCGGCGCGAAGGCGCGCGTCATGTCGGCGCCCGCGACCGGCGCGATCGCCGCGATCCGCGGCGCGGCATCGGCGGCGAGCCGGTACGACATCATGCCGCCGTTCGAGTGGCCGGTGGCGTAGACGCGCGTGCGGTCGAGCGGCAGGTCGCGCGCGAGGTCGGCGAGAATCGCGAGCGCGAAGCCGACGTCGTCGGCGTCGTGCTCCTGCGCGAAGCCGCAGCAGTCGCCGGCGTTCCAGGTCAGCAGCCGCTTCGCGAAGCGGCCCGAGCCGTTCGGATAGACCACCACGAAGCCGCGCGCGTCGGCGGGGGCGTCGAGACCCGCGTAGTCCTGGAAGCCGGCGGCGTTGCCGCCGCCGCCGTGGAACGCGAACAGGACCGGCAGCGGCACGCGCGCCGCGAAGTCCGGCGGCAGGTGCACGATGAAGCTGCGCTCGCCCTCGGGCCGCGCGAGCGCGAGCTCGTGGTCGCCAGCCGCGGAAAAGCGCGCCGCGGCGCGTGTCTCGGCTCGCGCGCAGGCAAGCAGAGGGAGCGCGAGCAGCAGCGCGCCGACCGCTCGCCTTCTGGTCCCGCACCTCCGCACGCGCGAGCGAGTATAAGCTCCAGCGCGATGAAAGCCGCGCTCGCGCTCGTGCTGGTTCTGCTCGCGCTCCCGAGCGCGTGCCGGCGCGTGGACCACGACGCGATCGCGCGCGCGAAGGCGGACCTGGCCGGAGCGTGGCTGCGCGTGGCAGAAGGCGGCGACGCGCCACAGGAGACCGGCGACCCTCGGGACGGCTTCGACCTGCGCGCGGACGGCAGCCTCGGCGTGCTCGGGAACGACGCGCTCGCGGGCATCGCCTGGAACCGCGTGCGCGACGAGCTCGTGATCTCGACCAGCGGCGAGCACGACGCGCAGCCGCGCTCGAGCCGGCTCGAGATCGCCTCGCTCGACGGCGATCTGCTCGACCTGCGCGGCGGCGCGGACTCCGAGCACTTCGCGGGGCGCTACCGGCGCACGCCGGTCGAGCACGTGAGCGGCGTGGTCACCTATCTGGAGCAAGTCGCGCTGCCCGCCGGCGCGCGCATCGAGGTGCGGCTCGCGCGCGGCGGCGCGCCGGCTGCGTTCACGCGCGTTCCGCCGCGCGCGACCCTGCCCTTCCCGTTCACCGTCTCCGTGCTGCCCGCAGCGGGCGCGCCGGGCGACGCGACCCTCGAGGCCACCGTGCACGCCGGCGGCAAGCTCATGTTCGCGACGCCGGCGCCCGTGCCGGTCGAGATCGGCGCGCGCGACGTCGAGCTCCTGCTGCGCCAACCGCCGCCGCCGCGGTGATAAGCTCGCGCCCATGAGCAAACGCCGCGCGATCATCCCCAAGGGCTTCGAGTTCTACTACGAGCAGTTCCACTTCGCGCCGGCCGTGCAGGACGGCGACATGCTGTACTGCTCCGGCCAGATCGGCTGGGCCGGGCCCGGCCACAAGCCGCCGGCCGACCCGAAGGAGCAGTTCAAGCTCGCGTTCGAGAACCTGCGCGCGGTGCTCGAGGCCGCGGGCGCGGGTTTCGAGCACGTGCTCGAGATCACGACCTTCCACGTCGGCATGGAGCACATCAACGCGTTCGGCGCCGTGAAGGCCGACTACCTGAAGGAGCCCTACCCGGCGTGGACCGCAATCGGCGTCTCCGCGCTGGCCGTGCCCGGCCTGTACGTCGAGATCCGCGCGACCGCGCGGCTCTAGCCGCCCTCGGCCAGGAACGCGTCGACCAGCTTCCGCGCCCGCGGGTCCGTGCTCACCTCGTGGTGGCCGGCGCCCTTCAGGATCTCGAGCCGCGCGCCCGGGATCAGCGCGGCCAGCTTCGCGCCGAAGGGCAGCGGCACCGTGACGTCGCGGTCGCCGTGCAGCACCAGCGTCGGTACGCGCACCTGCTCGGCGATCGCGCTCACGTCCTCGGCGCGCGAGGCGCCGAAGAAGCCCGCGATCGCCGCGCCGTCGGACGCGATCGCCAGGAACTCGCTCCACACGCCGCGCTCGACCGCATCGGTATCGGAGAACACGACCGAGACGAACATCTCGCGCACGGCGGGCTCGCTCCAGCTGGTGCGCACCAGGTCGATCACGCCCCACCAGGTTTCCTTGCTCACGATGCCGGCCCCGCGCACCGAGGCGTTGCCCGCGAGCGTCGAGGCCAGGATCAGGCCGCTCACGCGCTCGGGATGGCGCGCGGCGTAGGCGATCGCCGCGGGCCCGCCGGCCGAGAGCCCGTACAGCGTGAAACGCTCGAG